>Ga0310811_10002682_pt1 | contig 22282 bp, 22 predicted proteins | sample YCmetagenome_FD_207642 | JGI IMG/M metagenome (GOLD analysis project Ga0310811, IMG submission 207642) | Soil microbial communities from experimental microcosm in Duke University, North Carolina, United States - YC | ecosystem: Engineered > Artificial ecosystem > Soil microcosm > Unclassified ...
GAAGCGATTGACGGTGACGGCCGATGCGGTGACCGGGATTCCCGCGCGCAGGCTCGCGATACGCGCGACGTTCAGTCCCTGCTCGGCCTCCGGCATCGCGCAGCCGAGAATCACGTCCTCGATGTCCGACGGCTCGATGCCTGGCGCGCGCCGCAGCGCCTCGCCGATCACCGCGGCCGCCATCTCGTCCGGCCGTACCGTCTTGAGCGCGCCATTCGGGGCGCGTCCAACCGCCGTCCGCGTTGCTGAAACGATTACTGCGTCCTGCATGAGAAATCCGCCAGCAGATCCTCGAGCGCGTCCGCCACCTCGCCGACCTGACCGTCGAACAGGTGATTGGCGCGATCGATCTCCACCAGCTCCTTTGGCTCGGCAAGCTGCGCGTAGAACTCGCGCACCTGCCGTAATGGAATCAACTCGTCGGCCTCGCCGTGAATGATGAACTTCGGTTTGGTCGACCTCTTCACGATGGCAAAGTCGTAGCGATCTACAGGAGGAGCGATGCCGATCAACGTGCAGATTCGATCGTCCTGTGCTCCCGTCGTCAACGCGACATACGACCCGAACGAGAAGCCGGCGGCCCACAACTCCTTGCCTGGACATTGCGCGGCCATGAAGTCGATGGCGGCCGTGAAATCGTCACATTCCCCGCGTCCTTCGTCCCATGCGCCGGCGCTTCGCCCGACGCCACGAAAGTTGAAACGCAGGACGGCGCAACCGATGCGCGCCAGCGCCTTCGCTCCCTGGAACACGACCTTCGTATGCATCGTGCCGCCATGAGTTGGCAACGGGTGTGCGAAGACGACCGCGGCGCGCACGTCGCCCGCCGGTTGCTCGAGCAGCACTTCGATGGGCCCGGCAGGCCCGGCGATTTCGCGAAGAGGATCAGGCAATCTTCTTTTCCGATTCGGATACGAAACGCGCAATCAACACCGCGAATTCGCGCGGCCTCGTAATCAGACCGAGATGACCGGTACGCGCCAGCGTCTCCACCCTCGCGTGCGGCCAGATGTTCAGGTACTCGCGTGTGACGCGCGGCGGCACCACGCTCTCGAGCGACTCCTCTCCCGTGACAATCATCGTCGGTACTTTGACGCGCGAAAGCTCTGCGTCGATCCGGCCCATCGAGCCCAGCAGATGCACACGCCGCGCCATACGGCCGGGATGGAACATGTGAATCAGAACGTTCACGCCGGCGCCGCACGATGCGGTTATTGCGCGCCACCAGGTGTCGTTTGCCGCCGCAATTTCGCCGTAGAACCGCAGCGAGCCAAGACAAAAGGCAGGGGTCAGCAGCCACGGATGCCGAAGGTAGCCGGACAATCGTGCGTTGGGGCGCCAAGACGGGGGGAGCGCGGAGACGAGAATCAACGACGACACCCGGGCGGGGTAACGCGCGGCAAACGCGCTCGCGATCAGTCCGCCAAACGAAACGCCGCAGACAGTGGCTCGATCCAATCCCGAGGCATCGAACACTTCCCGCACCTGCTCCACGTAGTTGGAGAAGCCTGCCGCTGTAGCGAAGTGCGTATGTGCGCTCGGCTCGTCCGCGAGCGAGAACGTGATGGCACGAACGTGTCGCGACAAGGCGTCAATACCTGGCCGCATCCACTCCCAGCGACCCTGCACGCCGGGGATGACGACGACGGGAACGCCGGTACCTCGATCGATAATTTTCACGAACCTCCGAACCCGCTCAATTCCGCAACGGCTTGCCAGTCTTCAATGTGTGCTGGATGCGCTCCTGCGTCTTGCGCTCGGCGACGAGGCCGAGGAACGCCTCGCGCTCCAAATCGAGCAGCTGCTGTTCCGTCACGGTCGAAGGATGGGGAAGTGAGCCTCCTGCCATGATCGTCGCCAGCTTTCTGCCGATCAGCGCGTCGTGGTCGCTGATGCGGCCGGCTCGCCAGGCGAGATGAATACCGAGCTTGAGCGGCGCGAGCACGGCGTCGCCGCCGACGGGTATCGTGGTACGCGGCGCGGGCGGCTGGTATCCCTCGGCGACACGTCGCAGCGCCGTCGCTTTTGCATCTGCGATCAACCTGTCGCGGTTCATAGTCCACGCATCGACAGCACGCAGATACCCGAGGCGCTGCGCGTCAGGTGCGCTCGCAGACACCTTGCCGAAGCCGACCGTTTCAAACGCACGCTGAATGGACGGCAGGAAATCTGTCGAACCCGGCGGCATCGACTCCGCTGCGCGCGCGACCATCTCTTTCGTCCCGCCGCCGGCGGGAATCAGGCCAACGCCGACTTCGACCAGACCGACATAACTTTCAGCCGCCGCCTGGACGCGATCTGCATGCATGGTGATCTCGCAGCCACCGCCGAGCGCCAGGCCGGCCGGCGCCACGATGACGGGCACGCCGGCATATCGGAGCGCCATCGTCGCGCCCTGGAACGCTCGCACCATCAAGTCCACTTCGTCCCAGTTCTCTTCCTGTGCCTCGAGCAGGAGCAGCATGATGTTCGCGCCGGCGGAGAAGTGCTCACCCTCGTTGCCCACGACAAGCGCCTGGAAATTCGCTGACGCCTCTTTCAGGCCCGCGTGCAGCATCTGGATGGTGTCGCCGCCGATGGCGTTCATCTTCGAATGGAACTCGACACACAGGACGCCGCCGCCGAGATCAACCAGGCTGGCGCCCGCGTTCTTCTTCACGACCCGACTACGGTCTTTCGCGGACTTGAGAAGCTGGAGATCCGGGGCTGCTGACGCGACCTCCCGCAACTTCCCCTCGATGGCATCAAGCAATTCGAACGGCCCGAGCTCCCAGCCGAAACCCCAGCGCATCACGCGATCGACATCGTCCGGTGAATACGCGATCTCCGGCGCTACCTTGCGCGTGTACTCGAGCGTGGGCATCAGCGTTGCCCGCAGGAACTCGCCGACCCGGTCTTTGCCGTTATAGAGGGTGCGAATGCGCTCGCGCACGTCGGTAATGGGCGCTGCCGCCTCCAGCGAACCGAGCTTTGGGGATTTGCGCGGCCGGTATTCGAGCGTGGTCGGGTCGAGTGTGAGGATTTCCGATCCGCCATCGGGTGTCCTCACGCGTTTGTAGAAACCCTGGCCAGCCTTCTCGCCGACCATCTTTCGCTCGACCATCTTCTCGACGAAAGTCGGCAGGACGAACTCACGGCGCGCCGCTTCGTCGGGCAGCCGCTCGTACAGGTTATGAACGACGTGCGCGAGGATGTCGATGCCGGCAAGGTCGAGTGTGCGGAACGTCGCGCTTTTGGGGCGGCCAAGCGCCGGACCGGTGATCGCATCCACTTCTTCGATGGTGAACGCACCCGATTCAACCTGTTTGAGGATCTGGACGACGCCGTAGAGCGCAATATGATTGCCGATGAAATTGGGCGAGTCCTTGGCGATGACGACGCCTTTGCCGAGATGACGGTCCGCGAAAGACGACACCGCTTCGACGACATCCTTCGCCGTCTCGGCTGTTGGTATCACCTCGAGCAGATGTAGGTAGCGCGGCGGATTGAAGAAATGCGTTCCGAGCCAGTGCCGGCGGAAGTCGACGCTGCGTCCTTCGGCGAGGGCGGAAATCGGGATGCCTGATGTGTTCGAGCTGACGATCGAACCCTGACGGCGCGCGGCGTCCACCTTCTCGAGCAGCGATCGTTTTATGTCGAGCTGCTCGACGATGGCTTCGATGATCCAGTCGCTCTCCTGGATGCGAGCGAGCTCGTCGAAGCTGCCTGTTGAAATCAGCTTCGCCGTGTCGGACGTAAAGAAGGGATCCGGTTTGAGCGATCGCGCGCGCTTCAAGCCGTCGCGGGCCGCATCGGCGGTGACGTCAAGCAGCAGCGCCGGTACGCCCGCGTTGGCGAAGTGCGCGGCGATCTGCGCGCCCATCACGCCAGCACCGAGCACCGCTACCGATCGGACCACCATTCATGCGATTGTACTGGGCTAGTGGATACAGCCTTCGAAATCCTGGCGGCCCTCAGCTTCTGTCATCTGCTCAACGACATGATGCAGTCGCTGATTCCGGCCATCTATCCCATCCTCAAGCAGAACTTCCAGCTCGATTTCACGCAGGTTGGCCTTATTACATTCGTGCTGCAGCTGACCGGAGCGCTGCTGCAGCCGGTCGTCGGCTTCTATTCGGATCGACATCCGAAGCCGTACGCGCTTGCCACCGGGATGGGATTCACGCTGCTCGGAATGCTGCTGCTGTCACGCGCCGGAAGCTTCGCCATGGTGCTCGCGGCGACATCATTCGTCGGCCTCGGATCGTCGATCTTTCATCCCGAGTCGTCGCGCATGGCGCGAGCGGCGTCCGGTGGGCGCCATGGATTCGCGCAGTCGTTCTTCCAGGTCGGCGGCAACTTCGGCTCGGCGCTCGGGCCTTTGCTCGCCGCCTTCATCGTCCTGCGCAATGGCCAGACGAGCATTGCCTGGTTTTCAATCGCCGCGCTCGTGGCGATGCTGTTCCTGTTCCGCGTCGGCGGCTGGTACAAGCACAGCGGCGCGATGCACGCTGCCAAGCGCGCGCATGCCACCCGCCACGACGCCGTATCACAGCGTCAGGTCATGTCCGCCGTGATGATTCTGCTTGCGCTGCTGTTTTCGAAGTTCGTCTATCTCGCGAGCCTCGGCAGCTACTACACCTTCTATTTGATCAGCCGCTTCGGACTGTCGGTGCAGAGCGCCCAGATTCACCTGTTCGTGTTTCTCGGCAGCGTCGCTGCGGGAACGATCATTGGTGGTCCGGTCGGCGATCGCATCGGCCGGCGGCAGGTGATTCTCGCATCGATTCTGGGTGTGCTGCCGTTCACGCTCGCGTTGCCGTACGCGAACCTGTTCTGGACGCGCATCCTCACCGTCATCATCGGGCTGGTGCTGTCCTCGGCGTTCTCAGTGATCGTTGTCTATGCGCAGGAGTTGATGCCGGGACGAGTCGGAATGATCGCGGGGCTGTTCTTCGGTGTGGCGTTCGGCATCAGCGGCATCGGCGCTGCCGCGCTCGGAGCGCTGGCCGACAAGACCGACATCTACTACGTCTATCGTCTCTGTTCGTACCTACCGGCGATTGGCGTGCTCGCGTTCTGGCTGCCGCACGTCGATCACCTGATGCACCGGCACGAGCAGGTCAGCGCGGTGGTGCCTGAACTCGAGCCAGCGGCCGAGTAAGACACGTCGGTCCGCCGGCGCCCCGTACGCTGATCTCCGTACCGACGTACTCGATGACGTGCGCGCCCGCTCGCTCCAGCGCTGCACGCGTCTTCGGGTTGCCCGCGAGCATGACACATTCACGCGGTCCGAGCGCGAGGACATTCGTTCCCATCGATTCGAATTCGTCGTCCGCGACCTCTACGAGCGCGTAACCGCGATCGAGCAGCGATTCGCGAAACGGCACCGGCAGCAACGGTGAATAGACCACCGCCAGGTCGCGATCGACGGGGCTGACGAGCGACATCAGGTGCAGCACATCGCCCGGGCCGCGCCAGTGTGGAAGCGGTACGACGATCAGGTCGTCAACCGATCCGCCGAGCACCGCCCGCAACTGCAGGATGCCTTCCGCATTGGTTCGATAGCCGCGTCCGACGGCGATGGTGCGGTCGTCCAGCCAGACCACATCGCCCCCCTCGAGACAGCCCGGCTCGGTAATCTCGCCGACGATGGGAATACCGAGCTGCCGGTAGGCTGACTTCTGCGCTGCCGGCTCGCTGCGGCGAAGTGGCTTGCCCATCCTGCAGAGAACGACGCCGCGTGAAGAGACGACGGAGGCGTCACGCACGTAGACCGAATCCAGATTGGTTGTGCCGCTGGCCGGGAGGAAGTCGGTCTTCGCGCCTGCCGTGCGCAGAATGTCGACGAACGCATCGTACTCATCGATGGCGGCGGCGAGCGATGGTGGTGCCGTGAACGCCAGCGAGCGCCACTGCGCTGCAATTGTCTCGTCGCTGACAAACGCCTCGCGTGGATGCTTGAGGAGCACGCGCGTGAGGCGCCCCACCTCGGTCAGGGTCCTATCCCGCACGCCGCTTCAGCATGTTCATGCCCTTCACGGTCATGACGATCTCCCCACGTTGATTCCGCACCTCGAAGAGCGTTCGCACGAGGCCGCGGTCCGGCTTCGAGGTGGAGGGTCGCGCCTCGAGGACGGTGGCGCGCACCGACAGCTCGTCGCCCGGCCTGACCGGCTGTGTCCACCTCAACTCGTCGACACCGGGAGAGGCGAGGCTGGCCGCGTCCGACAGATAGCGTTCGACCGCTAGACGCATCATCAGGCCGGCCGTTTGCCATCCGCTGGCGATGAGGCCACCGAATTGCGTACGCCGTGCCGCCTCCGCGTCGATGTGAAAGGCCTGCGGATCGTACCGCCGCGCGAATTCAACGATGTCCGACTCGCTGATGGAGATCGTCCCGAGGTCGTGCACGCTGCCGGGCACATAATCTTCGAAGTAGCGGTCTGTCATCTATTTCCACCGCGTGAGGATCGACTCGCGATCGAACAGCCGGATGCCAATCGTCATCAACGCCAGGTTGAGCGCCGCGAGGGCGGCGCAGATCTGAAGAATAACGGCGCTGGTGAGCTGGAAATTGTTGGTGAACTCCGCGACGAGCAGCGCGCTGATCGGCAGGATGACGAGCGCGCCGATTTGCTGCGCGCTGCGCGCGTCGTTGACGCGCGACGACACGCAGACGGCCATCTGCAACGCGGCGAGCGCCGCCAGCGGGCCAAGCAGGAAGATCGTCAGCAGCGCACGCGGAAAGAAGAGCGTCCGGTAGACGCCGGCATGTGCGAAGACGATGGCACCGGCAACGTACAGCGCGAAGCAGCCGGCGACAAGGATGATGCCGGGGATCAACGCCCCGAGCACTTTGGCGGCGAGCAGTTCGAACGTCGTGATCGGTGTGGCCAGCAGCGGTTCAAGCGTTCGCGCCTGCTTCTCCCCGACGACGGCGTAGGCCGCGACCGACATCGCACCGGCCACCGGCGTGAGCACGAGCAGGATGAGGAACTGCTGGAAGATCATGGCCTGAATCGCGCCCTCGGCATCGAGCTGTCTGGTGGCGGGCTGCTCGCGGTACATCTCCAGCGCGATGCGGAAATCGCTCGAGTCCGACAGTCGTTCGCCTGTCACGTACGGAACGGCGACGGCGATGAGAAACGGCATCACGATCGAGACGACGCCGGTGATGACCGCGGGTACGAACAGCGCCGGGTTCGCTCGAACATCTGAGAGTTCCTTGCCCAGCAGCGCCGCGATGCGTTTCATGGCTCATCACCCGCGAGGAGCCGCAGATAGACGTCTTCGAGCGGCGCTTCTTCCGGAAGCACAGAGACGACGCTCGCTCCGGCTTCGACGAGCAAGCGAACGATAACAGGAGCCGTGTGCTCGACGTCCGTCACGCCGATAGACAACGTGCGGCCATTCGCGCGAATGTCGCTGACGGTGGAGCGGAGCGTGTCGGAAAAGCGCGCCGCATCTCCGCTCAGCGTAATGAGCAGCCGCGACCCGAACAAACGCGTGCGCAGCGCGGCCGGCGTGTCGAGCGCGACGAGGCGCGAGCGCAGCACCGCGACGCGATCGGCGACGCGCTGTACTTCGTCAAGATTGTGCGTGGAGATGAGCACCGCGCGATTCTCGTGTCGGAGATGAAGAATCAGCTCGCGTACTTCGCGGGCGCTCTCAGGATCGAGGCCCGAGGTCGGTTCATCGAGCAGGACGATGTCGGGGCGATGCAGCAGGGTGCGCGCCAGCGCCACGCGCTGCTTGAGGCCTTTCGAGAGCTGCGCCGCGCGATCGTTCTTGCGCGCAGCAATGTCGAACAGGTCCAGGGCCTCGTCAACGGCACGCGCCGGGTTGTCCAGCCCGTGCAGCTTCGCATAGACGAGAAGGTTCTGCTTCACGGTCAGGCGATCCCACAAACCGGGCGCCTCCGTGAGAAAGCCGATGTGGCCGTCGACCTGCACGCTGCCAGATGTCGGCCGAATCAAATGCGCCAGCATGCGCAGCGTCGTCGTCTTGCCGGCGCCGTTCGGTCCGAGGAGCGCGAAGATTTCGCCGCGCGCCAGCTCGAACGAAAGATCGTCAACGGCAACACGCGAATCGAATCGGCGCGTGAGATGTGACGCGACGAGGGCCGCCACGTGTGCTTAGCTGACCCGTAGCGGGTCGTACTCGTAGCAGCCGGGCGTTACGAGGATGTGGCCGTTGCGTGTGAAGAACAGGCTTGTCGGCGTGATGATGCCGGTGGCGCTGAACTGAACCGTCCGCGTCTTGTCGCCTTCCTTGTCGTAAACGTAGGTGAACGGCACGACGAGGGACACCCAGAGCTGTCCCTGCGCATCGACGGCGGCGGCGCGGACAATCGGCTGCACGAACGGCACCTCGCGATCCTCGACCCGGCGCGTCGGCCACATCGTCGGCATCGACGACACGAGGTCGTCGATCTCGCGTCCTTCGATGTGACGTTCGAACAGCAGCTTGCCGGTTGCATCGTACTTGCGGAACATCGGCTGTCCGGTGAGGAAGACGTAGTAGAACCCGCCCGTCGGATCGACGAGCGGCAGCCCCGCATTGAGCGCGAGATTCAGGTCGCGCTCCTGCTCGTGGCCGGTGTCGCGCAGCCGTCCGATCGTACGCTGCGGTACGCCGCCAACGGAGTATTCGGTAATCAACGAGCCGCGCTCGGGCTCGCTGAGGAAAATCGAATTGCTGGAGAACTGCAGCGAGGAGATACCGGTGACCGCATCGTTACCGACGATGACCTGCGGCATCGAGCGGCCGGCGATGAAGAAGCCGCCGCTTCTCAACGCGCCGGGGCCGAAGATCTGCAAGCGCTCCTGGCCGCGCGGCACGTCAGCGACGACAAACGATCCTTCGGCCGTCGTATCGAAGCCGCCGGGCGAGATGATGCGCCCCGACTCCTCGCCGATTTCCACCACCTTCCGCGCCGTCGTTCGCTCGGGATCGATCATGTAGATGGCGTGGCCGCGGCGATCGAACACGAAGTAATAGCCATTGGCGACCTGCTGGAACGCGACCGGCTCTTCGAACAGGCCCGTCAGATGCGGTGGCAGCGCGCCCACCGGACGCAGAACGTCAACGCGAACTGCAGCGTAGGCGGTGATGCTGTAGCGGCCGACCTTGAGGTCGGACCCGGCGCATGCGAATGCGAGAAGCAGACAGAGTGCGGCGGCGAGCTTAATAGGCGGCAACGGAGCGGATCGCTTTCAGCACATCCGCCGATCCCGGAAGGATCGCTTCCTCCAGCACCGGCGCATAGGCGACGGGGCAATCGAGCGAGGCGACGCGCGTTACCGGTGCATCGAGCTCGTCGAACAATTCCTGGCCGATGCGCGCCGCGATGTGGCCGCCGAAGCCCGCGGTCATCTGATCCTCGTGCGCAACGATCACGCGGTTCGTCTTCCTGGTGTACGCCGCAATCGTGTCCCAGTCGAGCGGCACGATCGTGCGTAGATCGACGATGGCCACGCTGATGTTGTCGTGCTCGGCCTGCTGCGCGGCGACGATAGCGCGCTGCACGAGCGCGCCCCAGGTAAAGATGACCACATCCGTCCCTTCGCGCACCACCGACGCTTTGCCGAACGGAATCATGTAGTCCGGTCCCGCATAGGCGGCCTTGTTGTACGTCTGCCGGTAGAGATGCTTGTGCTCGAGGAACATCACGGGATCGTCGCAGCGGATTGCCGTGCGCAGCAGACCCGCGGCATCGCGCGCGTTCGACGGAAACACGATGCGGATGCCGGGGCAATGCGCGAAGATGGCGACACCCGACTGGCTGTGGTACGGCGCGCCGCCACGCAGGTATCCGCCGATCGGCACGCGCACCACCATCGGGCAGCTCCAATGGTTGTCCGATCGATAGCGCATCATCGCCATCTCGTCGCGCAGCTGCATGTAGCCCGGCCAGATGTAATCGAAGAACTGGATCTCGACGACCGGCTTGATGCCGCGCAGCGCCATGCCGACGGCGCGTCCGATGATGTTCGCCTCCGCCAGCGGCGAATTGAACACGCGGTCGCTGCCATAGAGTTTCTGCAGCCCGTGCGTCACTTTGAACACGCCGCCCTTGCCCGATACCTTCGCCAGCGCGGCTTCCCGGCTCGCGTCCGCCACGTCCTGGCCGAAGACGACGATGCGGGGGTTCCGCGCCATCTCATCTCGAAGCGTGGCGTTGATGGCGCCAACCATCGTGTCGGGTGAGCCGTCGAGAGCGGGGTCGGTTTCGAATTGGGCTGATGTCGGATCGACATCGGGAGAGAAAACGTAGCGGGCTGCGGTATCGGGTTCGGGCTTGGGAGCGGCTAGCGCACGCTCGACGGCCTCGTTGACCTCCCGCTCGACATCGCCGGTGAGCTGCGCAAGCTCCTCGGCGGATGCGAGCTCCTCCGATAGGATCAGGTCGCGTAGCCTCACAATCGGATCGCGACGTGCCTCGGCCTCGCGCTCCTCCTTCGTCTTGTACAGCTTCTCGTCGTCCGATAACGAGTGCGAGTACGGACGAATGACTTTCGCATGCACCAGCGCCGGACCCTTGCGCGAGCGTACGTGCGCGACGGCCTCGCGCATCGTGTCGAAGCTGGCGAGATAGTCGGTGCCGTCGCAGCGATAGACCTGCAGGTTCGGAACGCCGCTCACGACGCGCGACAGATCGCCGCCGGGCGTCTGCACTTCAACAGGCGTCGAGATGGCGTAGCCGTTGTCTTCGACGAGATAGAGCACCGGCAGATTGCGCGTGCATGCGGTGTTGAGCGATTCCCAGAATTCACCTTCGCTCGTCGACCCTTCGCCGATGGTGATGAGCGTGATCTCGTCGCGCTCGAACTGTGATTCGCGGTCGGGGATGTCCGCGAGGCGCTCGTACAGCCGCCCTGCTTCCGCGACTCCGATGCCGTGCAGGCACTGCGTCGCAACCGCACTGCTCGCCGACGGAATGTTGAGGCGGGTATTCGACCAGTGGGAAGGCATCTGCCGTCCGCCGGACGCAGGGTCGGTGGCCGCGCCGACCGAGCCGAGCAGCATGTCGAGCGGCGTGACGCCGAGCGTCAGCGCCAGCGCCCGATCGCGATAGTAGGTGAGAAACCAGTCGTGCCCCGGACGAAGGTTGCGACCCGCAGCGACGAGCACGGCTTCGTGGCCCGCACCGCTGATCTGAAAGAACGCCTGACTCTGATTTTTGAGCTGAATCTCCTTGTCGTCGATCTTTCGCGACAGGAGCATGAGGCGATAGGCGGACAATAGATCTTGCGCCGCCCCCTTCGAGCGCGTTGCCGCGCCGTTGGTGAGGGTCGACCCCTTCATGGCAAAAAAATTATGTCACACTCGTGCAGCCCTCGTATGGCCGCCACCGTCACCCTGCATCGCTGGGATGAGATCGCCCTGGAGAAGGTCACCGAGATGATCTCGCGGAAGATTGTGTCGGGTGAGCGCGAGATGCTGGCACAGATTTATTTGAAGCGCGGTGCGCTCGTGCCGTTCCACACGCACGACAGCGAGCAGATGACCTACATTCTGCAGGGCGCGCTTCGCTTTTATATCGGCGGCGAGGAGATCATCGTGCGCGAAGGCGAAGTGCTGCACATCCCGTCGCGCGTGCCGCATCAGGCCGAAGCGCTCGAGGACACGCTCGAGCTCGACATCTTCAGTCCCCTCCGCACCGAGTGGATCGACGTCGTAGCAGACGAGGATGAACGCTGATGGCAACGCAGGCGCGCGCACGCGGGGCCGTCGCGGCGCCGCGCGGCGTGTTGGGCCTGCGGCTGCTCGCCGTCATGCTCGGCATCTTCTTCCTCGGAATGAGCTCGACGAAGTTCGGCTGGTTCCTCGATAGCAGCATCCTGCTGAACAAGTTTCAGATGATCTTTCTGCCGAAGGCGCCGCCGATCGTGCGCTGGTATCTCGAGACCGTCTGCATTCCCGGCACGCCGCTGTTTGCGCGGCTCGTCCCGCTTGGCGAGATCGCCGCGGGCCTGGCGTTGATCGCCGGCTTCTGGACGCGTATGGCCGCGACCGTCGCGTTCCTGATGGTGCTGAATTTCCATTTCGCGACGAGCGCGTTCTGGTCGATCGATTTTCTGCGTGATGGAACGGGTTTGCCGGTGCTCGGTGGGCTGCTGGCGCTGGCCATCAACGGCGCGCGCCTGCCATTCAGCGCCTCGCGGTAATGGGGCGGGTGTGTTAACACCCGGCCCCTATCCTACCGACCTCAATGAACCCGTCGATTGACGTCGTCCGCGCGACCACCTGAGTACACATCGAACCGCGTACGGCGACGGTTGATGCGCCACTTCAGGTAGCGGTACTGAAATTCCGAGAGCAGATGGAGGCGGCCACCCTTCAGGTAGAAGTAACCGGCGATCGCGCCGCCGATGTGTGTGGCGTGCGCGACGTTGCCGCCGGAGAACAACGAGATGACCCCGAGAATCAGCAATAGGTACTTCGCCTTAATCGGGAAGATGCCATAGACGAAGATTTCTCGGTGCGGAAAGTAGAGCCCGTAAGCGAGCAGCACTGCCACAATCGCGCCGGACGCGCCGACGGTCCGCGAAAAATACAGCGCCTGCAACCCGAAGAAGGGGATGAACGAGACGAGGATGGTCGTGACGGCGGCGGCGATCCCAGTAATGAAGTAGTACTTCACGAAATATCGTGTCCCCCACATGCGCTCCAGCTCGACCCCGAACATCCACAGGAAGAGCATGTTGAAGAGCACGTGAAAGACGCCGTCGTGCAGGAACATGTACGACACGAGCCGCCAGATCTGTCCGTGAACGACGCTTTGGGGATTGAGCCACAGCGGAACCTGCACCACCGGCGCGATGTACGTGATTAGGAACATCGCGACGTTGGCGATGATGATGGCCTTGATGGCGGGGGTCCACGGCCCTGGCCCGAAGGAATATGCGAGCGTCGATGAGGATGGATATCGGGATCGCATCGATCCAGTTTGTTCCAACTATGCGGTGCTGAGCAACTTCTATGCCCTGGGACCGCTGCGCTTCAGCGCGAGCGCAGCGGCTTCCCGAAATTCGCGGATGCGTAGAAAATGCGCGGCAACTGCCAGCACCAAAAGAGCCGTCACTATTGTGAACAGCAGCCGTCCCGCTTGGCGAATGAATGTGTCGCCGCCCATCGAGGCCTCTAACGCGCTGTTAACCACAACCGCCGCCGTCCCCATCAGCAGCGAAGCGGCGGCGATCCTCGCCAGCGAGCTGAGCACACGCCGGTCGTCCAGTCCCCCGAGCCGCGCGCGCAGCATCCACAACAGCGCCGTCGCATTGAAGAGCGCCGCGATCGACGTGCCGAGCGCCAGGCCGCGATAGCCGAGCGCGTGCACGAGCATGACGTTCAATACCGCGTTCGCGACCACCGAGGCGATGCTGATGTACACCGGTGTGCGGCTATCCCCGAGCGCGTAAAACGTCGGCGACGCAATGCGCACGACTGAATAGCCAAGCAGCCCGATGGCGTAAAACTGCAGCGCGGCCGCGGTCGCGGCCGTGTCTGCCGGCAAAAATGCCCGCCGCTCGAAGATGACGCGCACGATGGGATGCGCCAGGATGATAAGGCCGACCGTTGCGGGCACATTCATCATCATCATCAGCGACAGGCCGTCGGCCATCGTGGTTCTCACTCCAACTTCATCGTCTCGCGCCGCATGACGTGACACCGCGGGAACGGTGGCGGTGGCGATCGAGACACCGAAGAGCCCGGTTGGCAGATACATCAGGCGGAACGCGTAGTTCAGCCATGAGACGGCTCCGGTCCCCTGGCCCGTCGCCAGTACGGTGTTGATGAATACATTTACCTGTGTCGCCGCAAGGCCGATGGTTCCCGGCCCCATCAGCATCAGCACGCGCCGCAGTCCTTCCTGTTTCCAGTTCAGCACCGGCGTATAGGTGAAACCTTCGCGGCGAAGCAGCGGCACCTGCAGCAGCACCTGCGCGACACCGCCGATGAGAGCGCCGATGGCAATCGCGGTGATAGGCGGAATGCCGAATCGCGGCATCACCGGGACGAGCAGCAGCGCGCAAACGATCGTCGCGATGTTGAACATCGCGGGCGCGAGCGCGGGGATGAAGAAACGATGCAGCGAGTTGAGCATTCCCATCATCGCCGCCGCAAGCGCGACGAGTGTGAGGAACGGAAGCATGAGGCGCGTGAGCCGGACCGTCAGCTCCACTTTGCCGGGGACCGCTGCGTAGTCAGCGGCAAGCGCGTACACCAGAGGGCGCGCGAAAACGACACCGAGCACGACGAGGATTCCGGTCACGACGAGGAGCGCGTTGATGATGTTGCTGCCCAGACGCCACGCCGATGACCTGTCGCCCGACGCGAGCTGTCGCATGAATACCGGGACGAACGCCGCGCTCATCGCGCCTTCGGCGAACAGATCGCGCACCAGGTTGGGGATGCGGAATGCGACGTTGAACGCATCCATAGCGTTGCCGGCGCCGAACATTGAGGCGAGGACCTGATCCCGCACCAGACCCAGGATCCGGCTGGTCATCGTTGCGGCGCCCGCCGATGCGGCGGAGCGCGCGAGACGGGTTTGTTCGGAGGGTGCCCTATGCTCCAAGCTTGCGGCGGACCGCTTCGTTGACCACGCGACCGTCCGCGTTTTTGCCGGCCAGGCGCGGCATGACGGCTTTCATCACCTTGCCCATGTCCTTGACGGAGCTGGCGCCGGTCTCCGAAATCGCCGCGGCGATCGCGGCGTCGATCTCCTCAGCGGAGGCAGCGGGCGGCAGATACTCTTCGAGAATCTTGATTTCCGCGCTTTCCTTGTCTACGAGGTCGGTGCGGCCTGCTTTCGCGAACTGTTCAATCGAATCGCGCCGCTGCTTGACCAGCGTCGACACGACCTGCAGCACCTCCGCATCGTCGAGGTCGTGCGACTTCTCGATTCCCTTGTTCATGATCGCGGCCTTCAGCATCCGCAGCGCCGACAGACGAATCGGCTCCTTGGCCTTCATGGCAGCGGCGATATCGGTGTTGACTTTGTCGCGGAGCAGCATCATCACAAATCACTAATCCCAAATCGCTAATCACAAATCGCTAATGATCCTGGTCAGAGTCGCCGTAGGTGATGTGCCATTTGGCGGTTTCGTCGTAGAAGCCTTTCGGCACCTGGACGGCGTTGACCTTGACGCTCACTTCGAGCGTCGACTTCACGGCGAAGTAGCCGTTGCGCCGCAGCGCGCGCCGGAACGGACCATTCATCGCGTAGGCGCGCACCTTGTCCGCATCTTCGGCACGGGCGGCGCGATCCACCCATCGCAGCAGCGTCTTCATGCCGGCCACATCATCCGGATCCGCAAGAAAGTCGACAAGCAGCGTCGCGCGGCCGAGCGGCTCGTGCACGTGGCGATAGACGGCGTAGCCGTGCACCTCGCCCATCCGCTTCAAGGCGACGACTGAGTAGCGGACGTGTGGCGGCTCGATGTAGCGCCAGTTCAGATATGCAGCATCCCGCCGTACCGAGAGATCGAACTTCGACGCCAGCCGTTCCCAGAGCGCCGTGAACGACGAATCGAAACGCCGAATTGGTTCGCATTCCGCGCGCAGCGGCCGCGAGCGCGAGATCACCTGCACAACCGGCCAGGTCAGCGCGGAGATGACGCGGTTGACCGGCAGCGGCCATTGAGGCATCCGCACAGCGCGTCGCGTCAACGGCTTCACGAGGCACGGCACGATGTGGGCGTCGGGCCAGCGCAGGCGATCGAGCAGCTTGCGTCCTTCCGATGTGGCGCCGAGCGACAGCACGGCGCCGCTGTTTCGGTCCCACGTGCGCACGAGCGCTTCGCCGATGCCCTGGCGCCTCCGTTCGGGCGCGACCATCGCGTCGCTTCCCCACGCGCCTTCCACCTCGATCCCTTTGATCGAGACGCGCACCGGCAGCGTCGTGTAGTGACCGATGATCGTCGGTCCTTCGCGCGCGACCCAGATTTCAGGCTGTCCGGTCTGGTTGTACGGATTGCGTCGATGTTGCCAGTCCCAGCGCAGGCGGAGCGCATTGGCGGCGTCTGCGCCATGCGTTCGGCGGTAAAGAGTATCGACGCCGCGACGATCGTCCGGCTTGAAGCGGTCAATTTCTGACAAGCCGACTAGTCCTGCGGTCGCGGCGCCGCCCCCTGCGGAACGGGCTGTGGCGGCGGCGTAATCACCCCGGGTCGAAGCGACGAGCCTGCCGGCAGGCCGAATGGATTGGTGGGCGTGCCGACGACCGGCGGGGCTTGCTGCGTCTGAGGCGGATTGCCATCAGGCAGCACGATCGGAGGCATCACCGTCGGATTGAACGGCGCTGCGCCAGCGACCGGGCGCGGAACGGGAATCTGAGCGGGAACAGCGACAGGGCGGCCGAGAGGAACGCCGTCGTTGACGAGATTGCCGTTGAGGTCTGCGTTATCGTCGCCGGCGTTTTGATCCTCGCCTGCTTGCCGCGGCACGATCGGCCGGATACCACCGGGAGCCTGAAATACGGATGTCGCTGTCGGCGTCGGATTCCGCGGCGCGACGCTGGTCGGAAGAATCATGATGCGGTCGTACATCGACGCACCGGGCAGACCGGCGTCACGCGCCGCCACAACATAGCCGCTCACGCCGCGCAGGACAATGTCGAGCGCCTGGCGTTCCGGGACGCCTTCGAGATCGAGGGTCACCGGCGCGCCAGCTACACGATCGCCGTTCACGATCTTTGCGCCGCCAACACGTGCCCACTCGGCGAGGATAGTACGCACGGGGACGTTCTGCGCGTGAAGCGTGACGCGGCCGCCGCTGATCTGGAGCGCGAGCGGCGATTGCGCGTTCGCGAGCGCGGCGCAGCAGACTAGCGCGACGGTGGCGGTAAAAATCCTCAACTGCATGGAACCTTTATTGTACGGCCACGCGCTTCAATTGGCGCGCATGTGGTCGATAACGCTGCGGATAATGTCCTCGAGCGCCACCTTCGGCTCGTAGCCCACAAATTCCCGGATTTTCGATATGTCCGGCACGCGCCGCGGCATGTCCTCGAACCCCGCCTCGTAGGCCTGATCGTACGGAATGTAGTGAATCTCCGAGCAGCTGCCCGTCATCTGCTTGACGCGAGCCGCCAGATCCGCGATGGTCACCTCTCCCATATTGCCGATGTTGAATACCTCGCCGATCGCACGTTTGTCGTGCGCCAGCCTGACCAGCGCGTCAACGACATCGCCGACGTAGGTGAAGCTGCGCGATTGTGTGCCGTCGCCAAAGACGGTGATTGGCTGTCCCGCCAGCGCCTGCCGGACGAATGTCGGCAGCACCATGCCGTACTGACCGGTCTGCCGCGGACCGACCGTGTTGAACAGGCGGACGATGACGACCGGCAGCTTCTTTTCTTTCCAGTAGGCGAGCGCCAGGAACTCGTCGATTAATTTGCTGCAGGCGTAGGCCCACCGGTGCTTCACCGACGGTCCGAGCACGAGATCGGCGGCTTCGCGAAACGGCACGTCGACACTCTTGCCGTAGACCTCTGATGTCGACGCGATGAACACCAGCTTCTTCTTCTTGTTCGCGTGCTTGAGAACGACCTCGGTGCCATGCACGTTCGTTTCAATCGTGTGCACCGGCTGCTCGACGATCAGTTTGACGCCGACGGCGGCGGCGAGATGAAAGACGACGTCGCTGCGGTCAATCAGTTCGGCCAGCAGCGACTCGCTGGTGACGGAATCGATGGTGTACGAAAATCCGGCTCGGCCCTTCAGATGCGCGATGTTGTCGATTGAGCCGGTCGACAGGTTGTCGAGCACGATGACCTCGTGGCCGTCATCGAGTAAGCGTTCCGCCAGGTGCGAGCCGATGAATCCTGCGCCGCCGGTAATGAGCGCTTTCACGCCAGGATGTGTCCCTTCTGAAATTGGTCGACTGCGGAGGATATCCGCTCGACCTGCGCATCGGTCAAGCGCGGATGCAGCGGAAGCGACAGGATTTCCTGCGCGACGCGCGTCGCAACGGGAGCGTCCTTTTGCGTCAACGATGCGAACGCCGGCTGTTGCGGTAGTGGCACCGGGTAATGAATCAGCGTGTCGATGCCCGAGGCGCGCAGATGCGTTTGCAGCGCCGCACGTTCGGCCGAACGCACGACGAAGAGATGGTAGACGTGACCGTTGTCGCGGAGGCGCAGCGGATGAACGGCGCGGCCAAGTCGTTCTTGGTACGCCGCAGCAATCTCGCGCCGCCGCGTCGTCCATCGGAGCAGCAGCGGCAGACGCGCGCGAAGAACGGCTGCCTGCAGATCGTCGAGGCGGCTGTTGATGCCCGGGTCGGCGTGCACGTACCGATCGACCTGTCCGCCGTTGCGCAGCCGCCGGATCCGATCGGCAATCGATGCGTCGTTCGTAATGACGGCGCCACCGTCACCCAGAGCGCCGAGGTTCTTCGTCGGGTAGAAGCTGAACGCACCGCCGGTCCCGAAGGTGCCGACGGGTAACCCGTCGCACGTTCCCAGGTGCGCCTGGCAGCAGTCTTCAACGATCGCGAGCGCATGACGCTGCGCGATCGCCTGCAGCGGACGCATGTCCGCTGCCTGTCCGTACAAGTGCACGGGAATGATCGCGGACGTACGCGAGGTGACGGCTGCTTCGCAGGCAGCGGGAGCGAGTGTCAGGGTCTCTTCGTCAACGTCACCGAACACGGGCGTCGCACCGGCCATCAGCACCGCAAGACCCGTGTACGCGGCGGTGATCGCCGGCACGATTACTTCGTCGCCCGGCTTGACCCCGATCGCGCGGAGCAGCAGCGCGATCGCGTCCGTGCCGTTGCCGACTCCCACCGCGTGCGCCGCGCCGCTCGCCTCGGCGAATTCCGCTTCGAACTCTTCGACTTCAGGTCCGAGCACGAACCAGCCGCGCCTGACCACGCGGTCGATGGCGCCGCGCACCGCCGCATCATCTTCGCCGGGCCTCAGATCGAGGAAGGGAATCCGCTCCGGCGTCACAGGCTCGCGACCTGTTCGCCGGTCGTGGGGACGTAGTGATCGAAGTGCGCTCGGTAGAAATCGAACGTGCGCTTCAGGCCGTCCGCAAGCAGCGTCGTCGCTTTCCATCCGAGTGTCGCGCCAATCTTCGAGGAGTCGGCGTAGAAATCGCCGATGTCGATCGCCTTCTTGTCGGGCGGCCAGGCGGTGAGGCGGAACCGCCCCGAGCCGGCGGTGCGAATCATCAGCTCGACGAGCTCGCGGTGGCGAATCGGCTCGAGACCGCCGACGTTGAACGCCTCGCCGTTGGATGCGTCATTCGCACCGGCGCGCAGAAAAGCCTCCACCGCGTCATCAACGTACACAAAATCGCGAAGCTGTGAACCGTCGCCGTAAATCTCGACTTCCTCATCCTCGAGCACCAGGCGGATGAACCAGCCGATGAATCCCTGCCGACTGTGTTTCAGTAGCTGCCGCGGGCCGTAGATGTTCGTGAGGCGGAGGGACGTCGCACGAACACCAAAGACGTTGTTGTAGACGAGATGGTAGTACTCGCCGGCGGCCTTGTTGATGCCGTTGACGTCGGTCGGCCGTACGAGGTGTGACTCGGTGACCGGCAGGCTGTCGGGACGGCCATAGATCTGCCGCGTGCCGGCGAACACGACCTTTACCCCCGGATTGTTTCGGCGGCATGCCTCCAGCAACGTCAGCTGGCTGCGGCAATTGATCTCCAGATCGGTGTAGGGGTCCTCCATGCTGTCGATGTGACTGACCTGTCCCGCCACGTTGAAGATCACATCCTGCCCCTGCACCAGATAGTTCATGGTCGACTGCTGCCGGATGTCGGCGATGTTCACACGCACACGATTCTCGATGCCGTGGATGTTGAACAGGTTTCCGCCGTAGGCCGGAATCAGCGAGTCGACGATCAACACGCGCGCGCCGAGCGTGACGAGCTGATGCGCGAGGTTGCTGCCGATGAACCCGAGGCCGCCGGTGATGAGAACGGGGCGATCGCGATAGAACTCGCGATGCGAATTCACGACTTGGTGGATTCAGGCGGAACGACACCGCCGATCGTGGGATTGCGGAAGAGGACCGGCGAGTTGGTGCGGCCGCGTCCGAGCACGACCAGCTTGATCCACAGCTTCAATACGTCGACGCCCGTCAAGAAGACACGCTTGAAGTTGAAGAACTGAGAGCGGCCATGCAGCCGGTGGTAGTGATGCACCGGCACCTCGACGACGCGGAAGCCGGCATCCTGGATCTTGCGCATCATCTCGAGGCAGATCACGCCGGTGTCCTTCTCGAGCTTCACGCGATCGAAGATCTCGCGGCGCATCAGGCGGAAGTCGCAGTCGACGTCGCGGACGCGCAAACGAAAGAGCAGCTTCACCGTATGGTGGTAGATGCGTCCGATGACGATGCGGTGCCACGGATCGGAGCGGCTGATCTTGTAGCCATTGACCATGTCCGCGTCGGGCGTGAGCCTGTTCCACAGTACCGGAAGCTCCGCGGGATCGTACTGCGCGTCACCGTCGGTGTAGGCGATGAGATCTTTCGTCGCCGCGGCGAATCCCGTGCGCAGGGCGGCGCCATATCCGCGGTTGCGCGGGTGATGAACGGCGCGGACGTTCGGGTACCTGCGCACCAGATCGTCGAGGATGTCCTTGGTGGAATCGCTGCTGCCGTCGTTGACGACAATCACCTCGAAGTCGGCCGTCAGCTTCGCCGCGACCTGCACGGCGAGGATGACGAGGCTGGCGATCGTTCCGCCATCGTTGTAGGCGGGGAAGAACATGCTGAGCCCCGGCGGGCGCGTCGTGCGCTGGTCTGCCATGAAACGCCCCTATTTTAAAGCTATCTACGCCGCGCCGCGAGCCGCCATGGCACGACGGCGGACTCGATAATCACCATTCCTGACAGCTTCGATGCGCCCTGGCGGCGTTCGACGAACGTGATCGGCACTTCGGCGCCCGTGAACCCTCCACGAACGGCTTCGAACGCGAGCTCCACGATGAAGGCGTAGCCGTCCGATCGAATCGATGCCAGCGGCATCCGTTCGAGCACTTCGCGGCGCCAGCAGCGGAACCCGCTCGTGCAGTCCCGGATTGTCATGCGCGTGATCGCTCGGATGTAGCGGTTGGCAAATGCACTGAGGAGGCGACGGTGCAGCGGCCAGTTCTCGATGCGGCCGCCTTCCACGTATCGCGATCCGATGGCGAAATCGGCGAGGTCTGTCGCCGCAAGCAGCCGGGGAATGTCGGCGGGATTATGCGAGAGGTCGGCGTCCATTTGACAGACGTGCGTCGCATCGGTACGGAGCGCGACGTACATGCCGTCGATGTACGACAATCCAAGCCCCCGCTTGCCCTGGCGATGCAGCACCTGTATGCGCGCGCGATTGGCTGCGGCGTATTCATCCGCCACCTCACCGGTTCCGTCGGGCGATGCGTCGTCGACGATCAGAATGCGCAGGCCGTCAACCGCGAGCAGCTGCGCCAGGAGCGGACGCAGGTTCGCCCGCTCGTTGTAGGTGGGGACGATCACCAGCGGGCGCATCATGCGTCTATTGTCGCGGTCCGTCGAAGCGTAGCGATGCGACCTGTTCGGATACGAGGCCCACGAGAAAGACGATGACGCCGAAAAGGATGAGGATCACCGCGCCGTTCGGAATCTTGCCGAATGCGAGCATGTTCCAGAGCCCGTAGCCGGCTCCCGTGGCGAAGGCGATCCCGCTGAGCGGCAGGAAGATGCGCAGCGGGCTGAACAGCGTCACGATCTTCAGCAGGATCAGGAGGAACCGCGCGCCATCGTGCGCAAACCGGATCTTCGACTGGCCGCTGCGCTGCCGCGCCTGAATTGGCTCGAATGTCACGTTGTAGCCCGCCTTGATGAACGCGAGCGTCGTCGTTGTCGGCGTCGAGAAGCCGTTCGGCAGGAGGTGAAGGAATTCGCGCAGGCACGCGGTGCGCCCGGCGCGAAAGCCGGAGGTGAGATCCGGAATCGGACGACTCGTGAGATAGCTTGCCAGCTGGTTCAGGAGCGCGTTCCCCGCGCGTCTTGCGATTGTCGCCTGGGTGCTCGCCGTGCGCGCGCCGATCACCAGGTCGTAGTCGCCCAGCGGCGCGACGATGCGTTGCGCATCCTCGGGAGGGTGCTGGCCGTCGGCGTCGATGATCAGCACGAACTCGCCGGCCGCGCGTCGGATGCCACTCTTGACGGCGGCGCCGTTTCCCTTGTTGTAGGGATGACGGATCACGCACGCCCCTGCATCCCGAGCCCGCGCCGCTGTCTCGTCGGCGGAGCCGTCGTCAACGACGATGATCTCGCGCCACGGCGCGGCCGCGCGCAATT
>Ga0310811_10002683_pt1 | contig 22272 bp, 18 predicted proteins | sample YCmetagenome_FD_207642 | JGI IMG/M metagenome (GOLD analysis project Ga0310811, IMG submission 207642) | Soil microbial communities from experimental microcosm in Duke University, North Carolina, United States - YC | ecosystem: Engineered > Artificial ecosystem > Soil microcosm > Unclassified ...
CCTTCGGGGATTCCGTGATGGAACCCAACTTTTTCGCCGGCGGCGCCTTCGATCGCGCCGGAATACTGCGCAAGAACGCCGAGTGGACCGCCCAGATGCTGCACCGCGCCGATGCGCTCGCGGTGCCTGTGTGGCGCGCGTCCAGCCTGGTCGTCCAGGGCCGTGCGCCCGCCGCGGCGCTGACGCCACTCGTGCCGCTGCTCGAGTCCCTCGCCGATGCCGGCGCGCTCGACGTGCATCTGCTGGGGCTCGTCAACGACGTGCCGCACTTCGCCGTCGACATTTCGGGGCTCGACGAGCCGCTCACTCATCCGAGCTTCGGCTCGCTGCTGGCCCATGCCGGCGGCGAGTTCGTCGAGCTGCGCGATGCCGCGGCACTCCTGCCCCGGCCTGACGCGGCGCTGCTCGCCTATGCCCGTGCGCTGGTGGAATGGCACCGCCGCAGCCGCTTCTGCCCGACCTGCGGCGCGCCCAGCGAATCCCGCGAGGCGGGCCACGTGCGCGTGTGCACGTCGGCCGCGTGCGGCGCCCAGCATTTCCCGCGCACCGATCCCGCCGTCATCATGCTGGTGACCGACGGCGACTCCTGCCTGCTCGCGCGCCGCGCCGGCAACAAGCTGCCGATGTATTCGACGCTCGCGGGCTTCGTCGAGCCGGGCGAGAGCCTCGAGGAGGCGGTCGCCCGCGAGGTCCACGAGGAGACCGGGATCGAGGTCGGCCACGTCCACTTCCACTCGTCGCAGCCGTGGCCGTTTCCGTCGCAGCTGATGATCGGTTTCTACGCCGAGGCGACCGGCGGCACGATCAAGCTCGATCCGACCGAAATCGCCGACGCGAAATGGCTCAAGCGCTCGACGCTCAAGGAGCTGCTCGCGCGCCGCGATCCGCCGCTCATGCTGCCGCGCCCGGTGTCGATCGCGCGGCGGCTGATTTTGGGGTGGTTGAACCCGTAATTCGTACGTGCTGTCGCCCCCTCACCCTTACCCTCTCCCCCTAAAGGGGGAGAGGGATGCGAAGGGTGGGTGAGCGAACGCGAGCCCTACCCGAAGCTGGGTGAGGGGGTCGTTCGTGAGGAAGAGCGCTACTTCTTCTTCCCCGCGGCGCGCTTTTTGGCCTGACCGCGGAACGGGTGCATCGGGTAGACGCCCAAGATCCGCACCTCGTCCGAATAGAAGCCGAGCTCCTCGAACGCGAGCCGCAACGGCCGCGACTCGGGATGGCCCTCGACCTCGGCGTAGAACTGCGCCGAGACGAACGAACCGTTGACCATGTAGCTCTCGAGCTTGGTCATGTTGACGCCGTTGGTGGCGAAGCCGCCGAGCGCCTTGTAAAGCGCCGCGGGAATGTTGCGGACGCGGAACACGAAGCTGGTCATCAGCGGGGCCGCGTCGACGCCGGGATCCTCGGCCTCGCGGGCGAGGATGACGAAGCGCGTGGTGTTGTGCTCGGCGTCCTCGATGTTGGCGCGCAGCGACTTGAGCCCGTAGATCTCGGCGGCGAGGCTGGAGGCGATCGCCGCTTCGGTCTTGTCGCCGCGTTCGGCGAGCTCGCGCGCGGAGCCCGCGGTGTCGGCATGGACGATGGCCTTGAGACCGAGCTCCAGGATGACCTTGCGGCACTGCGCCAGCGCATGGACGTGGCTGCGCACGATCTTGAGGTCCGAGATTTTGGCGCCAACGACGCCGAGCAGGTGATGCTCGACGCGCTGGAAGTGCTCGCCGACGATGTGCAGGTTGGCATGCGGCATCAGGCGATGGATGTCGGCGACGCGGCCCGCGACCGAATTCTCGATCGGGATCATGGCGAGACGCGCACGCCCCTCCTCGACCGCGGCAAACGTCTCCTCGAAGGTGTCCGCCGGCAATGTGTGGAGCTTCGGATATACCTCGCGGCAAGCGAGGTCCGAGTACGCGCCGGGCAGCCCCTGGAACGCGATCGTCTTGTCGGGATCGCTGGGCGACGTGCCCGGAGACTTGCCCGGAGACTTGGAAGACGAGCGGATGATCTTCATCGAGGGCGCTTGGGGCGAGCGGATCAGCGGCGCGCGAGGATGGCGCGAGCGCGATCGAGGTCGGCCGGAGTATCGACGCCGAGCGGAACAGTGTCAACGAAGGCCACCTCGATGCGCATGCCGGCCTCGAGCGCCCTGAGCTGCTCGAGCCGCTCGCGCAGCTCGAGCGGCGACGGCGGCAGCGTGACGAAACGCGCGAGCGCGTCGCGACGGTAGGCGTAGAGCCCGATGTGATGGAGGAGCGGCCCGTCGCCCCACGGGACCGTGGCGCGGCTGAAATACAGGGCGCGACCGTGAGCGGCGCCGGGCGCGGCCGAGGCCACCGCCTTCACCACGTTGGGATTGGTGCGCTCGGACTCCTCGGAGATGGTCGCGGCCAGCGTCGCGATGTCGACCGCCGGATCGGCGAGCAGCCCGAGCGCGGCGCGCGGCAGGCCGGCGGCGAGCGTCGGCAGATCGCCCTGGACGTTGACCACGGCATCGTAGCGGCCGTCGGGATCGACCTTCGAGAGCGCCTCGAAGATGCGATCCGACCCCGAGGGGTGCGACGCCCTGGTCATCACCGCGCGGCCGCCGGACTGCGTGACCGCCGCCTCGACCGCCGGGTCGTCGCAGGCGACCCACACCGGGCCGACATCAGCCTCCTCGGCGCGCTTCAGCACCTGGACGATCATCGGCAGCCCGGCGATGTCGGCGAGCGGCTTGCCCGGCAGGCGGGTCGAGGCCATGCGCGCCGGGATCAGCACCAGCGGGCGGCGCGGTGCGGGACGGGTGGACGGATCGGTCATCTGTCGATCAGGGTCGGGCGATCAAGCGGTGGGCGATCGGGTCGTGCACGGGAGCGCGGCGCACCATAGCGCCCGGACGGCGCGTTTCGGAAGGGCCTTGGGGCGTGGAATCCGGCCTCCGCGAGGGCGCAGAATGCGACCGGGAACGGCCTTTTCCGCCATTGAACGCGCCCGCCCCCGGGGCTAATCTCCTGCCGCCTTCGGGAGCGGCCCCTGTCCTGGCCGCAATTCTCCATATCGGGATGCTCGCGCTTTCCCGGCACCGTACTTTCCGGAGCTTTTTGATGGCCTCTTCGTCGTTAGAGTGGAACAAGATCGCCGGCGCCGTGCTGATCGGCATCCTGGCGATCAAGGTGATCGATATCGCCGGCAGCAAGATTTACGCCCCGAAGCATCTCGAAAAGCCCGTGGTCGAGATCGAGGGCGTCGAGGCCACCCCGACCGAGAGCACCCAGCCCGCGCAGCAGGCCGAGCCGGAGCCGATTGGCCCGCTGCTCGCAGCCGCCGATCCGGAAGCCGGCAAGAAGGCGTTCTCGAAGTGCGCGGTGTGCCACACCGCCGACAAAGGTGGCGCCAACAAGGTCGGTCCGAACCTCTACGGCGTCGTCGGCAACAAGAAGCAGCACCTCGAGGGCTTCGCCTACTCCGGCGCGCTGGCCAAGGTCGGCGGCACCTGGACCTACGACGACCTGAACAAGTTCATCACCGCGCCCTCGAAGTACGCGCCGGGCACCAAGATGACGTTCGCGGGCGACCGCGACGCGAAGGATCGGGCGAACATCATCGCCTACCTGCGCACGCAGTCGGACAACCCGCAGCCGCTGCCCTGATCCGGCGGCGGTCGTGGACGACCTCCAGTCCCGCGCCGCCTTCGCGCACACGCTCGCCGACAAGGCCGGGGACGTCCTCCGCCGCTACTTCCGCACGTCGATCGGCTTCGACGACAAGGATGACGCCTCGCCGGTGACGATCGCCGACCGCGAGGCCGAGGCGGTGATGCGCGAGGCTCTGGCCGCGAAATTCCCCGACGACGGCATCCTCGGCGAGGAGATGGGGGCGCAACACACCGACGCACGCTACGTCTGGGTGCTCGACCCGATCGACGGCACCAAGTCGTTCATCTCCGGCAAGCCGCTGTTCGGCATCCTGATCGGCATCGCGGAAGCCGGCCGGCCGACGTTCGGCATCATCGACCAGCCGGTGACGCGCGAACGCTGGGCGGGCGGCAAAGGCATCGCCGCGACCCTCAACGGCGCGCCGCAGAGCTCGAGGGCGACCAAGTCGAAACTCGCTTCGGCCCTGCTCTACTCGACCTCCCCCTACATGTTCAAAGGCGCCGACCGCGACGCCTTCGAGCGCCTCGCCGCGAAGTCCAAGCATCCCCTGTTCGGCGCCGACTGCTACGCCTACGGCCTGGTCGCCTCGGGATTCGCCGACCTCGTCTGCGAATGCGACCTGAAGCCCTACGACTGGTGCGCCCCGGCCGCCATCATCGAGGCGGCGGGCGGCATCATCACCGACTGGAGCGGGCAGCCGCTGACGCTCAAGGCCGACGGCCGGGTGCTGGCCGCCGGGAACGCGGCGCTCCACCGCGAGGCGCTGGCGGTCATCCAGGAGCGCTGAACGCCTCTCCGGTTCAGGTACGCCGCGCCCGGTTGACCTTGATCCCGGTTCACCTTGATCGGCGGGCCAGCGCCGTGGATCATGCCCCTCTCACCTACGGAACCGGTCCGCGTGCGCGCCCTTTCCCTGATTTCCGCCATCCTCTTCTCGCTGACCGCCGGCACCGCCGCGGCCCAGCCTCAATCCGCGTCGCCGGTGCCCAAACCCGTGCATGGCTTGTCGATGTACGGCGACCTCAAGTACCCGCCGAACTTCAGGCACCTCGACTACGTCAACCCCAACGCGCCGAAAGGCGGGACCGTCAAGCTCGCGGGCTTCGGGACCTTCGACAATCTGAACCCGTTCATCCTGCGCGGCGTCGCCGCCGCGGCGACGACGGATACCTTCGACACGCTGCTCGCCGACACCGCCGACGAGCCGTTCTCCGAATACGGGCTGATCGCCGAGAGCGTCGAGGTCCCCGAGGACCGTTCGTGGGTCATCTTCAACATCCGGCCCGAGGCCAAGTTCCAGGACGGCACGCCGATCACCGCCGACGACGTGGTGTTTTCGCTCGAGATCCTGAAGGCCAAGGGGCACCCGCAACTGCGCTTCTACTACCAGGCCGTCACCAAGGCCGAGGCGCTCGGCCCGAAGCGCGTGAAGTTCACCTTCGTCGAGGGCGAGAACCGCGAGCTGCCGCTGATCGTCGGTCAGTTGCCGATCATGTCGAAGGCCTACTGGCAGGGCCGCGACTTCGAGAAGACGACGCTCGAGCCGCCGCTCGGCAGCGGCCCGTACAGGGTCGAATCCGTCGACCCCGGCCGCTCGATCACGCTGAAGCGCGACGAGAACTACTGGGGCAAGGACCTGCCTATCAACGTCGGCCGCCACAACTTCGACCGCATCCGTACTGACTACTACAAGGACACGACGGTCGCGCTCGAAGCGTTCAAGGCCGGGCAGTACGACTGGCGCCTCGAGAACTCGGCCAAGAACTGGGCGACCGGCTACGACACTCCGGCGCTGCGCCAGGGGCTAATCGTCAAGGAAGAGATCCCCAACCAGCGCCCGACCGGGATGCAGGCTTACGCCTTCAACATCCGCCGGCCGATCTTCGCCGATCCGAAGGTGCGCGAGGCACTCGCCTACGCCTTCGACTTCGAGTGGACCAACCGCACGCTGTTCTACGGCGCCTACACGCGCACCGAGAGCTACTTCTCGAATTCCGAGCTCGCGTCGCACGGGCTGCCCGAGGGCGACGAGCTCGCGCTTTTGGAAAAGTTCCGGGACAAGCTGCCGTCCGAGGTGTTCACCGAGGAATACCAGGCGCCCGAGACCGACGGCAGCGGCAACATCCGCCCCAATCTCCTGAAGGCGCTCGACCTTCTCAAGCAGGCCGGCTGGCACGTCGACAAGGACAAGCTCGTCAACGCCGCGGGCGAGCCGATGCGCTTCGAGGTGCTGCTCTACGATCCCGCGTTCGAGCGCGTGACACTGCCGTTCGCCCGCAACCTGAAGCGGATCGGCATCGAGGCGACGGTGCGCACCGTCGACGTCTCGCAGTACCAGAACCGCGTGGACAACCGCGACTTCGACATGATCGTCATGTCGTGGGGCCAGTCGCTGTCGCCGGGCAACGAGCAGCGCGACTTCTGGAGCTCGGCCGCCGCCGACGCACCCGGCAGCCGCAACGTCGTCGGCATCAAGGACCCGGTCGTCGACGGGCTGATCGGTTCGCTGATCTCCGCGCCGACGCGCGAGGCGCTGGTTACCCGCACCCGCGCCCTCGATCGCACGCTTCTGTGGGGCCACTACGTCATACCGCAGTGGCACCTCACCGCCGACCGGGTCGCGAGCTGGGCCAAGCTCAGCCGCCCGGCGGTGACGCCGACGCGCGGCGTCCAGTTCGATGCGTGGTGGATCGATCCACAGAAGGAGCGCATCGTCGCCCAGAAGCTGCCCGAGGTTCAGGCGCAGGCTGAAGCCGAGCCGTCCGGAGCCGCGGGCACAGCACCGACCGAAACCGCCGACAAAGCGGCGGCTCCCGCCGAAGGGCCCGCCGAGAAGCACAATCCGTTCGCCGACTGGTGGCGGTGGGCGATGGTCGCCGCCGTGCTGGCGCTCGCCATCCTGCGCTACCAGCGCCGTAAGCGGTAGGAGACGCGATGCTCGCTTACATCGTCCGCCGGTTGCTGCTGATCATCCCGACACTGTTCGGCATCATGCTGATCAACTTCGCCATCGTGCAGTTCGCGCCGGGCGGGCCGGTCGAGCAGACGCTGGCACAGGTACGCCAGCAGGCCATCGGCGCCACGGCGCGGATCAGCGGCGGCGGCAGCGAGGTCGTGCAGACGGAAAGCTCGCGCGGCGCGCGCGGCCTCGACCCGCAGTTCATCGAGGAGCTCAAGAAGCAGTACGGCTTCGACAAGCCGGCGCCCGAGCGCTTCTGGCAGATGCTGAAGTCCTACGTCCGCTTCGACTTCGGCAACTCGTTCTACCGCGACCGCAGCGTCGTCGACCTCGTGCTCGACAAGATGCCGGTATCGATCTCGCTCGGGCTGTGGACGACGTTGATCACCTACCTGATCTCGATCCCGCTCGGCATCCGCAAAGCCGTGCGCGACGGCACGCAATTCGACGTCTGGACCTCGACGCTGATCTTCGTCGGCAACGCGATCCCGGTGTTCCTGTTCGCGATCCTGCTGATCGTCGTGTTCGCCGGCGGCTCGTATTTCCAATGGTTCCCGCTGCGGGGCCTGGTGTCCGACAACTGGCACGACCTGTCATGGCCGGCCAGGATCGTCGACTACTTCTGGCACATGGCGCTGCCGCTGACCGCGCTCACCGTCGGCTCGTTCGCCAGCCTGACGATGCTGACCAAGAACTCGTTCCTCGACGAGATCCACAAGCAGTACGTGCTGACGGCGCGCGCCAAGGGCCTGACCGAACGCCAGGTGCTCTACGGGCACGTCTTTCGCAACGCCATGCTGCTGGTGATCTCGGGCATCCCCGGCACGCTGCTCTCGATCCTGTTCACCGGCAGCGTATTGATCGAGATCATCTTCTCCCTCGATGGTCTCGGCCAGCTCGGCTACGAGTCGGTGATCAACCGCGACTACCCGGTGGTATTCGGGACGCTGTTCTTCTTCTCGCTGCTCGGCCTGATCGTCGCCATCATCCGCGACGTGCTGTACATGCTCATCGATCCGCGCATCAGCTTCGAGAGCCGGAGCTGACATGGGCGAGCAGCGCATCATGGGCATCCGCGTGACGCCGCTGACGCTGCGGCGCATCGCCAGCTTCAAGGCCAACAAGCGCGGCACCTGGTCGCTCGTCCTGTTCCTGGTCCTGCTCGTCCTCAGCCTGTGCGCCGAGGTGATCGCCAACGACCGGCCGATCCTCGTCAAATACGACGGCGGCTATTACCTGCCGTTCCTGAACGCCTATCCCGAGACCACCTTCGGCGGCGAGCTGCCGACCACCGCCGACTACCGCGACCCCTATGTCGTCGGGCACATCGACGCCAAGGGCTGGGCGGTCTGGCCGCCGATCCGCTACGGCGAGCGCACCATCAACTACGACCTGCAGGTGCCGTTCCCGGCGCCGCCGTCGCGCGACAACTTGCTCGGCACCGACGACCAGGGCCGCGACGTGCTCGCGCGCGTGATCTACGGCTTTCGCATTTCGGTGCTGTTCGGATTCGCGCTCGCGATCGTCAGCTCGCTCGTCGGTGTCGCCGCCGGCGCGGTGCAGGGCTACTACGGCGGCTGGACCGATCTCACCTTCCAGCGCCTGATCGAGGTGTGGTCGGGCCTGCCGGTCCTCTACCTGCTCATCATCCTGTCGTCGCTGTTCGAGCCGGGATTCTTCACCCTGCTCGGGATCATGCTGCTGTTCTCGTGGATGGAGCTGGTCGCCCTCGTCCGCGCCGAGTTCCTGCGCGCCCGCAACTTCACCTACGTCCGTGCCGCCGAGGCGCTCGGCGTCCCCGACTCCAAGATCATTGTCCGCCACGTGCTGCCCAATGCCATGGTGGCGACGCTGACGTTCATGCCGTTCATCCTGACCGGCGGCGTGACGACCCTGACCGCGCTCGACTTCCTCGGCCTCGGGCTGCCGGCCGGCACCGCCTCGCTCGGCGAGCTTCTCGCCGAGGGCAAGAACAACCTGCAGGCGCCGTGGCTCGGCATTACCGGCTTCGTCGTCATGGCGACGATGCTGACGCTCCTCGTCTTCGTCGGCGAGGCGGTGCGCGACGCGTTCGATCCGCGGAAGACGCTATGACCGACACCGCCGATCCCCTGCTCTCCGTCCGCGACCTCGCCGTCGACTTCCGCGTGCCCGGCGGCACCGAGCCGGTCCATGCCGTGCGCGGCGTGTCGTTCGACATCCGCAAGGGCGAGACGATGGCGCTGGTGGGCGAATCGGGCTCGGGCAAATCGGTCACCGCGCTGAGCATTCTTCAGCTCCTCCCCTACCCCGCAGCATCGCACCCGACGGGCTCTATCAAGCTCGGCGACCAGGAGCTGGTGCGTGCGCCGGAACGCGTTCTGCGCGGCATGCGCGGCAACCGCGTCGGCATGGTGTTCCAGGAGCCGATGACGTCGCTCAACCCGCTGCACTCGGTCGAGCGGCAGGTCGCCGAGACGCTGATCCTCCACAAGGGCCTCGACCCAAAGGCCGCGCGCGCTCGCGTGCTCGAGCTCCTCAACCTCGTTGGCCTGCGCGATGCCGAGCGTCGGCTTGACGCGCGCCCCGACGAGTTGTCGGGCGGCCAGCGCCAGCGCGTCATGATCGCCATGGCGCTCGCCAACGAACCCGATCTGCTGATCGCCGACGAGCCGACGACGGCGCTCGACGTCACCATCCAGGCCCAGATTCTCAAGCTGCTTGCCGACCTCAAGTCGCGCCTCGGCATGGCGATGCTGATGATCACCCACGATCTCGGCATCGTCCGTCGCATGGCCGACCGGGTCGCCGTGATGCGCCGCGGCGAGATCGTCGAGGCGGGCCCCGTCTCGCAGGTGTTCGCGTCGCCGAAGCACGACTACACCAGGATGCTGCTCGCCGCGGAGCCGAAGGGAAAGCCCGCCCGCACCGGCGCGACGCCCGCCACCGTGGTCGAGGCCCGCAACGTGAAGGTGCACTTCCCGATCAAGGGCGGCGTGTTCCGCCACACCGTCGACGTGGTGAAAGCGGTCGAGGACGTCTCGCTCGCGATCCCGGCCGGGCGCACGCTGGGCGTCGTCGGCGAGTCGGGCTCGGGCAAGACGACGCTCGGCTTCGCGCTGCTGCGGCTGGTGAAGTCCACCGGCACCGTGGTGTTCCAGGGCCGCGATCTGTCGGGGCTGGGCTCGCGCGAGCTTCGGCCGCTGCGGCGCGACATGCAGATCGTCTTCCAGGACCCGTTTTCGTCCCTGAGCCCGCGCATGTCGGTCGGCGATATCGTCGGCGAGGGCCTCGGCGTCCACGGCATCGGCGCCGACCGGACCGAGCGTGAATCGCGCATCGTCTCGGCGCTGACCGAGGTCGGCCTCGATCCCAACGACCGCTTCCGCTATCCGCACGAGTTCTCGGGCGGCCAGCGCCAGCGCATCTCGATCGCCCGCGCGATTGCGCTCGAGCCGAAGCTCCTCATCCTCGACGAGCCCACCAGCGCGCTCGACGTCTCGGTGCAGGCGCAGATCGTCGATCTCTTACGCGCGCTGCAGGACCGCCGCGATCTCGCCTACATGTTCATCAGCCACGACCTCAGGGTCGTGCGCGCGATGGCCGACGAGGTGCTGGTGATGCAGGACGGACGAATCGTCGAATCAGGGCCGGCCGATCGGATCTTCGAGACGCCGTCGACCACCTACACCCGCGCGCTGATCGCCGCCGCGTTCAATCTCGCCGTCGCCGACACCGGCACCGTGAGGGAATGAGTTCGACGCGAGTGATTTGCCCGTGAATGATTTGAGCGCGAATGTTTCGCCTGCGTAGCAAAGAGCCGCGCGTATCCGCCGTACGCACGCAATCGTGACGACTTTGCCCCGACCGCCGCGCCGTCGTTAAGTCTTCCTCAAACATCGTCGTTCGATACTGATGGTGCCCGTCGCGGGCGTCGGTCGTCATGCGAAAAGCCCACGGCCGGTTCCCCTCAAACGGCCCGCGACGGGTCTTAATCTTCCCCGGAAATTTCAGACGACGATTTCGGTGCCGCGGTCGCGCTCGCCGCGCAATGCCGACGCCGCGATCATGTCGCCCGCCTCGCGCAGATAAACCGAGCCCTTCACCGTGCGTTCGATCAGCACGTTGCGCTTGTCCTCTGGATCTTCGCGACGGCGCACGAAATCGAGTTCCTCGAGTCGGTCGAGGGCTCGCACGACAGCCGGCTTCGAGACGTTGAGCTCGGCGGCGAGACCGCGCACGGTGTGCGGCGGCGGCTTGAGGTAAACGGTGAGGACCACGGCCATCTGGCGCATGGTCAGATCGGGGCGTCCGCCGCGCACCGCGTCGAGCGCCGCGCCACGCCAGATGTCCAGAGCCTGATCGTAGGTGAGCCTGAGCACCATGCGGTCGCCAGGCGCTCCCCCCGCCGGTTGCACCGATGAAACGCTAGGCCCGTCCCGGGCCGGCCGCAAGCCGCATCAGGCGGAGAAGCGCTTCACGATCGCGCGATAGAAGGCGCGCATGCCCTGGGCCTCGCCGCCCTCGGGCCGCCCCGGGCGGCTCGAATCGTTCCAGCCCATGAAGTCGAGATGGGCCCAGGGGATACCCTTGGAGACGAATTCGTTAAGGTACAGGGCGGCGGTGATCGCCCCGGCGTAGGGGCCTTCGGAGATGTTGTTGATATTGGCGACCTTGCTCGACAGCTTGTCGCGATAGGGGCGCCACAGCGGCAGCGGCCAGACGGGATCCGAGGCCTCCTCGCCGGCCGCCTGGATATCCCGGGACAGCGACCGGTCGTTGGTGAACAGCACCGGCAGCTCGGTTCCGAGCGCGGTGCGGGCGGCCCCCGTGAGGGTCGCGAAATCGCACAGGAACTCGGGCTTCTCGCTGTCGGCCTCGGTCAGCGCGTCGCACAGGATCAGGCGGCCCTCGGCGTCGGTGTTGCCGACCTCGACGGTGATGCCCTTGCGGGTCTGGAGCACGTCGAGCGGGCGGAAGGCGTTGCCCGCGACGCTGTTCTCGACGATCGGCAGCAGGATTCGCAGCCGCACCTCGAGCCCGGCCGACATGATCATGGTGCCGAGCGCCAGCGCCTGCGCTGCGCCCGCCATGTCCTTCTTCATCAGCTTCATGCCGGACGACGGCTTGAGGTCGAGGCCGCCCGAATCGAAGCACACGCCCTTGCCGACCAGCGTCACCTTCGGTGCGCCGCGATCGCCCCACGTGATGTCGACGAGGCGCGGCGCGCGCACGCTCGCGCGGCCGACGGCATGGATCGCGGGAAAGTTCTTGTCGAGCAGCTTGTCGCCGACGATCGTCGTCGTCTTGGCGCCGAGCGGCTTCACGGCATCGAGCGCCGCCTGCGCCAGTTCCTCCGGCCCCATGTCCGATGCCGGTGTGGTGACGAGATCGCGGACGAGATAATGCGCCTTCCAGGTGCGCTCGACCTCGCCGCGGTCGGCGTCCTTCGGCCACAAGAGGCGCGCGAACGTCGGCGTGCCGACGCCGTAGCGCAGGAATCCGTAACTGCCGAGCGCCCATCCGAGCGCCGCCTCGCTCGCCTTGTCGCGGGGCAGATCGCCCTCGATGCGGTAGGTCGCGACCGGCAACCGCGCGGGCAGCGCCGCCCACGCCCACAGATGTCCGCCCGACGGCATACCGCCGTAGCCGCCGTCGCGGCCGTCGAAGGCGTCAGGCAGGACGAACAACACGCGCGCGAGCTTTCCGTCCTTGCCGGGAACGAGAAAAAAGCTGCCGGGTTCGCCGGCGAAATGCGTCGTCTCGGCCCAGGTCCGCACGGTCGCCGGCTCGCCGCCGAGATGGCGGCGCCATTGCGCGCGGGGGACGGGAACGATCGGGACGGTTCGCGAACCGGACTTCGCGACGAGAGTAGCGAGCACGTTGACCTCTGAGGGGGCCTTCAGGCGGCGACGGCGCGTAACATGCCGCAGGCGCGGGCATCTGCAAAGTGCCCATAATAGCTCAGCTTAAAGCTTGACGGTTGACCCGTCGCGCATGGCCCACGGACAATGCGGCGCGCGGCGCATCGGCCGTGGCGCGTCAGGGACAACGGCGTACCGGAGGACAATGGATGGCGGACTTCACGCTCGTTATCGCCAATAAAAACTACTCGTCATGGTCGCTCCGCGCCTGGCTGGTCATGAAGGCGACGGGTGCGGCGTTCGAGGAGATCGTCGTGCCGCTGCGCGAGTCGAACACGCGCTCGACGATCATGCGCTACAGCCCGTCGGGAAAAGTGCCGTGTCTCATTCACGGAAAAGTGACGGTCTGGGAATCGCTCGCGATCGCCGAGTACCTCGCCGAACTGTTCCCCGACGCCGGCCTGTGGCCGTCGAATCCCGCAGCGCGCGCCTACGCGCGCTCGATCGCGTCCGAGATGCATGGCGGCTTCATTCCGCTGCGGCGTTCGCTGCCGATGAACATCCGCGGCGAGCATCCCGGCTTCGCGCTGAACGACGACACGCAGGCCGATATCAACCGCATCGAGTCGATCTGGCGCGACGCGCGCGACCGCTTCGGCAAGACCGGCGACGGCGGCCCGTATCTGTTCGGACGATTCGGCATCGTCGATGCGATGTTCGCGCCGGTGGCCTCGCGCTTCGCGACCTATCCCGTGTCGATCGGCGAGAACGCGAGGGCGTACCGCGACGCGATCCTCGCGCATCCGTTCATGGTCGCGTGGAGCGCCGCCGCGGCCGAGGAGCCGTGGATGATCCCGGCCTTCGAGCTCGACGCCCAGGGTCAGCCCCAGACCTGATTCAGCGCTTGGCCGATCCCGGGCCGGCGGGCGGGTTCGACGCCCGCGGCGGCTCGGCCCCAGCCGGAATCTCGAGGCCGGCCTCGCGGTAGAACTGCTCGGCGCCGGGATGGAGCGGCACGGTCAGACCGGTCAGGGCGCTGCCGAGGCTCATCGCCCGGCCGGCCGGGTGGCCGGCATCCAGCAGCCGGCGGTTATTCGCGTTCCAGAGCGCCCGTACGAGGGCGTAGACCAGAGCCGGGTCAGTCTCCGCCGGCACCACCCACAACGCGTTTGTGGCCACCGTGGGGGTCTCCCCGACCCCTTTATAGGTCCCGGCCGGGATCACCCCGGGGCCGAGTCCCGGCCGTGACTTGATGATCCGCTCGGCGATCTGGGGCCGCACCGGCAAGAGGGAGATCGGGACGTCGTCGACCAGCCGCAGGATCGGCTCGGCCGGGATGCCCGAGGCGAAGGCGAAGGCGTCGAGGCGGCCCGTACGAAGCTGGTCGACCGCCTGAGACACCGGCTCCGCCCGGACCGAGAGGTCGGTGGAGCGAATACCGAGCTGCGGCAGGATCGCCTTCGTCATCAGCCGCGTTCCCGACCCGTCGACGTCGAGGCCGACGCGCTTGCCCTTGAGATCGGTGAACGCGCGGATGCCGGCCTCGGGCCGCACCACGACGTGGAGGTATTCAGGATAGAGGCGCGCGATCACCCGCAGATTGCGCAGCGGCTGTTTCGCGAACGGACCACTGCCATGATAGGCGATGTACGCGACGTCCGATTGCACGAGGCCCGACTCGATGCGCCGCTCCGAGACGTCGCGCAGGCGCGCGATCGAGTCCTGCGTCGCCTGCGCCACCGCGATGAGGTTCGGAACGCCGCACGAGCCGCCGCGCTCGCATGGACGCGACCCCGGCGGGTTCGACACCACCGACGCGATCATCGCGCCGACGGGAAAGTAAACGCCGGTCGTCGGTCCTGTGCCGATGCGGAAAAACTGGACGTCGCCCGACGAGGACTGTGCCAGCGCGGGAACCGCGGCCATGGCGACCATGATCGCCAGCGTGGCCGCGCGTCGCGCGATCCCACACACGGCCTTCACGAAAGTTTGCACGCGGTTCATAGACTTAATATCGCTCCTGCGGGGATTCGCACAACCGCTGGTCTTGGCGGCTACCGGAAAGTCCCGTATAGTCGCCGCCGTTCCGAACGGCACAGTCCCGCACCGGCTCAACGTCGTCATTCCGGATCTCAACCGGAAGCCGATCTGCAGTCTGGGGCGCGGAAGTCGGGTCGTTCGTAGTCGCTTTGTGATTTGTAGGGGTTCGGGGGACATAATGGCTTCGCTGCGACGCGACCATCTGGTCGAAACGGCGCTCGCGCTCTTCTCCAAGCACGGCTACCACGCCACCGGCATCGATCGCATCCTCGCGGAATCGGGCGTCGCCAAGATGACGCTCTACAAGCATTTCCGCTCGAAGGACGATCTCATTCTCGCCGCGCTGCGCCGCCGCGACGAGGAGTTTTTCCGCTGGCTGCAGACCGAGGTCGAGGGCCGCGCGGCGACGCCGCGGGAACGCCTGCTCGGCGTATTCGATGCGCTCGATACCTGGTTCAAGGATCCGGCCTTCAACGGTTGCTGCTTCGTCAACGCCGCCGGCGAGTATGGCCGCAAGGACGACCCGGTGCACGTCGCCGCCGCCGAGCACAAGGCACGCGTCTCGGGCTACCTCCGCGAGTTCGCCCAGGCCGCCGGCGCGTCCTCGCCCGACGAGGTCGCCCGCCAGATGATGCTGCTGGTTAACGGCGCCATCGTCGCCGCCCACGTCGCCGGTGACGCCGCCGCCGCGCGCACCGCGCGCACCATGGCCGAAGCCCTGCTGGTCGGCAGCCTCGGCGAGACAAAGCAGGTAGCGGCGTAGGCACTTTTCCATAGGCTTCGAACGGGTGCCCCTCTTGGTGGGGGCGCCCGTTTCGTTTTCGCGCCCGTCGCGTGCGACCCGCGTTGCCCGGACCCGTGCGCGCCTCTATGGTCCGCCCCCGATGGTTGCCGCCACCCTCACCGCCGCCGAGATGCTCTCCCGTGTCCTCTACAAGGACGCGCTGATGCTGGTCGTCGACAAGCCGGCGGGCATTCCCGTCCACGCGGGTCCCAAGGGCGGCCCCAACATGGAGCACTACTTCGACGCGCTGCGGTTCGGGCTGCCGCGCACGCCGGCGCTTGCCCACCGCCTCGACCGCGACACGTCGGGCTGCCTGGTGCTGGGGCGCCATCGCAAGGCGCTCGCCAAGCTCGGGAAACTTTTCCAGGGCGGGCGCATCGCCAAGACCTACTGGGCGATCGTCGAAGGAAGTCCGTGCGACGACGAGGGCCGCATCGATCTGGCGCTGCGCAAGCGATCGCTCGACAAGCGGAGCTGGCGCATGGAAACCCACGCCGAGGGACAGCCCGCCGTCACCGAGTGGCGGGTGCTGGCGCGCGCAAACGGGCGCACGTGGCTCGCGCTGTTCCCGCGCACCGGCCGCACCCATCAGATCCGCGTCCACTGTGCGGCGATGGGATTCCCGCTGATCGGCGATCCGGTGTACGGCAACGCCCACACGGCGGCATCGTCGGGCGGGTCCATCTTGCTGCATGCCCGCGCGGTGTCGATCCCGCTCTACCCGACACGCCCCGCGATCGAGGTCGAGGCGCCGCCGCCGCCGCCATTCGCCGAGGCGATCCGCGCGCTCGGCGCCCTCGTGCCGGAGACGCGCGTCATTCCTCCGGCGGACGCACGCCCCGGAACAGCGCGAGCAGACTGACGTCGTAGACCGCCTTCAGCGCACCGCCCAACAGGAACGGCCAGCCGAACGGACTCAGGCCCAGCAGCACGCCGCCGAGCGACGGGCCGACCGCCGCCGCGAGGCTGCGCGGCACCGCGGTGAGACTCGCCGCCGCCGGACGTTCGGGCGGCGTCACCACCGCGAGCACATAGGACGTGCGCACCGGCACGTCCATGCTCGACAGGAATCCGCGGATCAACAGCAGGACGATGGCGACGCCGAGGTTCGGCGCGAACGGCAGCGCCATCATGGCGAAGTTCGCCGGCAGGTGCGTGAACACCATGGTATTGACAAGGCCGATGCGTCGGGCAATGCGCGCGGCGAGGAGATACGAGATCGCGGTCAGCAGTCCCATCCAGAACAGGATCTGCGCCGCCGATGCCACCGAGATGCCGAAGGTGGCGAACAGCCACACAACGAGCAGCGACTGCGTCGCCAGCCCACCGGCGAAGGAATCGACGCTGAACAGCGCCGCGAGCTTATAGACGATGCCGCGCGACGGCCCGAGGCCCGATTTCGGCTTCTCGGCCTCCGGCGCATCCGCGGGTGCGCGCGGCAGCCTGCGGTAGATCAGCGCGACGGAGGCGCCCACTGCCGCGTAGACCAGGAACACGCCGCGGAACACCGTGAGCGGATCGATACCGGAGGCGCGCGCGAACCAGTCGGGCACCGCCGCGGCCAGCGTGCCGAGCGCCCCGCACAGCGAGCCCACCAGGCTGTAGCGCGCGAACAGGTCGGTGCGATCGGTGTCGGCGATGGCGTGGGACAGCAGGCTCTGCTCGAGCGGCAGGAACGCGCTGACGTCGCCCGACGACGGATTGAGCGTGCCGACGAAGGCGACGACGAGCAGCGGCCAGAACTCCTGCACAGCGGCGAAGCCGATCCCGGTGGCCGCCATCAGCGCCGCCATCCCGAGCAGCATCGCCCGCAACGGCGCCGCGTGGGCCTTGAACCCGACGATCAGCGTCAGCGACGCCGAGCCCAAGAGCGTCGCCGTTGTCAGCACGCCGACGTGGACGGCGTCGAAGCCGAGCATCAGCAGGTAGGCGGGCATGACGACCGCCATGCAGCCGTCGGCGACGGCGCGCGCGCCGCGTGTCACGAACAGGAGTCGGGCCGCGGGCCCGGCCGAGACGGGGAGGAAACGCATCAGATTTGCGGCGGCAGGCGACGGGTTATGGAGCGGCGATGCGCGCGCGGAGGGCGGCGAGGCGCTCCGGCATCAGCGGGTGGTTCGACAGCCATCCGGGTGCCTCGGCGCAGCGCGCTCCGCAATCGCGTTCCAGCAACTCTAGCATCTCGACGAGCGCCTCGGGGGGAATGCGCGCGCGCCGCAGGTAGGTGATTCCCCGCGCGTCGGCCTCGGACTCGAAGTCGCGCGAGTACGCCGAGTTGATCAACACCAGCGGCATCGACACGAAGACGTGGCTCAGACTGGTGACGTCGCCAAAGATGAACAGCGTCAGCGCGCCGAGCCCCGCGCCGCGCAGCAGGCTGCGCAGGCCGTGACGCGCCTCGACGTGGCCAATCTCGTGCGCCATCACGGCCGCGATCTGGTCGTCGTTCTTGGCGAGCTTCACCAGCTGGTCGGTGACGAGGATCGTACCGCCGGGCAGAGCGAAGGCGTTGGCGCCGACGCGCGGCATGTCGACGAACACCAGCCGGTAGTGCCACGGCGTGACGCCGACGCCATCCGCCACCAGGTGATCGAGCAGGCGCCCGACCGCATCGCGGCGCTCCTGCGGCAACGCGGTGTCGTGGCTGTCGAACTGCTTCAGTCCCGCCAGCACCTGGACATCGAGATTCGCGGCAAGCGGCGGCGGCACGCGAGTCGCGGCGAGGTCGGCCGCCGCGGGCACGGCGTACTGCACAACCGCCCACGCTGCCAGGATCGTCAATGCGATGGCCGCCAACGCGGCCACCCAGCGGCGCTCGAGGGCGGCAATGAACCGCCCTTTTCCCCGGCCGAAGCTCCGTTCCAGCGCATCGACAGCATCGTTGTCGCCGACCTCGATCGCGGCGCCGTCGGACAGCACCAGTCGCCGCTCGGTGTCGCCGATGCGGTCGTCGACCTGGGCATCGCGCCAAGCGAACGTGCGCACCGTGACGCCACCGGCCCCCGTCACCGCGACGTGGCCGAACGCGTCGACGACGAGCACGACCGGCTCGGCTGCCGATCGTCCGCCCTCGAACAGCCAGCCGCGGATATGGCGAGCCGTCACGTGCCGATGCCGATCGCGAGCCCTTCGAGTGCCGCGAGCTCGCTCGCCGCGACCGAGCCCGGCGACTCGTCGTCGGCGTGGAACTCGGACAGATCCGTCGCGGCATGGAGCGCCGTGCGCTCGGCGACGTAGCGCGCCTGGCGGATCTGCGCCCACGGGTACAGCAATCCGAGCGTCAGCACCGACAGGAGGAAGTTGCTGAACACCAGCCCGCCATAGCCGAGTCCCGACATCCGCGACGTGAAGCGGTGCGGCCCGAGCGTCAGCGCGGCGAAGATCGCGTTGCGCGTCTTGGCGCGGAAGAACGGCACGATGAAAAACACCATGAAGACGATGCCGACCCAGTTCACCATCATGCTGATCATCTGGGTATGAGCGAGCGCCAGCTTCATCTGCGCGGGATCCTTGAGATTGGTGCCCAGCATCGCCGGCATGACCAGCGCCATCGTCACCGCGAACAGGACGATGCCGACGAGCATCATGAAGCCGACGCCTTGCAGCGAGGCGGCGTAGAACGCGCCGATCGAGGGCGCACCCTCGAACGGCGTGACGCCGAAGCGGTAATGGCGCATCAGGTACGCGGCCTTACGTTGCATCGCCACCGGCAGCAGCAGGCCGAGCGGCAGCACGCCGATGATCGGCCACAGGCACACGGCGAGGAATGCGCTGCCGTAGCTGCCGGTGAAGCCGAAGCGGACGTTGCGGTAGCTCGTCATGCGGGCGTTGAAGCGCGACGCCAGGTTGAGGACCCACGGCGCGATCAGGAACCATCCGAGAAACACGGCGAGGCCGATGAGCGGCTTCCAGAAAAACAGCGCGTAGCTGCCGCCGATCACCACCACGGCGATGATGCGGCCCTTGAGGATGGTGATCGGCCGAGCGTGGTAGTCGAAGCCGTGTCCGTCGACCAGCGTGTTGCGGTAGAAGTAGCGCCGCGTCCGCACCTTGGCCCACGCCGAGTAGATGCCGAGCGTGAGCACCGTGAGGCAGACGTTGACGAACCAGATCCTGAAGTACTCACCGGCGCGGCCGGTGAACGTGAACGGCAGCGCGCGCAGGCTCGGCTGGCCCGGCGGCGCCGGCTGATCGATGTCCAAGGCTGGTCTCCCCCAAACACCCGTCTCCCCAGGCGGGCGCGGCCAGCGTCACACGTTTCGGTGACGCCGCCAAGTGGCGGACCAGTCGAATGCGAGCGATCGCGGCGGCGATACTGGCCTTGGTTAAAGTTCTATAGGACTCGCCCGGGTTACGCCGTCCGCCCCTTCGCCTCGCGGATCGCCCGCCAGATGCGCTCCGGTGTCGCCGGCATGTCGATGTGGCGGACGCCGTAGACCGACAGCGCGTCGACCACGGCGTTGGTCACCGCCGGCATCGAGCCGACGGTGCCCGCCTCGCCGACGCCCTTGGTGCCGAGCGGATTGGTCTTGGTCGGCACCGGATGGCACTGGACCTTGATCGCGCACAGATCGGCGGCGCGCGGCATCGCGTAGTCCATGAACGAGCCGGTGAGGAGCTGGCCGCTGTCGGGGTCGTAGCGCAGGTCTTCCATCAGGATCTGGCCCGCTCCCTGCGCAATGCCGCCTCGGACCTGCCCCTCGACCAGCAGGTGATTCATAACCGTGCCGACGTCGTCGACGACGTTGTAGCCGACGAGCTCGACGCGCCCCGTCTCCTCGTCGATCTCGACCTCGCAGACGTGGCAGCCGTTCGGGTAGTTGCCGGCCTTCGAGGTGTAGACGACGCTCGCCATCAGGCCGGGATCCATATCCTCGGGAATGCTCTTCGGCTTCACCGATTCCTTGGCGATGTCCTTGATGGTCAGCGTGCGGTTCGAACCGTTGGCGCGGAACACGCCGTCCTTGAGCTCGATCGCATCGGGCTCGACCTCGAGCAGATGCGCGGCGATGCGCTTCGCCTTCGCCACCACGCGCTCGGTCGCGGTGTAGACCGCCGAGCCGCCCATCGATGAGGTGCGTGAGCCGCCCGAGCCGTGGCCGAACGGAACCTTGTCGGTATCGCCCATGACGTAAAGGATGTCATCGGGCTTGAGGCCGAGGCGGTCGGCGACGACCTGTTTGAACACCGTCTCGTGGCCCTGCCCCGTCGTCACCGAGCCCGCGAACAGCGTCGCCGTGCCGGAGCGGTCGAAGCGCAGTTCGGCGCCCTCGACGCCGGGCGAACCCGCCTTCTCGATGGTGTTGGAAATGCCGATTCCACGCAGCTTTCCGCGCTTCTTCGAGTCCTCGCGCCGGGCCGCGAACCCGGTGTAGTCGGCGGCTTCGAGCGCCTTCGTCATCGTCTGCTCGAACTCGCCGCAGTCGTAGTTGAACGTCAGCGCCGTTTTGTACGGCATCGCCGACGGCGGAATGATGTTGCGGCGCCTGAGCTCGGCGGGATCGATGCCGACCTGGTCGGCCGCGCGATCGACGATGCGCTCGATCATGAACGCCGCTTCTGGTCGGCCCGCGCCACGATAGGGCCGGGTCGGCGTGGTGTGGGTGAACACCGCGACGACGTTGGTGTAGATCGCCGGCAGCGTGTAGACGCCCGCCACCGAGCCGATGTTGTTGTAGGGCGGGTTCACCGTGCCCTGCATCAGGAAGCAGCCGAGATTGGCGGTGCTGTCGATGCGGAGCGCGAGGAACTTGCCGTCCTTGTCGAGCGCCAGCGCCGCATCGACGACGTTGTCGCGGCCGTGGGAGTCGGCGAGGAAGGCCTCGGCGCGGCTCGACATCCATTTGACCGGCCGGCGCAGCAATTTCGACGCCAGCAGCACCAGCGGCTGCTCGTTGAACACCGCGGATTTCATGCCAAAGCTGCCGCCGATGTCGCCGGCGATGATGCGCACCCGGTTTTCCGGCACCTTCATCAGCTTGGCGATCGCCGTGCGATAGGGGTGCGCGCCCTGCAGCGGCGTGTAGAGCGTGTAGTGCTCCTCGGCGGGGTTGTAGTCGGCGACGCAGCCGCGCGGCTCCATCGCGGTCGGCGCCACGCGGTTGATGACGAAGGTCTCGCGCACGACATGGGCTGCGGAGGCGAACGCCGCCTCGACCTTGCCCTTGTCGCCCTTCTCCCAGACGAAGCATTCGTTGCCGGGCGCCTCGTCCCAGACAATGGCCGCGCCGGGCTTGCGCGCATCGGCGGTCGCGGTGATCGCCGGCAGCGGCTCGTAGTCGACGTTGATCAGCTCGGCCGCGTCCATCGCCTGGAACGCCGTCTCGGCGACGACGAAGGCGACCGGATCGCCGACGCGGCGGACGCGGTCCTTGACCAGCGCGGGCGCCGGCGGCACGAACATCGGCGAGCCGTCACGGCGCTTCATGTCGCCGCCCGACGGAATGTCGCGCCAGCCCGAGGCGGCCCAGTCGTCGCCGGTCAGCACCGCGACGACGCCGGGTGCCGCCTTGGCCGCCGAGGTGTCGATCGACAGGATTTTCGCGTGGGCGTGGGGCGAGCGCAGGACGAAGCCATGGACCATCTTCGGCAGCACCACATCGTCGATGTAGTGCCCGGCGCCCCGGAGGAGGCGCGGGTCCTCGGACCGGCGCACCGACTGTCCCAACGCGTACTCGCCCATCGTTCTCTCCCTTGTGCTCTTGGCCCTGACGTGGGCCGGGGATTATCGCAAAAAAACGGCGGCGCGCTCGACTCATGAATCGCCGCTCGGACCAGGCCCCCGAAACACCGAATCCCCCACTCCGTTTTGACCGGAGTGGGGGGCTGGTGAGGGGCCGAGTGCGCCAACTCTGCCAGGCGGACGCACTCCGTCGTCGGCGGCTCCGGCAGAAGCCGCCTTTGTCGTCCCCGGTGAGGGTCAGTAAGGTGCCACGCTGCGTTGAAAGCGTGGCCGAGCCTACCGATGCTGCCTCGGTCGCGGATCGCGACGCTGGGTTATGTCGGTACCGA
>Ga0310811_10002684_pt1 | contig 22272 bp, 22 predicted proteins | sample YCmetagenome_FD_207642 | JGI IMG/M metagenome (GOLD analysis project Ga0310811, IMG submission 207642) | Soil microbial communities from experimental microcosm in Duke University, North Carolina, United States - YC | ecosystem: Engineered > Artificial ecosystem > Soil microcosm > Unclassified ...
CCGCTATGCCCGAGGCGGTGGAAGTCGCCGCCGCACCGCGATCGGCGACGCTTTCGGCTGGGGAAATCGCGGTGCCCGCAGCGTTGCTGGCGGGCCTGGGCGCGCCGTTCAACACGCTCGATCCGCACGGCTCCGTACGCGTGGCTTGGACGCCGTGGCGCGTGCTCGGACAGCGCGCGTACGGGCAACTCGTGGTTACGTTGACGGACATGACTTCGCGCGTGTCGCCGGTCAAGCCGTTGGGGTCGTATCGTGTGGCGTTTCAGTCTCAGGGCGATTCGTCGACCATCGAGCTCTCGACGCTGAAAGGCCCGTTGATGCTGACCGGGCAAGGCACGATCGCGGCAAACGCGACGTCGTTTCATGGGCAGGCAAGCGCGGCGCCCGAAGCGCGCGACAATCTCGCGGGCCTGCTCAACGTGATCGGTCGCCCGACCGGCGACGGCACGGTTGCGCTCGACTACTCCCGGTAGCCGCTGGAGCCGGGGGCGGCGGCGTCGGCGCCCGTCGCGGCGGGCGAGCCGCCGTTGCTTGGCTGCTGCTCGCGCTGCTGGTCGCGGCTCACCTGCGCCGCGTCCCACCCGCCCCCCAATGCCTTCACGAGCCCGACCGAGGACACCATCCGCTGGCCGGCCAGATTCGCGAGCTTCTGCTCGGCGGCGAAGGCTGTCGTCTGCGCGGTCAGGACGTTGACGTAGCCGACGGTGCCGGCCTTGTATTCGTTCGTCACGATCGCGAGCGCTTGGCGGGCGGAATCGACCGCTTGCCGCTGCACGACGATTTCCTTCGCGAGAATGCGTTGCGAGGCAAGGTCGTCCTCCACCTCCTGAAACGCGCCGAGCACCGTTTGCCGATAGACGGCCACTTGCTGATCGTAGGCCGCGCGCGCGGCTTCGGTCTGGGCGTGTCGTAGCCCTGCGTCGAACAGCGTGGCCGCGAGTTCCGGGCCGACGCTCCAGAACCGGGACGGCAGCGTGAAAAGCTTGGACCATACCGAGCTTTGGAACCCGCCTTGGGCCGACAGCGTCAGCGTCGGAAAGTAGGCCGACATCGCAACGCCGATCTGCTCGTTGGCGGCGGCCGCTCGGCGTTCGGCCGCCGCGATATCGGGCCGCCGCTCGAGCAGCGCCGAGGGCACGTCGATGGGGATCGCCGGGGGCTCAGCTTCGAGCGGCATCGAGGGAAGCGAGAACGTCGATGCGCTTTGCCCGATGAGCGCGGCGATTGCGTGCTCGGCCTGCGCCCGTGCGACGCCGTTGTCGATGGCGTTCGCTTGCGCCGATTGCAGTTGCGTCTGCGCTTGAATGACGTCGGAGCGGGCGACCACGCCCTGCGCGTACTGGTTCTGCGTCAGGGTCAGCGCTTGGGTGTAGGCGGCAACGGTATCGTCGAGCAGCTTTTGCGTGGCGTCGAGCGCGCGTAGCTGAAAATAGGTCTGGGCGAGCGTCGCCTGTGCCGAAAGCCTCGCATTCGCGAGGTCTGCCGCCGCGCCCTGCTGACCGGCTTCTTGCGCCGCCACGGTGCGGCTCACCTTGCCCCAAAGATCGGGTTCCCACGAGGCATCGAGTGCGACGTTGAACGCGTTGCCCACGCTGGAAACCGTGCGTGCGCCACCGCTCGTCGAACCGAGCGAGCTGCTGCGCGAGAGTTGCTGCCCCGAGCGCGACGCGCTGGCGGACAGCCCGAGCGTGGGGAAGTACGCCGCACGCGCCTCGCCAACGAGCGCTCGCGCCTGCCGGTAAGCCGCGTCGAATTGTGCGATCGTCTGATTATTCGTGTTCAACGTTTCGATCAGCGCCGAGAGGCGCGCATCGTCATAAATCGACCACCAGGGCCCGCGATCGCTTCGATCGCCCGGCTCCGCCACCTTCCAGCCGGGCGGGATTTCCTTGTATGAGGCGCTGGCGGGCGTGCTCGGGCGATGATAATCGGGGCCGACCGCACATCCGGCAAGCGCGGCGATGGCGGCGACGCAACCGAGGGCGGCGGCAACGCGGGAGGTCCGCGGCGCGGCGGCGGATGGAGTGCGAGTGCTAGTGCGGGTGCGATGGCGCGGCATACCGGGAGGGTTCGATGTGATGCGCCCGATGGTACCGCAGGGCGCGGCTTGCCTGAGTTACGGCCGGTTACGGATATCACGGCCCTTCGCCCGCTGCCCGTGCGCTGGGGTCCGGATCGACCAATCCAGGCCTCAACCATAATTGCATAGAAAAATATTGACAAGGCAAGCAATTGTGGCGATATTGGCGCCGAACGCAAACCATTGGCGCCGATGGACGGGCTTGCCCGGTCGGCGAAGAATAAGGAGAACGCGCATGGCAAATGCGGCTTCGGCGGCGGCCGAATCTCCGGCAGGCCCGTTGCCCCTGAAGGGCGGCACGTTGGCGCTGCTGACGATCGGCCTCGCCTTCGGCACCTTCATGGAAGTGCTCGATACGTCGATCGCCAACGTGGCGGTGCCGACGATTTCGGGCAGCCTGGGCGTCGCCACGAGCGACGGCACGTGGGTGATCTCGTCGTACTCGGTAGCGGCCGCCATCGCTGTGCCGCTGACCGGATGGCTCGCCCGCCGCGTGGGCGAGGTTCGGCTGTTCACGATGTCGGTGCTGGCATTCACGATCGCGTCGGCGCTTTGCGGGTTGGCCGCGAATTTCCCGACGTTGATCGGTTTTCGCCTGCTCCAAGGCCTCGTGTCGGGTCCGATGGTTCCGCTCTCGCAAACCATTCTCATGCGTAGCTACCCGCCACAGAAACGCGGCCTGGCGCTCGGGCTATGGGCCATGACGGTGATCGTCGCGCCGATCTTCGGGCCGGTGATGGGCGGCTGGATTACCGACAACTACAGCTGGCCCTGGATCTTCTACATCAACTTGCCGATCGGTCTCATTTCGGCCTCGTCGGCCTACTTTCTGCTGCGCGGGCGCGAAACGAAAATTACGAAGCAGCCGATCGACGCGATCGGGCTTGCGTTGCTCGTCATCGGCGTGTCGTGCCTGCAGATGATGCTCGATCTGGGAAAGGACCGCGATTGGTTCAATTCCACCTTCATCGTCACGCTGGCGCTCGTCGCCGTGGTCGCCCTCGCCTTTCTGCTGGCGTGGGAAATCACGGAGAAGACGCCCGTCATCGACTTGACGCTGTTCAAGGATCGAAACTTCGGGCTTGGCGCGCTGATCATCTTTCTCGGCTACATGACGTTTTTCGGATCGGTCGTCATCTTCCCGCTTTGGCTGCAGACGGTGATGGGCTACACGGCGGGCCTCGCCGGGCTCGCGACCGCGCCGGTCGGGCTGCTGGCACTCGTACTCTCGCCGATCATCGGGCGCAACCTGCACCGGCTCGATTTGCGCATGGTCGCGAGCTTCGCGTTCACGGTGTTTGCGATCGTCTCGGTCTGGAACGGCACGTTCACGCTCGACGTACCGTTCGGCCACGTGATCTTGCCGCGGATCGTTCAAGGGATCGGCGTGGCCTGCTTCTTCGTGCCGATGACGACGATCACGCTTTCGAGCATTCCCGACGAGCGCCTCGCCAGCGCATCGGGGTTGTCGAACTTCCTGCGCACGCTGGCGGGTGCGATCGGCACCGCGATCAGCACGACCTACTGGGAAAACGACGCCATCTACCACCATGCCGTGCTGGCGGAATCGGTCAACGCCTATTCCTCGAATACGGCCGCCTACCAGAACGCGCTCGGAACGCTGGGGTTTTCGGGCGGCAGCGTCGGCGCGCAACTGAACGCGCTCGTCACGCAGCAGGGGTACATGATGGCCACGAACGACTTCTTCCGCATTTCATGCGCCGCATTCGTGCTGCTGGCCGTGCTCGTTTGGATCACCAAGCCCAAGCGCGGCAGCGGCCCGGCCATGGCGCACTAGCGCGAAGGCCAGCGGCTCATGTCCTCATTGCGGGGCGTGGGCCTGTGCCGGCGGCGCAGATGACGGCGCCTCTTCGCCCGATCTCACGAACTGCTTGAACTTGGCCGCCGATTGCCACGGATCTGGACGGCAACCGGCCAGCGGGCGATCGCAGTGGGCCGCGAATCCGATCGTGAACGTACCGTCCGGGTTGCGCGCGCGCGTGACCTGAAAAGCCGGCGCGCCGCTGCCGCCGGCCGGGCCGGCCGTTTCGATCGCGTCCGCGGTGTCCGTCTGCAAGGGGTACTGCGCGTGCTGCGTCACCCACTGCCGCGCGCGCTCCCACCACACGGCGCATTGATCGGCGCGGCATACGAGCGGCGCTGTGGCGATCTGCATCGTTTCGGGTTCGACGCGATTCGCCGCCGTGCACCCCGCGGCGAGTGCGCAAGCGAGGACCGCGGCCGCTGCGGCTATCCTTCCTGTCGATTCCATGCGTACGCCCTCCGTCGTGGCTTCGATCAGTCTTCGCCCCACGGTGAAGAAGGGGGCGCTAGTTCGACGCGGATCGTGCGCAGCCGTTCGCGCGATGCGAATCGGATCGAGCAGCGGCGCCCCGGGCGCGTAGGTTCAGACGCTGAAGCGTTCGAGCGTGTAGCTGCGGTAATCGTTGACGAAGTCGTCGAACGAAGCCGGCGCGTCGCGCCGCTCGAGTTCGACTTGCTCGGCCAGCGACTGTTCCGCCTGTGCCCGCGCGGCGACGAGCGCTTGCGCGTCGAGCGGACGCGCCTTGAAGTGGGCCGCATGCGCTTCGCTTTGCGCGAGGCCGAACTCGAGGAAGCTTTGGCCTCGCTCGCGCATCGTGCGCAGCACGTGCGCCGAAGGCGTCGCGTCCGGATCGGCCAGCTTCGCGCGCTGGGCGGCCACTGCACGCACATGGGCGTCGCCGCCGCGTACGGCGTCGAGTGCTTGCGCGGCCGCGTCGATGCGCTCGAACAGCTCGTCCGCCCAATCGCGCAGCGACAGGTCGCGACCGTCGCGTATCAGCGTGAGGCCCGGCCTGCGCCCTTCGAGCGTCACCGCGCCGAAATTGGCGTTCGCCTCGGGGAGGGCGGCCGGCGACAGCGGTCCGCTATCGTCGAGCGCACCGACAAGCAGGTAGGCATCCAGAAAGCGCGCCGTCTCGACGCTGATGCCGCACGGCTCGAACGGGTCGATGTCGAGACAGCGCACCTCGACATACTGAATGCCGCGCGAAGCGAGCGCGTGCAGCGGACGCTCGCCCGGATGCGTCACGCGTTTGGGTCGGATCGTCGAATAGAACTCGTTCTCGATCTGCAGCACGTTCGTGTTGAGCTGCACCCAACCGCCGTCGCGATGGGTGCCGATCGCTTCGTAGGCCGGATACGGTTCGCTGACGGCCCGCGCCAGCGCTTCCAAGTAACCTTGCAGCGAGTCGTAGTTCGGTTGCAGCGCGGCCTGCGCTGTCGTGTTCGAATAGCCGAGGTCGCTCATGCGCAAGCTCGTCGCGTACGGACGATAGAGCGTGCTTTCATCGAACGTTTCGAGCGTGTGCGCACGGCCCCGCAAAAACGCGCGGTCGAGCGCCGGCGACGCGCCGAACAGGTACATCAGCAGCCAGCTCGTGCGGCGGAAATTGCGGATCAGCGCAAGGTACGAAGCCGACTGAAAATCGACCGCCGTGGCCGGCGACGGGCGTGCTGCGTGAAGCAGACGCCAGGCCTCTTCGCTGAGCGAATAGTTGTAGTGAATGCCGGCGATGCACTGCATCGTGCGGCCATAACGCAGCGCGAGCCCATGCCGATAGACGTGTTTGAGCCGGCCGATGTTCGAGCTGCCGTATTCGGCGATCGGAATTTGATCGTCGGCCGGCAAACGGCCCGGCATCGACTGGTTCCAGAGCAGCTCGTCGCCGAGCTGCAAATAGACGAAACGATGCAACTCGTCGAGCCGTGCAATCACCTGCTCGGGATCGGCCTGCGCCGGAGTAATGAGCTCGAGCAACGCCTCGGAATAGTCGGTCGTGAGAGCCGGATGCGTCAGCGCCGAGCCGAGCGCGCTCGGATGCGGCGTCATGGCCAGCGCGCCGTCGCGCGTGACCCGCAGGCTTTCCTTCTCGATTCCGCGCAGGCCGCGGACGAGCACGTCCCGCGCCGCCGGCGACGTCAACACCGACAAGCGCTGCGCGAATGCTTCCGACCTGGGTGGTGTTTGGATATCTGACATTGAAGCCGATTGCGATCAGGCGGCTTGCACTACCGCGCGCGGCGCCTCGATGCAATTAATTTTTGAGTAGCGGGCACTTTAACACCGCGCCGCGAACCTCGCTTGAGGCCACGCCGGAGGCGGCTAGCCGCCCCGGGCGGCCCCCGCCCGATCGGCGATTTCGTTCCAAAGATGCATGGCGGCGTAGGCGCGCCAAGGCCGCCATGCTTCGGTCCGCGCCCGTTGCGCCGGCGCGCGCGCGAGCGCGGGATCGCGTGCCGCGATCGCTTGCATCAGGACGAGGTCGGTGGCGGGGAAGGCATCCACGTCGCGCCACGCGCGCATCGCGATGTACTCGACGGTCCATGGGCCGATCCCGGGCAGCGCGAGCAGCGCCGCGCGGGCGTCGGCCAGTGCGGCTGCCGATCGTGTGCCCGCGTGAATATCGTCGATCGGCAGCTCGCCCGAGGCCACGGCGCGCGCGAGGCCTTGGAGCGCGGCGACGCGCTTGCCCGGCATGCCGATTTGCGCGAGATCCGCATCGGCCAGCGCGGCCGGGGTCGGAAAGCGCCAGGCCGTGCCGGGGTGCGGATGATCGTCGATGCGCTCGCCCGCGCGCACGACGAGACGCCCGATGAGCGTGGTCGCCGCTTTGACGCTGACCTGCTGACCGACGATGGCCCGCACGACGAGCTCGAACGCCGACCAAGCGCCGGGCAGGCGCAGTCCGGGCGCTGCCTGCACGAGCGGCGCGAGCCAAGGGTCGCGTCCGAGGTGGCCGCCGATGGCGGCCGGGTCGGCGGCGACATCGAACATGGTGGCGACGTGCGGCGCGAGCGTCGACGCATGCCGGCTCGCTTCACCCTCGATGGTGACCACGAGGCGGCGCTTGCGCGGATGGCGCGTCACGAGCAGCGTGCCGCTCGCCGCGTTCCACTCGATCGCGCGCCGGTATGCGCCGTCCTCCACGGTTTCGACGCCGGGCGTCGCGCGCCCGGCAAAGAAACGCAGTACGCGCGCCCAGTCATAGGGGGCCTTGAACGGCAGCTCGAAGCTGGCGGCGAGGACGGTGCTCAAGCTGCGTCGTCCAGATCGCGACGAATGTACTCGATGGTGTCGGCCTCTGCAGATGCCGCGGGAGCAACCGCCGCGTGCCGCGCCTCGGCGTCGAGCAAGGCCGCCTTGCGTGACAGGCCCCATCGATAGCCGGCCAGCGAGCCGCCTTTTTGTAGGACGCGATGACACGGAATAGCCAGCGCGATCTCGTTCGAGGCGCAGGCGCTTGCCACGGCGCGCACGGCATGGGCGACGCCGAGCGATTCGGCCACCTGCGTGTAGCTGCGCGTCTCGCCGTAGGGGATGCGCCGCAGGGCGTCCCATACGCGTTGGCGGAACGCCGTGGCGCTGACGTCGAGCGGCAGGTCGAACGTTTCGCGTTGTCCCCGCAGATAAGCGTCGATTTGTTCGATGAACGGCGCGATACGGGCGCGATCCTCGACGAGTTCGGCGTTGGCGAGCGCATGGCGCAGCGCCTGCTGCAGTTCGGCTTCGTCGTCGCCGAACGCGATTCGGCAGATGCCTTTCGCCGTTGCCGCGACGAGCACGGGGCCTAGCGCGGTGCGCTCGGTCGCATAGTAGACGCGCAGGCCGTCGCCCTTCTTGCGATAGGTCGAAGGCGGCATACCGAGCTCGCCCGCCACACTGCCGTACAGCCGCGACGGGGAGTTGAAGCCGGCATCGAGCGCGGCGCGCGTGACATCCTCGCCGCGTTGAAGCGCCTCGCGGAGAGCGGCGCCGCGGCGCGCGGCCTGATATTCGCGCGGCGACACGCCGACGACGCGCTTGAATAGCCGCTGCAGGTGAAACGGGCTGACGTGGACGGCTTCGCTCAATTGCGCGAGCGTGACGCGTGCTTGTGGATCGGCGTCAAGCGCCGCGCACGCGCGCTCGACAATGGCGAGTTCGCGCGGCAATCCGTCGGGGCGGCAGCGTTTGCAGGGACGAAAGCCGCCCGCGCGGGCGGCGTCGACCGTGCCGAAGAACGCGACGTTTTCCCGGCGCGGCAGGCGCGAGGCGCACGAAGGCCGGCAAAAGATGCCCGTCGTGGCGACGGCGTAGAAAAATGCGCCATCCGCCCGCGCGTCGCGCGCGACGACGGCATCCCAGCGCTCGGCATCGGTCTGATAGGCGGTATCCATGATCTTCCTCGACGTTGGCAAGTGAACGATGCCAACTTTATGTGTTCGGGCGGATCGCTGCGCGCCGATTGTTGCGCTCTAATTCTGCCGCAACGCCCGGGCGGATGTTCGCGCCCCGTTTGCCGGTTCGCAGTCCTACGCAGGGCGTGCGCACACACACGAATCCCTCGTCATTTTCCGTCATAAAAAAGATATTGCATTGCACCATCCGGATGTGTATAGTAGGAACTGTCTCCTCCATGTCTCCTCCTGATATGGATTCACCCGCTCCCTGTGAGCGGGTTTTTTTTGTCCGTACGCTTCGTATGGGCAAAAAAAGAGCACCGTTTCCGGTGCTTGGGCGTGGCTTGACGGCCCGCGTTAGTAATGAAAGCGACACTGCATCACATAAAGAATGCCTTCTTGGACGATGTAGACGAGGCGATCCGCTTTCGTGATCCGCCGCGACCAGAACCCGGTCAGATCGCCCTTCAGCGGTTCGGGCTTCCCCGTGCCTTTGAATGGATCCCGACAGATTTCCTCCACTAGGCCGTTGATTTCGTCGACGATCGCCCGGTCATGCTTGTGCCAATAGAGATAATCGTCCCAGGCGTGCGTCGTCCATGCGACCTTGCATCTACTCACGGCCGCTGCTTTGTTCTTTGTCTTCCTGTTTTGCGTCATCGATCAGCAAGTCCTTCGGAAAGGTCTTGCCTGCCTTGAACTCCGCAATGGATTGACGTAGCCGGTCGGCGTTCGCCGGGCTCCCCAACAGATGCAGCGTTTCCTGAATGCTGTTGTAGTCCTCCAGCGAAATCATGACGACGTGTTCGCCACGCTGACGCGTGATGATGGTCGGCTCATGGTCTCGGCATACCGCGTCCAGCGCCTGTTTAAAGCCGGCTCGAGCCTCACTAAATGTCAGGATGTTCATTTCCCCTTCCATACCTGGCGAGCAGGCGTTATACGCTCAAAAACCCACGGCGCGCACAAGCGGCGCGCGTTTTCAGTCGGATTAACCGGGCTCGCGACAACTACGAGTCAAAGGGCATCCGCTATGTCGGCTTCATTGTACATAGTTTTGTACGTTTCTGGAAAAGTGCCGAAGCCTGCCGCCGTCGTTCGGACGTGTCTGGTCACGACGCCGCCGCGCGTTGCGCACCTGCAGCTACACTCATCGATATCGAGGGCGCGGCCAGCCGCGTGTGGCCCATATGGCCCCACGGGGACCGCCGCCGCATGAAAGGGGAATTCCGATGAAGCCGACGATTCGCGAAATCGATCATGTCGTCATTCGCACGTCCGACCCTGCCGCGTTGGCGCGCTTTTACTGCGAGGCGCTCGGGTGCACCGTCGAAAAAGAGCAGCCCGACATCGGGCTCACCCAACTGCGCGCGGGGCGCTCGCTGATCGATCTGCTGAAGGTCGGCGCGAAGATCGACCGCGCCGACAGCGGCGCGCCCGGCGCCGGGCGGAACATGGACCACCTGTGCCTGCGCGTGGAGCACTACGATGCGCGCGGGCTTGCCGAGCACGTGACGGCGCACGGGGCGCGGCTCGGCGAAGAAGGCCGTCGCTACGGCGCGGACGGCTTCGGTCAGTCGCTTTATTTGTTCGACCCCGACGGCAACATGATCGAACTCAAAGGGCCGCCCGAATCGGCGCGGGCCACTTCGCGCTGACCGCGCGGTCGCCCGCCGCCGTTAGCCAGCGCTTCTGGCCTTCAGCACCGACCACTGAAGTTCGACGGGGTCCGCGCTTGCGCTCGTGAACCATGCGGCGCCGTCTTGCACGGTGAACTGCAACCGCATCGTGCGCTCGGCCAGCCGCGCGAGCGTTTCGCCGACACCCTCGGCCAGCGACCACACTTCCACGTTGCGCAGCCGCTCGACTTTGCCGCGCAACCCGTCCCACCAGATTTGCGACGCGCGGCCCCCGTAGGCGATGACGACTACCGAGTCCGACCGGCCGCTGGCCTTGGCCAGCCGACGTTCGTCGGGCTGCCCGACCTCGATCCAGGTTTGGATGGCGCCGGTCAGATCCTTTTGCCAAAGATCGGGCTCGTCCGTATCGGACAGCCCTTTGGCGAGTTCGAGACGCTCATTGGCGAAGAACGCGAACGCGGCGAGGCGCACCATCATGCGCTCGTCGGTTTCCGAAGGGTGGCGGGCAATGGTCAACGCATGGTCGCCGTAGTAATGGCGATCCATGTCGGCAATTTGCAGCTCGGCTTTGTAGATGGTCGATTTGAGGGCCATGCGGCGTAGAAGAGGCTCGTTTGCGCGAATCGGTCGCGTTTCGTGCGCGGCGCGCGTCGATATGCGCGCGCCGTCATTGGCGCGAAATGATAGCGAAAACTAGGCCAAGCATGGCAAATGGCCCGGCGAAGCCGGGCCACTATGGAACCAACCGACGGTTATTGCTTGATGAATTCCGCGTGAGTCCACAGCCCTTCGGTATCGCCGTTGCCGGCGTTCACGAATTCGACGTCTCGGCCGACGACGCGAACGACGCGGAAGTCCGCATGCTCGGGCGTCGACAAGCATTGGTAGCCGGAGAAAAATTCCTGCATCTTTTGCTGTTCGCCCGCTTGCGCGTGCTGGTAGGCGGAATCGAGCTTATCCTTCGATAAGCATCCGTAGGCATTCGCCCTGAATTGGAAGGTTTGCTGCGGTCTAAGCACTTGATCTTGCGCCTGCGCAACAGTGGCGGCGGCCAACCCCACGAGCACCAAAAGCATGCCTGCTTTTTTCATATACGCCTCCATGCGGGTTTTTACTTAGGTTAGCTATGTATTTAAAGGCAATATAAAACCCGCGTGTTTGAGCGTAGAACATGGGTGTAAAAGCACAAGCACATCTTGTGTGCACTTGCAAAAGCGACGGATTGTCGCACCGGTGCGACCGCCCTCGGACGATGCGTCTCGACTGCCTTGCCGCACCTGGCCGAGCCGGGCGATGAAAGGGTTCGGAAAGCCCGAGCGCGGCTTGCCGCAAGGCTTTCGACGCTATTTTCGGATTGCGGCGGAAACGAATTAAGCAGTTTAATAAAATGCAAAAAGCATTTTGCGGCGGCGCACATAAAGATGTTCGTCAACGACGGCTTAAAACCGTTATCTACGGCTTTGCCGCGAGACAAGATTAATGCCTGCCGCGATCGCGATCGTCTCGAAGCACCGCAATCGACGGCGCAGAGTCGTTTTAGTTTGCGTGGGCAGCGGCACAAGCGCTATGAATGGTGCGTCGTCGCGCGCTTCGCCGCTCGAAAGCACGCCGCCGCCTTGCGATTTTGGGGAGTGCGCGCGAAGCCACGTGCTTCTCGTATTGCCTCGCGCGAACCGCGCAACATGCGCTTAGAATGGTTTCCACTCTCTTTCGCTTTCGCCTGGCAATGGCACGGGAGGCTCATCGTGATCGAGCGAGTGATTTTGGGCGCGTTCCTCGTGCTGCCGCTTTTGATCGTCGCATTTCTTTTTTCCGACGAGTTATGGCAAGAGCACTTGCGTGAAACGCGCAGCGCGTCGCCACGCCGGCTGGATTGGCGGCATCCGTTACGGAGCCTTTTGCACCGGCACTGAGTGGTCGGCGCGCATCAAAGCAGACGGTAGAGCAGTCGCGCCGCCGCGCGCGCCGTCCTGCTGTCCTGATCGTACTGCGGGTTGAATTCGGCGATATCGGCAACACGCAGCTTGGTCGAGGCGCGCACGCGCATGACCATCGCTTCGACGACGGCAAACGGCACACCGAGCGCGGCCGGTGCGGAAACGCCCGGGGCCACGGCCGCCGGCAGGACGTCGAGATCGATCGTCAGATAGACGTCGTCCGCCGCCGCAATCAATCCGTCCAATTCGGCGAGTCGATCCGCCAAATGGCTTTCCTGCATGACCACGTCGAGCGCGTAGCGCGCGCCGATTTCATGCGCGCGGGCGAACAGCGCCGCCGTATTGGCGAGTTCGCTGATGCCGAAGCAAGCATAAGTGAGCGCCGCGCCGCCAGCCGCGCAATCGCGGGCGATTTGGTCGAAGGGCGTGCCTGAGTTGCCGGGGCGGGTCGTGCGCAGGTCGAAGTGCGCGTCGAAGTTGATCACGAGCAGCCTCCCGCGAGGCCGCGCCGCAACCGGCGCAGGCCCGTCCTCTCCGTCGAGCCAGCCGCGCAGCCCGAGGTAGGCGCCCCAAGCGAGTTCGTGCCCGCCGCCCAGGACGATGGGTCGCGCGCCTAGCGTCAAGGCGCGTCGCACTCGCTCGCCCAGGGCCGCTTGCGCCCCTTCGAGGTCGTCCGCTTCACAAAGCACGTCGCCCGCGTCGAAACAGCGAGCCACCCGATGAGCCGGCAGCGAGGCGAGCGCGCGTCGAAGCAGCCGGGGGGCGTGCGCGGCCCCGATACGCCCTTGATTGCGGCGCACGCCTTCGTCGCAGCAAAAGCCGATCAATACGGGCGCGCCGACGACTTGCTCGGGTTCGAGCGGATCGTGAAAAGCGCGCACGCGCTCGAACAGCCTCGACGTGTCGCCCGCTTCCCCCGCATCGCGCCGGCCGGTCCAGACCGACGGATCGAACGCCGCGTTCATGCTCGGGAGAGCACGGCTTGCAAAAAGGCGCGGGTACGCGGCTGCGTCGGCGCGGAGAAGATCGTTTGCGGCGGCCCCGCCTCGACGATCGCGCCCCCGTCCATCACGACGACCACGTCCGCGACTTCCCGGGCGAAGCCCATCTCGTGCGTCACGACGACCATCGTCATGCCGTCGCTCGCCAGCATCTTCATCACCTGCAGCACCTCGCCGACCAGTTCGGGGTCCAGCGCCGACGTAGGTTCGTCGAACAGCATGACGCGCGGGCGCATCGCCAGCGCGCGTGCGATCGCCACACGCTGCTTCTGTCCGCCCGACAAGCTCGCCGGCATCGCGTGAGCCTTGTGCACCAGACCGACTTTCTCGAGCAGTTGCATGGCGCAGGCTTGCGCTTGCTCTTTCGAGGCGCCGCGCAGCTTGCGCGGACCGAGCGTCACGTTTTCGATGACGGACAGATGCGGAAACAAATTGAACGATTGGAACACCATGCCCACCTCCGTGCGCAGCGCGTTGAGCGCGCGCTCCTGGAGCATGACGCCGTGATCGACGAGCCGATGGCCGCAGATGTCGATCGTACCGCCCTCGGCCTGCTCGAGCCCGTTGCAGCACCTGAGGAATGTGCTCTTGCCCGAGCCGCTGGGCCCGATGACCACGACGACCTGAGAGGGCGCGACGTCGAAGTCGATGCCGTTCAAGACGGTGTGGGCGCCAAACGATTTCTTGAGCGCGCGAATCCGGATGATCGGCGCTGCGTCCGTCGGAGAACGATCTTGCGGTACGGCGTTCACTGAACCATTCCTCCCGCGCGCAAGCGCTGCTCGGCGCGCTGCAGTAGGTAATTCGTCGTGCTCGTGAGCACGAGATAGACGAGTGCGATAGCCAGATAGACCTCGAGCGAGCGGTACGACACGCTAATGATCTTCTGCCCTTCGTGCATGAGATCGTCGATCGTGAGCAGCGACACGAGCGCCGAATTCTTGATCAATGCGATGAATTCGTTGCCGAGCGGCGGGATCATGCGCACGACGGCCTGCGGCAAGATCACGGTGCGCATCGCCAGCGACGAGGACATGCCGATCGAGCGCGCGGCCTCGGTCTGTCCGCGATCGATCGATTGAATCGCGCCGCGCACGATTTCCGACACGTAGGCCGCGGAATACAGCCCGAGCCCGAGGACGCCGCAGAAGAAGGCCGGCAGCATGACGTTGAACTGCGGCAGGCCGAAGAACAGAAGGAACAGTTGCACGAGCAGCGGCGTGCCGCGAAAGAACGTGACGTAGGCCGTGCAAAAACCGTAGACGAAACGGCGCCGGCGCGTGAGCCGGCCGATGCCGATCATGAGGCCGATCGCGCAGCTCAAGACGAGCGCGGCCGCCGTGACTTCGATCGTGACGGCGGCGCCGTGCAAGATTTCGGTCCAGCCGGCGAACACGGGGGAGAAATCGAGTTGCATCTGCATCCGCTTCGACTCTAGAAGGTAAAGCACACGGCCGCGCGCGTAGCGCGGCCGGCGAGGGGTGTCGCGTCGGCGTCAGCTCGGCGTTACTTGCTGCTGAACCACTTCTTGACGAGGGCGGCGTAGGTGCCATCGGCCTTGATTTTCTCGAGCGCCGAATTCAATGCGTCGCGAAGCTGCGGCTCGTCCTTGCGCACCGCGATCCCGTACTGCTCGGTCGTCAGCTGCTCGTCGAGCACGCGAAAGCCCGGGCGCGTGCGCGCGAGCTGGTAGGCGGCCGGCTTGCCCGTCACGGCTGCATCCGTGCGGCCGATGCCGACGAGGTCGAACATCTCTTGGTTCTTTTCGACTTCGACGCGCTGCACCTGCGGATAGTGATCGTGCAGGAAGTTCACCGATTTTGTCCCTACCTGAACGCTCACCTTCTTGCCGTTCAGATCGGCGAGCGTCTTGATGGGGGAGTCGGATTTGACGAGCGCGACCAGGCCGCCCGCATAGTATGGCTGGGTGAAGTCGACCACCTGAGCGCGTTCGGGCGTGATGTAGATGGCCGAAATCGCGACGTCGAAGCGACGGGCGATGAGGCCTGGAATGAGTCCTTTGAAGTCGATGTCGGTCCATTGGACCGGCTTGCCCATCGTTTTCGCCAACGCGTTCATGAGATCGACGTCGAAACCGGTGCGGGCGCCGTTTTCCGTGAACTCCATGGGCGGGAACGTGGCGTCGGTCGCCACCTGCAGGGCGCCGGTATCGGCCGCGCGCGCCGCGCCGGGGGCGAGGGTGAAAGAGAATGCCGCGCTCATGCAGAGGGCGGCGAGCAGGCGGATGGATTTCATCGAGGTCTCCTAGGGGCTCGTGCAACGCTGCGGCAGGCAGCGAATCGGTCAAACGTCGTTCGATCGGTCGGTTTGAAGCCGGCGCGAAATGTTGCGCGCCGTGCGGCGGGTCGCGTCGATCAGCGCGGCCTCGCGCCCGTGCACGCGGGTGACCGGCGCCATTAGCGTGATCGAGGCCACGCTCGGGCTCGTGCGTCCGGCGCGCGCGAAGATCGGCGCGCTCACGCCCCACACGCCCGGGTCGACTTCGCTGTCGCTGACGACGTAGCCGTCTTCGCGAATCGTCGCGAGCTGCGCGATGAGCGCGGCCCTGCCCGCTTCGTCGCCCGCGAACATCGTGTCGAGAATGTCGGCGCAGCGGCGCTCGTTCATGAACGCAAGCAGCGACTTGGCCGATGCGCCCGCTTTGAGCGGGACTGCCCGCCCTTTTTCGAACGAGCAACGCAACGAATGCAGGCTTTCGATCATTTCCAGGCAGACCACCTGTTCCTTGACCGCCACCACCAGCCCGACACTTTCACCCGACGACTGCGCGAGACGCTCGATGGCGCCGCGGCTCGCTTCGATCAAATGCGAGCCGAGATCGAACGATAGGGCGAGCTGAAGGCTGACGGGGCCCGGCGCATACCGGCCGGCGTCTTCCGAGACGAAGCCCCAGCGCTTGAGCAACGCGATTTGGCGGTATAGCGTACTTTGCGCGAGCCCAGTCTTGCCGACGAGTTCGCGCACCGACATGGCCTTGCCGTGATGAGCGAGCGAGGCGAGTACGAGCAAGATCCGCTCGGCGCCGGCTCCGGGGACGTCCTGCATGACAGATCGGTCCGTTCAAGAACGTAAACGATGCCAAGCATGCCTGACAATTCCCATAAAAAAAATTCGATTCCCATGAAACGGGAGTCTTCGCGAGGGTGTTTACCCCTATGGGCGAGAAAACGGGGTCATTGACGATCGTCAATTTCCGCCGCGGGCCGCCGACCTATGGTGCTCGGTTCGGCATTTTCAATCGTCATACGAAAAAGTAGTCGACCCACTTCGCTTACCAACTATCTCGTCATTAAAAACGTTTTCATCCGATAAAACACTTAAGGCCTTTTACGGATGTGCCGTTCACGCTGCTTGTGACCGCCAGGTCCCACGCGTTTGGCGTCCACGGACGAGAGAGACGTCCCTTTATTAGAAGGTAGCGACGAGATGAATCTATCCCACATGAAAGTGGCGAGCCGCCTCGGCATTGGCTTCGCACTGGTTTCCGCCCTGCTTGCGATCGTGACCGTGTTCGCCCTGATGCGAATGTCCACGCTGCAGAGCGCGATGGTCGACATCACCGATGTCAATTCCGTCGAGGCTTCCTTGGCGAATCGCCTCGACGAAAGCATTTCCAACCGTGCATTGGCGCTGCGCAATTTGGTTTTGCTGCAGGCGGACCAGCAGGATCAAGTCGACATCGAAAACAAGCGGTTCGACGAGGAAACCGACGCCTACGAGCAAAGCCGCGCGAAACTCGCGACGATGTTCGCTTTGCCGGGCACGAGCTCCGACGAATCGTCGCTGCTGCAGCAGATCACCCGACAGGGGGAGCTTGCCTTGCCGCTCATGAAAAAGGCGCGAGAGCTCGCTTTGTCGGGCCAACGCGACGCCGCCTATCATCTGCTGCGGTTCGATCTGCGGCCGATTCAGGCTAAATGGTGGGCCTATGTACGCCAATTGCGCACCCTCGAGCACAAGCAAAGCGATGAGCTGACGGCAGGCGCAAAAGAAACCTACGCATCGAGCCGGCTCGGCATCATCGCGCTGGCGCTCGCCGCGCTGGCCGTCGGCATCGTTTCGGCGCTCGTGATCACGCGCGGCATCATCAAGCAGCTCGGCGGCGAGCCCGGCGATGCGGCCGGCGCCGCCGACCGCGTGGCCACGGGCGACTTGACGACGGAGGTCTTCGTCAAGCCAGGCGACGACACGAGCCTCATGCATTCCATGAAGATGATGAGAGAGAGCCTCGTCGGCATCGTGAGCCAAGTCAATGTCAGCACGGGTGCGATCGCCTCGGCAGCCGGCCAGATCGCGAGCGGCAACCTCGACTTGTCTTCGCGCACGGAAGAACAGGCGGCGTCGCTCGAGGAAACGGCCGCATCGATGGAAGAATTGACGGCGACCGTGAAGCGCAATTCCGAGCATGCGCGCCAAGCCAACGAGCTGGCCGCGTCGGCTTCGGTCGTCTCGGAGCGCGCCGGCACCGTGGTGTCGCAGGTCGTGACGACGATGGGCTCGATCAATCAGGCGTCGCAGAAGATCGTCGAAATCATTGCGGTGATCGACGGCATCGCCTTCCAAACCAACATCCTCGCCCTGAACGCCGCGGTGGAAGCGGCGCGCGCGGGTGAACAGGGCCGCGGCTTCGCCGTCGTGGCCTCCGAGGTCCGCAGCCTCGCACAGCGCTCGGCGACAGCCGCCAAGGAGATCAAGGCGCTGATCAGCGGCTCGGTCGAACAGGTCGAAGTGGGCAACAAGCTCGTCGACGAAGCGGGCGCGACGATGAAGGACGTGGTCGACGGCGTCAAGCGCGTCACGCTCATCATGGGCGAGATCATGAGCGCCAGCGAAGAGCAGGCGACCGGCATCGAGCAGATCAACCTTGCGTTGACGCAGATGGATCAAGTGACGCAGCAGAACGCCGCGCTTGTCGAGGAAGCCGCCGCGGCTGCCGAATCGATGCGCGAACAGGCCGACGCGCTGGTGTCCGCCGTGAGCGTATTCAAGTTGCGTCAAGGCGCCGCCGGCGCGCCGATGCGCGCGAGCGTGAGCCGCGCTTCGCCTCGCCTCGCCGCGCCGGCGGGCTCGCGTGTGCTGGCCTACGAACCTGCGTGAGCCACGGCGTAGCGCGCTGCGCCTAATGCTAAGAATCCAACGCAAAGCACGGCCGTGTGTGTTTTGATATGCCGCAGACGGCGATCGAATTTCGACAATCATGACAACGAGGATGTTTCCCATGAACGCTGAGGGGCCGGTCCACGGTGCACAGCCTCATGCGCACGCCCGTGAAGTGGTGGAGCCTGGAAGCGGCGGACGAGAGAGCGAGCGCCGCCCCAACGCGAATATCTTCCGGCACACCGGCGCTTTGTCCGACGATACGCGCGCGCTTCAATTCGGCCGCCCGCCGCTGACGTTTTGGCTGACGGGCTTGAGCGGGGCCGGCAAGTCGACGATCGCGTTCGATTTCGAGCGGCTGCTCAGGCGCGACGGGCGTCCGTGCGCCGTGCTGGACGGCGACAATCTGCGCTGCGGATTGAACCGCGACCTGGGTTTTTCGGAGCATGACCGGCGCGAGAATGTCCGGCGCGCGGCGGAGGTCGCCCGCGTCATGAACGACGTCGGCCTGGTCGTCGTCACGTCGTTCGTTTCGCCGTTGCGCGAGGATCGGGCCGCGGCTCGCGAGATCATCGGCGAGGCGCGGTTCGTCGAAGTGCATGTCAGCACGGCGCTGGCCGTGTGCGAATCGCGCGACCCGAAAGGCCTTTATCGCAAGGCCCGGCGAGGCGAGCTCTCGCAATTCACCGGCGTCAGCGCCCCCTACGAGCCCCCGCTTGCGCCCGCGCTCGCACTCGACACGGCGCAATTGGCGCAAGGCGGGGCGGCGGCGCTGCTGCTCGCTTACCTGATGCGGCGCGATTCGGAGCACGAAGATGGCCGGTCCTGCTGAACCTCTGCCCACGATGGCGCCCGTGCTCGCCTACGACGTGTTCAACGGCGATGCGGACGGGTTGTGCGCGCTGCATCAGCTGCGTCTCGCGCAGCCACGGGAAGCGCGCCGGATCACGGGCGTAAAGCGCGACGTCGCGCTGCTCAGCCAGGTGCCGGGCGCGGCGGACATCGACGTGACGGTGCTGGATATTTCGCTCGACACGAACGTCGATGCGCTTGCTCGGCTGCTCGAGGCGGGCGCGACCGTCACCTACTTCGACCATCACAGCGCGCGGCTAGCCCGGCCTCATCCGCGACTGACGATGCACTGGGACGATTCTCCTCATGTCTGCACGAGCGTCCTCGTCGACCGCGCGCTAGGCGGCCGCTATCGACGCTGGGCGATCGTCGGCGCGTTCGGCGACAACCTGGACGCGACGGCCGCTAGGCTCGCGGGCGCCGAGGGCGTGCCCGACCACGAGATGGCCACGCTCTCGACACTGGGGCGTCTGCTCAACTACAACGCGTACGGGGACACGCTCGACGATCTTCACATCCGGCCCGATGCGCTCTACGACGCATTGCATCCGTTCGCCGATCCGTTGGAATTCGTCGCGGCCTCGCCGTATTTCGCGCAGCTCGAACACGGCTACTGGGAGGATCTGTCGCGCGTGGATTCGCTCGTGCCGCATCACGCATGCGAGGGCGGCGCCGTCTACGTGCTTCCGGACGAGCCCTGGGCGCGGCGCATTTCGGGCACGTTCGCGAACTTGCTGGCCGCGCAGGCGCGCGATCGATCGTTCGCTGTCCTGAACGCACGCAGCGACGGATCGTGCTGCGTGAGCGTCCGCTCGTCCAAGCCGGACTCGCACCCGGCGAACCTGCTGTGCGAACGCTTCGACACGGGGGGCGGGCGACGAGCCGCCGCCGGCGTCAATGTGCTGCCGTGCGCGAGCATCGACGCGTTCATCGACGCTTTTTCAACGTATTTCACGACGATGGGCGCAGCTAGCGCGATGACGCCCATCGCATCCAAGTAAGCACCGAGGAGCACCAAAACAATGATCCGAGCATCCGATCGCGCACAGGCCGGCGCGAGACCCAGGCCCGTCTTGATGATTCCGCTGCGCCGCTGCGGCAGCCACGCGCTGCGGCTTCGCTTGAACTTGAACCCCGCGTTCTATTCGCCGTATCCGCTGCATATCGTCGACTTCATGCCGATCGTGCCGCTCTACGGCGATCTCGACGACGACCGCGCCTACTTTCGCCTCGTGAGCGACGTCATCGGGCTCCAGGCCGCGAGCATGGTGAAATGGCCCGGCATCGTCTTCGATTCGGTCGATATCTTCGAAGCGATTCGCCATGAGCCGCGCAGCGTGCATCGCATCGTCTGGGAACTGCTGCTTCGGGCCGGCGAGCATGCCGGCGCGGGCGTCGTCATGGACAAATCGCTCGACAGCGTGCACTACGCCGAAGCGTTGATGCGCCTTTTTCCCGACATGCTGTTTCTGAACGTGGTGCGCGACCCGCGCGCGCAGATCGCGTCGATGAACAAGGCGATCATCCACGACTTCGACACGCTGCTGAACGCGCATACGTGGGTCGAGGCCCATCGCGCGGCCGACGCGATTTTGGCGCAGTACCCGCAGCGCACGCTCACCATTCGCTACGAAGATTTTCTGACCGACGAAGAAGCCGTCCTGAAGGAGGTCTGCGCGTTCTTCGGCATTGCGTTCTTGCCGAGCATGCTGGACGTTTCTCACTCGGACGAGGCGCGGCAAATTTCGCGCATGTCGGCCTTATGGTCGTCCAATTGCTTCGCGCCGATCGCCGCTAATGCCGACAAGTACAAGCGCGTGTTGTCGATGGAGGAGATCGCGATTATAGAAACATTGACGAAAGCTTATATGGAGCGTTACGGTTACGAGCGCATAACCGGCGCATCGGCTGTGATCGATGCGGCGGCGTTCGATGCGGCGCGTCACGCTTCGGATACCGGCCGAGCGCACGCGTGGCAGGCGCTCGAGCGGACGAACTTTCGCGATTTTGCGCTGCGGCGCCACCGGGCCGAGTATTTGGCCACGGTGCGTGCCCGCATGGAGCAGTGCGCGGCGGTTCAGGCGGCGCTCGGCCAGGCTGCACCCGTCAAGCTCGATGCGCTGACGGAGGTGTTCGAAATCACGGATTGACCGTTCGGCCCTGAAATAGAAGCAGAAAAGAGAAGCCATAGCTGTAAATAACGAATTACGTCATTACGAGGCTACGAAAGTACCCAATGAAAAACTATGTCGGACGCGGTGCGCGATGTACGCGCCGCGCCGACGATGAGTTGCCGTGTACCTGAGAGGAACACCACGATGTCTATTGCGTTGCAGACGCAGGTTGCGCTTGCGTCCGTGTCCGGCCTATCCATCGGCTTTGCGCTCGGACTTGTCGGCGGCGGCGCAGGCATGTTGTCCGTGCCGCTGCTGCTTTATTTCGTCAAAGTGGGCGATCCGCATGTCGCGATCGGCACGACGGCCGCGGCTATTGCCCTCACCGCGCTCGTCAATCTCGTCTCGTACGCGCGGGCCGGCCATGTGCGTTGGCGCGTGGGCGCTTTATTCGCGGCAGCGGGTGTCTCCGGCGCGTTCGCTGGCTCGCGGTGGTCGCTGCATATCGACGGCGGCGCCTTGATGTTGCTGCTCGCGGTCATCGTGGCCGCGGTCGCGGTGCTCATGATTTCACGTGCGCAACCGGCCCACGACGGGCCCATCCCGATCGCCACGGCCGGCAGAGGCTTCGTCACGGCCGGCGCGGGCGTAGCGGTCGGCGGCGTGGCCGGGTTCTTCGGCATCAGCGGTGGCTTTCTATCGGTGCCGGCGCTGCGCTTGATCGCGCGCGTGTCGATGCTCGAGGCCGTCGCGTCCTCGCTCGTCTCGGTCGTGGTGTTCGCCGCGACGACGGCGACCAACTACGCAATGGCCGGAAAGGTCAGCGTGCCGCTCGCGCTGGCGCTCGTCGCCGGCGGCGTCGTCGGGGGCCGTTTCGGCATGCGGTCGGCCAAAGCCATCGCCGACAGAAGCCAAGCGCTGCAAAAGATTTTCGCCGCGATGCTGCTGCTGATCGCGGCCTATATCGCTTATCGGAGCGTCGGCTAGGTCGCCGGCTGCCCCACCCGTTCACACCCATGCATCACGCTCGTCCGACAAAAAACGCAGACACCAAGGCCAACATCATGTCTACCCTGATCGCCTCTCTCGGCACGGCCGGCGCCGCGAAGCCAGCCCCACGCATGGACCACCTCGACTGGCTCGAGGCCGAATCGATCCACATCCTGCGCGAGCTCGTTGCCGAGTGCAGCAAGCCGGCGCTGCTGTTCTCGGGCGGCAAGGATTCGGTGGTCGTGCTGCACCTGGCGCTCAAGGCTTTTGGGCTGGGCGCGAACCGCAAGACGGCGCTGCCCTTTCCGCTCGTGCACATCGACACGGGCCACAACT
>Ga0310811_10002685_pt1 | contig 22267 bp, 17 predicted proteins | sample YCmetagenome_FD_207642 | JGI IMG/M metagenome (GOLD analysis project Ga0310811, IMG submission 207642) | Soil microbial communities from experimental microcosm in Duke University, North Carolina, United States - YC | ecosystem: Engineered > Artificial ecosystem > Soil microcosm > Unclassified ...
GGCGCGCAGTTGCCGACGCCCACACGCGTGGTGCTAGCCCTGTCGGACGCAGTGGCCAAGCATGCGCTGCGCCTGGGCACAGCCTGCGTTATAACGGTCAGTGCGGCGCTGCTTGCTGTGCAACGCTCGCCGCGCTGCCGGGCGCTCGCCGATGCGGCGGCCTTGCGGCTGCCGTGCGCGGGCACGTTGCTCACCCGGTTGTGCGTCGCGCGGTGGAGCCACGCGCTCGGCACACTGCTTAGCGCCGGGGTACCGCTCGTCGAGGCCTTCGAGGCCATCGCGCACGCGAGCGGCAACCACGTGTTCGATACCGCGACGCTCGAGATCGGCGCGCGCGTGCGCCGCGGCGAGCGCCTCGCGAGCGCGCTTCGTGCGGTCCATTGCTTTCCCGCCGACATGGTCGCGCCGATGGCGATCGCTGAGGAATCCGGCACGCTCGATGCCATGCTCGCAGACCTGGCGGCGCTGAACGATGCACAGGTCGACGAGCGAATCGACATGCTTTCCGCACTAGCCGAACCGCTTATCATTGTCGTGCTTGGCGCGTTGGTCGGCGGTCTCGTGATCGCGATGTACCTGCCGATTATCCAGCTGGGCAGCGTCGTGTAACGATCGTGTACGATCGCGCGTGCCCGTGCTGCGTTCAGCCCCTATTTTCATCCGCTTACTGCCGCGATTTCCATGTATCCGTTTTCCGCCGCCATGGCCGCCCATTCAGGCAGTTGGATCTTCGAACCGTCGCTTGCGTTCGCCGCGCTGCCGCACGGTGCGCAATACGCGTTCGCCGCCGTGTTCGGACTCGTGATCGGCAGCTTTTTGACGGTCGTAGTCCATCGCGTACCCATCATGCTCGATCGCGCATGGCGCGAGGACCTGCAAGCGTATCAGGATGAACTGCGGGACTCGCACGATAACGACGCCAACAACGGCGACGACGCTATCAACGACAAAAACAGCAACCACGTGGCCCATGCCTCCGAGCCGGGAGCGGGTCGCGCAGTCGCACTGGCGTCGCGCTACAACCTCGCGGTGCCGCGCTCCGCATGTCCCGCATGCGGCCACACGCTCCGAGCGCATGAGAACATCCCCGTACTGAGCTATGTCCTGCAGCGGGGCCGCTGCACCGCGTGCGGCGCACGGTTCGGCTGGCGCTATCCCTTGCTCGAACTCGCGACCGCGCTGTGCGCGATGCTGTCGCTGTCGGCATTCGGCCCGACGCTCGCCGCGCTGGCCGCCTTCGGCTTTTGCGCGGCCGCATTGGCCATGAGCGCCATCGACCTCGACACGCGCCTGTTGCCCGACTCGCTGACGCTGCCCTTGCTGTGGGCCGGCCTGCTGCTGAACCTGCAGCCCACATTTGCGACGCTGGACCAGGCAGTGATCGGCGCGGTGACCGGCTATCTGTCGCTGTGGCTGGTGCACTGGGTCTTTCGGCTAGTGCGCGGCCGGGACGGCATGGGCTACGGCGACTTCAAGCTGCTCGCGGCAATCGGCGCGTGGTTGGGCTGGGTCGCGCTACCGCAGGTGCTGTTGCTCGCATCGGTCAGCGGCGCCATCGCTGGCCTCATCGCCACGTGGACACGACGGATGCGGCTCCAAGAGCCGCTGCCGTTCGGACCATTCCTGTCCGGCGCCGCCGCATTTACGCTATTCTGCGGCGAACCGCTTTATCGGTGGATTGGAGGTTGAGTGCTCAAGGTCGGATTGACTGGCGGAATCGGCAGCGGCAAAACCACGGTCGCAAATCATTTTGCGAGCCTCGGCGTGCCCGTCATCGACACCGATGTCATCGCCCACCGCGTGACAGCGCCCGATGGCTTGGCGATGCCGGCGATCCGTGCGCAATTCGGCCCGGACTTCGTCGCCCCCGACGGCTCGCTCGATCGCGCCCGAATGCGCGCGCTCGTCTTCAATGACGCCGACGCAAAGCGGCGTCTCGAGGCGCTGACGCATCCGCTGATTCGCCGCGAGACCGATCGTGAGATGGTCAACGCGCGCGGACCTTATCTGATCTGCGTCGTACCGCTACTGGTGGAGAGCGGCGGCTGGCGCAACCGCATCGACCGCATTCTGGTGGTCGACTGCGACGTCGAGACCCAAATCGCCCGCGTAATCGGCCGCAATGGCTTTACGCGCGAGCAAGTCATGGCGATCGTCGCCAAACAGGCGAGCCGCGATGCACGCCTCGCCGCGGCTGACGACGTGATCCTCAACGACGTGCGCGATTTCTCGGCCATCGCACGGGAAATCGAAGCACTGCATGCGCGTTATCTAGAGTTAGGGCGTGCCTCGGGACACTGAGGATGCATCGGTGGGGAACCACCCAGCAGATCCGGGATCACAAACGGCAGTAGCCGAAGAAGGCCGGGAAACGGGGCAAGGAACTTGCGAAAAGGCGCTCCGATTGCTCGGGGCATCCTGGCGCATTAGAATGTGCCCAAGCAGGGTAACCCATTAGTCGAGAGGCGATCACGTTTGATTCTTTACGAGTATCCCATCAATGAGCGAATTCGGACGCTGCTGCGCCTCGAGGACCTGTTCGAGCGCTTTACGTTCTTTTTGACTCAAGAGGACCCGAGAGAACATCATGTGGCGCTGACGACCCTGTTTGAAATTGCCGAGGTCGCCGGCCGCAGCGATTTGAAGTCGGACCTGATGAAGGAACTGGAGCGCCAGCGCCAAACGCTGACGCCGTTTCGCGGTAATCCGGGGATCGAGCAGAACGCGCTCGAAGCGGTGCTGGGCGAAATCGAGCAGACTTTAGTGGGCCTGACGCAGATGCAGGGCAAGACCGGACAGCATCTCGCCGATAACGAGTGGCTTGGCAGCATTCGCAGTCGCGCCATCATGCCGGGCGGAACCTGCAAGTTCGATTTGCCGTCCTACTACGCGTGGCAGCAAAGCCCGGCCGAACAACGGCGCGCCGATATCGCGAAATGGGTGATGCCGCTGGTTCCGCTGCGCGATGCCGCGATGATCGTCTTGCGTCTTGCGCGCGAATCGGGACAGGCGTCGAAGGTGATGGCCATGCAGGGCAGCTATCAGCAAATGCTTTCCGGTCGCACGTATCAATTGATGCAAGTCCGGGTCTCGCCCGAGTTGCGCGTGATCCCCGAGGCGAGCGCGAACAAGTACATGCTATGGGTGCGTTTCACTGTGCAAGACGGCGATATGCGCCCGCGCGCTGTCGACATCGACGTGCCGTTCCAGCTTACGCTGTGCAGTTTGTGATCCGACGATGATTGACCGATGATGCGCCGGCGAGGCCGCGCGTCGCCAGATGAGCATGCCAGGTATGACGACTGTCGTGAATTGCCCCAGTTGCGGCAAAAAGGTCGAATGGACCGCCGCGAGCCGTTTTCGGCCCTTTTGTTCGGAGCGTTGCAAGCAAATCGATCTCGGCGCCTGGGCGACCGAAAAGTATCAGATTAGCGCCAGCGAGACGGACAAAACCGCCGACGAACCCTCCCGCGGCGATCTGAACTGAAAAGCAGCGCGCGCAGTGCGACGGTGCTTGGCGCAGTGCTGTGCCACGCTGTTATGCGACGCTGTAGTACGACGACGCTTGGCGCGGTGTTGCGTGACGCTGCCATGCCACGCTGCTATACCGCCCGCTTCACCGCGACAGCCCTGACGCGCGCGCATCGACCCGTTCGGCAGCGAGCCAGTCGATCACCGGCACTGCCGCCGGCAGCAGCGGCGCGACATCGACCGCGCCGGATTGCCACCTGAACGCCTGCCCTTCGCGGCCGGCGACTTCACCGCTCCACTGCGTGACCTTGCAGAAAAAGAGCCGCACGTAAGCATGCGGATAGTCATGTTCGAGCACCCGCCACTGCGTGCAATCGCCGATCGTGATGCCCAATTCCTCATGCAGTTCGCGCGCCAGCGCTGCCTCGACGCTCTCCCCGGGCTCCAGCTTGCCGCCCGGAAACTCCCAATAGCCTGCGTAAGGCTTGCCGGCTGGACGCTGTGCGAGCAAAAAACCGCCGTCGGCGCGCATCATGACGCCGACCGCCACTGCGGTGATCTTGCGGCCGTCGGTCGCGTGCGTGGCAGCGTCCCCGGCGCCAATCGAAGCGGCGTCCATGCGGATCAGGCCAGCTGCTCGCGACGGCCCGACCAGTCGCGCGCGAACTGCCAGGCGACGCGTCCCGAACGCGAGCCGCGCTCCAGCGCCCACACCAGCGCGTCGCCACGGGCCTTGTCGATGTCCGCGTCGCTGCAATCGAAATGGCGCAGCCAGTGCGCGACGATTGTCAGATAGTCATCCTGTTTGAAGGGGTAGAAGCTGACCCACAGTCCAAAGCGCTCGGACAGCGAGATCTTTTCCTCGATGACTTCGCCCGGATGGATTTCGCCGTCCGGCATGTGCTTATAGCTCTCGTTATCGCGCATGTACTCAGGCAGCAGGTGGCGGCGATTCGAGGTCGCATAGATCAACACGTTGTCCGATTGTGCGGCAATTGAACCGTCCAGCGCCACCTTCAACGCCTTGTAACCGGACTCGCCCTCTTCGAACGACAGGTCGTCGCAGAACACGATGAAGCGTTCCGCCCGCCCCGCGACGAGGTCGATAATGTCGCCAAGATCGTGCAAATCATCCTTGTCCACCTCGATCAGCCGCAGACCCTGGCCGGCATACTGGTTCAAACATGCCTTGATCAGCGACGATTTGCCCGTGCCCCGCGCACCCGTCAGCAGCACGTTGTTCGCCGGCAAGTTGCGCACGAACTGAGCGGTGTTCTGCTCGATCAGCGCTTTTTGTCTGTCGATGTTCTGCAGGTCGTCGAGCGAGATCTGCGAAACATGCGCGACAGGTTGCAGGAAACCGCGGCCCTGACGCTTGCGCCAGCGGAATGCCACAGCACCGCTCCAATCAATGGCCGGCGCAGCCGGCGGCAGCACGCCTTCGAGGCGCTCCAGCAGCGCTTCAGCGCGGCTCAGGAAGTGTTCTAGCTTGTCCATGCTGTGTAGTGGTGAGGTGGTTGGTGGGTCGTGCCGGGTGTTCCTGTCGCTTCGACACGTCCGTCGCTTCGATCAAGGCGTCAGGAACGGTAGTCCGCGTTGATCGACACGTACTCGTGCGAAAAGTCACAGGTCCAGATCGTCGCCCGCGCGTCGCCACGCCCGAGCAGCACGCGCACGGTAATCTCGCTTTGCTGCATGACGCGCTGGCCGTCCTCTTCGCGATACGCTGGATTGCGTCCCCCGTTCTTCGCGACCAGCACGTCGTCGAGGTACAGGTCGACTTGGCCGACGTCCAGATCATCGACGCCGGCATAACCCATCGCCGCGAGAATGCGGCCGAGATTCGGGTCCGACGCGTAGAACGCGGTCTTCACCAGCGGGGAGTGACCGATCGCGTACGCGATCCGCCGGCATTCGGCCTCGCTGTTGCCGCCTTCCACAGTGATCGTGATGAACTTGGTCGCGCCTTCGCCATCGCGGACAATGAGTGTCGCGAGCGTCTGCGCAATGTCGGTCACCGCGGCCAACAACGCCGCATACGCCGAACTAGCGGTCGACGTGATCGCCGGCAGGTCGGACTTGCCGGACGCGATCACGATGAACGAGTCGTTCGTCGAGGTGTCGCCGTCAATCGTGATGCAGTTGAATGACTTGTCGGCGACGGCCTTCGTCAACGCGTCGAGCACCGGCTGCGACACGGTCGCATCGGTCGCGACAAACCCCAGCATCGTGGCCATATTGGGCCGAATCATTCCGGCGCCCTTGCTGATACCGGTCAGCGTCACCGTGTGGCCGTCGATCGTCACCTGCCGCGCCGCCGCCTTGGGCAGCGTGTCGGTCGTCATGATCGCCTCGGCGGCCTGCGGCCAATGCGCCGGCTTCAGGTTCGCGAGCGCCGCTGGCAGACCGGCCTTCAGCCGGTCAATCGGCAGCGGCTCGAGAATGACGCCGGTCGAGAACGGCAGCACCTGGTGCGGCGCGATGCCGGCCAGCCGGGCCAGTTCCGTGCAAGTCTCGCGCGCATGCGCCAAGCCCGTTTCGCCGGTGCCCGCGTTCGCGTTGCCGGTGTTGATCACCAGCGCGCGAATCGGCGCGCTGCCGGCGCGTACCTGCTCCAAATGCTCGCGGCACAGCGTCACCGGCGCCGCACAGAAGCGGTTTAGCGTAAACACGCCGGAGACCGTCGCGCCTTCTTCCAGCGCCAGGACCAGCAGGTCTTTGCGATTGGGCTTGCGGATGTGGGCCTCGGCCCAACCGAGCGTCACGCCGGGCACCGGGTAAAGAGAGTCGGGGTCGATCGAGGGAAAATTGACGGCCATGGTGTGCTGCACTGTTCGAACTAAACGCCCGCGCGAGTGGCGGACCAGGAATGACGGGGCATGATCGAGGCATCAGGGACCGGTCGTTGCGGGCAAAACGGCCCGCAACGACGCAAGTCACATCATGCAATCCGTCCGTGACACTGCTTGTATTTCTTGCCGCTGCCGCACGGGCACGGGTCGTTGCGACCGACCTTCGGGTACGAATGGTCGATGGTCTGCACCGATGCGCCGGACGGCGCGAAGTTCGGCGCGCGCGACCCGGACGCCGCCGCGGCAGCCGCCGCGGTCGCGCTGACGCGCGGGGCCGCTTCGGCGACCGCGGTGTCGCCATCGCCGCCGATGAAGTCCGCGTGGCGGAATTGAACGTTGTCGAGCTGGTGGCTGCCCTGCTCTTCGTACTGTTCGGTAGCCGCTTCGAGCTGCTCGGGGGTCTGGATCTGCACATTCATCACGACGCGCGTGACTTCGTGCTTTACCGCGTCGAGCATGGCGGCGAACAACTCGAACGCCTCGCGCTTGTATTCCTGCTTCGGATTCTTTTGCGCATAGCCGCGCAAGTGAATGCCCTGGCGCAGGTGGTCGAGCGCGGCGAGATGCTCCCGCCAACGCGAGTCCAGCGTCTGCAGCATGATCGAACGCTCAAAGCCGCCAAATGTGTCACGCCCGACCATCGACACCTTCGCTTCGTAGGCTTCGTCGGCCGCCGCCAGCACCGCATCGACCACTTCGTCGGCTTCGATCGACTGGGCTTCGTTGACCATCTCCTGCAAAGCGAGGTCCAGTTGCCAGTCGCTGCGCAGCGTTTCTTCGAGTTCCGGCACGCTCCATTGTTCTTCGATGCTGCCAACCGGCACGTGGATGCGCGCGACGTCGGTCAACACGCCGTGGCGCATCGCATGAATCGTTTCGGTGATGTCGGTCGCCTCCAACAGCTCGTTGCGCTGCTGGTAGATCACCTTGCGCTGGTCGTTCGCGACGTCGTCATATTCCAGCAGTTGCTTGCGCACGTCGAAGTTGCGCGCCTCGACCTTGCGCTGCGCCGATTCGATCGAGCGCGTGACGATACCCGCCTCGATCGCTTCGCCTTCCGGCATGTTCAACCGTTCCATGATCGCGCGCACCCGGTCGCCGGCGAAAATACGCAGCAGCGGGTCGTCGAGCGACAGGAAGAAGCGCGACGAGCCAGGATCGCCTTGACGGCCGGCACGGCCGCGCAGCTGGTTGTCGATGCGGCGCGATTCGTGCCGTTCCGTGCCGATGATATGCAAGCCGCCCGCCGACTTCACCTGGTCGTGCAGCGCCTGCCACTCGTCGTGCAGTTGCTGGATACGGCGCAGCTTCTCTTCCGGCTCGATGGTCTCGTCGGCTTCGAGCAGCGACGCCTGTTTTTCCGCGTTGCCGCCGAGCACGATGTCGGTACCCCGGCCGGCCATGTTGGTCGCGATCGTGATGCGCTGCGGACGTCCGGCTTCAGCGACAATCCCCGCTTCCCGCTCATGCTGCTTCGCGTTCAAGACCTCATGCGGCAGGCCCGCCTGCTTCATCAGGTTCGACAGCAGCTCCGAGTTCTCGATCGATGTTGTGCCGACCAGCACCGGCTGGCCACGCTCGAAGCAGTCGCGGATCTCGCGCACCACCGCATCGTAGCGTTCCTTAGCAGTCTTGTAGATCTGGTCCTGCTTGTCGATGCGCTTGGGCGGGCGATTGGTCGGAATCACCACCGTTTCGAGCCCGTAGATCTCGTTGAACTCGTAGGCCTCGGTATCCGCCGTGCCGGTCATGCCCGACAATTTCGCGTACATCCGGAAGTAGTTCTGGAACGTGATCGAAGCGAGCGTTTGGTTCTCGCTCTGGATCTTCACTTGCTCCTTCGCCTCGACCGCCTGGTGCAGGCCGTCGGACCAGCGCCGCCCCGGCATCAGCCGGCCCGTGAACTCGTCGACGATGACGACTTCGCCGTTCTGCGAGACGTAGTGCTGGTCCTTGAAAAACAGCGTATGGGCGCGCAGCGCGGCATACACGTGATGCATCAGCGTGATGTTCTGCGGCGCATAGAGGCTTTCCCCGTCGCCGATCAAGCCCCATTCGGCGAGCAGTCGCTCGGCCTTCTCGTGACCCGATTCGGTCAGAAATACTTGGCGCGCCTTCTCGTCGAGCGTGTAGTCGCCGGGCTTTTCGACACCGGTGCCGTCGGCCTTTTCTTCGCCGATCTGGCGCTCGAGCAGCGGCGGCAGCGCGTTCATGCGCACGTAGAGCTCGGTGTGATCCTCGGCCTGCCCGGAAATGATCAGCGGCGTGCGCGCTTCATCGATCAGAATCGAGTCCACTTCGTCGACCACCGCGAAGTTCAGGCTGCGCTGCACACGCGCGTCGGTCTCGTAGACCATGTTGTCGCGCAGATAGTCGAAGCCGAATTCGTTGTTCGTGCCATACGTGATGTCGGCCGCGTACGCCTGCTGTTTCAGCCCATGGTCCATCTGCGACAGGTTGATGCCGACCGACAAGCCCAGGAAGTTGTACAGGCGCCCCATCCACTCGGCGTCGCGTTGCGCCAGGTAGTCGTTGACGGTGACCACGTGCACGCCGCGGCCCGACAGCGCGTTCAGGTACGCGGCAAGCGTCGCGACCAGCGTCTTGCCTTCGCCGGTGCGCATTTCGGCGATCTTGCCGTAGTGGAGCACCATGCCGCCGATCAACTGCACGTCGAAGTGACGCATCTTCAGCGCGCGCTTGCTCGCCTCGCGGCACACCGCGAAGGCTTCGGGCAGCAGCTTGTCGAGCGACTCCCCACCGGCGACCCGCTGTCTGAATTCAGTGGTCTTGCCGCGCAACTGGTCGTCCGTCAGCCCCTCGACCTGCGGTTCCAGCGCATTGATCGTAGCGACAGTCTTTTGATATTGCTTGATCAACCGCTGATTGCGGCTGCCGAAAAGCTTTTGGAGAAAACCGGTTGTCATCGGATCGGTGTCTGCGTCGGGCCTTGCTCGCAAAATGCGCTGATGCGGCGCGAATTCAAGAGATTGTTTGCGAAAAACACGGCGCTCGGCGGCTTAGGTCCAGGTTGGATTCAAAGGGGGGATTTTATCACGCGCACCGCCCCATGCCCTCGGGCCAAGGCCCGCACCGCAAGCGCCTCGCGCGCGGGGCCTGGCGCGCTCGTCACGCCGCAAGCGGCTTGCCACGCAGCGGGCTGGCGCGCCCGAGGCCGCAACGGCTCGGAGAGTTCAGCCGCTACGAGTAGAATGGCAAGCGGCGCGGTTTTTTTCAACCGGCGCACCCCTTTCAACCCATAATTTTTTGCCTCTCTGCCGATGAGCCGCTCGTCGCCCGGTCCCAAGCCGATGGCATTGTCGAAGCGCTCCCGCATGCCGCGGGCGCTGGGCGACGTGCTGGCGCACAGCGACGTCTTCGCGGGCTTCCGCGCGGGCGTCGCGCAAGTTTCGGCGCTCAGCGACGAGTTGCGGCGCTTGCTGCCGGACTACCTGGCCGCGAATGTCGAGCCCGGCGCCATCCGGGACGGCACGCTGACCTTATTCGCCGCGCACAACGCGCTCGCGGCGCGGCTGCGCCACCTCGAACCGACGCTGCTGGCGCAATTGCAACAGCGCGGCTTCCCGCTGCGGCAAATCAAAATCCGCGTGCGGCCGCAGCCGATGCGTGAACCGATCCGCAGCAAGCAGGCGCGCATGTCGGCAACCGGCGCCGCGTGCCTGCACGAACTCGCGCAAACGCTGGAGCCCGGCGCTCTGCAACAAGCGCTGGCGCGCATGGCGGCGCGGCACGGCAAATAGCCGGCGCGCGTCGCCGCAACGGCCTGCCGCGGCCCATCCGCGTCGTACAAAGAGATAAAGCCCCTCGCGGGGCTTTATCTTGTCGACCAACGGCGCGTTCAAGAACGCGTCACGCGTTCCGCCGTGTTACGCGAAGGCCGCCTGCGGGTCGAAGGCAAAACCGCGCGGCGCCTGCTGCTTGTCGGCGTAGGTAATGATTTCGTAGGCGTCTTCGTTCGCGAGCAATTCGCGCAGCAGCGCGTTGTTCATGCCGTGACCCGATTTGTACGCGGTGTACGACGCAATCAGCGGATGGCCGACCACGTACAGGTCGCCAATCGCGTCCAGCATCTTGTGCTTCACGAACTCGTCGTCGTAGCGCAGGCCGTCGTTGTTCAGAATCCGGTACTCGTCGAGCACGATGGCATTGTCGAAGCTGCCGCCGCGCGCCAGCCCAAGCTCGCGCATCATCTCGACCTCGTAAGCGAAGCCGAACGTGCGCGCGCGGGCGATTTCGCGCACGTACGAGGTCTCGGCAAAATCAACCTCCAGTTCCTGGCCGGTCTTATCGACCGCCGGGTGGTGAAAATCGATCGTAAATTTCAGTTTGAAGCCAAAAAACGGCTCCAGACGCGCAACCTTGTCGCCATCGCGCACTTCGACCGTGCGCTTCACCTTGATGAACTTCTTCGCCGCGCTCTGTTCCTCGATGCCCGCGGACTGAAGCAGAAACACGAACGACGCCGCGCTGCCGTCCATGATCGGAATCTCTTCGGCCGTCACGTCTACATACAGATTATCGATGCCCAATCCAGCGCAAGCCGACATCAAATGCTCAATCGTCGACACGCGCGCGCCATCTTTCTGCAGCACCGACGCGAGCCGCGTATCGCCGATCGCTTTCGCGGTAGCGGGGATCTCGACCGGCGTCGCCAGATCGGTGCGGCAGAACACGATGCCCGTATCCGGCGCCGCCGGACGCAGCGTCAATTCGACCTTGTGCCCGGAATGCAAGCCGATACCGACTGTCTTGACGATCGATTTGATGGTGCGCTGCTTCAACATTGCTGACTCTTTTACTATGGCTTTTGATAGTTAATATTAATCGGGCTTCTTATCCCATAGGCACCAGTATACTCAATCCACGCGTCCCCGTATCGCGCATTGCGTATCAAACTGTTTCCCGTCATTACCCCGCATGGACCGCATGAAAGACAAATCGGCCCGATGTCCGCAACGGAGGCATTCCCCGGACATCGGGCCGCTATTACGGCAATGAACATTTCGTCGGTGGCGGCGGACCCATGTTGCGGCAAAGCAACATTTGTGGTGCGGCGTCACGCCGGCCGCACCGCCACCAGTAAGACAAATAAGGCGTCGACAGCTTTCCCGCACCTTGCCCGCGGTGCGGCAACGCTACCGCGCCGCATCCCGCTGCCTGCTCCGCGGCCCGCGCCAGGGCCGCTTAGGCTCAGTCGGCTTGCTTGCGCAGAAACGCCGGGATGTCGTATGTGTCGACGCCCTTTTCCTGCAGCGCCTGGACATGCGAGGCTGCGGTCTCGCGGGAGCTGCGCCACACCGCCGGCGTATCGAGCGCGCCGTAGTCCGTGGCGCCCGAGCCCGCATGCGCGAAGCTGTGCGACGGTGCGTGCGCGACCGCGTGGTTGTCGGTGCCGGTACGCAGCAAGGTCATCGGCGCGGCCTGATGCTTTTTCGCCGACGCCGCACGGCCTAGCCCGGTGGCCACCACGGTCACGCGCAGCGCATCGCCCATCGCGTCATCGTACACTGCGCCGAAGATCACGGTGGCGTCGTCCGCCGCGTAGCTCTTGATGGTGTTCATCACTTCGCGCGTTTCGGACAGCCGCAGCGAACGGCTCGACGTAATGTTCACCAGCACGCCACGCGCGCCCGACAGGTCGACGCCTTCCAGCAACGGGCTCGAGACCGCTTGCTCCGCGGCCAGACGCGCGCGATCGACGCCGGCGACCGTCGCCGTGCCCATCATCGCCTTGCCTTGCTCGCCCATCACCGTCTTCACGTCTTCGAAGTCGACGTTGACCAGACCGTCGACGTTGATGATTTCAGCGATGCCCGCCACCGCGTTGTGCAGCACGTCGTCCGCGCACTGGAAGCACTTGTCCATCTCGGCATCGTCGCCCATTACGTCGAACAGCTTATCGTTCAGGACGACGATCAGCGAATCGACATGCGATTCGAGTTCCTGGGAGCCCGCTTCAGCGACGCGCATCCGCTTGCCGCCCTCGAATTCGAACGGCTTGCTGACCACACCGACGGTCAAGATGCCCATTTCCTTGGCGATCTGCGCGACCACCGGTGCCGCACCGGTGCCGGTGCCGCCGCCCATGCCCGCGGTGATGAACACCATGTGCGCGCCGCGCAGCGCGTCGGCGATCCGCTCGCGTGCCTCCTCGGCGGCGGCGCGCCCCATTTCGGGCTTCGCGCCGGCGCCGAGGCCGGTCATGCCGAGCTGAATCACGCTAGGCGACTTCGAACGGTTCAGCGCTTGCGCGTCGGTGTTCATGACGACGAAGTCGACGCCCTGCACACCGCGGTTAATCATGTGCGTCACGGCATTGCCGCCCGCGCCACCAACACCCACGACCTTGATGAGCGTGCCGTTGGTTTCGGTTTCCAGCATTTCGAATTCCATTAGTGCCTCCGTCAGATTAAAACGATCTCACCCGGCAGTTTGAGCGGATACGAAGATCGGGCAACCCCCGTACCGTGCGCCAGCCGCCACTGCCCGGCGCTTCACGTAAAAAAACTCTTTACTCAAAAATTACCCAAGAACCAGTCCTTCATGCGGGACCACACCTGGCCCGCCGAACCCGATTGCGTCGCGACCTTGCGTCCGCGCATGCGCTGCGAACGGCCTTCGACCAGCAAGCCCATCGCGGTCGAGTAACGCGGATTGCGCACCACGTCGGCCAGGCCGCCCGCATACTCCGGCACGCCGATGCGCACCGGTTTCAGGAAAATGTCTTCGCCCAGCTCGACCATGCCGGCCATCATGGCCGCGCCACCGGTCAGCACCACGCCGGAGCTGAGCAGCTCCTCGTAGCCGGATTCGCGCACCACCTGCTGCACCAGCGAAAACAGCTCTTCGACACGCGGCTCGATGACCGCCGCCAGCGCCTGCCGCGACAAGGTGCGCGGACCGCGTTCGCCCAGACCCGGCACTTCGATCATCTCGTCCGGGTCGGCCAGCGCCTGCTTGGCGATCCCGTAGGTCACCTTGATGTCTTCCGCATCCGGCGTCGGCGTGCGCAAGGCCATCGCGATATCGCTGGTGATCTGGTCGCCGGCGATCGGGATGACCGCGGTATGCCGGATCGCCCCCTCGCTGAAGATCGCAATGTCGGTGGTGCCGCCGCCGATATCGATCAACACCACGCCAAGCTCCTTCTCGTCCTCGGTCAGCACCGCCAGGCTCGAGGCGAGCGGCTGCAGGACCAAGTCGTTGACTTCGAGCCCGCAACGGCGCACGCACTTGACGATGTTCTGCGCCGCCGACACCGCGCCGGTCACGATGTGCACCTTGACCTCGAGGCGGATCCCGCTCATCCCGATCGGCTCGCGCACATCGTCCTGGCCATCGATGATGAATTCCTGCGTCAGGATATGCAGCACCTGCTGGTCGGTCGGGATGTTGATCGCCTTGGCGGTTTCGATCACGCGCGCCACATCGGCCTGCGTCACCTCTTTTTCCTTGATCGCCACCATCCCGCTCGAATTGAAGCTGCGAATATGGCTGCCCGCGATCCCCGCGAAGACATTGGTGATCTTGCAGTCGGCCATCAGCTCGGCTTCCTCGAGCGCCCGCTGAATCGACTGCACCGTCGTTTCGATGTTGACCACCACGCCCTTTTTCAGACCCTTCGATTCGCTTTGTCCGAGGCCGATGACCTCGTAATGGCCCTCGCCCTTAAGTTCGGCGACGACGGCCACCACCTTCGACGTTCCGATGTCGAGGGCGACCAGCAGATCCTTGTAGTCTTTGCTCATAGCGTACTCAGTTCAGTCATTCGTCCGTTGCGTTATCGCTGCTTGCCCTTGGCGTTCGGGTCGTCCGTGATGAAGCGCATCGTCGCCGCGCGGATCGCGAATCCATTCGGATAGCGCAAGTCCGCGTAGTCGATATCTTTGCCCCACTTCTGCGTCACTTGCGGCCATGCGGCCGTCAAGCGGCGCGCGCGGTCGAACAATGTGTCCTTGTTGCGCTCGCGGCCGAACTCGACCTGCATGCCGTTCGACAGCTTCACGGTCCACGCGTAACGCGGCGACAGCGTGACCTGTTCCGGCTTCGCGCCAAGCGGCGCGAACCACTTCGTGAAATCGCGGTAGCGCGCCACCACGTCCTTTTCCGACCCCTGCGGTCCCGCGAAGGCCGGCAGATCGTCGTCGGCCTCGCCCTGGTTGGCGGTGAACACCTCGCCCTCGACGCTCACCATTTGGTCGCTGCCCCAAGTGCCCAGCGGCTTGTACGCGTCCAGCGTGACCTCGAGCGCGTTGGGCCAGACACGCCGCACGCTGGCATGGCGCACCCAGGGCATCTGCTCGAAGGCGGCCCGTGCGGCGTCGAGATCCGCGGTGAAGTAATTGCCGTGCAACTTGCCCACCACGCTCGAGCGCACCGTCGGGCGATTGATGTGCTCGACGTCGCCGTCGATGTAGATCGTGCGCAGCTGGAAGTTCGGCCGCTCCATGACCCATACGCCCGCCGCACCGAGCACGATGAGCAACAGCACGGCCTGCAGCGCGCTGGTGACCATGTTCAGTAGGCGGACGTTGTTCCACATGACTGGGTTCCGTTCCCGGGGTTCAGTCCGCCAGCGTCAGCGCGAGAACGCCGACCACCAGTTCGCTATACGAAATCCCGACCGCGCGCGCCGCCTTCGGCGGCAGCGAGTGATCGGTCATGCCCGGCGCGGTGTTCACTTCCAGGAAGTACGGGTTGCCGGCGGCATCCAGCATGAAGTCCGCGCGGCCCCAGTCGGCGCAGCCGAGCACCTCGAAGGCGCGACGCGCGAGTGCCTTCAAACGCACTTCTTCGGCAGGCGGCAGTCCGCACGGAATCAGGTATTGCGTGTCGTCGGCCACGTACTTCGCGTGATAGTCATAGAACTCGCCCGCCGGAACGATCCGAATCAACGGCAGGTCGAGCGCGCCGGCGATGCACGCGGTGTATTCACCGCCGCCCTCGATGCTTTTCTCGACCAACACGATGCGGTCGTACCGCGCCGCCTCTTCGAGCGCGCCGGCCAGTTCGTCGCCGCGCTTTACCTTGATCACCGCGACGCTGGAGCCTTCTCCGGCCGGCTTCACGAACAGCGGCAAGCCGAGCTTCGCGACGATCTCGGCCGCGCGCGCGGCGTAGTCGTCGCCGCGCAGCGCCGTCTCGAACGGCGGCGTCGGCACGCCGAGCTGCTGCCAGATCAGCTTGCTGCGGAACTTGTCCATGCCCAGCGCGGAGCCGAGCACACCGGGACCGGTATAGCGAATGCCGTAGAAATCGAGCGCGCCCTGCAACTGGCCGTTTTCGCCGTAGCCGCCATGCAGCGCGATGAACGCGCGCGCAAAGCCTTCGTCTTTCAATGCCGAGAGCGCACGCTCCTTCGGATCGAACGGATGAGCGTCCACGCCTGCGTCGCGCAAGCCCTGCAACACCAGCCGTCCGGAATTCAACGATACCTCGCGCTCGGCGGATTCACCGCCGAGCAGCACCGCCACCTTGCCAAACCGTTTTGGATCGATCGCGTTCATTTGGTCCAACTCGTTCCTAGAGTCACTCACTGTGCCCGCTGCGCCGCCGCTGGCGTCGCTGGCGTCCATTGGGCGAGACGCGGGGGCACCGCGCCGATCGAGCCCGCACCCATCGTGATCACCACATCGCCGTGCGCGACGATCGCGGCCAGCGCGTCCGGCAACTCCTCGACGCTGTCCACGAACACCGGCTCGACTTTGCCCGCGACGCGGATGGCTCGCGCCAGCGCTCGCCCGTCCGCCGCAACAATCGGCGCCTCGCCTGCCGCATAAACGTCGGTCAGCGCCAGCGCGTCCACGGTCGACAACACCTTGACGAAATCCTCGAAACAATCGCGCGTGCGCGTGAAACGATGCGGCTGGAATGCCAGCACCAGCCGTCGTCCCGGAAATGCGCCGCGCGCCGCCGTGATGGTCGCGGCCATCTCCGCCGGATGATGGCCGTAGTCGTCGACCAGCGTGTAAGCACCGCCTCCGGCGAGCGGTATTTCACCGTAGCGCTGGAAACGGCGGCCTACGCCGTTGAACTCGGCCAGGGCCGATTGAATATCGGCATCCGCGACTTCGAGTTCAGTCGCGATGGCGATCGCCGCGAGGGCGTTCTGCACGTTGTGCGTACCGGGCAGGTTCAAGACGACATCGAGCGGGGGCATGCCTTCGCGCATCACCGTGAAGGCCATCTTGCCGTCGCGCGCGCTGACGTTGGTGGCGCGCACTTCCGCCTCCGGCGCGAAGCCGTAGCGGATGATCGGCTTCGATACGAAGGGCAGGATCTCGCGCACGTTCGGATCGTCGACGCACAACACCGCAATGCCATAAAACGGCAGCCGCTGCGTGAATTCGATGAACGCCTGCTTGAGCCGAGCGAAATCGTGACCGTACGTATCCATGTGATCGGCGTCGATGTTCGTGACGACTTCGATCACCGGAAACAGATTCAGGAACGACGCATCCGACTCGTCAGCCTCCGCGACGATGAAGTCGCCCGTGCCGAGACGAGCGTTCGCGCCCGCGCTGATGAGCCGGCCGCCGATCACGAACGTCGGGTCGAGCCCGCCCGCTGCCAGCACGCTCGCGACCAGCGACGTGGTGGTGGTCTTGCCGTGCGTGCCGGCGATCGCAATGCCCTGCTTGAGCCGCATCAGTTCCGCCAGCATCACCGCGCGCGGCACGATCGGGATATGGTGACGGCGCGCGGCCAGCACCTCCGGGTTGTCCGCGCTTACCGCGGTCGACACCACGACAGCGTTGGCGCCTTCGATGTTGGCTGCGTCGTGGCCCAGCGCGATGGTCGCGCCCAGGCCGATCAGGCGCTCGGTGACGGCGTTGCGGGCAAGGTCGGAGCCGCTGACCTTGTAGCCCTGGTTGAGCAGCACCTCGGCGATGCCGCTCATGCCGGCGCCGCCGATGCCGACGAAGTGAATATGTTTGACGATGTGTTTCATTGTTGTCCTTCGCTGCCCGACTGCATGCCAGCCACGCCGCCGTGCGCGCCACGCTGTGTGCTCGCTCGCGCGGGTCCGGCGCCATTGCCGTTGCCTCGGCCGAACGACGCGCAAATCCGCGCGACATGTTCGGTCGCATCGGGCTTCGCCAGCCCGCGCGCGCGGCCAGCCATCGCGGCGAGCGAGGCGCGCGTCTGGCTCCTGATCCAGTCGGCCAATCGCACCGGGGATAAATCTCGTTGTTGCACCAGCTGCGCCGCGTCGTGGTCCGCGAGAAACGCGGCGTTGGCGCTCTGGTGGTCGTCCACCGCGAACGGGAACGGCACGAACAGCGCGGCAACGCCAGCGGCCGCGATCTCGGACACCGTCATCGCGCCGGCGCGGCAGATCACCAAATCGGCTTGCGCGTAGGCGCTCGCCATGTCATCGATGAACGGCACCAGTTGCACCGCGTCGCCGGTGGCGAGGCCCGCTTGCGTGTAATGCGCGCGCAACGCGTCGACGTGTTTCGCGCCGGCCTGGTGCGTCACGTGCGGACGCTGCGCGGGATCGATCAGCGCCAGCGCTTGCGGCACGCATTCGTTCAACGCGGCCGCGCCGAGACTGCCACCGACCACCAGAATGCGTAGCGGACCGCTGCGTTGCGCATAACGTTCGGCCGGCGCGGCAAGCGCCGCCAGTTCCGCGCGAATCGGATTGCCGGTCCATTCGGCATTCGGCAACGCGCGCGGAAAGGCAACCAGCACGCGCCGCGCCACCTTCGCGAGCACCTTGTTCGCCAGACCGGCGACGGAATTCTGTTCGTGCAGCACCAGCGGAATGCGCTTGAGCGCGGTCATCAGCCCGGCCGGGAACGTGATGTAGCCGCCCATGCCGAGCACGACATCCGGCCGAACCCGGCTTAGCACCCTGGCGCTCTGCCAGCACGCGCGCAGCAGGTTCAGCGGCAAGCGCAGCGTGGTGGCGAGTCCCTTGCCGCGCACGCCGCCGAATTGGACGAACTCGACCGCAATGCCGTGTTTCGGCACCAGCGTCGCCTCCATCCCGGTCCGGTTGCCGAGCCACACCACCCGCCAGCCCTGTGCCTGCATGCGCTGCGCCACCGCGAGTCCGGGAAAAACATGGCCGCCGGTGCCGCCGGCCATCACCAGCAGCGTGCGGGCGCCGGGGGTTGTACTCGCGGCCGGAGCGACGCGCGCGGTCATACCTTGCCTCCGCGCATCAGCACCCGGTTTTCGTAGTCGACCCGCATCAGCACCGCCATCGCGATGCAGTTCAAGAGGATGCCCGAGCCGCCATAGCTGACCAGCGGCAGCGTCAAGCCCTTGGTCGGCAGGAGGCCCAAATTCACGCCCATGTTGATGAAGCACTGGACGCCGACCCAGATACCAATGCCCTTTGCGACCAGCCCGGCAAACGTGCGCTCCAGCGCCAGTGCCTGCCGGCCGATCTCGAAGGCGCGGCGCACGATCCAGTAGAACAGCAGGATCACCATGAAAACGCCGACGAAGCCGAGCTCCTCGCCGATCACCGCGAGAATGAAGTCGGTATGCGCTTCCGGCAGGTAATTGAGCTTTTCCACGCTGCCGCCGAGGCCGACGCCGAACCATTCGCCGCGCCCGAAGGCGATCAGCGAGTGCGTCAACTGATACGCCTTGCCCTGCGCATAGTGTTCCTCCCAGGGATTCAGATACGCGAAGATGCGCTCGCGCCGCCATGGCGAAGCCCATACCAGCAAGGCGAAGGTACCGACGGCGGTCAACGTCAGCCCGCCGAACAGCCGTGCGCTGACGCCGCCGAGAAACAGCACGCCCATCGCGATCGCGGCGATCACCATGAATGCGCCCATGTCGGGCTCGAGCAGCAGCATCGTGCCCACCACGCCGACCGCGAAAGCCATCGGCAGGAAGCCCTTGAGGAAGCTCTGCATGTATTCCTGCTTACGCACCGTGTAGTTCGCCGCATAGATCGTTACGGCGAGCTTCATGATTTCCGACGGCTGCATGTTGATGACGCCGAGCGGAATCCAGCGGCGAGCGCCGTTCACGCCCTTGCCGACATGCGGAATCAGCACCACGATCAGCATCACCAGCGCGACCAGGAAAAGCTTCGGCGCGTACTTGTCCCAGGTCTTGACCGGCACGCGAAAGGCGCAGATCGCACCGATCGCGCCGACCGCCAGCGACAGCAGATGTCGCGCCAGGAAGTGCGTCTCGCGATAGCTCGCGTACTTGGGCGAATCGGGCATCGCGATCGATGCTGAGAACACCATCACGAGCCCGAACGCGAGCAGCGCGATCACCACCCACAGCAACGATTGATCGTAATCGCGCATCCGCGAGCGCTGCGGGCGCAATCCGCTTACCACGCTCGCCAGACCGCCGCCGCGCGCACCGCCCGCGACGTCCGCGGTGGCCGCCTTGGCGGTGGCTCGCGCGCCGCTGCGCGCGAAGGAATGGCTGACGCCCCCGAGCCCGCGCAGGTCGCCGATGGCGCCGCCGAGGTCCTCGGACGGCACCGCGTTGCGCTGGCCTGTCAGCTTGTCGCCGAATCGTCGCGTCCAGCTCATACGATCGTTCCCAGGTTGGTGGCGATTTCCTCGACCGCGCGGCGGAACACCTCAGCGCGGTGCGCGTAGCCGCGGAACATGTCGAAGCTCGCGCAGGCCGGCGACAGCATCACCGCATCGCCGGGCTGTGCGAGCGCATGGGCGGCGCGCGTCGCTTCTTCAAGCGTCGCATGCTCCGCGAGCGGCACATCGGTGCCCGCCAGCGCGGCGCGAACTTGCGGCGCATCGCGGCCGATCAGCATCACCGCGCGGCACCAGCGCGTGACCGGCGCGGCGAGCGGCGCAAAATCCTGGCCCTTGCCGTCGCCGCCGGCGATCAGGACGATGCGCTGCGCGAGACCGTCGAGCGCGGCAACGGTCGCGCCAACATTGGTGCCCTTGCTGTCATCGACGAAGTCGACGCCGTTCACCGAGGCGATCAATTCGGCGCGATGCGGCTCGCCGCGGTATTCGCGCAATCCGTGTAGCAGCGCCGCGAGCGGCAGGCCGATCGACTGCGCCAGGGCAAGCGCCGCCATCGCGTTCGCCGCATTGTGCAACCCACGGATGCGCAGCGCATCGACGGGCATCAAGCGCTTGGTGGCAATGTCTGGCGCGGCTTCGCCGGTTTTGCGGCGACGCGTCGTCGCGGGGCGTGCGTCGGGTTCGTTGCGGTCTTGCGCTTGGACGAGCCATGCGATGCCTCCTTCGCGTTGGATGCCATAGTCGCCGTCGTTGTCCGGCGCTTGCGTGCCGAACGTGACGCACGGCGCGACGCCCGTGGCCCCGGTTCCGGAAAGGTCCGCGCGCGGCGCGAGCGACATCACGCGCGCATCGTCGCGGTTCAACACACGCAGCGCCTGCGGCCCGAAGATCCGGCCTTTCGCCGCGGCATACGCGTCCAGGCCGCCATGCCAGTCGAGGTGATCCTGCGTAATGTTCAGGATCGCGGCGGCGTGCGGCGCAAAGGTGTACGACATTTCCAGCTGGAAGCTCGACAGTTCGAGCACCCACACGTCCGGCAGCGCGGCGCGATCGATCGCCTCGACGAGCTTGTCGAGCAGCGCGGGGCTGATGTTGCCGGCGACCGCTACGGACCTGCCAGCGCGCTCGCATAGCAGGCCCGTCAGCGCCGTGGTGGTGGTCTTGCCGTTAGTGCCCGTGATCGCCAGCACCTTCGGCGCGTAACCATTCATGCCGAGCGCCTTGAGCGCCTGCGCAAAGAATTCCAGTTCGCCCCACACCGGGATGCCGCGTTCACGTGCCGCCGCGATCAGCGGCGCCAGGTCGGCGGCGAGCGGTGACAGGCCGGGGCTGATGCCGACCAGTTCGATGCCGCCGTCGAGCAGCGCCGGCGTGAACGCGCCGCCGACGTACTCGGCATCGGCGCCCGCGGCATGCAGCTGCGACAGGTTCGGCGGTACGTCGGGAGCGCGCCATCGCGTGTCCGCGATGCGCACCCGGCAACCGTGGCGAGCGCACCAGCGCGCCATCGCGAGGCCCGACTCTCCGAGCCCCAGCACGAGCGTCGCCGGGCGTTGCCGTTCTCCGAACGTCTCACCGAACATCTTTGTCTTTCCCCTTACCGCAGTTTCAACGTGGACAGGCCGAACAGGCACAGCATCAGCGTGATGATCCAGAAACGCACCACGACCTGTGTCTCCTTCCAGCCCGACAATTCAAAATGGTGATGCAGCGGCGCCATCTTGAAGATGCGCCGGCCTTCGCCGAAGCGCTTTTTCGTGTAGCGGAACCAGACGACCTGCAACATCACCGACAGCGTCTCGGCGACAAACACGCCACCCATGATGAACAGCACGATTTCCTGCCGCACGATCACCGCGATGGTGCCCAGCGCGCCGCCCAGCGCGAGTGCCCCGACATCGCCCATGAATACCTGCGCCGGATGCGTGTTGTACCAGAGGAAGGCGAGTCCGGCGCCGCCCATCGCGCCGCAGAAGATCAGCAGTTCGCCGGCGCCCGCAATATGCGGGAACAGCAGGTATTTGGAGTAGACGGCGCTGCCCATCACGTAGGCGAACACGCCGAGCGCCGAGCCGACCAGCACAACCGGCATGATCACCAAGCCATCGAGGCCGTCGGTGAGATTCACGGCGTTGCTGGAGCCGACGATCACCAGGTAGGTCAGCGCAATGAAGCCCCACACGCCGAGCGGATAGGTGATCGACTTCAGGAACGGCAGCATCAAATCGGCGCGCGCCGGCAGCCCGATCGAAAAGCCGCTGCGCACCCATGCCATGAACAAGTCGAAAACGCGCGCGTTGCTCGCTTCGGATACCGAAAATGCCAAATAAACGGCTGCGAACGCACCGATCAGCGACTGCCAGAAATATTTTTCACGCGACGACATGCCGCGCGGGTCCTTGTGGACCACCTTGCGGTAATCGTCGACCCAGCCGATGA
>Ga0310811_10002686_pt1 | contig 22267 bp, 20 predicted proteins | sample YCmetagenome_FD_207642 | JGI IMG/M metagenome (GOLD analysis project Ga0310811, IMG submission 207642) | Soil microbial communities from experimental microcosm in Duke University, North Carolina, United States - YC | ecosystem: Engineered > Artificial ecosystem > Soil microcosm > Unclassified ...
CTACCGCCCGGTGAAGAGCTGCAGGCACTGTTTGACCAGCTGCGCCCGACGGCCCTCGCCACGGTGTTTCACTGGACCGCCAAGATCACCAACGAGAGGTTGCGACCGCTGCTCGAAGCCTCGGCGAATCGGCTGGCCGGTGCGAATACGGCTGAATTGGTCCGCCTGGTGCAATCGCCCGATCTCGCCGTCTCGTCCGAGGCAATTCGCCGCGCAGGCTCGCTGAAGGCACAGGCGGCGGTGCTGTCGCTCAGCAAGATTCTCAGCGACCCGGATCCTGCGCGACGACTGCTCGCCGCTCATGCACTCGCCGAAATCGGGTCGCCGGGTGCGTTGCAGGGTCTCGAGCGGACGATCGAGGATTCGGACCGCGAAGTGCGCATGGCCGCGGTCCGCGCGATGTCGGCTCACGCCTATCGTCCGGTCCTGCCTCGACTGGAGTCGGTGGTGAAGGGCAGAGCAGTGCGAGAAACCGACCTCACCGAGAAGATGGCGTTCTTCGAGGCGTATGGCTCTCTCTGCGGCGACGCCGGCGTTTCTCAACTCGACGCAATGCTCAATGGCAAGGGATTTCTCGGACGCCGTGAGGATCCGGAGATCCGCGCCTGTGCGGCAATCGCGCTGGGGCGCATCGGTAGCGAGAACGCCGTGAGCGCGCTTCGAAAGTCGGCGGCCGAAAAGGACATCGTCGTGCGCAACGCCGTTACGCGCGCACTCCGCGGCGGGGGCTCCGCCTCATGACGGCCCCCCCGACTCCGTCACGCTCGGCCACCGCAATGGGGCCGGGTGGCGATGGCGCGGCCGAGTCGTTCATTCGACGCGCCGGACGTCAGTTCATCTTCACCGTGTATGGAGCGCTACGCGCGGTGAAGCTGTATCCGGTCGAGAACGACGCGGTGCAGAAGGCGCTGGCCGAATTGACGCACCACACGAAGGAATTGATGGGTGCCGAGGGCGAGCTCGAGCTCAGGATCTCCGGCGAGTTCATCTTCGTCAACGCGACGCGCCTACGACTCGACCTCGATAACTTCGCGAGCTTCAGCCACCTGCTGTCGATCTTCCGGGCAAGCGGGATCGGCACACTGACGGTCGCGCGTTCCGTCAAGGCAAAGGATTGGCTCGTGTTCCTGTCGCTGCTTCAAGCGGGGAGCAGCGACGACCCTGCGGATCGTCGAACGCAGCTGGTTGAAAAGCTCGAGGGTGCCGGCGTACAGGCTTTCCATGTTGTGGAACCGACGGAACAGGGCTCCGACACTCGGGAGAAGGCGAAAGAGCGCGCCAAACGCACTTACGTCCAGTCGGTCGCCGTCACGCGCGACCTTATGACGTCGGTCCGGTTGGGGACGAGCCCGAACATCAAGAAGGTCAAGCGCGTCATTCAGGGAATCGTCGATCAGATCCTGACCGAGGAGACGTCGCTCATCGGGCTGACGACGATTCGCGATTACGACGAGTACACGTTCACCCACAGCGTGAACGTCTGCATCTTCTCGGTCGCACTTGGCAAGCGACTCGGCTTGAACAAGCTCCAGCTGTACGATCTTGGAATGGCCGCGCTGTTTCACGACATCGGCAAATCGCGCGTGCCACAGGAGGTTCTCAACAAGGCGTCGGGGCTGAACGAAGACGAGTGGCGGATCATCACGGCGCATCCGTGGCTCGGCGTTCTCTCGCTCTTCAAAGTTCGCGGCGCCCAGGAACTGCCGTATCGGTCGATGGTCGTCGCACACGAGCACCACATGAAGACCGACCTCACCGGGTATCCGCGACCTATTCGCAACCGCGAGCTGAGCGTGTTCAGCAAGGTCGTGGCGATCGCCGACGGCTTCGACGCGGCCACGTCGCGCCGGGTCTATCAGACGGTGCCGTTCACGCCCGCCCAGGTGCTGCTCGAGATGCGCGAGAATCCGCGCCGCGGCATGGACCCGGTGATCGTCAAGGCGTTCGTGAACCTCACCGGCATCTATCCCGTAGGCACGCTGGTCGTGCTGGATACGTTCGAGCTTGGCATCGTTCACGCGGTCAACCCGCTCCAGGACATGATGTCGCGACCGATCGTGCGGATAATCAGCGACGCCCAGGGTAACTTGGTGCATCCTGGAACACTCGCCGATCTGGCGGATCGGACGCCGGGGGGCGACTTCCTCCGCACGATCATCAAGACTGAAAACCCTGATCGATATGGCATCCGCGTCGGTGATTACTTCACGTGAGTCCATCGAGCGACGCTTCGCCGAGCTGAAGACCGCTCGACGTCGAGCGCTCGTCCCGTACATCACTGCGGGCCATCCCGATACCGAACAGACCATCGCGCTCCTGCAGGGTCTCACTGCCGCTGGCGCGGACGTGATCGAGCTCGGCCTCCCATTCTCGGACCCCATGGCGGACGGTCCGATCATCCAGGCGAGCTCGCAACGCGCGCTGGAGCAGGGGATGAACTTCGACCGACTGCTCGAGTTGGTGCACCGTGCGCGCGTTCAAGTGCCGCTCGTGCTGTTCAGCTATTTGAATCCCGTGATCGCCGCTGGGACCGACGCGCTCACCCGCGCCGCGGAAGCTGGCTTTTCGGGAATCCTCATCACCGACCTCCCGGTCGGTTCCGACCCAGAGCGAGAGGCATGGGTTGGCGACGGTCCGCTCGCGTTCATTCGTCTCGTTGCGCCCACGACGCCGACGGACCGCATGCGTGAGATCTCGGAGCACGGGAGCGGCTTCGTTTACCTGATCAGCCGACTCGGCGTCACGGGCGTTCGCGACGATCTCCCGCCCGAGCTGCCCGAAACAGTCGCAAGGCTTCGCAGCGCCACCACGCTTCCCGTGTGTGTGGGCTTCGGCGTCGCAACGCCCGCCCACGCCGCTTCCGTGGCGAGGATCGCCGACGGTGTGGTGGTCGGCAGCGCACTCGTGCGAGCGGCGGGTGAAAGTGTCGAGAGTGCGGTGGCCCTGCTGTCGTCGATGCGTTCGGCGATCGACTCGGTCTGAGGCACCAGCACCGTGCAGGAAGTGTCGCTTCGCGGCATGCGGTTTCACGCCCTTGTGGGCATTCTCCCGCACGAGCGCACCGTCCCGCAGCCCATTGAAATCGATCTCGTCGTCCGAGTCGGCACGGGCGACGCGGTCATCGACTATCGGGAGTTGTACGCGCTGACGGCGGACACGCTCGCCGCCGGCCCGATCGACTTTCTCGAGGAAGTCGGCGATCGCGTCGTGCAGCGCGCGCTCGCTCACAACACGCGCATCCAATGGGCGCGCGTCGCTGTCCGAAAACCGCATGTCGCGCTGCCCGGCCCGATCGCCTACGCCGAGGTCGTGATCGAGCGCGACGCCAATGGTTGACGTTGCTTACGTCGCGCTCGGATCCAACCTTGGAGATCGGCAGCGGCACCTCGCGCGCGCGCGCGAAGCTCTGTCGAACCTTCCGGAGACGATCGTGATCGCCGAGTCGTCCATCGAGGAGACCGAACCGCTTGGCGAGATCCCCCAGGGGCCGTACCTCAATCAGATGATCGCGCTTCAGACGACGCTGTCGCCTCGCGACCTCCTGTCGCGACTGCACGAAATCGAGCACGCCGGCGGACGCACGCGCGAAACGCGCTGGGCGCCGCGGACGATCGATCTCGACATCGTGTGCTTCGACCGTCAGACTGCCTCCGACCCAGACTTTCATCTGCCGCACCGCGAACTTCCGAATCGGGATTTCTGGCAGCGCGAGCTCGCCGAGCTGCGGGGTGGAGAGTGACGTACACCATGACCAGTCCCAGCGCCGTTACCCTCGAGCTCCCGTCGTGGGCGCAGGTGACGGACAAGCGAAAGGGACATATCGCGCGTGTCACCGGATTGCTCGCCGAATGGGCCGATGCGCTCAACGTGTCGGACGAAGAGCGGCGCGCCTGGATCGACGCTGGCCGCTATCACGACGCGCTCAAGGATGCTCCCGATGCCGAGCTTCGAGCGCTGGTCGGCGACGTCGCCTATGAGCCGCAGATGCTACACGGCCCGGCGGCCGCGGCGCGGCTCGAGCGTGACGGCGAAACACGCCGAGGTCTGCTCGATGCCGTTCGGTATCACACGATCGGTTATCTCGACTGGGATCGCACCGGACGCGCGCTCTACATGGCCGACTTTCTCGAGCCGGGCCGCAGCTTCTCGAAACGGAGTCGCGCCTTTCTCGCCGCACAGGTTCCGAGCGATTTCGACGGCGTATTCGAGCAGGTCGTGCGCGCGAAGCTCGAGTGGTCGTTGCACGAGGGCCACTCGCTCTTTCCCGAAACCGTCGCCCTCTGGAATTCATTCCGGTGAAACGAACCTGGATCGCAGCCGGTGCTGTCGGGGTTCTCGTCGCCCTCGTCCTCGTGGCGAGCGCGGTCGCAAAGCAATCCGGCCGATCCCAGCCCGTGACGCCCAAACCAATGCAGCGCGTGACGTCGGGCGTGCGCGCCCCCGACGGTGTCCGCGTTCGCGTTCAGGTGCTCAACGGAACGAAGGTGCGCGGGCTCGCGCGTCGCGCGACGATGATGCTGCGCGATCGGGGATTCGATGTTCTCGAGACGGGAACGGTGAACGCCAGCCGCGACACGACACTGGTGCTCGATCTATCTGGCCATCCCGATTGGGCGGAGCGGGTGGCCCGCCTGATGGCTCCGGCGCGCGTCGAGCGGCGCTCCGACAGCTCACGCTACCTGGATATCGCCATCGTTCTCGGGTCGACGTGGCGGCCGTCGCCCGAGCCGTTCTACCCGTAGCTGGCCGCACGCCGCGGCAATGTCGACGCCGCGGCTCTTTCGCACGGCGACTTCGACGCCATGAGAGCGAAGCTCCTTCGCAAAGACGCGAATGCGATCCGCCGGCGTGGGCGTGAAGCCACGCGATCCACCAGGGTGTAGCGGAATGAGGTTCACGAACGCGCGGCAGTCCTGCGCCAACCGCGCGAGCTGAATCGCGTGCTCGACCGCGTCGTTGACGCCGCCGAGCATCACGTACTCGAAGGTGACGCGCCGATCGAACACTTTGGCCGCTTCGATCACGTCGGCGAGCGGATATTTCGTGTTGATCGGCATGAGCTCGCGCCGAAGTGCGTCGTTCGGCGCGTGGATCGAGATCGCGAGACGAAACTGCTCCGGACGCTCGCCGAGTGCGACGATTCCAGGCAGCACGCCGACCGTCGAGATCGTGATGTGACGCGCACCGATACCAAGGCCGTTCGGATCGTTGAGGATCGTGAGCGTTGGATCCACCGCCTTCCAGTTCATGAGCGGCTCGCCCATGCCCATGAAGACGATGTTCGTCACCTGGATCGGGGGATCGAGCAGTCGCATCTCACGAACCTGACCCGCGATCTCGAAGGGCGTGAGATTCCGACTGAACCCCATGGCGCCGGTCGCGCAAAAAGCACATTGCAGCGCGCATCCCGCCTGTGACGAGATGCAGAGCGTCATACGATCGCCGTCGGGGATGGCGACCGTCTCGATGGCCTCGTTGTCGTGAAGCCGAAAGAGAAATTTCTCGGTGCCATCGACGGACTTCTGACGCGCCGCGATCTCGAGTCTCGGCAGGTCGAACTCTGCCGCCAGCGCTTCACGCATGGCCTTGGGCAGTTCCGTCATCGCCTCGAAGGTCGGCGCCGGGTTCAACCAGAGGCGGCGGACCACTTGCGCGGCACGATACGCTGGCGCGCCCATGCGACGAAACGACTCGGCCAGTCGCTCGTGGGCGGCCGCCGGCGTAAAGTCGAGAAGATTCACCTTCGTCGGGTTGCCGCTCACTTCATCACCCGCGTAAACAGGAACTGGTAGCTGGCGCCGAGCCCTGCAGCGCCATCCTCGCGACCGATCGCGAGGGTGTACCCCGCATAGTGCAGACCGCAGCCCAGCCGCCAACTTCGACTGACGTTTCCGAACGCGAAGGTGCGTAGCAATCCCGCGCTGAGATCCAACATCCGGTAACGAGAGGTCCCAAAAAGGTAATCCTCGCGACCCCGCCCTTCGTTACGGGCGACCGAGAAGCCGGTGCGAAGGGAGAAGATCGAATCCCGAACGACCACAGGCACGTCGGCGGCCGCAAGATAGCTGGCCTGATCCCGGCGGTTCGGCGTGAACAGAAACGTGGAGACCGCGATGCGTACCGGGACTCGGCCAATTCCGTCGACGATGGCGCCCCCGTCGATCGCCGCCGCGCCGCCGTGGTCCGAGTCGGCCGTGCCCCATCGGTAACGCAGCGCCGCGCCCACACTCACGTTCCCGCGCGTGGCCGCCAGTCCACCGGAGATGAGCGTTGTCCCGTACGGAATCTCGCCCCCGATGGACTGCGGATCGGTTTCGGTGCGCAGGATGTCAGACACGGACGCGTCGACGAGCGAGAGCGTCGCGGTGATACCCGGCTTCACGTTGAGCGCGCCTCCAACCATGTCGAGGCGCACACCCTGCTCCTGTGGAGAGGTGAGCGCCGCGAATCCGAAGGCGGCACGCCGTGGTGGAAGTAACGAAGCTGCCGCAGGATTCCAGAGCCCGCCTGGCATTTGCATACTGAGAGCGGGGGCTTCGGCGAGCAAACCAAGCGGAAACTCGAACAGGTCCCGCCCGGGCACCTGTTGCGCCGCTGCGGCCGCGGTGAGAACGAGCGAGCCGAGCGTGGCGAAGATGAAGCGGGACATATACTTGAGGTTACCCAGGTGTAGCGTGCTGGTCAAGCGAATCACTACCACCAGTCACCTGGAACGGCTACATTGCGAGACTCGAAATGGACCATCCGACGAAGCAGAAACTGCTTCCTTCCCGGCTCGACCACGACGCCGTCCGTCAAAACGACGCGACGCGCTGATGGTCCATTGACTCGGCCCCAGCGCAACTCGGTCCCGATCGCGCCGCCTGCGACGCCGAGCCCTCACACCCATTGATCTTCGGATGACGACCGACCTGTTCGCGACAACCCATCGTACGCACCTCTGTGGTTCTCTTCGGCTCAGCGACGTCGGACAGCGTGTCCGGCTCGGAGGCTGGGTTCACAGAAGCCGCGACCTCGGCGGACTCGCGTTCATCGACCTGCGCGACCGCGCCGGAATCGTTCAGGCGTCCTTCAATCCTGAGACCTGCCCGCTCGACGTCTGTGCTGCGGCTGCCGCCGCGGGTCAGGAATCCGTCGTCCTCATCGAAGGAGAGGTCGTCGCGCGGCCGCCAGAAGTCAGGAATCCCGAGCTCGCCACGGGTGACGTGGAAGTCCGTGCGACATCGTTCAGAATCGTCGGCCCGGCCACGCCGCCCGCGATTCCCGTGGCGCGCGCACGTAACGAAAACCTCGCCGCCGAGGAGCTTCGCCTTCGCCACCGGTTTCTCGACCTTCGTCGCCCGGAGTTGCAGGAGAACATCATCCTGCGCCACCGCCTGATGCAGGTCACTCGCCGGTATCTGAGCGACAACGGGTTCTTCGAGATCGAAACGCCGATACTGACCAAGCCGACGCCGGAAGGCGCGCGCGACTATCTCGTGCCGAGCCGCGTGCACCCTGGCGAGTTCTATGCGCTGCCGCAGTCGCCGCAGCTCTATAAGCAATTGCTCATGGTGTCGGGATTCGACCGGTATTTCCAGATCGCTCGCTGCTTCCGCGACGAAGATCTGCGTCAGGACCGTCAGCCGGAGTTCACCCAGATCGACATCGAGGCATCGTTCGTTGCCCAGGACGACGTCATCAAGCTCACGGAGGGACTGGTCGGGGCAATGTGGCGCGAGGCAGGCAGCGGCGCACCGGACCGCTTCGAGCGGATGGCGTATGCCGATGCGATGGAGCGGTATGGATCGGACCGTCCGGACACGCGCTACGATCTACAGATCATCGACGCGAGCGACGTTTTTCGCGGCGCCGACTTCGCTATCACGAAGGCCGCGCTCGAGAAGGGTGGTCGCGTGCGTGGCATTCGCATTCCGGGCGGTGCCGCGGCTCTCTCGCGGAAGCACCAGGACGAGATCGAGGCGGACGCCAAGAAGGCGGGCGCCCTCGGCCTGCTACGCCTCAAGTTCACCAACGGTGCGCTCGAAGGCCCCGTAGCCAAGTTCCTGGCGCCGGAGTCGGCGGCCCAGCTCGGTTTGCAGGACGGGGATCTCGCGCTATTCGTCGCCGGGCCCGATCGTGTATCGAGTCCTGCGCTCGATCGCGTACGCCAGGAGGTGGCTCGGCGCATGAACATGATCCCGTCGGGTGTGAACCGCTTCCTGTGGGTCACCGACTTTCCAATGTTCGAAAAGGATCCGGTCACCGGAGCTCTGGGCGCGGTACACCATCCCTTCACATCGCCGCTGCCCGAAGACGTTCCGTTGCTCGAGAGCGCACCCGAGCGAGCCCGCGCACAGGCGTATGACGTCGTGCTGAACGGCACCGAGCTCGGTGGCGGGAGCATTCGTATCAGCGATCCGCGTTTGCAGCAGCGCGTATTCGGCCTCCTCGGGATCGATGATGCAACCGCCCAGGCGCGCTTTGGATTCCTGCTCGAGGGGCTGCGCGCCGGAGCGCCGCCGCACGGTGGCATCGCGCTCGGGTTCGATCGCGTCGCGATGCAGCTATCGGGCGCTGGTTCGCTCCGCGACGTGATCGCCTTCCCGAAGACCACGGCGGCGCGTGCGCTGTTCGAGGGCGCGCCGGCACCCGTTCCACCACAAGACCTTGCCGATTTGCACATTCGTACCGAAGGTGCGCCAGCGTGAGTGACGATCTCGTCACGCAGAGGATTTCGACCGAGGGCGCCGACCCGCTCACGCTCGCCGGCGTGAACGACGGCAATCTCATCGAGCTCTCGCGACTCGGCGGGGTGAAGGTCGCATTGCGCGGCGACACCATGACCATCTCGGGTCCGGCGGCGTTCGTCCAGCGCGCCGTCGGAATCGCGAACCGCATGATCGAAGCGGCGCGGCAGCGGCGCGATCTCACGCCGGACGACGTTCTCCGTCTGGGAGACGCCGTCGATCGCGGCGACAGCGAGGACGGGTACGACGATTCCGGCAACGGGACCGGGAGCTTGCAGCGCATCGCGCTTCCGGGAATGCGTAAAGTCATCCAGCCAAAGACGCCTGGTCAGGGTGAGTACCTGCAGATGATGCAGGACAACGACATCGTCGTTGGTATCGGTCCGGCAGGAACAGGCAAGACGTATCTCGCCGTTGCGGCTGCGGTGGACGCGCTGACCAGGAAACGGGTTCGACGCATCGTGCTCGCGCGGCCCGCGGTCGAAGCAGGGGAAAACCTCGGCTTCCTCCCGGGCGACATGCAGGCCAAGATCGATCCCTACCTGCGGCCGCTCTACGATGCGCTCGACGAAATGATGCCGCTCGAGCGCGTGCAACGCGCGATCGAACAGCGCGTCATCGAGGTCGCTCCGCTGGCGTTCATGCGTGGGCGGACACTCGGCGACGCGTTTGTGATCGTCGACGAGGCGCAGAACGCGACGACGATGCAGATGAAGATGTTGCTGACGCGCCTTGGCGTGAACTCGAAGATGGTGATCACGGGCGACAAGACGCAGGTCGATCTCCCGAAGCGCGAGGATTCGGGGTTGATGCAGATCGAGCGAATTCTTCCGGGCATCGACGGCATCGCGTTTCACTATTTCGATGAGACCGACGTCGTGCGTCACCGCCTCGTGCGCGACATCGTCCGCGCATACGCCGCCGACAGCGGAGAGTAGGCGTGTCGAGCGTGGATCGGGAGCTGACGCGCGTGCCGGATGCCGTAGGCCTGGCGCAGCGTCCGCTCGCGTTTCACGTGGCCCGCGTCTCACTCGGCGTGTCCCTCGCCGTGCTCACGTATCTGCTGTTTCCCGCGTCGCCCGCGGTCGATTTCCCGGTGTACGAAGTAGGCTCCGTGGCCAGCGACAACGTCATCGCTCCGTTCGCATTTCGCGTCTTGAAGACCAACGCCGAATTGCGGAACGAGCGCGACGCGATCCTTCGCGGGGTCGAGCCGGTCTATGACTTCGTTCCGGCAGCCGCCGACAGTGCGCGGCAGGCGCTCACGGCATTCAATGCGGCGGTGACGCAAGCGGCGAATTCGGCTCCGCAGGCGCCGGCCGCGGCCGTGCAGCGCGCCGCGGCGAGTTGGGGACTCAGGCTCAGTCCGACCGAGGCGACCTATCTCGCGACGGAGCGTCATCGAACGGCGCTCTTCGGCGCAATCCAACGCGTGGTCGATCGGTGGCTGGCGGCCGGCGTCGCGAGCGCCGGCGCGTTCGACTCCGTTCGCGGCGAGATCGTGGTTCGCTCCGGCGGTGAGGACCGCCGTCTTCCCGCGGACAGCGTGGCAACGTTCAACGTTCTCGTATCGCGTGCCCGACTGATCCACCCGGACCCGCGATCGAGCGTTGGTGATTCGCTCTACATGCGGCTGCTCGCGACCTTCTTCCATCCGACGATCGTGCCGGATCACGCCGCCACGCAGCTGCGCCGCGAGGAGGTTCGCCGGTCGATCTCCGAGGCGAAGTACGACGTGCTCGCGGGTCAGAAGATCATCGGCGCGAACGAGGTAGTGGGACGCGAGCAGAACGAGAAGCTGCGCGCGTTGCACGATGCCGTCGATCGATATCGAGACGATCAACGAGGCGCTCGCCGAACGGTCGGATCGATCATCTTCGACTTCCTGCTCATCCTGCTTCTCGGGCTATCGCTCGTGAAATTCCGCCCGGCGGTCTACATCAACGTTCGATGGCTCGCGGCGGTGACCGCGATCGCGGCCCTCGTGGTGATTGGTGGTGCGCTCGTCGCGCAACGACACCCGGTGCACCCCGAGCTCGTGCCCGTCGCGTTGGCCGCCGTCCTTCTCAGCGCACTGTTCGACCGCCGGATCAGCGTCATCGCCGCGATGGTACTGGCGACGCTCGTTGCCGGGCAGAGCGTCTTTCGTGGCACCAACGCGCTGTTCATCAATCTCGTCGGCGGCGCGGTGGCGGCACTCACCGTGGGAGAGATCAAGCGGCGCAACCAGTCGTACCAGTGGATTCTCAACATCGGCACCGCATACGTCGCCACTGCCGCGGCCATAGGATTGACGCTCGACTTGCCCGCGAGGGAGATCGCGGTCTCCGCAGGCTTCGGCGTGCTCAACGCGCTCGGGTGCGTGCTCCTTGCCGTCTTGCTGTTGCCGATGATCGAGGCGTTCACGGGAATCGAGACCGACCTGACACTGCTCGAGTGGTCGGATCTCAATCGGCCGCTGTTGCAGCGGCTGAGTCTCGAAGCCCCGGGCACGTACGCGCACACGATCGCGGTCGCGAACCTCGCCGAAGCCGCCTGCCGTTCGATTGGTGCGAACGCGCTCCTTGCTCGAGTGGGTGCCTACTACCACGACATCGGCAAGATCGCGCGCCCGCAATACTTCGTCGAAAACCAGGCGAAGGGGCGCAACCCCCACGACGTGCTCGGTCCAAGCGCGAGCGCGCAGATCATTCGGGACCACGTGCAAGAAGGGCTCGACCTCGCAGCGCAGAACAAGCTTCCGCGCGCGTTGCAAGCGTTCATCACGGAACATCACGGCACGGGCACCATTTCGTACTTCCTCGACAAGGCGCGACAGCGCGACAACGCTCCGCCTGACGCGGCCGAATATGTGTATCCAGGCCCGCTGCCCCAGAGCGCCGAAACGGCGGTCGTCATGCTCGCCGACGGGGTCGAGGCATCGGCCCGCGTGCTGCACGAACCGACGCCGCAGCGAATTCGCGACGTCGTCGAGCACATCGTGCGACAGCGCATGGAGCAGGGACAGCTTGCCGAGGCGCCCCTCACGCTCCGCCAGATCGAGCGCGTCAAGGACGAATTCACGCGCGTGCTCGTCGGGATGTTTCACAATCGGATCGATTATCCCGCGGCCAGCGGCGGCGTCACGTCAGAGTTCGCCTCCGCATGAGCCTCGACATCGATGTGACATCGGACAATGTCCGCGCGCCGGTGAGTCGGGACAACGTCGTATCGATTGCCCGCTCAGTGCTGCGCTATGAGCGAGTACGCAACGCGCTGGTGTCGATCACCTTCGTGGACCGCGCGACCATTGCGCGGCTGAACCGAAAGCATCTCGGTCACACCGGACCCACCGACGTCATCTCGTTCGCCTTCACGCGTGCGACGTCTTCCGATCCGGTGATCGGCGACATCTACATCAGTACCGAGGTCGCGCGTGAGAATGCGCAAGCGCACGGCGGGAGTGTGCGCGAGGAGCTGGCGCGTCTGGTCGTCCATGGCATTCTTCACGTGCTCGGGTACGATCATCCCGAGGACGACTCGAGGGAGACGTCGAGCATGTGGCGGCGCCAGGAACGACTGCTCCGTCGTCTCGTGACCAGGTCGGGAACGCGCCGATGACACCGCTCGAATCATGGCTCCTCGCGATTGGCGCAACGCTCGTTGCCACGGTGTTCGCGACCGCGGATAGTGCCCTCCTGGCTTTTCACGCTTCTGAAGGCTCGCCTGTGTCGACCACCGCCTTCGCCGAGCGAGAGCGGCTGCATCGCGCTCTCTCGATGGGCCGCGTGCTGGCGTACATCGTCGCCGGCGCCGCGTTCGCCCAGGCGTTGGACATCTCCTCCTTTGCGCTCGCGCCTAGAATCGGCATCACTGCACTCGTCGCATTCGTGGCGGCGGTGATCGCGGAGGGTCTCGCGCGAGCCGTGGGCTACTCGAAGCCGGCGGCGACCTTTACCCGACTCACTCCGATGGCTCAGGGACTCTCGGTGATCCTGAGCCCTGCCGTCGCACTCGGCTCGCTCATCGATCGCACGTTGCACGCGATCATCCCGCCGTCCGCGACCAGGGCGGAGGAGCGTGAGACGTCTGCCGAGCAGTTTCGGGAGGTCGTCGCCGCCGAGGCGGACGTGTCGTCTGCCGAGGAAGAGCTGATTCACGGCGTGTTCTCACTGGGTGAGACAGAGGTGCAGGAGGTGATGGTGCCGCGCGTCGACATCGTCGGCATCGATGCGTCCACGCCGTGGTCGGAGGTTCTGGACCGGATTCGAAGCTCGGAGCACGCACGATTTCCGGTATTCCGCGACAGCCTCGACGAGGTCACCGGTATTCTGTACGCCAAGGACGTCCTCCCTGCGATCGTCGCCGACGTCGAACCGGCAGCGGGGTGGCTCTCGCTCGCGCGGCCGCCGGCGTTCATCCCGGTGTCCAAGCGTATCCAGGCTCAGCTCCGTGAGTTTCAGGCTACGCGGACGCACATCGCGATCGTGAGCGACGAGTACGGCGGCACGGCGGGCCTCGTCACCATCGAAGACATCCTCGAGGTGATCGTCGGTGAGATCCGCGACGAATACGATGTCGAGGAACCGCAGATCCAGCAGGAAGGCAACACGCGCTACTGGGTCTCGGGTGGGCTCCCGGTCGATGCGCTGAGCGAGCGACTGAACGTCGACTTTGGCGTCGATGACGTCACGACGGTGGGTGGACTCGTCTACGCGCTGTTCGGTCGCGTTCCGCGCTCCGGCGAGTCGATCGCGCACTCGGGATTCCGCATCGTCGTCGAACACGTTCGCCGCCGGCGCATCGAGCGGGTGTACTTCGAGCGCTCGGAAGTCGCGGCAGCGTCGGAGCGCGACTGACCATGCTCAGCGTCCCACTCATCATTTCACTGATCGTCGTCGCGTGCCTCACGGCTGGCGGCATGGCGGTTCGCTCGGTGAGCCGTATCTGGCTGCGCCACTGGGCTGAACGACAGCTGCGCGGCGCCGAGGCGGCGGTGACATATCTCGAGCGACCGCACCGGCTGCTGACGGCCGTCAACGCTGGCGTCGCCGTGACGCTACTCGTCGCTGGAATGATGATCGGAACGGGGCAGGGAATCACGATCATCTGGAATGAGCTCATCCTCGCCGGCGCGGTAGTGCTGTTTGGCCAGTTGATTCCTCGCGCCATCGCGCGCCGCTGGCCGGCACTCGTCGCGCCGTTCGTCCTCCCGATTCTGCGGCTCACCGACCTCGTGACGCGTCCGATTCTCGCCGCCGGACGCCTCCTCGCGCGGCCATTCGTGAAAGAGCGTCCCGAGGGCATCCCCGAGGCGGATCGAGACACGATTCAGGACCTGCTGCGCGAGGGTGAGCTGGAAGGCGTTGGCGAGCGCGAAGAGATCGCGATCATCAGTGGCGTCGTGGAGTTCAGCGAAAAGGTGGTGCGCGAAGTCATGACGCCCCGAGCGGAGATCTTCGCGCTACCCGAGGGCATCGACGCGCACACGATGGCGACGCAGATCGCCCAGTCGGGTTACAGTCGGATCCCGATCTATCGCGCCAGCCTCGACGACGTCGCCGGCATGGTGCACGCGTTCGACGTCATCAAGATGCACGACGACACGAAAACGCCGCTGCGCCCCGTCGCGTTCTCTGCTCCCGAGGCTCCATGCAACGAGCTACTCTTCCGCATGCTCCGCGAGCGCGTGCATCTCGCGATCGTGCGCGACGAGTCGGCTCGCACGATCGGTCTGGTCAGTCTCGAGGATCTGCTCGAGGAGCTCGTCGGCGACATTCGCGACGAACACGACGAACCTGAACCGCCACGAGTCCAGAAATGACCGCGCCGATCGCGGCAGATCGCCAGGCGAAGCTTTTCGCTGATTTCGACGCCGGCCAGAAGGCCGCGCTTGCGCGCGCGGTGAGCATCGTCGAAAACCACCGCCCCGGGTTCGACCAACTCCTGGCGCGAATGCAGGAGCGCATCGGCCGCGCGCGGCGCATTGGCATCACGGGTCCGCCAGGGGCCGGGAAGAGCACACTCACGACGCAGCTCGCCCGCGCCTATCGCGAGAAAGGGCTGACCGTCGGGATCATCGCCGTCGATCCGACGTCGCCCTTCACCGGCGGCGCGCTCCTCGGCGATCGCATTCGCATGGAGGCCGTCGCGCTGGACCCAGGCGTCTTCATCCGCTCGATGGCGACGCGCGGTTCGCTAGGGGGACTCGCCGCGTCGACGCGTGAGGTGGCGGACGTCCTCGATGCGTTCGGCATTGATAGAATCCTCATCGAGACCGTCGGGGTCGGGCAGAGTGAGCTCGACATCGCGCGGACGGCCGACACGAGCCTCGTCGTGCTCGTTCCCGAATCGGGCGATTCGATCCAGACGCTCAAAGCCGGGCTGATGGAGATCGCTGACCTGTTCGCGGTGAACAAGGCCGACCGTCCCGGCGCCGACCGGCTGCGAAACGAGCTCGAGCTGATGCTCGGTCTGCGCCACGGGAACACGCTCAAGAACGTGCCCGCGCACCACGGCGTCGACCTCGGTCGGGCCATGACGAAAGATGAACAACTGGCGATGAACCCGGGTCGCGCGGCTCGGCAAGCGGCCAGGGCGGAGCACCCGGAGGAATGGACACCGCCCGTGTTGCGGACCGTAGCGTCGAAAGCCGAGGGCGTCGACGAAGTGGTTGCGGCTCTCGACCGGCACTTCGGCTATCTTCAAGAAAGCGGTTCGCTCGGCAAGCGCCGCCGTGCGCGGTTACGCGAGCGTGTCGTGGACGTCGTTCAAGAGCGAGTTCGCAGCAGGCTGTGGCATGATGTCGGAACGAGCCAGTGGCTCGACGATCAGCTTCCGGCGCTCGAGGTCGGCGCGACGAATCCGTTCGCCGTCGCCGATGCGCTGCTCGCTCGCAGTGGAAACCTCCTGACTCGGATGGACCGATGACCTCAACGCGAGATTTCACCGAAACCGGCAGTTCGGAAGGCGCCGAGCTCGAACGGCTGAGGGCCGAAGTCGCGGAATGGCGCCGACGCTACGCCAAGGGCGAGCTGCGAGACATCGGCTTCACAAACTCGGCGGACGAGGTCGAGCCGGTGTACACCGCGCTCGATGTCGATCCGGAGTCGTCCGACACGCTCGGCGTTCCAGGCACTTATCCGTTCACACGCGGCATCCATCCCACCGGGTATCGTGGAAAGCTGTGGACGATGCGCCAGTTTGCCGGCTTTGGGAGTGCGGCCGATACGAATGCGCGCTTCAAATTCCTGCTCGAGCACGGCCAGACCGGATTGTCGACGGCGTTCGATTTCCCGACTCTCATGGGCTACGACTCCGACCATCCGCGCTCGCTTGGCGAGGTCGGCAAGACGGGCGTTGCCATCTCGAGCCTCGCCGACATGGAGGTGCTGTTCGACGGAATCCCGCTCGACAAAGTGTCGACGTCGATGACGATCAACGGCCCGGCGATCATTCTGTGGGCATTCTATGTCGCCGCCGCCGAGAAGCAGGGCATCTCGCCCGACAAGCTGCGCGGCACGATTCAGAACGACATCCTGAAAGAGTACATGGCGCAGCACGCGTGGTGTTTCCCGATCGAGCCCGCGCTGCGCCTGATCGTCGATTGCTTCGAGTGGGGCGCGAAGAACGCGCCGCTCTGGAACACGATCTCGATCTCCGGCTACCACATTCGCGAGGCGGGTGCCACGGCGGCGCAAGAGCTGGCGTTCACGCTCGCCGACGGATTCACGTACATCGAGCGCGGCAAGGCACGCGGTCTCGACGTCGACGACTTCGCCCCGCGTCTGTCGTTCTTCTGGGACATTCACAACGACTTTTTCGAGGAGATCGCCAAGCTGCGCGCCGCTCGTCGTATCTGGGCGCGTCATCTCAAGGAGCGCTACGGCGCGAAGAGCCCGCGGTCGTGGATCATGCGCTTCCACTCGCAGACCGCCGGTGTCACGCTCACGGCGCAGCAGCCGATGAACAACGTCGTGCGTGTTGCGTACCAGGCGCTCGCCGCGGTCCTCGGCGGCACGCAGTCGCTCCACACCAATTCGATGGACGAAACGCTCGCGCTCCCGACCGAAGAGGCAGTGCAGGTCGCACTCCGCACCCAACAGGTCCTCGCCTACGAGACCGGCGTCCCGAACGTGATGGATCCCCTCGGCGGCTCATACTACATCGAGGCCCTCACCGACAAGCTCGAAGCCGACGCCGAGCGGTTGTTCGAGGAGATCGACGAAGTTGGCGGTGTCGTACGAGGGCTCGAAACGGGCTGGCTGCAACGCAAGATCGCCGAATCGGCGGCGCGCCAGCAGTGGGAGATCGAGCAGCACCGTCGAGTGATCGTGGGCGTGAACGAGTTCGTCACGGACGAGCCGGAGCTGAGCATCCCGATTCTCAAGGTCGGCGAGAGCGCCGAGCGCTCGCAGCGTGAGCGCATGGCAAAGATGCGCGCCGAGCGCGATCAGCCCGCGTGTGACGAAGCGTTGGCCAAGCTACGCGAGGCCGCGGCGGGGACCCAGAACGTCTTCCCGTTCATTCTCGAATGCGCTCGCCGCTACTGCACGCTGTACGAGATCCGAGCCGCGCTCGAGTCCGTGTTCGGCGCATATCGGGAGCCCGTCTTTTTCTAAGGCCCTCGTCGAGTTCTACCGAAGGACAGCAGGGTGTCGCGGATGGTACGCGGGCAAACGACAATGGACGCGGATTGTGAATCCGCGTCCATTTTTTTTCCATTCGCCCTTTCCACTCGCCCTTTCCATTCGCCTGTCGCCGTTGACGCCCTCTTTAGAGCGCGTCGACGTACTCCGCCATCCGCTTCCGCAGTGACTCGTCCGGGAGCCGCCCTCGCGCCGCTCCCATGTTGTCGGTGACGTATTGCACCGTTCCCGTTCCCGGAATCGCGCAGGTCACGGCCGGATTCGACACGATGTACTTGAGCGCGATCTGCGCCCAACTCGTCGCGTCGATTTCCTTGGCCCAGTCCGGAAGCGGTTTGCCGGCCGTCTTCTGGAATACGCGGTTCCGTCCGAATGGACCGTTGATCAGCACCGCCATTCCGAGGTCCGCGGCAAGCGGAATGACTCGCTCCTGCGCGCTGCGATTGTCGATCGCGAGGTCGATCTGGACGAAGTCGTACTTGTACGCCTTCATCGCCGCCTCGAGGTCCGGATACTGGCCCTTGAAGCTGCTCGTGATGCCTGTGTAGCGAATACGTTTCGCCTTCTTCCATTCATCGAGAAGCGGCGCGAGCAACTCCGGCTGCGAGACGTTCCAGATCTGCATCAGGTCGACGCGATCCGTCTTGAGCCGCTGGAGCGACGTCTCCATCTGCGCGGCAGCCGCGGCACGGTCACCACCCCCACGGACAGACACCTTTGTCGCGAGAAAGTATTTGTCGCGATTCTTCAGGTCCGACAACAGAGTTCCCACAACCTCTTCCGCGCGGCCATAAGAGGGGGCCGTATCGATAACTCGGCCGCCCAATTCCGGAAAGACACGCAGCGTGTCGCGAAGCGGCGGGATCTGGTCCGGCGTGGGGTTCTGATAGATGACGGCCGTGCCGATCCCGATCACGGGGAGCTTTTCGCCGGTCGAGGGTATCGCGCGTTGGATCAGCCCACCGGCTTGCTGCGCCGGCGCCTCGAGCGCGAACGACGGTATCCGGTTGAGCGTGAGCAATGCTCCGGCACCAACGCCGAGTTTGAGTGCATCGCGGCGTGAAAGATTGCGACGATCGTCAGTCATCTTGCCTCTGGAAGAGCAAAGCGGGTGGGGTGGGCGGGTGGGTGACCGCACGAGCTCGGGTCCGGCTCCGCTAGAATAACATTTCCGACGTTTCTTCGCCTCTGGATCGCATGGCCCGTAGACGCAGCATCGCCGGCTGTCGATCTTCCTCGCATGCCGCGCCGATCAAAGTCCGCCGAATGGTGGCAGAGCTACTTCGATAGCCAATACCTGCTCGAGTACGAGCCGCTCTTCTCGCTCGAGCGCGATCGACACGAGGCAGCGCGAGTGATCGACGTGCTCGGCCTGCCGTCGGGATCGCGGGTGCTCGACGTACCGTGTGGCCAGGGTCGGCACGCCCATCTGCTGGCCGAAGCAGGCTTCGACGTCGATGGCCTCGATTATTCGCCGGACTTGCTGCGTCGGGCGCGAAAGCGCGGGACGGGTAAGCAGCTGCGTTACACGCGCGGCGACATGCGCGCGCTGCCAGCGCGGTGGACATCGCGCTTCGACGCGGTGATCAACCTGTTCACGTCGTTCGGCTTTTTCGTCGACCCGTCGGACGATCGTCGAGTGCTTGGCGAGTTCGCGCGTGTCCTCAAACCGGGCGGAGTCTTGCTCTGGCACGGAGGAAGTCGCGACGGTGTGATGGCGCGCTTTCTTCATCGCGATTGGTGGCAGACGAAAGACGGGACGCTCGTCGCGCACGAGCGCACCTTCGATGCGCTGTCCGGCCTGCTGACGGTGCGCTCGGTTTGGTCCGGGCCATCGGGACAGGGGGAACGTGAGCACCGGATTCGGCTCTACACCCCCACACGCCTCGCCGAGCTCTGTGCCGACGTCGGATTGATCGTCGAGGAGGCGTATGAGGCCTTCACGCCGCGGCCGTTGAATCGTCGCTCGAGCGAAATGTTGCTCGTCGCACGTAAGGCATGACCCGACGGGACGTTGCCCCGCGCTCGCAGCCAACGCTAGCTTAACACCGTTGTTTCAGCCGTGCCTAGTGCCAAGCGCCTAGTGTCTAGTGTTTAGTGACGTACCCAGTCCCAAGTCCTCATGCGTCCCATCCGCGTACTCGTTGCCAAGCCCGGACTCGACGGACACGACCGCGGCGCCAAGGTTGTCGCCGCGGCGCTCCGCGATGCCGGGATGGAAGTGATTTATACCGGGTTGCATCAAACACCGGAGATGATCGCCACTGCCGCGGTTCAGGAGGACGTCGACGTGGTCGGCCTGTCCATCCTCAGTGGCGCCCACATGACACTCTTCCCGCGAGTTCGCGAGCTCCTGCGCGACCAGGGCCGCGATGACATCCTCATCACCGGCGGCGGCATCATCCCGAAGGAAGACATGGTATCGCTGCACGATCAGGGAATCGGGAAGCTCTTCGGGCCCGGAACGCGAACGTCCGATCTCATCGACTACATCAAGGACTGGTTCACCGAGAGAGAGCGGCAGGAAGCGTGACGACCCGACTTCGTGAGCTCAGCGACGAAGTTCGTACGCTCGAAGCGAAGCTGAGAGAGGGCGGGGGAGCGGACAAGATCGCACGGCAGCACTCGCAGGGAAAGCTGACCGCTCGCGAACGAATCAGCCGGCTGTGCGACGACAATGCTCGGTTCCTCGAGATCGGCCTGCTCGTCGCGTACGACGAATACGAAGGCCAGGCTCCTGGCGCCGGTGTCGTCACGGGCGTCGGCACGATTCACGGGCGCGAAGTCGTCATCATCGCGAACGACGCGACGGTCAAAGCCGGCTCGTGGTGGCCCGAGACGATCAAGAAGATGCTGCGCGCGCAGGAGATCGCCATGCGCTGCCGCATTCCGATCATCTATCTCGTCGACTCGTCCGGCGTGAATTTGCCCTATCAGGGCGGCGTGTTCCCTGGACAGTACGGGGCAAGCCGTCTGTTCTATTACAATTCGATCATGCGCAGGTATCTGCGCATTCCGCAGCTCGCCGCCGTCATGGGGCCGTGCATCGCCGGTGGCGCGTACCTCCCAGCGCTCTCCGACCTCATCGTCATGGTGAAGGGCACGTCGTTCATGGGACTGGGCGGCCCGAACCTCGTGAAGGGCGCGACCGGTCAGACGATCGATGGCGAAACACTCGGCGGTGCCGTCACGCATACCGAGATCAGCGGCGTCGCGCACTACGCTGCGGACGACGACGACGCGTGTCTCGCCAAGCTGCGTGATCTCGTGGCGATGCTGCCAGCCCCGCGATCGGACGTCGGAGGAGGCGCCGAGTCGAATGACAACCGCTCGGACGCACTGTACGACCTGCTGCCTTCTGACCATCGCATGTCGTACGACATGCACCAGCTCATCGCCACGGTCGTCGACGACGGCAAGATCGACGAGTTCCAGGGGCACTTGGCGCGCGAGATGATCTGCGGCGATGCGCGGATCGAAGGCATTCCGGTTGGCGTCATTGCCAATCAGCGCGGGCTGATCAAGGGACGCGCCGGCGAGAAGCCGCGCTTCGGCGGCATTCTGTACGCGGAGAGCGCCGAGAAGGTGGCGTACTTCATCGATCGCTGCGACCGAGAACGAATTCCGTTGTTGTTCATTCAGGACGTGTCCGGCTTCATGGTCGGTCCCGAGGCGGAGCACGAGGGAATCATCCGTGCGGGCGCGCGCTTCGTCGAAGCGATGGCCACGGCGCGCGTTCCCAAGATCGTGCTGACGGTGAATCACGCGTCGGGTGCGGGCTACTATGCCATGGCGGGACAGGGGTTCGACCCCGACTTCATCTTCAGTTGGCCGACAGGCCGCATGGCGGTCATGGAAGGCGAATCCGCCGTGCAGGCGGTGCACGGCCCGGCGATCGAGGCGGCCAAGCAGAAGAAGCAGCCGGTCTCCGCGGCGGTGACCGAGTCGATCGAGGAGATGCGCGCCGACTACGAACACCAGCTCGACGCGCGGTTCGCCGGAGCGCGCGGATTCATCGACGCGATCGTGTATCCGGAAGAAACGCGCGACGTCCTTGCTCTCGCCCTACGCGCAGCCCTGCAGAATCCGGGGCCGCACCTCGGTGCCTTTGCGCTTCCCGCACACTTTGACGACGTATGAGCAACAAGACCGCTGGTGAACGCATCGTTCGGGTGGCATCGGGACAGGGCTTCTGGGGAGACTGGCTCGAAGCGCCGCGGCGCCAGGTCGAGGGAGGCGACGTCGACTATTTGATGCTCGATTACCTCGCCGAAGTCACGATGAGCATTCTGCAAAAGCAGAAGGAGCGCGACCCGAAAATGGGATACGCGCGTGACTTCATCGGCGCGGTGGAGAGCATCTGGCCGGCGATCGCCGAACGCGGCGTACGGGTCATCGCCAATGCCGGCGGGGTGAATCCGCCGGCGTGTGCCGAGGCGGTGCGCCAGTCTGCCGAGCGCGCGGGCGTGTCCAAGTCCGTACGCATCGGCGTCGTGACCGGCGACGATCTGCTGCCACGACTCGACGAGCTGATCGCCGGTGGGCACGCCCTCGCCAACATGGAAACGGGGGAGCCGCTCTCCACGGTTCGCGACCGCGTGCTGTCGGCGAATGCCTACATCGGCTCGACGCCGATCGTCGAAGCGCTGTCGCAGAAGGCGAACATCGTCATCACCGGCCGGTCGACGGACACCGCGCTCACCATGGCGCCGCTCCGCTTCGAGTTCGGTTGGGGCGCCGAAGACTGGGACCGCCTCGCCGCGGGAATCATCGCCGGTCACATCATCGAGTGCGGCGCGCAGTGCTCGGGCGGCAATTGCCTGTACGATTGGCAGAACATCCCCGATCTCGCGAATGTCGGATATCCCATCGTCGAAGGCTCGGCGGACGGCACGTTCGTCGTCGCCAAGC
>Ga0310811_10002687_pt1 | contig 22261 bp, 20 predicted proteins | sample YCmetagenome_FD_207642 | JGI IMG/M metagenome (GOLD analysis project Ga0310811, IMG submission 207642) | Soil microbial communities from experimental microcosm in Duke University, North Carolina, United States - YC | ecosystem: Engineered > Artificial ecosystem > Soil microcosm > Unclassified ...
GAATTATGGATGAACTTCGCGAAGGCAGGCCGTTGTTCATCTTACTCGATGAAATTCTTAAAGGCACAAACTCAACTGACAAACAAGCGGGGTCTATTGCATTAGTAAAGCAATTGGTTTCCTATTCCTGCATTGGTTTGATCGCCACGCACGATTTAGCATTAGGTGATCTCGAAAAAGAATATCCAAATCATGTTAAAAATTATTGCTTCGAACCCACTATTGAAAATGATCAGCTATCCTTCGACTATACTTTAAAAGAAGGGTTGGCTCAGAAGATGAATGCTACATTCTTAATGAAGAAGATGGGAATTATACCTCCAGCGTAGTGATTTTATTTTTTCATTTTTCCGATTCGCCAAGCCAGGCTAATTGTATTGATAAGAAATGTGCCGTTTGATTTTCGTATCGGGCCATGTACAAACGTTGAGTTAGTATAATGAACTGAAGTCTTGTCAATGTAATTCACCTTGGTGCCTGTTGTAATTCCTGAGTTTATTTGTAAACCAAGATAGGAAGGGTCTGATTTTATAAAGGGAAAATAAACTCCCAACGTGATCTCCCCAGAAAGGCCTATGTTATCATTCTTATAAATTGTTTCAAGCACTTTCTTTATGCCATTTTCATAGCCAACATGACTGTTTTTAAATTTCGCCGTTCTGAAACCCAGCTTTGTATTAATAAACAATTGTGTGGCATGACTGCTGGAAAGAAGATTAAGACGATTAATAACACGCAACGACGTCACCTTTAAAGTCGAGCGAATTGTTTCGTCATCAATACCATTGTTTGGTATATCAATGGCCTTGAGGCCTGATTCCTTCGTGTAATCTAAACCTACACCAACGAAATAGTGCGACGTAATCTGTTTCACTACACCAAAATCAACTCCCAGCGTTGGAGTGTTAAGAGTAGGCCCATCAAGATTAACATAAAGAGGAGTCCCAAAGGAAATAAAAAAAGAATTTTTATCCTGTGCAAAGCCCGTAAGACATGCCAGTGCTAAAATAAATATCGATACAACTATTGATTTCACAAGTTCAATTTAAGAAAGATTTGACTGATCGGCATTGTGGTGTTATTAATTTGTTCATTAAGCGACCGTCTGTCGATAATTCTGTTATATATAGAAGGGATTAAGTTACATTACATCTCATCCTTCAACATGAAATTATTATCTATTCTTATTTTAAATACCTTATCGCTTTCTCTATATGCTCAGGTAACGGAAAAGGACTCGCTTAGCAATCAAAGGTTCTTAACGCTTGTAAACGCTAATCGTGAACAAAGCTATACCACTTTTGGAAGTGGCGTTGGCAACCTTGAGCCTCTACTGTTTGAAGCGAGGCTCTCTCCCAGTTTTTACTTTACTGGTCTTGAACGTAAATGGGCACTGACCCTTAATCCGCAGGTTCAGATGAGGATGCTTAACAAAAATTCATTTCCGATACGAAATCCCAGTTATCGTATATCAATTAATTATTATCATGGCCTTGAGCTTTGGAAACATATATTTCTCCGTAAAATATTATACAAAAATGCATTATGGTTTGCTTCGCTTTTGCATCACTCCAATGGTCAGGAAGGTTCATTTTATATTTCTGATTCAACACACGAAGTAAATCTTCAAAATGGAAACTTTGCTACGAACTATCTGGAAATAGGATTGTCTTCCTATAAGACTGAAGTGCTGAATAAAAAATATTATTCCATTCGCGAGTTTAAAACCTACGTTGAATATCATCCGCCAAAATGGTCAATACGTGAATTAGATGGAAAGTATGGCTACCTCCGAATCTTTGCAAAGCTGGGTATCATTGGATCTTTCAAGCAGGGTAAACATGATAAGATGAATCGCTTCCTTCAAAAATCCAGTCTTGAATTAAAAGGAGGATGGATCTTTGGTGGGCTTAACAAAAACAGTGAAGCTGATATTAAAGCACGTTTAATAGTAGATGTGATGTATAAATATTATCCTCCCTGGTTGGATGAAATTGCTTTCTTCTTACGCTTTTACCGTGGACAGGATTATTACAATATATATTTTGTTAAACATGAACTTACAGCGGTCACTTTTGGAATCACATCTAACATTATGAATTTCAAAAAGGCTGTGAAAGTATTGAACTAAAACCTGGTTGACATCTTTACAACGATTAACAAACAAAAAGTCCTCATCTTTATTTCAAAAAGATGAGGACTTAAATATCAATTCACTTTCAATATTTTTATCAGGCCTATGCTAATCGCTTAGCAACTTCATCCCAGTTAACAACATTCCACCAACTGGTAACATAGTCAGCACGCTTGTTTTGATATTTAAGATAATAAGCATGTTCCCATACATCTATACCAAGTAATGGTGTGCCTTTTAATTCACTGTTATCCATCAATGGATTATCCTGATTGGCAGTTGAACCAATCTTGAGCTTACCACCATCATTTACTAACCATGCCCAGCCTGAACCAAAACGACCAGTTGCAGCTTTCGCAAATTCTTCCTTAAACTTGTCGAACGATCCAAAAGCACCTGTAATAGCTTCTCCAATTTTTCCTGATGGTACTCCTCCACCATTAGGTTTCATTACCTGCCAGAAAAAATTATGATTCCATGCACCTCCTCCGTTATTTTTAGCTTTGGCTGAAAGTTTAGAAGCGTGATTGAAAAAATCCTGTTCAGAAGTAAAGGAAAGATTCTCTGCTGTTATTGCGTCATTAACATTTTTGATATAGGCAGTGTGATGCTTGCTATAATGGATCTCCATAGTCATCGCATCAATATTAGGTTCCAGGGCATTAAATGCATATGGCAATGCTATCTGTGAAAATTGCAGTGCTGACACTGCTGGTGTTAAAATTTCTTTACCATCTGCCTTTGCTTTTGTGGATGAAAAAAGGAGTGGTGCACTAAGACTTGTTGCAACACTTACTTTAATGGCATCCTGCATAAATTTTCTTCTTGAAGTTTTCATACTTTAATGAATTAATGGGTTTGAAAAAATGGAATTCTTAAGAGTCCCGCTCACAGCTCAATAGGTTTTCAGACAAAAATCACTTTAGTATTTGTTAGTGTTTTGCCTTGTAAGGTAAATTTACCTAAAAATATTTAGCTTGCATGACTTCAAATGTTTATTAACCATGAGTGATATATTATACGATAAAGTTCCGTCATTAGACCTGGCCGACTTTTATAAGGGAAACGCTGCACAAAAACAAAAATTTGTTTCTGATCTGGGCGCTGCATATAACAACATTGGCTTTGTTGCCATCCGTAACCACTTTCTCACCGCTGATGTACAGGAAGCTTTATATCAGGCAATCAAAAAATTTTTTGCACTACCTGATGACGTTAAGAAAAAATATGAGCGCATGGATATTGCTGGTCAGCGTGGATATACTGGCAAAGGAAAAGAACATGCCAAAGGAAGAAATACCGGCGACTTAAAGGAATTTTATCACGTTGGACAAGAGTTATCACCTGATCAACTAAAAAAAGAAGATTATCCCGCCAACATCTGGCCTGCAGAGGTTAACGATTTTGAGAAAGTAGCGGTTACCGTTTATCGTTCATTAGAGAAAACAGGTACACTTATGCTTCAGGCCATCGCTTTATATCTTGGTCTTGATGAGCATTACTTTGATGAAAAAATACGCAACGGTAACAGTATACTAAGACCCATACATTACTATCCTATTGAAAATCCCGATGCCGTTCCTGCAGATGCTGTTCGTGCTGCTGAGCATGGCGACATTAATTTAATAACCTTACTCATGGGTGCGAGTGCAGATGGACTTCAAGTGCTCCGTCATGATGGCAAGTGGATTCCGATCACAGCATTGCCCGATCAGCTTGTTGTTAATGTGGGCGATATGCTTGAACGTTTGACTAACAAAAAATTAAAATCAACCATACATCGCGTTGTGAATCCTCCACGCGAACTCATGAACACGCCGAGGTATTCGATACCATTCTTCATGCACCCTCGTTCAGAAATGGATCTAACGTGTTTGCCAAATTGTGTTGATGCATCTCATCCTAAACTTTTTGACAACATTACCGCTGGTACTTTTCTGAATGAACGTCTTGCTGAGATAGGACTTAAGAAATAATACTTTGTTCAAACAAGTTCGATACTTTATTTTTTTAAAAGACGCTTTTATTTTGGCGTTAACAACGTTTGGTGGACCGCAGGCTCACCTGGCGCATTTTCAAAAAGTATTGGTTGATAAGCGACGTTATCTTTCTGAAGAAGATTTAATGGAACTTAACTCGCTCTGTCAGATTCTTCCCGGTCCAACATCAACACAGACGCTTACTGCTATTGGTTTCCGTATTGGAGGACCTAAGCTTGCATACCTCACATTGTTGGTATGGATTCTTCCAGCAGTATTGTTAATGACAACTGCAGCCATTGTGATGTCAAGTCTCGAACAAAAAAATCTCTCGTTAGAATTCACGAGATATATCCAACCTATGGCAGTAGGTTTTGTAAGCTATGGTGCCTGGATTATTTGTCAGAAGACCATAAAAACAAAAACAGGAATTGGCCTCATGGTTGTTGCTGCGGGCGTCTCTTATCTGATTCAAACTCCTTTTGTTTTTCCTGCTATTATTCTCGGATCAGGATTGCTTACAGCCCTTAAATACAGGTCACAGCCCAAAGAAGAAAAGCATAAGCTTTCAGTAGATTGGTCAAATTTTTTGCTTTGGGGAGGCGTACTCATTTTTGCCGCTATTATGGGTGGCGTTACAAAGGCACTTCCTGTCAAGTTGTTTGAAAACTTCTATCGAAATGGAAGTCTTGTCTTTGGTGGTGGCCAGGTATTAGCACCACTACTCTACACAGAGTTTGTTGAAACACAAAGTGACTCCACAATAGAAAGTGAATTAAAACGCAAAATTAAAAAGACATATGCACCTAAACGCTTCCATCACCCATTATCACATGATGAATTTCTTTCTGGTTATGCAGTAGCGCAGGCTATCCCGGGACCAGTGTTTTCTTTTAGCTCTTATATCGGAGCATTATCTTCACGAGACCGGGGGATTGGTGGGCAGCTCATTGGAGCACTTATGTCTACGCTAGGTATTTTCTTGCCAGGCACTTTCCTCATCTTTTTTGTAATTCGATTCTGGGAAAGCCTAAAACAATATCGCCCTATACGTGCATCGCTGGAAGGCATAACGGCAGCAAGCTCAGGTCTGGTTGCGGCTTCAGCAATTATTATGTTTCAGCCATTACAGCACACGCTTCTCAATTTTGGTTTCACCATCGCTACTTTCTGCCTGCTTACATTCACCAAAGTGCCATCAGCTTTGATAATCGTGGCTGGGCTTATCTTGGGATTTTTGTTTGTACAAATCCACTAAGTAATCATCCATCTTAGGTTTATTTTAGGAGCTTCGATTCCGAGTCTATCATTTAATTGAATGTCTTTTCCATGCTATGCTTTATGGCACAATATTGTATTTTTGAAACTTGAATTATCCTTAGAAATGGAAGAAAAGATACAGGCTTTGCTAAATGAAATAGCGCAACATTCAAGTACCGATAAGGCAGGTCTTGAAGCGTTTCGCATGAAATTCATAAGCAAAAAAGGGGCTTTGAGTGACTTGTTTGAGGAATTGAAACAGGTACCGGTTGAGTTAAAAAAGACCGTTGGGCAAAACTTAAATAAATTAAAACAAGCAGCTGAAGCCAAGTTTGCTGAACTCAACGAGCAGCTTGAAAATAACACACAGTCGGGTGACAGTGGCCTTGACCTCACGTTACCACCTGTAACGAATAAGGTTGGTAATCTTCATCCGCTAACACAGACTAAATCACGGATCATTGAAATTTTTGAACGGCTTGGTTTTAATGTAGCCGACGGACCTGAATTAGAAGATGACTGGCACAATTTCTCTGCGCTAAACTTTCCAGAGAATCACCCTGCACGCGAAATGCAGGATACATTCTTCATTGAAAAAAATCCTGATATACTACTGCGTACGCACACATCGAATGTGCAGATACGCATGATGGAAAAGCAGAAGCCTCCAATCAGAGCAATCATGCCAGGACGCGTTTATCGTAATGAGGCTATCTCAGCCCGGGCACACTGTTTCTTTCACCAGGTTGAGGGTTTATATATTGATAAAAATGTTGGCTTCGCAGATCTTAAGCAGACGTTATATCATTTTGCTAAGGAGATGTATGGTAAGGATATTAAAATACGATTCAGGCCATCATATTTTCCATTTACGGAACCCAGTGCGGAAATTGATATAAGTTGCTTGATTTGTAAAGGCAAGGGCTGTAACGTCTGTAAATACTCTGGCTGGGTAGAAATTGGTGGCTCCGGTATGGTGCATCCAAATGTATTGAAGAGTTGTAATATCGACCCTGAAGAATACACTGGCTTTGCATTTGGTATGGGGATAGAACGCGTTACCATGTTACGTTATTCAATTAATGATTTGCGTTTGTTTTCAGAGAATGATGTTAGATTTCTTCGTCAATTTCATCCGGTAATATGATGCCTAGCCCCATTCAGCGGATAGGTATTATTGGTGCTGGCACTATGGGGCAGGGCATAGCACAGGTATGTGCATTGGCTGGGTATGAAGTTTTACTCTATGATACTCAATATGAAATTATCAGCAGTGGAAAAACATCCATTACCAAAAGTCTGGATATTTCAATTGAAAAAAATAAGATCACTCAGGAACAAAAGGCAAAGGCATTATCGCTCATTTCATCCGTCAGCGATTTCCGACAACTACAAGTTGATTTAGCCATAGAAGCTGTTTCAGAAAAACTTGAAATCAAACAAAAAATATTTGTAGAACTTGAGAAGATCAATGCTAAAGATTGTCTTCTCCTTACTAATACTTCATCTATTTCTATAACTCAGATTGGATCAGTTTTAAAACATCAAGGTCGATTTGCTGGCTTACATTTTTTTAATCCTGCACCAGTCATGAAGTTGGTAGAGATTGTTAAAGGTGTATCAACTGAAGATCAAACTATAAGTACTTTAAAAAGTTTTTCTGAAAGTTTGGGTAAGGTAAGTGTCCTTGCAAAAGATTCACCGGGCTTTATAACTAACAGGGTGGCACGTCATTATTATCTTGAGGCACTCAAGCTGTTAGAAGAAGGTGTTTCAGACATCGAGACGATCGACAAGCTTCTAAAGGCTAGTGGCTTTAAAATGGGTCCATTTGAACTAATGGATTTCATTGGCTTAGATATTAATCTGGCAGTAACACAATCTGTTTATCAAGCCTTTAATCAGGATTCCAAGTTCAGACCAAACTATATTCAGCAACAAAAAGTAGATGCTGGTATTTTAGGTAGAAAATCAGGAAAAGGTTTTTACAATTACGAAGAATAATTTCTTTAAGAATTAATTCAGAATCTAATTCTTTAATGTCTTTTCAACTACTGTTCTGGAAGTTGATTTTTAGTAGCCAGCCTGCTTAGTATCAGTCGGTCAATTAATAAACTCAGCAGTAACGACAAAACTGAAACTCCTGTCAGCAGATAGCGCTCAGGCAACTGTGAAAAAGTAACTACAATTACAATGTAAACAAGTTGAGTCAGTCCGAGGATAATGGTTGTCTGACTATGATTCTTGCCCAATCTTAAAATAGCATGGTGTATATGACTTTTATCTGGGGTAAGAGGTGATTGTCCCTTTCTAAGTCTAAGTATAATAATGCGAAGTGTGTCGATCAAAGGGATAGCGATAAAGCAAACACCTGTTGTAACAGAAGATCTGAATTTATACACGTGGCCCGCAGGTAAATTATAATTAGTATCAATGAAGTGGATTGCCAAAATAGCCAATGTTAATCCGATGACTAACGCACCAGTGTCTCCCATAAATACTTCTGATGGCTCCCAGTTAAAAAAAAGAAAAGCCAAAATCGCACCGGCCATGGCGAAAGGAAATACAGCAAAAAGCTGATCATCTATCAGATAAAACCATATTCCAAAACTTATCAAAGACACAAGTGCAACAGTGCCTGCAAGACCATCAAGCCCATCAATGAGATTAAATGAATTTGTTATAATAATTAATGTAAAGATCGTGACTATATAACTGGCAACAACCGGAATATCATGCAGACCAAAAAGTCCATAAAAAGAATTTAGTCTTAAGCCAAAAAAAGAAACCAGAATTACGGCAGCTAATAACTGACCTACTAGCTTCAACCACGGTCTCAAAGGAACAAGGTCATCACGAACTCCAATGAAAAAAATTATGAACAGAGCAACCATGATAAACTTGACCTCTTTCCAGTCAGTCAGTTCAATCCATATTAGAGATGAAATAAAGAAGCCAAAAAATATGGCGATACCACCCATAGAAGGGGTGATTTTTTTGTGAATTTTTCTGCGACCCGGAACATCAACGAGGTTCTTCTGCAATGAATATTTAATGATGACCGGTACGATCAAAAAAGAAATAACAAAAGCTGTAATCGCTGACGCGAGTTGAATCATCATAGGCTTAATTCAACCCAAAATTAATGAATTAGAAGAGATTTTAATGATCAGACTATCGATTAAGATTATTACAGATATAATTCTATCACTCTTCTGTTAATTTTCTTTCGATCAGAGTCAAATAGCCAGCCCCATTTCATAAAGTAAATAGCCGCGCCATGGATATTATAAAGCATGAGTTTCAAGCTTTTATATGATCCCTTGGCATAATGATGATGTACTTCGCTGAGTGGGAAGAATATAGTTTTATACTGTTCATGTATTCTTCTGGTAAGATCTACATCTTCAATATACATGAAGAGACGCTCATCGAAAAAACCAACTTCTTTCAATGCAGAAGTTCTAAGAAACATAAAGCAACCTGATAGAAATGGAATGTTCATTATCTTATCATAGCCGCTATCCTGTAGCTCATATCTTCTGTTTCTTTCTTCTGCACCAGGGAACCATGGAAAAAATCTTCTTAAGAATAAGTCTACTGGTGATGGTAAGAGTTTGCAAAGTCGTTGGATATCGCCGTTAGGGTAAAGAACTTTTGGCATTACCTGACCAACATCAGGGTTGGCTTCCATGTAAGCAAAAAGTTTTTCAAGTTCGCCTGCAGCAAAATATATATCTGGATTTAAAACGATGTGGTATTTCGACTCCTCAATAGCCTTTTGCATGGCAATATTATGAGCCTTACCAAAACCTAAATTTTGTCCTACATGAATATACTCACATCTCTCATCTTTTTTAAAGACTTTGAGTTTCTCTGTTGGGGAGTTATCAATCAGGTATAATTTAAAATTAAGCGAAGTCTTGTATACACTCTGAATTGCATTCTCCAATAACTCAACATTGGACTTGTATAATACAATTGATATGGTTACATCAAATTTCATGTGCTCTATTTTATTTGGAGTCAAAACAATATTCTATTGTTATTAGAAAGCAGAATTAATTATCCTTGGTTTCTAACAAATAATTTAAAAATGATACTTGAAAAGAATGCCCCGAACAATTGAAATTGACAGGTATCTGTAATTGATCCAAAGGACCAAAATCTTGGAGCAGATTGCTTAACCGTATTTGCAAAAAATAATGAATCCATTTTTGGGGTCTTTACGCAATATATTTTTAATATCTCAGGCATACTTTCCTCCAATTTGGTGTACGTAAATTAGTAGACACCATAATTTATGAATTGGTTGTAAGCCAAAAATCATCTTTTTTAAGAAAGAACGAATAAGTAAGCACTTTAAGTATAACTAATGCTTTCTCATTTATACTGAGATCTCAGCAAAGCTAATACTTTCATTCTGATATGTTGAGAGAACTTGAAGAGTTTCGTGATAAAGCCATACATTAACTCGTTGGTAACGATTTCGGAGTGGGCTTAGTATTGCAGTAATTAGGCTTTATTCTTGTGTAATAGTATGGGGCGGTAAATAATTAGAGATCGCCTCACTTAAATTCGTGGGTTAAAATTCTTATTTAAAAGATTGGCCGCATGTTCTACAGAATAATATTCATCATCGGGGAGAAGACTTAAATGAGTTTTGAAAGAAACACTATCCATCACTTTCTTAGAAAACTCAGCCGCATTCCGATAATCAATTACAAAACCATTGTTCTTGTTCAAAACATCATTCGCAAAACCAACATTCATTGACACTACAGGGGTACCACAAGCAAGACTTTCTAATAAAGTAACAGGTCCTGATTCACTCCATGAGGTTACGAGAAAAACATTTGCCAAACTATAATATTTACTTAAGATAACTGGATCATTTACTGAGCCTTCGAAAATGAATTTATCCTCTAAATTTTTCTCCTCTATATAATTTCGAATTTTATTTTCATAATCTCCATTTCCAATAATTATAGCCTTCCAGGAATTAGTAGGATCATTACTTAATAATTGAATAGTGTCAACAAATAATTCTAATCCCTTAACCTGTGCCAGTCTACCCACAAACAAAACTATTTTTTCGTGTGTGATCCCTAAGGATGATTTTAAGTTGGCATCAAATCTAAATTTAAACTGCTGAGTGTCTACATAATTAGGAAATCGAATAACACGACTTTCCTGGAGACGAGAGGTAATCATATTACTAATATCATTGTTAATCGAAACTACCCTATAAGCCTTGTTGATTACTCGATTTCTAAGAGCACTCCAAATGCTCTTGAACAGCTTAATCTTTGACGAACGACGGTGAGAAATTTCAAGAACATTTACGAACGTATGTATATGATGAATATAGTTGATTTTAGTGAATGTCACCCAAAAGCAAAGTTCTTCGGAATGTGTGTATGCGAAATTAATTTGATGCTTCTTTAAATATCTGTTAAGTCGCCATCCTTTTAAAAAAGCAAGACTCCTGATTGGAAATTTTGTTTTAGGTGGAATATATAAGATAGGAAAGATGTAAATATTTTCTCCAATCTGTTTTTCCTTAAACAAATTATCTTTATCAAAGGTGTGACCAAACAAGATAATTTTATCTGCCTTTAAATAAGGCACAATACTTTTTACAACACTATTAATACCTCCTGTTTGAGTGTAGTTAGGATCATTCCAATCATTAAAATTTACTAAGCCTACGATTCCTAAATTAATCATAATGCAACCTCTTTATAGAAAAAACATAAAGCAGTACAAATAAGGGCACAACTGCGGACTGTATTATATGTCCAGCTGTAAAAGCAATGCCCATCAATACAACAAATACATACAAATTATCCAATGATCTATCAACACTAAAAAAAATCCTCGCATACAAGTACATATATAGTATCAATCCAATAATTCCAAAGAAAAAATATAAGTCAAGAAAGTCTGTTTCTGAATATAGAAAACCATCACCTACAAGGTGATTCATCAAGTTCCATTTTTCTCCTATATACTTAAAATGATGAATAATAAAATCATTCCTTCCTGACATAAGATAGGTAAGCGGATTACTATTTAATTTCTGAATTAAAGAGTCCAATAATTTTTCCTTGATGTAATCCCATCGATAATATCCATACACTAAAATGAAAGAAAAGAGGGGTACCATAACGCCGAAAAATAACTTAATTCTATATCTAAACATGTAATATAGTCCAATGGCTAAAACAGCAATAAAGGTTGCTTTTGTACCTGTGAACATTGCTGATAATACAGTAGCAATTAATAGTAGGTAGCCTCCCTCTTCATAAACAAATTTCTTTCTGAAAAAATACGCGACTCCAATTATATATAATCCTGCAACATCGTTTCCTCCTGAAATCAGTCCCTTATATCCAAACCTCTGTTCTGAAAGAGGTATCAATCCAAATGGATTATAAGTTGAAAAAAAATTGATATGGAAAATGACGCCTAAAAAAATCAAGATGTTATTAACTATAAAAAATGCTTCAAATATTCTCTTACACCTCACGTCAAAAGAACTATCCTCAGCCAGATGAAAAAACAAGCAAGACATGATGAATAGAAAAAAATAACGATTCAATACTAGAAAGGAATAGGGATAACTAAAAAGTGGATTATTGAAAAAAGAATTTAAAGACCCAATTATCCAAATTGAAAATAAAATTATCATTGCTATAAACATTGATAAAATCGTTACATTTTTTACATGAACGATATAATAACCTAATACAATAAATTCGGTTGTAATCTTTACTAAAAGGCCTATTCTGAAAAAATCGGCCCCAACGTTAAACAGGAAACCTGTCAAAAGATCAGCAATTATTAAGGATGAAATTATCAATGTAAATCTATCCTTCATACTAAGAACTAGTTACGAACTCCAAATCCAATTTTATTTACAAGTTTATAAATAATTTCCTTTTCAGTATGATCAAAAAGATTTATCAACCAACCAATAATACAATATGCTATTGGAAAAGAAGTGATTAATGCTAAGAGATTAATCCAGCTAGATGCATAGCTTCTTAAAAAGAACATGATTGTTCCAAGAAAAAGTCCGAGTGCTATTGGCTTAATGTGTGCATTACTGACGGCACGAATATTAAACTTTAACTTATTTCTTAAGCAATAGACTAAGAATGCAAAATCAAGCACTAAAGAAATAATATAAGAATAACCAGCCCCCTCAAGTCCATAAAATTTAATCAGGAACGCAAAATTTATCATCAATAAAATGCCTCTAGTAGCTCCATAAAATGTAAAAGTTTTTAGTTGTCCAATACCAACCATAAATACAATGATAGCAATAGTGAAGCATGTATTTATATAAAAAGCGCTTAACAACATTACCAAGACAATATGACTCTGGCTGGATACTTCAGTAGAAATCCACAGTGCTAAAAACTTGTCGCCAAAAATTATAAATGGAACAAAAACAAGTGTAGAGATGATAGTTATAAATTTAGATATCCTTATAAAGAATGGCTCCATCTCGGATATTGACCGAGTAAAGCTCATAGAACTTGCCATCGGAAAAGCAAAGTGTGTTACACTTGCTATAAGGCCACTAAGGGTATTAGCAATTAAGATGGGAATTGAATAAACGGTTAGCACTGCAACACCTAAATAAGAACTAATTAATGTCTGATCCATTCTAGAGAAAATCATTCCAGACAATCTCAAAACAAAACCATATCCAATTTGTTCTTTGAGATAACTCCACACTTCATAGTCTATTATTGGAAATAGTGTAAAACGATTCATTAATTTCCTCGCCAGAAAAATATAAATCAAACCTGATACTAGTAAACCAACAATGCGCGCCGAAAAAAAACCAATAACCCCATAGCCATTCACTAATAATAGAATTCCAATTATTACGCCAAATAAGTTGTTAAAAATACTAACGGCATTGGCTAAATCATATCTATGAATTCCGTTGAAAACGGCCTTACCCCACATATTAATTATGCTTCCCATAAACCCAATGCTTGTCATATAAAATACAAGTTTTGCGTCATGCAGTAGACCAGATGGTATTGCCAGTAGTGAAATTAATTTTTCAGTAAAAAGAAAAACTATTAATGTTCCCAACAAACCAATTATGAAATATAATTTAATTGTCGCGATGAGGAATTTACTTTTGTATCCTTCATCGTTTTTAGCGTAGTACTCGGCTATTTTTTTTGTAATTGGGATATCCAGTCCCATATCGGCTACAATCAAATATCCGATAATAACATTACCCAAGACCTGAAGACCAAATGCTTCTTTACCCAATATCTTAATTACATACGGGGTTGAGAAAAAATTAATTGCCATTGGTATTACAAAGCCGACACCACCGGAAATCATATTGATGCCAACACGTTTCAGGTTATTCATAAATCTTGAAGATAAGTGATGTGAAATTATTTGATGCCATACTCTGATGTTGGAGAAGGGAATTTATAATTACCTGTGTTGGGTAGCATTCTAAAAAAAATGGAAAATCAAACTTAGCAACGCCTTCATTTCTCATAAAATTAATCATCACAATTTTTCAGGATAACGATCAATGCGATTTAAAATATCTTTAATCGTATCCTGCAAAAAGTATTTATCAAAGTCCTTACTGGCCAAGAATTTTTTAGCCGATTCCAGCATTTGATAAGCTTCCTCCTCAGAGAAATTCTGAAGGTAAACATCAAGTTCATTAAAATCTTTAAACCTTCTAAAATCTATAAATGTATTCTCTGGTACGAAATCATTAATGTCGGGAGCTCCAAAATATATAGGTATTGCACCTGCCAAGAAACAATCAAATATTTTTTCTGTTACATATCCCGGGAAAGAACAATTCTCAAAACATATTACAAATTTAAATTGATTCAGCACATTCAATTTTTGGTCTGATGGAATACCTCCTTTAAAAGCCTTCAGTGCCGCCGTGTGATAGCTCAATGGAAAACCTGGAATTCTCTTCTCCCAATCTTTACCATATAGACAGAAATCACTGTACTTAGAAAAAAATCTTATAGCTTCAATTCTGTCTTTATATATCTCTTTAGAACGTATCCAAGGATCAATCCATTTCAATACTCTAAGTTTAATTCTTGATAGTAACGATCTAACTAAATCATTTATGGATGAATACCCTGTGAAAAATATTCTTTTATTTCTATTGATAAGGGTCAGAAATTTTCGATTCCCCCAATCTGAATAGTCCAGCGGTGTTCTCGAATCGACCGGGAAATACATGGGAAGAAATATGGTAGAGGTTTGATTTAATCTTTCCGCTGTACCTCTAAACTGCATGTTGTAGATGAACTTACCCGCTAACTTCTTTATGTTGAAATAAAAATCTTTCGCAATAAGCGGAGATTCGGTACTCAAACAAATAAATGGGATAGCTCCTTTTTTTAGAATCAAATCTGTTCTTTTACTGAGCATATCGGTAAGGCAAAACGCAATCGTATCTTTTGGGTAATTCTTTTTAAGAAATAAATCTCCGGTTGTTATTTCATATCCTCGTTCCACTGCAACCCTACCAAGTTCGACAGTAAAGGAATGACCTGGACCTTCTTTTGCATATGAAGTTTCAAAGCATCTATTGTTAAATGCTCCATGATGATCAGAATCGTAAACTATTACTTTATGCATGGAGAAAAATGTATGAGTCCAATATCTGTGAGTATAATGTAAAATCTTTACATCTTATAATTTGATCCATTCACCAGGGTATACATCCTTCGTGATGACAGTGTCCACATTTAGCCATGCTTTTGGTGCTATTACGATTTTATTACGATAACCGCCAAGCCATGCTCCCCACCATCCAAATGTACTATTTGATATTATAAAATGTTTACACTCTTTCATAAGCTGTAAATAATCTGAATTACCTACCGATGCACCTACTAATATCTTCTCAACAAAATGGGCTGATCTCAAATCTTTAAAATTCTCAATGCACCAATCAATATCATCTGAAAAAATAAAAAATACAGGATTCTCAACATTCATTTTTATCAAGTCAATAGCTTTATTAAAATATGTTAGAGGTGTAACCCCATGAACTTTTGAAACATCAGCTTTAGTGACATAGTCGCCTCTTCTAATCTGTATGCAAACAGCGTTTGAGTTTTGAATTTTAAATTTTAAATCCCTGGCAGAGTCGACAACATCTTGTTTAAAGGAGAACTCATTTCTTATTATTGGCTCTATACTCTCAAAATATCTTTCGCTGATCCAATGGCCATCTAAGTAGCAATTGTCCTCTCTTTTTAAAATATGAGGATCAAAATGAAAATGCTTTTCTTTTACATAAGGATTATGCTTGTAGGAAGGAATTATTTTTAGTAGGGCCTTATTCCAAAAATTCTTTAGTTCTTCAATCTCATCCGATTTAGCAAAATTTTCAGCTATATTAAAAATGGACAATTCATAATCACGATAAGTAATGGCTTCATTGTTCCTTTTTAACAAGAATGATCTATCCAATTTTAATTCAGTTCCATGAATCACAGAAAGATTTCTCCCCACTGCATATTGAAACATCTGATTTCCGAGCCCTCCCTTAAGATTAATAATAATCATGCTTTCTTATTTTTACCGAGACTCTGTGAAAACACACGTACTAACATTTTTAATTCTGAATACAATAAATAAATAACCGTATTGGTCAATGTGTAGTCAAATGAGCTTAACCTTATAGATTTATAAAAATACTTCGAACTCAACTCAAATTGGCCTTTGTGAAAATAGATGGTTCCGAAATATCTGTAATAGTGTCGCCACATTATTCTGGGCAATACATTCTCATTTTTCAAGATTTTGGCAATATATACTTTATACGCCTTTTTATATTTGCCAGTCTGTTTAGAGATCCCACTAACCGATAATCTGTATGACGCTAGAACTTTGTCAATGAATCCGAACTCCTTTCCAATCTTCGCTATCCTTACCCAAAGATCTTGATCCTCCATTGTTTTCAAAGACTTATCAAAAAAATTAACTTCATTTATCAAACTTCTTTTCAAGACCACGGTTAAAACTCCAATTGGATTTCTGTAACAAATTGCAGGATATAGAAGGCCCTCCTTAATTCTTCTTGGTTCAATATATTTCTTAAGTGGTCTCTTATAGATTTTACTGTCATCAAAAAAAACATAGTCAGTGTGACTGATTTCAATTTGAGGATTTCTCAAATGAAAAGAGACTTGCATATTCAGTTTATCTAAATGCCACAAATCATCAGAATCCAAAAAAGCTATAAATTCACCTTTTGCCAATTTACATCCTTCATTCCTTGCATTTGGCAACCCCCCATTTTTACTAAGCTTTACATACACTATTCGCTTATCTGAAATCTCAAACTGTTTTGTAATTGAAGCTGTTTCATCAGAAGACCCGTCGTCTATTACTATTAATTCCCATGTCTCATAAGTTTGAGCTAAAACACTCTCAATTGATTTGGCAATAGTATTCGCAGCATTATATGCAGGCATTATAACTGAAACCAGAGGTGAGACTTGAGGACTGTGATCAGTTTTTAAAATCATTTCATTAAACAGGTACTCATTAACTTATTATTCATTTCAAATTCAATTTTTGCAAACAAATTTGTACTGCTAACTAAGCCAATGACTTCTGGTAAGGGTGGGGTTAATGGTAGTTATTAATTTGATTTTATATTTCTAATGGAATGCACCAGTTCAATAGATGCCCTGGCTTCTGTCAATCCAAATCCATTACCTTTCAATATCTCTTCATAACTTTTTGTATGAAGGTCTGTGAAGCCATCGCTGAATTCAATTTCTTCACCTTCCATAACGAGAGATCTATAGGTGCGTTTGCCAGCTTTTCTTATCTGTTCTGGAATGTGTTCGTACTTGATACTCAGGAACCATTTTACATTAGCGCGTTCTAACTCCAAAACTCCTGCAGCATGGTAGTCATCCATTGCTGTTATGTTCATTTTTTTCACTGGTCCGAAAATCCAGATAAGCATATCAAAAAAGTGTATTCCAATATTTGTGGCAACACCACCTGATTTAGATATCTCACCCTTCCAACTGGCATTATACCAGTTGCCTCTTGAAGTCATATATTGAAGATCGACGTCATAAATTTTATCCTTAGTACCACTCAATACTTTTTCACGCAATGCAATAATACTTGGATGTAATCTCAGTTGAAGAATCGTATTTATTTTTTTTCCTGTTTCTTGTTCTATCTCAGCAAGAGCATCTACGTTCCATGGATTGAGCACTAATGGTTTTTCGCAGATTGCGTTTGCACCGTAGCGCAATGCAAAACGAATATGTGAATCGTGAAGATAGTTTGGAGAACATATCGAAACGTAATCAACTGGATTTCCTTTACGTTTTATCTTGTCCAGGTGCCTGTCGAAACGTTCAAATTCAACAAAGAAATCAGCAGCAGGAAAATACGAATCTAAGATTCCAACATTGTCGTGCTTATCGAGTGCTGCAACCAGTTCGTTGCCAGTTTCTTTTATTGCCTTTAAATGTCTTGGAGCAATAAAGCCAGCTGCACCAATTAACGCGAAACGTTTCATGCTTACTTAATTATTTTAGAAACAATATTATTCTCAATTCTATACTGTTCTCCACTCTCAGGGCACAGTGCAAAACCGTCTTTATCAAATTTTAATTTATGTCCGTATTCACTCATCCATCCTGTTTGCCTTGCGGGATTACCAATGACTAAAGCATAAGGAGGTACATTTTTTGTAACTACAGCTCCAGCTCCGATAAAAGCATATTCTCCAATATCATGACCACAAACAATAGTAGCGTTTGCTCCTATTGAAGCACCTTTCTTCACAATTGTTTTAGCGTATTGGCCTCTACGGTTAATCGCACTACGCGGATTCGTCACATTTGTAAATACCATTGATGGGCCGAGGAATACATTATCCTCGCATTGGACACCCGAATAGATTGAAACGTTGTTTTGTACTTTAACATTCTTGCCTAATGTTACTTCTGGTGAAATGACAACGTTCTGACCAATATTACAATTCTGACCAATTTTGCAATTGGGCATAATGTGAGAAAAGTGCCAGATCTTAACACCATCCTCAATCACACAGCCATCGTCAATTATGGCTGTTGGGTGAGCGTAATATTTTTTTGGTTCATCCATTTAATAAAACTCTCTAATTGCATTGCAAATAAACTTCTGCTCATCCTCTTTCATTTCCGTATGAATTGGTAACGAAATTACCATTTTTGAAAGTCTTTCGGTAATGGGAAAAGAACCCTCTCCATAGCCAGGTCTTCTATAAGCGTTTTGAAAATGGAGCGGCATAGGGTAATAAATCATTGTAGGAATGCCTCTTTGTTCCAGATGGTTCTTAAGTTCATCCCTTCTTTCTACACACAATGTATATTGATGAAATACGTGTGTTGAAAACGATGATCTATATGGAGTTTTAATTTGTGGAATTTCTTTTAAACTAGTATCATAAAAAGTTGCAGCTTCATTTCTCTTCTGCTCATACTCTTTTAAATATTTCAACTTCACAATAAGAATGGCTGCTTGAAGAGTGTCTAATCGACTGTTAATTCCGATAACATCATGATGATACTTTTGCTTCTGACCATGATTTGCAATCATCTTAATTTTTTCAGCCAGCATTGTATCATTCGTAAACAATGCACCACCATCGCCAAAACATCCTAAATTTTTAGATGGGAAAAATGAAGTAGTACCAATGATCCCTAATGTTCCAGCTTTCTTTTTTTGACCATCATTAAAAATATAGTCGGCACCTAATGCCTGCGCTGCATCTTCAATTACATGAAGGTTGAAGCGGCCAGCTATTTCCAAAATAGCTTCCATGTTCGCACATTGACCGTAGAGATGGACAGGAACTATCGCAACTGTTTTAGAAGTAATTTTACTTTCTAATTGCTTAACGTCAAGGTTAAAGGTGCTTTCATCAACATCAACAAAAACGGGAGTAAGACCAAGCAAAGCAATTACTTCTGCTGTAGCCACATAAGTATGTACAGGAATGATTACTTCATCTCCCGGTTTATAATCCAGCGCCATCATTGCAATTTGCAAAGCATCTGTTCCGTTGGCACAAGGAATGACTGCTTTCGCACCTGTATATTCAGCTAGCGCCTTTGCAAATTCCTGAACTTGTTCTCCTTGAATAAAAGCTGTTGAATTCAGAACGTGTTGAATAGCATCATCAATCTCTGGCTTTATGCGCAGGTATTGTGTTTGAAGATCAACCATTCTGATTTTGTACATCTCTACCTATTCTTATTTGTTCATTAATTTTTGTTCCCATTGCCAGGCATGTAACAACGCCTCCTCAATTGAAAACTTAGTAGTCCAGCCTAACTCATTATTAACCTTGGTAGGATCTGCATAAACTTTCTCCACATCACCAGGTCTTCTAGCACCAATCGTAAAGTTCAATTTAACTCCAGTAACTTGTTGAAATTTGTTGATCAGTTCTAGTACTGATACACCAACACCAGTTCCAAGATTAAAAACTTCATATGCAGTTTGCTCTGAAATCCTATCCAAGTGCTGCATCGCTTTTACGTGCGCAATAGCCAAATCAACTACGTGTATATAATCCCGAAGGCATGAACCATCGGGTGTATTGTAGTCATCACCAAAGACTGTAAGTTTTTCACGTTTGCCTGCTGCTGTTTGTGTTACATACGGCAGTAGGTTATTAGGTACACCAATAGGAAGCTCTCCTAACAACGCAGAAGGGTGTGCTCCTATCGGATTAAAGTATCGCAATGAAATTACCTTGAAACCTGTTTTATACGCATCTTCTAAAATACGTTCACACATTTGTTTTGTCGCGCCATAGGGAGACTCTGCTCTCTTAAAGGGTGCACTTTCGTCTACTGGTATTTGATCTGGTTGCCCGTAGACTGTACATGAAGAAGAAAAAATAAAATCCTTTATATTATTTTCCTTCATAACCTCTAACATCGTAACAAGTGAGCCTATGTTATTTTGATAATAACTAAGCGGGATTGTCACCGATTCGCCCACAGATTTAAAAGCGGCAAAATGCATCACGCATTTAAACGTTCCTTCTTTTTTAAAGACCTGTTGCACGAAGTTTTTATCTCCACAATCGCCATTGTAAAATGTTGGCTTTACGCTTGTGATTTTCTCAATGCCGTTGAGCAGCGTGAGATCACTTCTTGAGAGGTCGTCTATGATTACAGGTTCATAACCAGATTGAATCAATTCAACTACAGTGTGAGCCCCAATGTATCCGGCTCCGCCTGTGACAAGGATTTTTTTAGAATTCATTATACTTTTTTAATTATAATCTCGATGTTACAATTGATCTATCCAGTGTGCCTTTCACATCATAAACAACAGTATTGCTATCTCGAATAGCATTCCAATCAAGGTTGTTAAATTCAGCATGATTTACTGCCGCTACAATGGCGTGATATTTTTTATTGGGAGCCTCAACTAATGACAACCCATATTCATGTTTAACTTCTTGCGCGTCGGCAAGCGGATCATAAACATCAACGTTTGTTCCGAAGCTTTTTAACTCCTGGATTAGATCAACTACTTTACTATTTCTAATGTCAGGGCAATTTTCTTTAAACGTAATACCTAACACCAATATATTGGCTTTATTAATTGGCATCTCATGTTGTGCCATTAGCTTTATGACGCAATTGGCTATGTGCACACTCATGTTATCATTGATTCGTCTTCCTGAAAGAATTACTTCAGAATGATAACCCAGGCTTTCAGCTTTATGTGTCAGATAATATGGATCTACTCCTATACAGTGACCACCAACTAATCCAGGTTTGAAAGGAAGAAAATTCCATTTTGTTCCTGCTGCCTCCAGCACTTCATGAGTATCTATACCAATTCGTTCAAAAATCAGCGCTAGTTCGTTTACAAAAGCGATGTTCACATCACGTTGTGAGTTCTCTATCACCTTTGCTGCCTCCGCTACTTTTATAGAAGAGGCTTTGTGAGTACCCGCAACAATTATTTTTCTGTATAACTGGTCAACTTTGTTAGCTACATCTGCAGTGCTGCCGCTGGTAACTTTCTTAATGGTAGTAACCCGATGTAGTTTATCTCCTGGATTGATTCGCTCTGGAGAATATCCGCAGAAAAAATCTTTATTAAATTCAAGACCACTTGTTTTCTCAAGTATAGGAACACAAACCTCCTCGGTACATCCAGGATAAACGGTTGACTCATATATTACAATGTCACCTTTTTTCAAGACGTTGCCAACCGCTTTGCTGGCATTCTCTAAGGGTCTTAGATCTGGTTTTTTAAATTCATCAACAGGTGTTGGTACTGTTACGATAAAATAATTTACATCACGTAAATCACCCAGAGTGTAAGTGAACTTTAGCTTCGTTGAACTTTTTAATTCATGTTCATCAACTTCTTTAGTTCTGTCAAACCCTGTTGAAAGTTCTTCTATTCGCTCTTTGTTAATATCAAAACCAACAACGTCTACAACCTTACCAAATTCTACTGCTAATGGAAGGCCAACGTAGCCCAAGCCTATAACTCCTATTTTATCCATTCTAATTCGATTTTATGTTGTAGTAATCAAGATACCAATCAATAAATTTTCCGACACCTACTTCAATGGGAGTGCCAGGTTTAAAGTCGACTTCCAGCATCAGGTCGTTCACATCTGCCCAGGCTTCTGGAACGTCACCTATTTGCATTGGTAGGAAATTCTTAATTGCCTTTTTACCAAGTTTGTTTTCAATGAGTTCTATATATTTTAGAAGCTCTATCTGAACATTATTACCTACATTAAAAATTCTATATGGAGCAAAACTGGTTGCAGGGTCTGGCGAAAGTGCGCTCC
>Ga0310811_10002688_pt1 | contig 22256 bp, 20 predicted proteins | sample YCmetagenome_FD_207642 | JGI IMG/M metagenome (GOLD analysis project Ga0310811, IMG submission 207642) | Soil microbial communities from experimental microcosm in Duke University, North Carolina, United States - YC | ecosystem: Engineered > Artificial ecosystem > Soil microcosm > Unclassified ...
CTGGCTCGCTATGACGTTCAGGCAATGCTGGTTGGCGAGTCACTGGTTGTCTCACCGGACATTTCTACGCAGATACATATGTTATTGCACGGAGCAAACGAAACCACACAGGTTAAAATCTGTGGTCTGAAAACTCCTGAACATGTCAATACAGCGATTGAAGCAGGTGCCGATATGCTTGGTTTCATTTTCTATAAGCCAAGCCATCGCTACATATCACCACAACAGGCAGTGGCATTGCTGGAAGCCAGCCAGAGCTACGCACAGGGCACAGCAGGCGTGGCAAAACCAGATCTGGTCGGCGTCTTTGTAAACGAAGATGCAGCGTATATCAATGAAGTTGCTGATCAAGTGGGCCTCAATTACATACAATTGCATGGCAACGAATCACCGGAATTCTGCAAGCAAATCAAACGACCGATCATTAAAGCAATCTCATTAAAGAGCCAGGATGATCTGGCACTCATCAACGAGTACACATCAGTGGCATGGCGCATACTGATTGACACCCCAACACCATCCTGGGGCGGATCGGGTGAGACAAATGATTGGGAACTTGCACGTCTGGCTGCTCACGAGACAAAAATCCTGCTCGCTGGTGGCCTGACAGCCGAAAATGTAACAGAGGCAATTCAATCCATTCGACCCTGGGGTGTTGATGTCAGTAGCAGCATCGAGACGAATAAAGAGAAGGATAGCGAAAAAATATGCAAATTCCTTATCAGCGTTCGTCAAGAGAAAAAGGCCATCGGAAACAAATAGTTCATTTTTTCTTTCATTCTCTTTCACCGCCACTGTTGACGGTCTGAGGGTGGGAAGAACAGCACGAACTCGCAGGAGTCCGTAGCCCTACACTCCATCGGGAGACGTGTCGTTCAGGAAAAAACCATTACATACTGTTCATTGCCAGAAACAAAAGAGCATTGAACAGAGAGAAAGGTAGACAATAAGGTAGACAATGCAGACAGAGAAAAAATCAGATCAGAGCACATATCAGCATGATTTCTTTCCTGATAAACGAGGACGATTCGGGGATTTTGGTGGTAAATTTGTTCCTGAAAGCTTGATGAAAAATTTAACTGAACTTGAAACCGCCTATGAAGAAGCAATCAAAGATCCCACCTTCCTTGAAGAGTTAAACTATGAACTGGATACCTATGTAGGGCGTCCAACAAAGCTACAATATGTTCCTCGTTTCTCCGAAATGGTCGGGAATAATGTCAAAATCTATCTCAAACGTGAAGATCTTGCCCATACCGGAGCACACAAAATCAATAATGCTCTTGGGCAGGGCTTACTAGCCCGCCGTATGGGTAAAAAGCGTATCATTGCGGAAACAGGCGCAGGTCAACATGGTGTGGCAACGGCAACTGTCTGTGCCAAACTTGGTTTAGATTGCATCATCTATATGGGTGAAATAGATATTCAACGGCAATCACTCAATGTCTTCCGCATGAAATTGCTCGGTGCTGAAGTACGTTCAGTCAAAAGTGGTGGTCAAACGCTCAAAGATGCAGTGAATGAAGCCATTCGCGATTGGGTCACAAACGTTGAAACCACCTTCTATATATTTGGCACCGCTGCTGGTCCGGCACCATACCCTCGTATCGTCCGTGATCTGCAATCAGTCATCGGCAAAGAAGCGCGAGAACAAATCATCAAACAGGAGGGTCGCTACCCTGACCAGATCTATGCTTGTGTCGGTGGAGGCAGTAACGCTATTGGTATCTTCTATCCTTTCGCCGATGTTCCAGAAGTACAGCTTATCGGTGTTGAGGCAGGCGGAACCAGCCTGGAACCAGGCCACCACGCGTCAACGCTGGTAGCAGGCACTCCCGGTGTACTACATGGTGCCATGAGCTACCTGCTCCAGAACGAAGATGGTCAGATCATTGATACCCATAGCATCTCTGCCGGTCTGGACTATCCTGGTGTCGGTCCAGAGCACAGCTATATGAAAGATACCGGACGAGCATCCTATGTTTCAGCTTCGGATGCCACCGCTTTACATGGTCTGGAAGCTTTAAGCCGTAGCGAAGGCATCATACCAGCGTTGGAGTCCTCCCATGCTCTCGGCTATGTGCTTGAACAGGGCGAACAAGGTAATCTACCAGAAGGCGCGTTGATCATCGTTAACCTATCAGGGCGCGGCGATAAAGACATGATGACAGTGGCAAAGGCATTCAACGTTCATCTCTAGGGGGGTAATGAGTACTTTTCAATATCATCCAGATATTCTCACACGCTTTCCCGCAGTAACTGGTGGCATTATTCTCGCGCAAGGTATGACAAATGGCCCAACGCCGGAACCACTATTGACGATGTATCAAGCAGAACAAGAACGTGTCAAAACAGAGCTTGAAAACACCGCGCTGAGCGAGTTACCAACACTCTCAGCCTGGAGGAGCGCATTTCGTAAATTCGATGTCAATCCGACGCAGTATCGCTGCGCGGCTGAGGCACTTTTACGCCGCCTGACCAAAAAAGGTGATATTCCAAGCATCAATGCCCTTGTCGATATCGGTAATCTCATCAGCATTCGCTATGCTCTGCCAGTTGCGGTTTTTGACACAAGAAGTCTCCAGGGACCTATCACTGTGCATTTCGCCAATGGAACAGAACGCTATACAACATTGGGAGAAAGCGAAGCGGAACATCCAGCAATAGGAGAAGTGATCTTCTCTGACGACACGGGTCTGGTCGTTGCCCGACGCTGGTGCTGGCGACAAAGCGAACAGAGCGCGGCGCAACAGGATACGACATCCGCAATCTTCGCCATTGAAGCGCATCATACCAATGGACCCGCTGATGTCGCCTCAGCTCTCAGCACATTACAGGAACTATTAACAACATACATTGGCGGATCTTTCATATCAGGTATCCTTGATGCGCACCATCAAGGTATCTCATAGTAGCACAGAGGAGCAAGTCATGGGAACCATGAGCACAAACGTTGCCAGACAACAAGGTATACCAGCACAGAAGATCACACAGGCTTTCCAACAGGCCAAAAAGGAAGGGCGCAGTGTTCTCATTCCTTATTTCATGTGTGGTTATCCCTCAGCAACTAAATCTGCTGAGATTATTCTCGCCGCTGCGGAAGGCGGTGCAGACATTATCGAATTGGGCATGCCGTTTAGCGACCCATTGGCGGATGGGCCAACTATCCAACATGCCGGACAGATTGCACTCAACAATGGCATGACCGTTCAGGGGTGTATGGAGATCGCTAAAGAGGTTTCTTCACACTGCGACGTTCCATTGCTACTGATGGGATATTATAATCCGCTTCTCGCCTATGGTCTTGAACGTTTTTGTACCACAGCAATAGCTAATGGTGTCAGCGGCTTAATTATTCCCGATCTGCCACCAGAGGAAGCAGATGAATTGCAAGCAATAGCCTATCGTCATGGTCTGGGTATTGTTTACCTGGTTCCTCCGACGACTCCTGACAAGCGTATCGCCAATGTCGTACAACGCATCGCCGCAGGACCGGGCAGTTTCTTGTACTGCATTTCACTGAGTGGAGTCACTGGCGAACGCGCCAAACTGCCCCCTCACTTACAAAGCTTTATTACAAGGGTTCGTTCATATGTAACGGAATACAATATTCCACTGGCAATCGGGTTTGGCATTTCAAAACCAGAGCATATCGTAGCAGTATCAAAATACGCGGAAGGAGCAGTTGTTGGAAGTGCATTAATCAATCTTATTGATCAACAGCCAGAGGCAGAACAAACATCGGCAATCAAAAGCTATATCAAAAGCCTCGCGCAAAAATAGTATTACCCAGACATACCATCTATACATAAAGAAGGCCCTACGAACGGTCAGAAAATACAGATGCAAACATGCTACTATCATTTACAATAAAGGGATATGAGTTTTACACATGGGGTAAACGATCCCAATTTCCTACCAGGAAGGAATGATAAAGCTAATGTATTGCAGAGGTATTCGTGGAGCTACAACGGTAAAACACAACGATAGAGAAGAAATACTTGCAGCGACAAAAGAATTACTGCTCGTGCTCATCGAGAAAAATGATCTGAAAGCTGAAGATATTGCCAGCGCAATCTTTACACTGACGGCAGATCTCGATGCAGAGTTCCCGGCAGTCGCAGCACGAGGGTTGGGATGGACAGAAACGGCGTTGATGTGTACCCGTGAAATCCCGGTACCAAACAGCCTGGGGAAATGCATTCGGGTGCTTATTCATGTCAACACAACAAAAAGCGCCGGTGAAATACAACATGTCTATCTGCGTGAAGCTGTAACCCTTCGCCCTACGTTCGCTGTAGATCTCTAATCTAAGATGTAGCCCTTTTCTGCTCTTCTCCGTTCAACTGAAGAGGAACAGAAAACTTACCTGGCGACTATCGGCAGTCAGACCATAACAATGGTGTCATATGCCGTTATACGAACAGTGTATCAATAATCATTCAAGAGTATACAGATCTGTTTTACTTCTATTAAAGGAGATTTAAATGATTGTTGTAATGAAATCAGCTAGTAGCGCTGCAGATATTCAGCACGTTGTGGAGTATCTGGAGAAACATGGTTTATCAGGTCACACATCTCAGGGTGTAGAACGTACAGTCATCGGCGTTCTTGGCGCGGTCGGTGCATCTGGCGCTCCCGGTGGCATTGGTGGCATCAGCCCGGAAATAGAAGAGGCACTCGGTGGACTGCCAAATGTCGATAGCGTCATTCGTGTTTCCAAACCTTACAAACTTGCCAGTCGAGAATTCCATCCCGCAGATACCATTGTAGAGATCCCATCTGCCTGTGTGGCGGGGGGAGTCGTACGCATTGGCGGTCCAGAAGTGGTTATGATGGCAGGCCCCTGTACGGTCGAAAGCGAAAAACAATTGATGACTACCGCCGAAGCTGTGCGCAAAGAGGGTGCGGTTATCCTGCGTGGTGGCGCGTTTAAGCCATCTACTTCACCATATGGTTTCCGTGGTATGGGTGAAGCAGGACTCAAACTCCTTGCGAAGGCTCGTGATGAGTTTGGCATGGCAATCATCACTGAGGTTATGACCCCTTCCGATGTGGCATTAGTCAGCGAATACGCTGATATTCTCCAGATCGGTACACGTAATATGCAGAACTACATGCTGCTGGACGAAGTTGGTCGCTCCAACAAGCCAGCCGTGTTGAAGCGTGGTATGTCTGCCACCTTCGAAGAATGGCTACTGGCGGCTGAATATGTGCTGTCTCAGGGGAATCGCAATGTGATCCTTTGTGAGCGTGGTATCCGTACTTTCGAAAAAGCAACGCGTAATACGATGGATATCAGCGCGATTCCATTGATTAAACAGCTTTCCCATCTGCCCATTATTTCAGATCCCAGTCAGGGAACCGGACGTCGCGATCTGGTTGGGCCAATGTCGTTAGCCTCTGTCGCCGCTGGCACCGATGCTCTTCTGATCGAAGTTCATCCAAATCCAGACGAGGCGCTCAAAGATGGCGCACAATCAATCACAATTCCTCAGTTCAGAGCATTAATGCCACAATTACAGTCAGTAGCAGGCGCTGTAGGACGTTCATTTATCACGGAATAATATCCGGCACCAAAACAGGAAAACCTGCCGCTCTATCAGAGTCTGGCAGGCTTTCTGACATATTCATCACAATCGTGACACAAATTTAACCAGCAGGCTTATTTCTCTTGCCGCAATGAACGAGAGTAATAGGCCATCTGTGTCGCGGCCTCTTCAACGCCAACGGTAATACTATAGAGACGCGAAATATCATACTCCAAAAGTATCCGATATAATTCGTTACAGATGTACTCCGCCAGCATTTCCGCAGTGGAGTTTTCTATCGGAAGCTCCACGACATCAGTGCGTGGAAAGACATAACGCTTGTCCTGAAACTGGATTTCCCATGTATCATCAGAAGCGGTCAATGCTAACTGCGGATTACGCATTGGCAATAAAAATCTGTGATCCAGATGGCGACAAATCTCCTTTGTATGCCGTTTGAGGATGGTAAAATCAAAAACCAGACTATCCTCACCAAGCTCCCCCTCTACCTCCACCAGTACACCGTAGTTATGCCCATGTAATCGCTCACATTTGCCGCCATACGTAATAAAATGGGCAGAACTAAAATTGAGATAACCACCCTCAACTTTCACTTTACGCGCAATCCGCTTACCAGCCATACCAGGTCCTCGTTTCGTTTGATCTCGTGGAGAGAATAAGATTCAGGAAAAACTTTGTACACAGGATACCATTCACAACTGAGAGAAACAAGAGAAAACGTTGTCTCCTTTTCACCCATCACACAAAAACACATGGTCATAAATTTATTGACATCCATGAACCAAAAAGGCTACCCCCTGTGTGCAACCAGCATACCTCATCTTGATGCAAGCCATGGCTTCTACACATGCTACGGCTAAACGGCGTTGACAACGGTGTTTCCATAACATGTGCTATACTATAGAAGTGCTAGCAAGACACTTCCCAATGTCGAAGCAAAAGGAGAAAGCCAATAATGACAGTTTCTGAAACGTTAACCAGAATACAACAATCGTTTAAACCATCCGCAGCCGCTGGCTTAAACAAAATTATTCAGTTGCATATCACGGGTCAGGATAACGGTACCTATGCGCTGAAAATCGCAGATCAACAATGCGAACTCATTTCTGGAGGCGTTGAGAAACCTGATGTCACCCTCACCGTAAGTGATCAAGATTGGGTCGCACTTACAACAGGGCAATTAGATGCCATGAATGCCTTTCTCACGGGAAAGATCAAAGTAGAAGGTGATCGCTTGCTGGTAATGCGCATCCCCTCCCTCTTCTCCATGAAATAAGATTTTATCCTGTTTTCGCTTCTAATATGCGATAATTCTAATACCCTTTTCTGTTTGGATATTTCGTGTTTTTGTGTTATTTCATGGACGAAGAATCTTTACGCATCTTGCCATAGGATGATTTCCCATGATATACTCGTCTTAACTGAATAAGTCTCTGCCAGACACTTTTTGAACATACGGAAAAACCGTAGAAAGGCGTCCGACATGGTTCTTAGGAGCAGTGATTTACATCATAGTTTACAGCACCTTGATGGCCTGTTGACAACTCACGAAGCAGCAAAAAAGCTAGATTTAAGTTATTGGCACTTCATGCATCTTGTTGAAGCGGGACGGATTCCCGGTATGCGTGTCGTTGACCGCTGGCTCTTTTCGCCAGATGACTTAGATGGCTATCGACGCAGCAAATTTGGTGCATTGGAGGATCTAGCTCGCGCAGCCCTGGAAAGTCCATATGTCGGCCTGACAGAAAAACAAACTATTATCTGCCAATATCTCCTTAATAACGAACGTCCTTCAGAGATCGCACGTAAATTACAACAATCCAGGCAAGCTGTCCATTCTCAAATATCGTTAATACGCGAAAAAGTGTCTCGCATCCAAACCACACCTTTAGTCCCTCCTGATACAACAACACGTACAACCAATAAACGTGGTTCTCGCACCAGGAGAGCACAGGCTCAACTGTAAGAAACTCATATTGCTGGCAGTTAATACGCACCTGCCCATGGAGAAGTGTCTGAAACATCTCATTTCCATCAGACACTTCTCTTACAAAAATCTGTCCCCGGTCTGATGGACATGCCATCCCCAAACATCATCTTCTTGTGACCTGTATATAGCTGTTAAGATCTTCTTATTCATGTTATTCTTTTTCTATATCATCCGTTTCACTAACCATAAACGTGCTATATACAAGACTAGCTTATAGAGAGGTTTTTTCATGGCACAGGAACATGTTCTCGTCCACCCTGATGGTCCGACAATGTATCAGCCGATTGAAGATTATGCAATGATCGGAGATTTACATACCGTTGCATTGGTAGGAAAAAATGGTTCAATCGACTGGTGTTGTATTCCACGTTTTGATTCACCCAGTGTCTTTGGCTCGCTGCTTGACATCAATAAAGGCGGCTTCTTCAGTATCGCGCCTTCATTCGATCAGACCACAAACATGGGGCGCCGTCAGATGTACCTTCCCGAAACAAATATTTTGATTACCCGCTTTATGACGGTTGACGGTGTTGGTGAATTGATCGACTTTATGCCAATCAAAAAATCAGGAACTTCGGCGCATCAACACCACATTGTACGTGCAATCCATGTTGTTCGTGGCTCACTCCCATTTGAAATCATCTGCCGTCCAGCATTTAACTATGCACGTGACTCCCATACTGTTGAAGTATCAGAAAATGGCGCTGTTTTCCATAGCGATAGCTTAAGCCTGGGATTGGCTTCCGGTGTCCCTCTGGAGATTGATGAGCAAGGAGGCGTGCGCGCAAACTTCACACTCCACACAAACCAATGGGCTTATTTTGTACTGGAAAGTGCCGAACACCATCACCTCACCCCCAGACGGATGCTTCATCATGAATATGAGACATTATTCAATGAAACAATGACCTACTGGCAAAAATGGCTTGCCCAGAGCAAGTATCAGGGACGCTGGCGTGAAGTCGTTCAACGCTCTGCCCTTGCCCTGAAACTTATGACTTATGAACCAACTGGCGCTATCGTTGCTGCTCCGACAACCAGCCTGCCAGAAACACCCGGTGGCGAGCGGAACTGGGACTATCGCTTCACCTGGCTACGCGATGCCGCGTTCACTATTTATAGCCTGCTCATTCTGGGCTTTCGCCAGGAGGCGGAAGCGTTTATGGGCTGGATCGATGCACGCTGCCATGAACTTGAACCAAATGGCTCATTGCAACCGATGTATGCTATTGATGGAGGTCATGAGTTAACTGAAATCACGCTCGATCATCTCGAAGGCTACAAACAAAGCCGACCTGTACGTATTGGCAATGGCGCCTATAAACAAAAACAGCTTGATATCTACGGCGAATTAATGGACTCTGTTTATATCTTTAATCGCTATCAAGATATTTCCTATGACCTCTGGACGAATCTACGTCGCTTACTTGATTGGTTAGATAAACACTGGCAGGAAGAGGATGAGGGCATATGGGAAATTCGCGGTGGCCCCAGACAATTCGTACATTCACGTGTGATGAGCTGGGTCGCTTATGATCGCGCAATCCGTATCGCCCGCCACCGTGGTCTTCCCGCGCCATTAACAAAATGGAGCAACAATAGCGCCCAGATCTATGAGGAAATCATGGATAAAGGCTGGCATGAGCAAAAACAGAGCTTTATTCAATACTATGGGAGCGATGCCGTTGATGCCAGTTCGCTGCTCATGAGTCTGACACGGTTCTCTGGTCCCACTGACCCACGAATGTCAAGTACGCTCGAACGGATTCAAAAGGAACTGACCAGCGACTCGCATGTCTTCCGTTATAATCCGAAAAAGGCCGCCGATGATGGCTTTATGAGCGATGAAGGCACGTTTAGCCCCTGTAGTTTCTGGTATACAGAGGCACTGGCACGCGCAGGACGAACGACCGAAGCACGCTTGATCTTAGAAAAGATGCTGACTTACTCCAACCATGTTGGGCTATTCGCTGAAGAAATTGGTCCGACCGGAGAAGCACTGGGCAATTTCCCCCAGGCATTTACCCATCTGGCACTGATCAGCGCCTGCTATAACCTGGATCGCGCACTTGATGGTAAACTACTCAGCTAGCGAGCAGAATACAGGTGCCACAAGCATGAATGTATGGTATGCTCATACGTAAGCTTGACGTTTGCGTTGGAAACAAGTACAATTCACCATTGAAGTGTCGGTACTTAAACTTACTGATTCCACCGGGCGATGAAGACCGTCCGGTTTTCTTATGCCTATGAGGAGTAATTGCCAGGAATATGCAAGCAATCGAAGAAACATCACAAAACCTTATTGAACGCACCGACATCCGCAATGTTGCTATCATCGCCCACGTTGACCACGGAAAGACGACACTTGTAGATGGTCTATTAAAACAAAGCCACATTTTCCGTGATAATCAACAGGTTGGCGAACTTATCATGGATTCAAATGACCAGGAACGAGAACGTGGCATTACGATTCTGGCAAAAAATACAGCGATTGAATATCGTGGGACCAAAATCAATATTATTGATACCCCAGGACACGCTGATTTTGGGGGTGAGGTCGAACGTGTTTTAAATATGGCTGATGGTTGTATCCTTCTTGTTGATGCGGCTGAAGGTCCTATGCCACAGACACGTTTCGTGTTACAGAAAGCACTGGAACTCCGTTTACATCCTATTGTGGTTGTCAATAAAATTGACCGTAAGGACGCTCGTGCCGATCAAGTCATTGAAGAGACACAGGATCTTTTCCTGGAACTCGCAACCGACGACGATCAGCTTGATTTCCCGGTTCTGTATGCGATCGGGCGTGACGGCGTTGCGATGCAACACATAGATGATGAACGCAAAGATTTACAGCCGCTGTTCGATACGATTATCAGCCATGTACCGGCACCAAAGGTTGATAGCGAGGCTCCCTTCCAACTTCTTGTAACCGCGCTTGACTACGACGATTATAAAGGCAAATATGCAATTGGACGTATCATTCGTGGACATATTACACCAAATACTGCTGTTGCGCGGATCAATCGCGATGGTGAGGTCAGTCGGCAAAAAGTGAATCTGGTGATGACCTATCGTGGATTACAACGCCTGGAGACAGATGAAGCCAAAGCAGGTGACATTATTGCCCTGACCGGCATTGCTGATGCCAACATTGGCGAAACCCTGGCTGACATCGATCATCCTGAAGCGCTGCCATCCATTGCCATCTCTGAACCAACTTTGAAGATGACATTTGGCGTCAATACCAGCCCATTCTCAGGCCGGGAAGGAAAATTCTCAACATCACGTCAACTACGCGCTCGCCTGTATCGAGAGCTAGAGACAAATGTCAGCCTGCGCGTTGAAGACGGCAACACCCCTGATGAATTTATTGTGTCTGGTCGTGGTGAATTACACCTCTCGGTCTTGATCGAAACGCTTCGTCGTGAAGGGTATGAATTACAGGTATCACGTCCTGAGGTTATCACCCACGTCGATGAAAACGGTCATGTGCAGGAGCCTATCGAACATCTCGTCATTGATACCAGAGATACGTTCATTGGTGCGCTTACCGAGGCACTTTCAATCCGTAAAGCGCAGTTAACCAACATGACAAACGACGGGAATGGCAATGTGCGTATTGAATATGATATCCCAACCCGTGGTTTGATTGGTTTCCGTAATGCGTTCCTGACCCTTACCAGAGGAAATGGAGCACTGAGCAGCCTGTTAAATGGCTTTACTCCCTGGATGGGCAAAATCAGCACCGCTCGTATGGGTGCGCTGATTGCTTCCGAACTGGGCGTTGCGGTCACGTATGGCTTAAACAATGCGCAGATGCGTGGTGACACATTTATTGAGCCAAGCACGCCCGTCTATGAAGGGATGATTATCGGCCTTAATGCGCGACCAGATGATCTGGTGGTTAATGTCTGTAAAGAGAAACAGAAGACGAATATTCGCTCTTCTACCTCGGATATCTCAGTTCGCTTAACACCACCCGTACTCATGAGTCTGGAACAATCGCTGGACTTTATTAATGACGACGAATTGGTAGAAGTGACACCACAAAATATCCGCTTGCGCAAACGCTATCTGACACAACATGAGCGTTCACGTATGCGCGCACATGAAATGGGTAAATAGTCGCTGTCGTCTGTCTGCAATATCTGTGCTGCCTCGCCAATACCATGCGAGGCAGCACCTTTTTATATGATCTCCTTTTTCCTCTCATCAACGCACCACAGATACCTGAACTGCGTCAAAATACGCCCACAATCCCATATCTGCCAGCAAACAATATAAAGAAAAACGCACTAGAAGACGATTATCTACAAAAAAGCATAAACTTTATTGTAAAGTAGCACATATTCTCACGAAGGGAGGGGCTTGCTGTGGCTATTCACCATCACAAGGCCGTCTGCGTTACAACGATGACACTACTTCTCTGCGCCAGTCTCTGGTTCAATTCATCGATAGAGGCATATGCACAAACACACAACACACAACACACAACAGTAACAACGATACATTATGTCTACTGCCCTGCTCCCCCATACTGGTGCTGGTGATTACTACCTGTGTAGAGCATCTGCATAAAATCCATACTTGCATATGTACAGGCACTCTACACAGGTAAAACAATAGTTTCATGCAAAAAATGGCAGAGTATTTCCTTTTTTTCAACGTATATGCTATGCTTTGAACGAATACGACAAATAGAGACATACATGGGAGGCGAAACAATGCCCGAGCATACCTCTGCTCAAGTTACATTCTATGTCAAAGCTGGTTGTCACTTATGCGATGAAGCCCGTGATATCCTTGATGAAATCGCCGCTGAAACGGAGTATGAACTGACTGAAATCGATATTCGCCGCGATATGGCGCTCTTTGAACGGTATCGTTATCGCATTCCCGTTATTCTGATCAATGGCGTCGAGGTCGCTGAGGGCCGCATCGAATATGCCGATCTCATGCAGGCTTTTCCTGACCAACAACAGGCATAAGCACTTTCCGTCCAACTCGATCTATCTACACAACATGGTCACAATGCGCTATAATCGAGGGCAGAAAGAGTCAAGAAAGCTAGAGCAGATTTCATTTTAACAAATTACCGTATGATCTTATTCCAAAACTCGACGCCACTCTCATGATGAGTGCTGCGTACGCAGGTTTGCGAATAAGCAGTATTTGATAACTAACAAGAAACTAAGTAGAGAGAGTATGTCCGAAACCGAGAATACAGCATCACGCACAACGTTTGCAGTCACGACACTGGGCTGTAAGGTAAATCAGGCTGACAGTGAAGCTATTGGTGACCAGATGAGCGCGGCGGGTTTCAAGCAGCGCGATTTCAACGATGATGCAGATGTTTATATTGTGAATACATGTACCGTCACCCATCTAGGTGATCGCAGTTCCCGCCAGCTCATCGCGCAAGCGCATCGTCGCCATCCTGATGCACTGCTTGTCGTCACAGGCTGCTATGCTGAATTAAATCCCCAGGGCGTCGCTGCATTGCCGGGTGTAAATCTGGTTATCGGCAATACTGGCAAAGATTCGCTCATTGAAACCATCCAGCGCTCCTTGCAGAGCGAGATTGCAGCGCCACAACAGGCAGCCACAGAAACCGCTACAGAGATAGCAACCATTGCCCCCAATGGTCGGGTATTGCCAGTATTGCCATTAGATACACAGCATATCGGCAGTGATCAGGCACTGGCATTTGATCCCACCGAAGAGGAGCCACAGCCAGACAATCCTTCACGCCTGACTTTTTTTGGCGAGAATGTCCCGGCGATCAGTGAAAATGCGCGTGAGCGCGTATTCTCACGCACACGTGTACAGATGAAGGTACAGGACGGCTGTAATAATCGCTGTACCTACTGTATTGTGCCCACCGTACGTGGAAAATCACGTAGCCGCAGCATTGCTTCGGTGGTCGAGAACGTTCAACGCAAAGCTCACGCTGGCTATCAGGAAATTGTGTTAACCGGCATTCACCTGGGTGACTACCATCCAGACGAGGAGAAAAAATTCGATCTGGGTGATCTGATCGCGAGACTACTGGAGGAGACAGAGATACCGCGCATTCGCGTCTCTTCTCTGGAACCGGAAGATTTTGAGCTGGAATGGCTGGAGTTATGGAAAAATCCACGCATGTGTCGCCACTTCCACCTGCCCATGCAAAGTGGCTCCGATGATGTGCTACGTCGTATGGCGCGGCGCTACAAGAGCGCCCGCTATCGTGAGATCATCCAGACGGCGAAACAATTGATCCCAGGTGTAGCAATCAGTACCGACATCATTACAGGTTTCCCAGGCGAAACAGATGAAGATTTTGAGCTGACTTACCAGTTAGCAAAGGAACTGGAATTCGCCAAGACACATGTCTTCCGCTTCTCAGCCCGTCAGGGCACGGCTGCCGCACGTATGCGTGCTCACGTGAAGGAAGATATCAAAAAAGCCCGCAGCCAGCGCTTACTTGACTTGAATGAAGAGCATAGCCGACTCTTCCGCGAACAATTTCTTGGCGAAACCATTGATGTGCTGATTGAGCAGAATAAACACGGCATCTGGGAAGGTTTGACCGATAATTATCTGCGTGTCGAAGTCCATGATCTCCCTGAAGATCACGAATGGCAACACACCGTCATCAAAGCTCGCTTGAATCATCTTGTTGATGATGGCGTTCACGGAACCTTCGTCGCAGCCAGATAATTCTCAACTCTTCCCCTATAGGGATAGTCATTGATCCGCCAGACAACGTAGGGCACGCAAACAACAAATGTGCCCTACGCCTCCCGAGTTACCCCAATACATACCACCATAACCCACACATGCAAAACACTCACTCATAACTCTTATAGCAAATCACGCGACACTTTATCATAGGAACTCACTAAAATCTCAGTGGCCTCCTCTTCACCCACCATCTTTGATAACCGATTATACACAATATCAAGCCGTCTAAACTTACTTGAAATAACCTTATGAGAGGCCGAAATCGTATACTGATCAAAAATGTTGACACAACATGCTTCAAGCTGCTTTCTAACACGAGCACATTCGCTGGCAGTTCCCAATATTTTCCTCCACTACCCTGATAATAAAATACATGTATCACAAATATCATACTTCAAGATACTAATCATAATAGTAGCATTACACGATGACTTCTTTCAATACTTATAGACTGTTATACTAATTTTGATCCAAGTCTTAAAAGTGGAGTAATCAAATGCGGCGAAGATTGCGGGTGAAAGAAGTTGCGCAAAACCAGGGATTCAGTATGGGAAAACTGTCCCGCAACGCAGATGTAGCCTATAGAACAGTTCAGTTGATTTGTAACGATCCATATCGAGATGTAGAACTGGGCACCTTAGAGAAACTGGCAAAAGTCTTAGGCGTTATGCCTTTTGATCTCGTCGAATACTTTGACGATGAAGAGGATACGACTCCATAAAATCATACCCCCAATAACGATACGAACATCCTCAATGCCCCGTATCAAAGGGGATCCACAATCCTCTATTTCGCGCTACAATATCAATAGATTGTGACGAATAAGAGCAAGAGGACGACGGTGTTCGATGAAGCGCATATTCATTTTCCTTTCCTTGCTGATGGGCATACTCATCTGCAGCACCTCCTGTATGTCAATCGCTGATACGACTACAGGAAAATCTAATCCACCGCCAACGCCACAGATGATTCAGCAACCCGGTGCGGCGCTAGCAATTCAGGGCACAGGAACATTCCATGAATTTCCACTTCCGCAGCAACAAAACGGCCTTATGCGTCCGGTAATTGATGCCCAGGGTCGCATCTGGTTTGGTGAGATGGGTCGGAATGCGCTGGCTTCTTTTGATCCCCATACCCGGCAGTTCACACAAATAACGATTCCTCACGGTCAGGGTGGCATCATGGGTGTACTCATCGCTCCGGATAATTCTGTCTGGTTTTCAGAACAAACCGCCAACTATATCGGACACTATATGCCCACGACAGGGACATTTCAGACCTATCCCCTCCCTGTCGTCCATATTCCTGATCCCTCCAACCCCGGCAAACAGCTCACGTTGCCCTCAGCCCCTAATGATCTGGCCTGGGATCAACATGGCAATATCTGGTTTACTGAAATGAATGTCGATACCATTGGTAAGCTCAACACCAGCACAGGACAGTTCACATACTATCCGTTGACAAAACAGCGCTCCATACAAAAACTCAATCCATACGGCATTACCGTTGATGCACAGGGAAAAGTCTGGTTTACGGAGTCAGGCACAAATAATCTGGGATATCTTGATCCAGTAACGGGCCAGATTCGTACCTATACACAACCAACGCCAGATAATCCACTGATGGAGATAGTCAGCGATAAGCAGGGTACTATCTGGGCTACATCATTCAATCATGCGATCCTGGTCAAATTCATACCACATACCTACCAATTTACTGCCTATCAAGCCCCAGCAGCGGGAGCAAATTCGGGCATGTATGGCATCACGATTACTCCCGATAATGCAATCTGGGTCACACTGATGGGCAACAATACCGTAGCGCGGTTTGATGCTATCAAACAACAATTCGTCTACTACGCCATTCCTACCTCTGGCAGCGCCCCCATTGGTATCGCCACCGGAATTGATCATACACTCTGGTTTACCGAAACACGTACGGATCAACTTGGCTCGCTGGTGCCCTGAATACAAAAAGCCCCTGACATCCTCAACATGGAGACAAGGAATATCAGGGGTCTGCTGCTTCTTAAAAACATTAACTACATATACTGAGCAAACCAATCGAGGATATGCTGCAAACGCACCTTACGCAACTTTGGATGACCGCCACGTGACAATCCATGACTCTGACCTTCAAAGCGCACGAATTTGGTTTCGCGTCCAAGCCACTTCAGCGCGGCGAAAAGCTGTTCCCCTTGCTCAATCCCACAACGCAGATCTTGCTCGCTGTGAATAATCAGTAATGGCGTATGAATGTTCTTCACGTAGGAGATCGGCGACATCTGCATGTACTTATCGAGATCTTCCCACGGCGTCGTTTCCAGATTGTCCTCAGCCAGATCCCAGCCAAGATCGCTGGCACCAAACATTGATGCCATGTTCGAGACACAGCGATCTGTCACGGCAACCTTGAAGCGATCATAATGCCCGACAAGCCAGTTCGTCATAAAGCCACCATAGCTACCACCAGTGACACCCAGACGCTGCTCATCAATATAACCCAGTTTAATGACCTCATCGACTCCCATCATGATGTCGATAGAATCTTTCTCACCCCAGGCACCACGAACCGCATTGGCGAAATCATAGCCATAGCCGATACTCCCACGCGGGTTACAGAAGAAGACCACATAACCCTGCGCCGTGAGCAATTGCATCTCATGGAAGAAACCATGACCATATAACGTATTCGGACCACCATGAATCTCGACCACCAGCGGATACTTCTTTGCTGGATCAAAATCATGTGGCTTCATAATCCAGCCTTCAATCGACCAGCCATCAGCCCCTTTATACTGAATATTCTCCAATGAAGACAACTGCAACTCAGCAAAAAGCTCATCATTCGCATGAGAGACACGCTGCAATTCGCTGTTCGGGCGAGTTGCGCTGACGAAAATCTCCGCAGCATGTGTCCCGTCACCAACGAGCAATGCCAGCGTCTCTTTGGCGGCATCAATGGAGAAATCACGCACATGCATATTTCCAGGGGTTATCACGACTGGCTCTCCCTGCCCCGCAGTACCGGGCAGAGCATAGATATTGGTCACGCCGTGATAGGAAGCCAGAATAAAGAGTGTTTTGCCGTCAGCCGACCACGCTGGCACCGGAGCGAGATGTTCATCACCCAGATCCGAATTTAGCCAGTCACTACAACTAATCTCCATCCCTTGCGTCAAGACAGTTGGTTGCTCATTCTCAGCCCTGGCAGGGATCACATTCAGGTACGTATAACCAGCGGATTTCAGTTTAGGTGCTGCAAGAAAGGCAATCGTCTGACCATCCGGCGACCATGATGGAGCATTACAACCCAGAGTCCCATCGGTCAAACGGTGGCTTGCGCCATCCTGTATAGACAGGATATAAACATCATCACCGGGCCAACGCCAGCGATCCTCATTATGGTTCGAGACATAGACAATCTGCGTGCCATCTGGCGACCATGCAGCCTCGCCATCATCCCAATCGCCCTCGGTTAACTGCTTGACCTCTCCACCATCCCGCGAGATCAGGAAAAGATGACTTCGCCGCTCATAAATATAGCCCACGCCATCCAAACGATACCAGAGCTGGTCAATGACACGAGCCTGCGGCAGCGGCTTACCATCAACAGGCTCCTCTTCAGACGGTCCAACCGCGGCACTAAACAAAACCTGCATACCATCCGGCGACCAGACCGGAGACGACGCACCATGCTCCTGAAAAGTTAATTGACGAGCCTCACCACCATCGGTCGGGATAATCCAGATCTGCGGTTTACCTTTCCCTTTTTGCTGCTGCTCTTTCGCATCCGCCCCACTCAGATCATCTCCTTCGCGAGCGGAAACAAATGCTAACCAGCGCCCATCAGGTGACCAGACAGGGCTATTCGCACTGGTAGCACCAGAGGTAAAACGTCGCACCTCACCGGTCTTTAACGTCGCTACCCATATAGCAGAACGATAGGCGTGTTTGTGCTCATCGATTGTTGTCACAACATAGGCCACATATTTCCCATCAGGGGAAATCCGTGGTCGCCCCAGAAACTTCATTTTGTACAAATCATCTATTGTAATAGACCGAGCCATAACACCAACCTCTTTCCGGAAATAAAAATGATAACAATCTATACGACTGTCAACAGCACATATTACTGTATCACATCCAGCGTCACTGTTCGCCGTATGACTCCGGCTCGTTGCGACCGCACCGTAATCTCCACCTGCTCTCCCCCCGATCCCTTCACGATCCAATCCACTTTCCGCATCATATCGGCTGGTGACTGATGGGAAAATCCTTCTTCAAGTTTGTTACTTCTACCCTCTAGTTGACCCAATGTCTGTTTCTGCTGGCCCGCAACAAGCGTCACCGTCTCTGGCAGAGTAAGCTCAACTTCAAGCGGGCGCACTACCTTGCGTTCACGTGCCTTCAGGCTGGTATCAGTTGGGAGAAAACCAGCATTTTCCACGACGAAGGTCACACGGAACAGATCATCTCCTAATGATTGAGCAGCAAGATGCCGTACCTGCAAATAAGGACTCAGGGACGCGTGCAGGAGCGTGAAACGGCAATGCTGCTCACACATCTGCGGCAGGTATTTCAATGGAGCATTCTGCACATAGAGTTTTGTGCGCCAGCCACCAATCTCAACCGGCCCTAATTGCGGATGCTCAAAATCATGCCAATCAACAAATGCCTCACCCTCCATCACCTCATCATTCCACCGCAATAATTTCAGATCGTCTTCTTCGGGATGCCAGCGCATCCAGGGAATAAAATCACGTGGTCCGACACCTGCGGTAGTAGGCCGATCCCATAACTCAACGGTAAAACCAAACCAGCCCATATGATCATACGCATAATCATCCATCGCTCCATGAGTCACCTCATCAGGACCATAGCGAAAACCATGATAGGTAGAGGCATGAGGGTAGCCCGTCAGTTCCATGCCTTTCTGTCCCAGCAATTTATAGACCGCCAGATCATCCACAGGAAAATGCTCATCAGGATGCGTACTGTACGGGCGAAGAAATACACCAGAATGCGTATGATACGTTACAAAGCCTGAAATATTGGTATGTTGACGCCAGAACTCTACCTCAGCATGCGTCTCAGGTTCGGATAATGGATAGGGACCAGCGCCAGCCTCCGTCCCTTCGGGTGCCCAATCATAAGGATAGTTCCGATTGATGTCCAACCGCTCACGACGGGGAGCAAAAGGAATGGTAAAACCATCAAAATTACGAATAAATCCTTCAGGCAGAATATGATAATATTCGCCCCCCTCATCATCAATCTCGCGCCGACGCATAATACGGGCATCATGCTCTGAGCATTTCCACGCCCCATTGGCATCTTTGATTCTCATCGTGAGAATCTGTCCATCACCATCAATATCCTCTTGATACAACCCATCCGCCTCATCGGCATCTTGATCCGGACGCGTACTACTGCGCAACGTATGAGGCGTCGTCAGATAACGCTCGGCTCCATCAACACTGATACGTGGCATCAGATAGATCGCGGAACGATCCAGCACCCGTGTCACTTTCTCGTCCTGACCATACTGCTGTAAATATGACCAGAGCGTGTACAACACCACCGTCGAGCCTGTAACCTCGCCAGCATGTGTATTTCCATCAATCCAATAGGCAGGCTTTTCACTTGCAGGACCAGTCTCTTTATTTGTCAGCGTCACCACCCACAAATCACGCCCCTCAAAACTTTTCCCTATCGACTCTAGCTCAGCCAGATGGGGATAGGCAGCGACCAGTTCCTGCAAAATACTCATCAATACATCATAGGTATAATAAGAAAGGACCTCATGTTGAGGATCAAATTCCTGATGAACTATCGCCTCTGGCATAAAAAAGCCCACCTCTCTACAAATGAAACTGTTATGTTGAGTTGATTACTACGATATCACCTTCAGGTTCAGGGGTTACGAGCGACGACGATGGTTCCGTCGGTCACGCTCAAGGGCGATATCTAACATCTCATGCAGTCGCTCAAAATCATCCACATCTAATTGCAATTCAACGGCAGGTAAATCGTCAGGACGCGCACGCCCTTCTTCAAACAATTGCAAAATCATGACCAGTTCAACTTCATCTACATCGGTCATCGATTCATTGACCAACATGTTCATCACCCGTTCCCTCTCATCTTCACTTTCCGCCTGCTCCTCTATCGCCTGGGTCACAAACTCAATATGCGTACGAGCACACTTAAAACGTCCAGACACTTTCAATGCGTCCGTTGCCAGCTCTTCAGCAAGTTCTCTGACAACTTCCATCATTTGTACGAAAGCGTCCTGTAACTGTTCAATAGCATCCTCTTCGCTCTCACTCTCAAGCAATTCTTCATAATCGCGACCAGATTGCACACTCCCGGTATTCCCATCAGGGAGGCGCTGACGCGCTAGCTCATTTAATTGTTTCAGGGCCTGCGCAAAAGCTGGTGAAAACGTGCTTGACTCACGCTCAGCCGAAGCCGACCTGGTCCCTTCTTCATGCTCAATATCTTCAGTATGTGTCGGCTTACGCAATTCATCTATGTCATCAGTATCAACATCATCACTCTCATCCAGACCCAATGCTGTCTCAACCGTCAGGATCTGCTGATGAAGCTGCTCTGCTACTTCTCGTGGAAAATACGAAATAACCTTTGCCTGGCGTGATGCTGCCAATAGCTGAAACTGAGGCCAATCCCGGTACCGTTCACGACCACGCAGATAGCGGACCTCTACAACACCTAGCGTGTCCAGCCGCAGCGAAATTTCCATAACTCCCTCCTCATAAACCGAACGAACCGGCTATGATTTCATCGCTCCAGATTTCTGTCTATCAATTCCCACATCGTTCTTTCTTTTCCCACACTGTCGCATCTTTCAGCACTATATGTCACGTGCAAATGAATGCAAATAACACCATTCCTAACTCCCTTCCTTGATGAGGAGCATTAAGAATGGTGCCTCTGACAAAGAAACTCTTATGTGACATGTGCTACTTTCCCATAGTTTTTATAACCCATAGATATGCAAACGTATACCAGGCCGAAAAGGTGATAGACAGATGCATGTCAGATATAGCCTGTGTCAAAAATGTATGCAAACATCATATCACAACGAGCATTCGTTCACATAATTCTCTATCTCATTTTGTTCTTTTAGCCTCCCTCTTGCTCTTTTTCCTTTATCATTCTTCTTATCTATTTAAACATTCCAAAGTCCGGCAGTCAAAGATATGGCTAACACACGAAAATGCATAATACGCCCCATCCGCTACCTGACATGATCCGGCTGATTACACAATACTTCAGACGGAATGCGCCATGAGCATACGCGTCACCATTATTTGATACTGCTGAAAAAAACGCTCATTGTCCGCAGTTTCAATGGACCAACAACAGGGGCAATACCAATGCAATGTGGCAAGCACAACCGCAGTCGCCTCATGAACATCAGCCACAGAGAAGAGTCCTTGCTGCTGCCCCGCGTCTATGATCCTGGTAAAGCGCTCCTCATACTGCTCTCGGCGTTGCCTGATTTCATGCTGCCTCTCTCTACTCAGGTGGCTCCAATCGCGATTAAAAACAGTCATATAATCGGATTCATGTACGATCACTTCCAGATGTTTTTGCACAAGCAGACGTAACTGCTCATCGGGGGGCAACGTTAGAGGAATCAAGGATGCCTGCAACAAAAACAGTTGGGCAGTACGCGAAACAATTTCCCATAACAGGTCATCCTTCAATGTAAAGTAGGAACGCAATTGCGCTTCACGCATATCCAGCGCACGAGCGATACCACGCATCGTTATTGACGGATACCCATGCTCACGAAATAGACCAGCTACCAATGGCAACATCTCATTTCTGTCATACATACCTCATCCACCTTTCTTAGTCCCTGCTCAATCAGTATAAACCGTGAACGCGAACTCACCAAAAAACAAATGTATCTCCTGCAGACAAATAGATACAATATCATATTTCTATTCA
>Ga0310811_10002690_pt1 | contig 22254 bp, 20 predicted proteins | sample YCmetagenome_FD_207642 | JGI IMG/M metagenome (GOLD analysis project Ga0310811, IMG submission 207642) | Soil microbial communities from experimental microcosm in Duke University, North Carolina, United States - YC | ecosystem: Engineered > Artificial ecosystem > Soil microcosm > Unclassified ...
GAACGGGGCAGGCAAGAGCACGCTGCTGAACACGGTGATGGGGTTGGTGGCGACGTCGTTGGGCGATATCCGGTTCGATGGGCGGGTGATCACGCGGATGCCGACGCCGGCGATCGTGCGGTCTGGCATCGCTCAGGTGCCGGAGCGACGGCAGTTGTTCGGCACGATGTCGGTGGAAGAGAACCTGTTGATGGGGGGCTATGCCAGCGGCGATGTCAGCGCGCTGGAGGAGCAGCTTGTGCGGTTTCCCATCATGCGGGAGCGGCGGCATCAGCTGGCCCGGACGCTGTCGGGCGGAGAGCAGCAGATGGTCGCGCTGGCCCGCGCAGCGATGTCACGACCTCGGCTGATGTTGCTCGATGAGCCGTCACTGGGGCTGGCGCCGATGATCGTCGCGCGGATCATGCGGGAGATCGCGGCGCTGCGGGAAGCGGGCGGGACGGTGCTGATCGTCGAGCAGAATGCTCACGCGGCGCTGGCGATCGCGGATCGAGGATACGTGCTGGAGAATGGGCGGATCGCCTTGGAGGGGCCAGCGGAGAAGTTGCTGGTCAATCCGGCGGTGCAGGAGGCCTATCTCGGCGGGCATGGGGGGCACTACGCGATCGAGGCGCGGATCCGGGCGAAGAAGCTGGAGCTGTTGGGGCGGTGAGCGTCGGGTATGGCCACGGGTGCCAACGCACGCATTTCGCCATAGCCCTCTCCCCTCTCGAGCGCGGAGAGCAAATTGAAACAGGAGGAAACGTCGATGTTGGTTCGCGTAGTCGCGCTGATCGCCGCGCTGCTGTTTGCTGGGACTGCCGCCGCCCAGTCCGACTTCAAGATTGGCGTCGTTGCGTCGCTGACCGGGGGGTTCGCGTCAGCTTCCACTGATGAGAACGCTGGTGTGCAGGCCTGGGCGAAAGCGCGCGGGCTGCCAGGGCGCAAGGTCGTGTTCGAGACACTGGATGACGAGACCAATCCGGTGAACGCCATCAACGCGTTTCGCAAGGTTGCCAGCGATCCGTCAGTGTCGCTGATCTATGCGCTGACCAACAGCAATTCGGCGATGGCGATCAAGTCGATCGCCTCGGAGTTCAAGGTGCCGATCATTTCCAGCGGCGCGGTGGAGGCGCTGGGCGTGCCAGCCGAACCGTGGCTGTTCAAGATCGCGCCAGGGCCGCGCGACATGATGATCGTGCTGTGCGAGTACGCGAAGAAGAAGGGGTACAAGCGGATCGCCTCCCTGCACAGCAAGGATGCGTTCGGACAGGCCGAGGAGAGCTACATCAAGGAACTGGCACCGAAATACGGGCTTACGTTGGCCGATGTGGAAGAGTTCAACACAGACGACACGAACTTCACGCCGCAGATCGTCAAGGTCAAAGCCTCGGATCCGCAGCTCATTTATAATGGGGCGACGGGGCGGCCTGGCATCCTGACATTCAAGTTGATCAAGCAGATGCAGATCAGCGCGCCGCTTGCCGTGCAGCAAGCCGCAGTCAGCAAGGCGCTGTTCGATGCGATTGGCGGCCCGGATGCGGCGAATGGCGTAATGACGCCAAGCCAGATCGGCGCGTTCGGCACGGTGATGGGCGGCGAAACGGCGAAGCTTTATACCGAACTGGCTACGGCGCTTGGCCGGACCCCAGTCTATCTGAACACGTTCGGTTACGACGTGGGGCTGATCACCGAGGCCGCGGTGAAGACCTCCGACGGATCGCGCCAGGGCATTCGCGATGCGATCGAGAAGCTGAAAGACCTACCGGCGGTTAACGGTCCAGTGACATTCTCGCCGAAGGATCACACCGGACAGGACTACCGCTCACTTACCATGGCGAAGCTGGAGCACGGCGTGCTGACGCCGGCTGACTGAACCGGAGGACATTGATGCCGCCATCGCTTCGCTGGTTTGCGATCCTGTCTTTGTTCGCCATTCCCGGCGCACGCGCCGCGGATCTGCCCGCGCCATGGGTGGAATTCGCCAGCGATGGCGGCATCGATATCCGTGCCATCACTGCGCTGGGAATGCCCTGTCCGAAGGTCGTGGCGGATGGGGTGCCAGTGCCCAGCAAGACGCGCGGGCAGCCTGATGTCGTCGGTGGCCCTTATCCGGTCCAGGTGTGCGTTGCTCACGCCGTGACGCCGCCTCGGGCGGCGACGGTGGATGGTGTGCCGGTGCCGGCGGTTCCGTCAACGATCAAGCGGATCGTGGTGATCGGCGATACCGGGTGCAGGCTGAAGGGCACGTTCGTGCAGGACTGCAATGATCCGGTGAAATGGCCGTTCGCGACGATAGCGCGGCTGGCAGCGGCGCGGCGGCCAGACCTGGTGATCCACGTCGGCGATTATCATTACCGCGAGACACCGTGTCCGGCCGATCGTCCCGGTTGCACTGGCAGTCCGTACGGTGACAACTGGGCTGTCTGGCAGAAGGACTTCTTCGAACCGGCTGCGCCTCTGCTGGCGGTGGCGCCGTGGGTGATGACGCGCGGCAATCATGAATTGTGCAGCCGTGGCGGCCACGGCTGGTTTCGTCTGATCGATCCGCATCCCGATGCAATTGAGTGCACCGAGACGACACTTCCTTATTCGCTCCGCATTGATACGCTGAACCTGTTGGTGTTCGATGGCGCCGACGCGGACGATAACACGGCCGATCCGGCGAAAGTCGCAGTGTATCGCGCGCAGTTGCAGTCGCTGCTTGCAAACGCGCCTCCGCACTCCTGGCTGCTGACCCACCATCCGGTCTGGGCCCTGGAGCAGGGCGTAGGCGCCGGGCAGGGCGATGCACTGAATGCCACGCAGCAGGCCGCGATCCGGGACCTGATCCCTGCCGGTCTGGATATGGTGCTGTCCGGCCACGTACATGATTTCACCAGCTACGATTTTGGTCCGTTGCGTCCTTCGCAACTGATCATTGGCGAGGGAGGCGATGCCAACGACGCTATCGTGCAGCCGATCACCGCCGGCATTACCCTGGATGGCATGAAGGTCAGACGAGCGTTTGCGATGCCGGACTGGGGGTACGTGGTGCTGCGTCGTGTTACCGACGGTTGGGCTGCCGCGGTGTACGCGATCGACGATCGCGTGCTGGCACGTTGCTCTTTGCATGGGCGGAGCCTGGCCTGCCGTGCGGTCCCGCATTGATGCCCGATGCGACGCGTGAAGCGGCATTCGATCTGTTGAGCGCGGTGATTGACCGGCGGCGTCCGCTGGACGAGGCGCTGGACGCCCTGCCGGAAATGGCGCCGCGCGATCGTGCCGCCGGGCATCGGCTGGCAGCATCCGTGTTGCGGCGGATGGGTACGCTGGATGCGGTCGTGGAGCCCTTCCTGCGCAAGGAGCCACCAGATCCAGTACGGCATGTGCTGCGGATCGGCACGGCAGGATTGCTGCTGCTGGAGACGCCGAGCCATGCCGCCGTGGCTACGGCGGTGGCGCTGGCGCGCTCCCGGGGATTGGCTGCATTTGCCGGGATGGTGAATGCGGTTCTGCGTCGGGTGTCTGCGGCGGGCGCCAGCGCGATGGCCGGATTGGATAGCCCGCGGCTGGATACGCCGCCGTGGTTGTGGACGTCGTGGGGAGAGGCCGCACGTGCCATCGCGATATCGCACCAGCATGAAGCGCCACTGGATGTGACGTTGCGAACGGGATTGCCGGTGCCAGCGGGTGGCGTCTTGCTTCCGACGCGGTCGGTGCGGTTTCCACCCGGCACGCGCGTGGCGGAGGTCGAGGGGTTCGAGGCCGGTGCGTGCTGGGTGCAGGACGCCGCCGCTGCCTTGCCGGCGCGCCTGCTTGCGGCGCATCCGGACGAGCATGTGGCGGACCTTTGCGCTGCCCCGGGGGGAAAGACCGGGCAACTGGCGGCGACAGGTGCAGCGGTCGTGGCGGTAGAACGCGATGCGGCGCGTCTGGCGCGTCTGCGCGACAATCTGCGACGGTGGGCATTGGCGGCCGAGACTGTGCAGGCCGACGCGTTGGAATGGACGCCGCCGCGGCAGTTCGACGCGATCCTGCTCGACGCGCCATGCAGCGCCACCGGGACCGTCCGGCGTCATCCCGACGTGCTGCACACCAAGCGGCCTCGCGATGTGCGTGCATTGGTGGAGACGCAGGACCGGTTGCTGGCCGCTGCGAGTGCCATGCTGCGTCCGGGCGGGCGACTGGTCTATGCCGTTTGCTCGTTGCAACCCGAGGAGGGGCAGCCGCGGATCGAGGCGGCACTGGAACGGGGCGGTCTGCGGCTCGATCCTTTCAAACCAGAGGAACTGGCTGACGTGCCGGAAGCCCGCACAGAACAGGGATTTCTGCGCACGTTTCCCAGCATGTGGCCTGAGTGCGGCGGCATGGATGGGTTCTTCGCGGCGCGGCTGGTGCGGGTGTGACGCAGTGCCGCCTTGTGTTTCGGCGGGTGCGCTGCCTAGATCGTTGACATGCCTTCCTCCCGAGTCACCATCGCCCCCAGTCTGCTCGCAGCCGATTTCGGTCGATTGCGCGAGGAACTAACGGCGGTAGAAGCAGCTGGCGCGGACTGGCTCCACCTCGACATCATGGACGGTCATTTCGTGCCGAACCTCAGCTTCGGCCCGCCGGTGCTGAAAAGCCTGCGTCCGCTGACGAAAATGCCGTTCGACGTGCATCTGATGATCGCACCGGTTGATCCGTATGTGGAAGCATTCGCTGAGGCGGGCGCCGATCACATGCTGGTCCATCCGGAGGCGGGACCGCATCTGCATCGCACGCTGCAGCTGATCCGCGCCCACGGGAAGAAGGCAGGTGTGGTGCTGAATCCCGGTACGCCGCCCGAATGCATCGCGTGGGTGATGGACCTGATCGACATTATTCTGGTGATGACAGTCAATCCCGGGTTTGGTGGGCAGGCATTCCTGGAGTCGCAGGTGCTGAAGATTGAAGCGCTGCGGCAGATGATCGATGCATCGGGCCGTCCGATTGCCCTCTCCGTCGATGGAGGCGTGACACCAGTGACCGCGCCTCAGGTGATCACGGCAGGGGCCGATACACTGGTGGCGGGGACTGCCGTGTTCGGCACGTCTGACTACGCAGCGGCGATCGCCGCCCTGCGCGGATGAGCGGTACCGACCCTCGGCGCTGGTTGCGCGATGCGCGTCGGGTCATGGCCCGCCTGCCCAGCCTGCGGATCAGCCGGGTGCCCGACGCACCGGCGCTGCCGGTGCGCGATCCCTGGCCTGGCGATCCCGGCCGCGGCGCCCGCCTGCTGCGAGGAGAGCTGGAGATCGGGGGAGGGGTGCGTGCCTTGCGTCCAGGCGCGTGGGGCGAGGCGGCTGCGTCGCCTGTTGTCGATGCGATGGCGCATGGCTTCACCTGGCTGCGCGATCTGCGGGCGTTGGGCACTGATGCGGCGCGCCTGCGGGCGCGGGCGTTGGTATCGGAGTGGGTTGCGTCTCCCGCGAACGACCCGCTGGTGCATCGGCCGGATGTCGTGGGCGCGCGGATCACCGCGTGGCTCGGGCATTACGACTTCTTCGCCGCCACCGCGGACGATGCGTTCCGGCAGAAGCTGATGGCCCGGCTGGTGTCGGACGCGCGCAGCCTGTCTGCAGCGTTGCCGGCGGAGGAACTGGACGCGCGGGGGCTTACTGCTCTGAAGGGGCTGATCGCCGCGGCGGTCGCTCTGCCGGAGCATGCCGGGTTCCTGGCCCGCGCGCTGCGCTTCCTGCCGCAGGAGATCACGCGGCAGGTGTTGCCGGATGGATGCCACGTCGAGCGGAGCCCGGCGGCGCATCTTGCAGCATTGCAGGACCTGACCGAGATTCGCGCACTGCTTCAGGCTGCACAGGCAACGCCGCCCGCGGCGTTGGCGGGAGCGATCGACCGCATGGCGCCGGCGCTGCGGGTGATGCGGCACGGCGACGGCGGATTGGCATTGTTCAATGGCAGCAAGGAAGAGAGCAGCAGCCTGATCGACATCGCTTTGACGCAGGCGGGGCGAGGCGGACGAGGTCCGTCGTCACTGAAGGATGGTGGGTTTCAGCGGTTGCAGGCGGGGCGCAGCGTTGTGGTGGTGGATTGCGGTGTGCCTCCTCCACCCGGTGTCGACCGGCTGTCGCACGCTGGCACGCTGGCGATGGAGGTGTCGGTCGGGCGAGAGCGGCTGATCGTGAACTGTGGCGGATACCCGGCGGGCAGTGGACAGTGGCGGGATGCCATGCGCGCGACCGCGGCGCATTCAACACTTGTGATAGCGGACGTGAATTCCTCCGAAATGAAGCCGGACGGTCTCGGACGCCGGCCGACAGTGGTGGAAGTGCAGCGGCAGGAAGCAAACGGAGCGCACTGGCTGGAAGCGAGCCACGATGGCTGGAAGCGACTGTTCGGCGCGGTGCACCGGCGGCGCTTGTATGTCGCGGAGAGTGGCGATGATGTGCGCGGTGAAGATGCGGTTGAGGCTGCGAACCCACAGCCGTTCACGTTGAGGTTCCATCTGCATCCCGATGTGAATGCGAGCCTTCAACAGGATGGTGAAGCCGTGCTGCTGCGGCTCCGCTCGGGCAGCGGATGGCGGCTGCGAGCGGACGGGGCGCGAATGAGCCTGGAGGAAAGCGTTTATCTTGGCGGCCATGAGCCCCGGCGCAGCGAGCAGGTCGTCCTGACAGGATACGCAGATGGGCCGCAGCAGGTGAAATGGGCGATCAGCAAGGTGGGATAGAGCGGAGTTTCCCCGCCTCACCTGGCCTCTCTGCATCCATCGGGGGCGGAGAAGGGAAGCGGCTCAAGATATTCGAAGTCACCAATGTCGACTTTTCGCTGCTCCATTTCCTGTTGCCGTTGATGCGCGCGATGCGCGCGCGCGGGCACGAGGTGATCGGCGTGTGCGCCGAGGGCCGGCTGCTGGAAGGGCCACGTGCCGAGGGATTCCGGATCGTGGCGCCTCGCCTGGAACGCACTGCGTCGCCACTGGCGCATTGGCGGGCATTCCGCGACCTGGTGCGGTTGTTCCGAGCCGAGCGGCCGGACATGGTGCACGCACATATGCCGATCAGCGGATTCTTGGCGCGGATGGCGGCATGGTGGGTGGGGGTGCCGCGGATCGCCTACACCGGGCACGGGTTCTGGTTCAATTTTCCCGGGCCGTGGGCGCGCGCGGCGGCGGGGTTCGCGATGGAATGGGTGGGGGCACGAGTGACCGGCACGTTCCTGACGGTAAGTGAGGCCGAGGCTCACGACGCAAGACGATTGCATATACACACCCGGGCGATGGCGGTGGGCAACGGGCGTGATCCGGGACGGTTCCACCCCGATTTGTCGACGCGGCGGCGGGTGCGCGCGGAACTCGGTGTGGCTGAGGGCCAGGTGGTTGTGCTGGCGGTGTCACGCCTGGTCTGGCACAAGGGTTATCCGGAGCTGGCGGCGGCGATGCGCGAGGTGCCGGAGGCTATGCTGTGCGTGGCCGGCGAGCGGCTTGTCTCAGATCGCGGGCCTGACATGGAAGCGCTGCTGAGCGGTGCGGGGCTGGGCAAGCGGCTGCACCTTCTGGGGTATCGCGACGATGTACCAGCGCTGATGGCGGCAGCCGACTTGTTCGTACTGCCGAGCCGGTTTGAGGGACTGCCGATGTCTGTGATCGAGGCGATGCTGACCGGTCTGCCCGTCGTGGCGTGCGACGTGCGCGGGCCTGCCGAACAGGTGGTCGACGGCGCCACGGGGCTGCTGGTGCCGGTGGGCGATGCAACAGCTCTTGCAGCCGCGCTGCGGCAACTCGCGGCCGATGCGGAGTTGCGCACGCGGATGGGCGCTGCCGGGAGGGTGCGCGCACTCGAGCGGTATGATGAGGCAAAGGTGCTGGCTCGGACGTTGGAATTGCTGGGCGTGTAGCAGTCCGCGGCTATCCGCTTGAGCCTCGCTCACCTCCGGTCTATCCCGCCACCCATCGGACGGAGCCCGCCATGCCAGACACGATTCCCATCCGCACAGCACTGATCTCGGTGTCCGACAAGTCGGGCCTGGTGCCGTTTGCACAGGCACTTGTGGCGCAGGGGGCGCAGATCATTTCCACCGGCGGCTCGGCACGCGTGCTTCGCGACGCCGGGGTGCCGGTTACCGAGGTTTCGGAGCACAGCGGATTTCCGGAAATCCTCGACGGTCGGGTGAAGACACTGGTACCGCAGATCCATGGCGGCATTTTGGGGCGCCGCGATCTGTCGGAACATGTCGCACAGATGGCGCAGCACAACATCGCGCCAATCGATCTGGTGGCAGTGAACCTGTACCCGTTCGAGGCGACAGTGGCACGCGGCGCGGGATACGACGAATGCGTTGAGAACATCGACATCGGTGGACCGGCGCTGATCCGTGCGGCGGCGAAGAACCATGACTTCGTCGCTGTCCTGACGGAGCCGGAGCAGTACGCTGAGGTGATGGGGGAGATGGCTCGGCATGGCGGCACGTCAGTGGCGTTGCGGCGGCGACTTGCCGGCGCAGCGTATGCACGGACGGCCGCCTATGACGTGGCGATCGCGTCATGGTTTGCCGAGCGGCGTGACGAGACGTTCCCGGCCCGGCTGGCAGTTGGTGGGACGTTGCGACAGAAACTGCGCTATGGCGAGAATCCGCACCAGTCGGCTGCGTTTTACGTCTCCGCTGCACGGCCCGGGATTGCGACGGCCGTGCAGGTGGGCGGCAAGGAACTGTCCTACAACAATCTGAATGATACGGACGCTGCGTTCGAATGCGTCGCGGAGTTCGATGCGCCGACGGTGGCGATCATCAAGCATGCCAATCCCTGCGGTGTGGCCAGCGCGACGACGTTGGCCGAGGCGTGGGAGCGTGCGTTACGCTGCGATCCAGTGTCGGCATTTGGCGGAATCGTCGCGGTGAACCGTGTGCTGGATGAGGCGGCGGCGGAGAAGATTGCCTCGATCATGACGGAGGTGATCATCGCGCCGGATGCCGCTGAGGCGGCGAAGGCGACTTTGGCACGGCGAAAAAACTTGCGGCTACTGCTGACCGGCGGACTGCCTGATGCAGCGGCTGGTGGGCTGACGTTCCGCAGTGTGGCTGGTGGTTTCCTGGCTCAGACGCGGGACAATGGCCGTGTCGGCGTGGGAGATCTCAAGGTGGTGACGCGGCGCGCCCCTACGGAGGCGGAGCTGTCGGACCTCGTGTTCGCATTCCGCGTATGCAAGCACGTGAAGTCGAACGCGATCGTCTATGCGAAGAACGCGGCGACCGTGGGTATCGGTGCCGGACAGCCAAGTCGGGTCGATAGTGCGCGGATTGGCGCGTGGAAGAGCGAGGAGGCGGCGAAGGCGGCCGGGCTTGATGAGCCGCTGGCGCGAGGGAGCGTGGCGGCGTCCGATGCGTTCTTCCCGTTCGCCGATGGGCTGGAGGCCGCGATCGCTGTCGGGGCAACCGCGGTGATCCAGCCGGGCGGGTCAGTGCGCGACAAGGAGGTGATCGCCGCCGCGGATGCGGCAGGGATCGCGATGGTGTTTACCGGGATGCGGCATTTCAGGCACTGAGAGAGCCCCCTCCCGCGAGGAGAGGGGGATTGATGGCGTCATTTTACGTCGCTGTAGGGGTACATGAGGGTGCCGGTCTTGAGGTCAGGCGGCCAGAGGATGACTTCGGTGCTCGGATCCTTGAATTGGCTCACGTCATTCGCCTTCACGTTCTGGAACTGAACCTCCATCACGCGGGCCTCGGACCATTCGCCGTCTGGGCCGAACTTCACATCGCCAACCACGGTCTTGAACGTGTGCGAGCGCAGATAATCAGCCAGCTTGTCCTGATCGAGGCCCTTGATGCCTTCCACCGCCTGCTGCAACACCTGCATGTAGCTGTATGCGAACGGCGGCAGGTAATAACCCAACGGATCCACTCCGGCGCCGCCTGCCTTCGCCTGGTACTGCTCCAGGAATGTCTTCGCCTCGGGTGACGCCAGCTTCGACCATGGCAGCCAGAAATCGTAATCGACGATGCCGTTCAGCAGGGGACCAAGCTGCGTCTTGATGGCGGTGCTTTGCAGACCGACCATTCCACCACCGAACAGCTTTGCCTTCAGGCCCACTTCGTGCGCGGCGCGGATCATGCCCACCGTATCGGGCGGATATGAGCACACCAGCACAAGGTCGGGATTGGTTGCCTGGATGGCTCGAACGATCGGCGTGTAGTCGGTCGTGGTGGGCGGATAGGTCTTGTCATAGACGATCTTCAGGCCGTCCCGCTTGGCCATCACGCGCGCACCATCCATCGCGTTGTGCGGAAATTCGGCATCCGCACCGACGATCGCCAGCGTCTGCGGCTTCGGGCTCTGCGCCATCGCGGTCGCGAAGAAGCCGGCGGCAAAACTTTGCTTCGGCTCAGGGCCGCCAGTTGGCGTGAACGAGAAATACTTGGGGTAGTGGAACTCACTGTTCACCGCGAGACCGAGCAGGCTGAGGAAGGTGCGGTTGTGCTGCATGATGATCGGCATCGCTGGCGCGATCATGTTGGTCGCATAGCCGCTCACCACGAGATCGACCTTATCCACGTCCAGCAATTTTGTGTATATTCCTGGGATGGTGGCCGGATTCGACTGGTCATCGTAGTAGAGAAGTTTCACCGGGCGGCCCAGGAGGCCACCCTTGGCATTAATGTCGGATTCCCAGATCTGCATTGCCAACAGCGCGGCCTTGCCGTTGGGCGCGAGGCCGCCGGTCAGTGCCATGCCGAAGCCAATGGTGATCGGGTCCGCTGCGTGCGCTGCCCCGAGCGACGCGACGGCGAAGGCGGCAGCAAGAGCAAGACGCCTCAGCATCCCTGTTTCCTCCTGTTGGATTGTTGGCGGTATCCTATTGGCTGAGGATTGGTCGCGCCAGTGGGCGGTGGCGAGGCGGAGCGGCTGCCGCTCTGGTCGCGGAGGCTTCTCGGTGTAAACACATTCACATGTCATTCGATCCTGAGGCAGTCCGTTCGTTCGAGCATGCACGCTGGCAGCAGGCGGCGTCGGCCTATGAGTCGTCGTTCGCGATGGCGACCACGCCATTCATTGGCGCATTGCTCGATGCCGCCTGTATCGCCACCGGCACGCAGATGCTGGACCTCGCATGCGGGCCTGGCGTGGTTGCGGCGCAGGCGCACGCGCGGGGGGCGGTGGTACGCGCCCTGGACTTCTCGCCTGCCATGCTGGCCATAGCCGCCGCCCGTGGCATAGCGACCGATGAAGGTGATGCCGAAGCGCTGCCCTATGCGAGTGCCAGCTTCGATTCAGTCGTCTCCAATTTCGGCGTTCATCATGTGCCGCGCCCGGAGCGGGCGCTGAGTGAGGCGCATCGGGTCCTGCGTGACGGCGGGCGCGTCGCATTCAGCTTCTGGGCCGACAACACCGACAACATTGCCTGGAAGCTGGTGTTCGATGCCGTGGCCCGGTGTGGCGATCCGGCCGCCTCGGATGCGCCACCACCCGGCGGCGGGTTTCGCGGCCCGGCGCAATGTGCAGAGGCACTGTGTGCGGCTGGATTCGCGGACTGCACGACGGAATTAGTCCACGCCACATGGTGCCATGCGGACGCACGCGCGTTGGTGCGTGCGCTACAAGCAGGGACAGCGCGCATGGCGGCGATGATCGATTCTCAGCAACCCGCAGTGGTGTCGGCAATCATCGCTGACATCGATGCGAACGCGGCGCGCTACCGTACGGTGGACGGCATAGCGCTGCCGATTGCAGCGGTGATTGCTACCGGAATGAAAGGCTGAAGGAGAGAGAACTGAACATCTATCATGCCTGGTGCGATCTGAAGCCCGGCATCTCCGACACCGGCTTCGCGGACAACGTCGCTGCCTATATGGAGCACCTCAAGGAACGCGGGCTGATCGCGAGCTGGCGTCTGACGCGGCGCAAGCTGGCCCTTGGCGCGCCGGGTCTGGGTGAATTCCATCGGATGATCGAGGTGAAGGACCTCGCTCAATTCGAGCAGGCCTTCGAGCAAGTGGCCAGTCGGCGCGAGCCAATGGAAAGCTTTCATTTCGGGGTAAACTCACTGGTGCAGAACGTGGTGTTTGCTTTGTATCGTGATTTCCCTGACGGATTTCGCCATCGTGGCGAGGAGCGGTTCTGACAAGGCCGGGGGAAACATAACGAATGGATACGTTGCGGCTGCTCGGCTTCACCGGGACCGTCGTGCTGCTTGCTGCCGCCTCGCCGCAGGAGCCATCGGTCAACGCCCAGTCACCGGTCGTCGCTGGTGAGTACCTGGTTGCCATCGGCGGCTGCAACGACTGCCACACCGAGGGTTGGATGATGGCCCCTGGCAAGGTGCCGGTCACTCAACGCCTCACTGGCAGCCATGTCGGTTGGAATGGTCCCTGGGGTACCTCTTATCCGACCAACCTTCGCCTGATGGTCCAGAAGATGTCGGCAGATGCCTGGGTGCAGCATGCGCACACGATGCAGCCGAGACCACCGATGCCGTGGTTCAACATGCGCTCGATGAGCGAGCCGGATCTGAAGGCGATCTACGTTTATATCCGCAGCCTCGGCCCTGCGGGTGAGCCGGCGCCTGACGTCCTGCCGCCCGGTCAGCTGCCCGCGACCCCGTACATACGAGCGGAGCCCGTGCTGCCCGGGAAGGGGTAGGGCTCCAATCCCGGCCAGGCGGAGATCGTCGCCTCCTTTTCGTCGCAATTGCTACCAACGCCCGCGACAGCGGGAGCCAACGTACCTCACCCAGGGTCCAGCTCGGTCCCCACGCGCAGCGGCTTTAGTCAGTCTATGACCTGTACCAGGTCGGATGGTACTGGCTGCCTTTGGGTTGTTTGCAGGCAGGCATCTGCCGCCTCTTCGTACAACTGCGCCAACTTGAGCAACGCACCCTGGATGTCGGCTGTCCGAGCAGTGCCAGCCCGCTGGCGATACTCCTTGGCTCGAGAGAGTAGGTGCTCAATTGAGTGAAATCCTCCCGGTGCCGGCTCCATGAAGCTAACCCCCGTACCTGGTACCCTGCCTACCCCGCTATTCGGGCCGGCCTTCTTAAAGGTTTGCCGCTAACGGATCGTTAATGGGTCCACTGCAAAACCATGAAAATGCACGTATTTGCTCCATTCCGCGTCAATAACTTTTGTCACGCGCCGTCGTCCAGAACTGTTAGGAAGGTTTCGTCCCGCTGATGTACTGCGCCAATCGTTGCTTGCAAACATGGATTGTCGACTGGCACTGTTGCAGAATGCGTTTATCCACTGATTCAAGTTGGCGCCGCATGCACGCGAGCCGCCCGATTCTGTGGCAAAATCCTGTGCAACCCCGTGGTATCGGTCCGGCCGGATGAGCGGTTGCCACGAAGCGGCTGCCAGCGTGCCGCCATACCCTCGGGATTCCGCGTGCTGCGTCCCATGATCCGCGGGGTTGGACGCGGGCAGCGGCATGACGTGAGGCCGGTTGGGGCACCATCAGCATTTGTTTCTTGGTCTAGGCAGAGACTGTCAGAAATGACAGTTTGGCGTCCGAACCGACAACCGGCATTCACATACCGGCTAAGACCCCACCCTCAGTGCGCCCGGCCTACCGCATGGACGCACAAGTTTTGTGTCTCACGCACGCCCCTGCCATTCCCACGACATCGAAACCGAAATCCGTGAGGAATTTGTGCACTGACGTAGATCAATTGCTTCCCATAATTTATATGTCCCACTGGTCCAACTTTCTGGACAACGGCGGATAGAAGATTGGCTATGCGACGGGATCAACAGCGAGCGGAGCCGACCTATCCCTGGCGTAACGGCCTCGTTTTAGGTGCCCTCTTGCTCCCAGCACTGCTGTATGGGGCTGTCGCATGGCAGGAGCGCCTCATTGTGCTGGAGCAGGCCCGGCAGAGCCTGCAGAGCACGACCCGCGTCCTCGCCGAACACGCCGGCAACGTCGTCCAGACCTACAGTCTCGTTGACGAGATGGTCAGCGAGCACGTCCGTGGCATGGGCTGGATGGAGATTGCCGGATCAGCCTCCTTGCACGAATACCTGGCCAACATCGTCAAGGACGAGCCACGGATCAAAGCGATCTCGCTGATCGACCCGACCGGCGTGGTCCGCAATTCCAGCAGCACGCTTTCGTCGCCCGATGTGAGCGTGGCGGATCGTGATTATTTCATTGCAACAACGCAGGGTTCGGCCGTCACTTTCGTTGGCGAAGTGACACGGGACCGCATTTCGCAACAGGAAACATTCTGCGTCGCCCGGAGGTTATCGACGCCATCATCTCGCTTCGATGGTGACGTCGTTGTCTACGCGCTGCCGTCCGATCTTACCGAGGTTTGGACGACGGTTGGTGATCCTGGCAGCAGCGCACTTCTGGTTCGCCAAGATGGAAAAGTTCTCGCCACTTGGCCCCCCGACAGCCGCGGTGCGGCGTCTGTTCAACTCGATAGCGCGCTCGTCCAAGCGATGACGACAGGCCAGGAGTCTGGACTTTACCAAGCCACCTCACCGATCGATGGAACCGAACAAATGGTTGCCTACCGGAAGGCTGGTGATCTGGGAGTCTACGTTGCGCGAGGCGTCAACCTTCAAGCCGCATTGGGCCCGTGGTATGACCAGCTGCGCTTGCTTGGAATAGTCTTCCTGGTCGGAACAGCGGGGCTGGTTTCCTTGGCATTCCTGGCATCGCGGCGTTTACGGCAATTGCACGATACCGCGCTGGCGCTGCATCACGAGGTCGAGCGCCGAGAAAGCGTGGAGGTCCAGCTTTGGGAATCACGCAAGATGGATGCGCTCGGCCGATTGGCCGGCCAGAGCGCACACGATTTTGGCAATATTCTTAGCGTGATTTCTGGCAGCCTGGACTTACTGGAGTTACGTCCCAACGACGGTGAGGCCGTCAAATTGGCAAGGCGCGCCACGGAGCGTGGCCTCAAGATGATCAGTTCCCTGCTCACCTTCGCCCGGCGAAAACCGCCGCACCGGGAGTTGCTCGATCTCAATGCGGCCATAACCAGTTTTGAGGACTTGATCCGCCAGGCCGTTGGTTCCGAGGTCAGGCTGCAGATAATGACGGAAGCAACGCCGTGCTGGGTCGCCACCGATCCAGGGCAGCTGGAGCTGGCAATTCTCAATATCGCGGTCAATGCACGTGATGCAATGCCCAACGGGGGCGCCCTGACCATCACAGTGTTGACTCGCGACCTGACCGGCGATCCCGACGGCTTGGTTGGGAACTACGCAGCAATCATGATCAAGGATACCGGCCATGGCATGCCAGCGGATATTCTGACGAATGCATTTGAGCCCTTCTTCACGACCAAAGAGCCGGGCAAGGGTACTGGGCTCGGTTTGAGCATGGTCTATGGCTTTACCAAACAGTTCGGCGGTACGGTGACCATCGAAAGTGTGCCTGGGCGCGGGACGACCCTCGCAATCTACCTGCCCATCGGTCTTCCGGCCGGGAGCCGTGACGCCGCAGCCGTTACGTCAGGAGCATGACAGCCGATGCGTCGCCCTATAGGACCAAGCTGCTGATGGTCATCGGTCTCATATCCATCGAAACTAGTGGAAGCCGCCTGGCCGGGTCAGGTCGTTCCACGTTGCCAGGATGAACAGGCCCAATAGCAGCGCCAGTCCCGCCCGGAAGCCATATTCCTGAACGCGGGGTGGCACGGGACGGCCGCGTAACGCCTCGGCAAGATAGAACAGCAGATGTCCGCCATCCAGCACAGGAATCGGAAACAGGTTGAGCAATCCGAGGTTCACAGACAGCAAGGCGATGAACTGGACCAGGTAGAGCGGTCCCTGCTCTGCCACCGCGCCAGAAAGCTGGGCGATACGCAGCGGGCCGCCGAGATCTTCAGTACCCCGCTGGCCAGTGATCATCTGCCAGACGCCAACGATGGTGTCGTCGGTGATTTGCCAGGTCTGGGTTACGCCCCCCAGCAGGGCCGCTGGCAGTGACAGCCGCTGGTATTCGATCTGGCCACCGCTGATGCCAAGCATGCCGACCTTGGTCTCGCCTGACATGCGTGTGTCGGTCACCACCGGCAACGTCAGCGTGTTGTCGCCGCGGCGGACCGTCAGCGTCAGCCTCTCCGACGGATGCGTTGCCACGATTGCCTGAATGTCACCGAAGCTGTTGGTCGGCTTGCCGTCGATCGCGATGATACGGTCGTTGACTTGAAGCCCGGCGCGCGATGCGGCGCTGTCCGGCAGCACGCCTCCCGCCACCGGCAGGATTGTCGGTTTACCGGCGGTGGCAAACAGTGCCGCGAACAGCACCACCGCCAGCAGGAAATTGGCAATCGGGCCAGCGGCGACGACGATGGCGCGCGAGCCAACGCCCTTCTCATGGAAGAGCCGGCCGGGTATCCAGTTGGCGCGGACTTCGTCCGGCACGTCCTCGGCGCGCTCCTGACCATGCAGCTTCACGTACCCACCTAACGGGAGCCAGGCGAGCTTCCACACCGTGCCGACCCGGTCGCGCCATGTCGCGATCGCGGGGCCGAAGCCGATGGAGAACACCTCGACATGCACGCCACGCCAGCGTGCCGCGATGTAGTGCCCGAACTCGTGCACGAAAACCAACACGCCGAGCACGACGATGAAGGCGGCGGCACTGCGAAGCACATCAAGCATAGGAGGAAGGACTTTCTGTTGGAATGCGGCGATTCAAGCGGCGCGCGCCGAGGTCAGGCGTTCCGCGGCTTGACGGGCGGCGGCATCCACTGCGATCACCTCATCCAGAGTGTCGACTGAATGGGTGCCCATCGTGTCCAGTACCTCCGCGACAGTCCCGGCAATGTCCAGGAAACCTATCCTGCGTTGCATGAAGGCTTCAACGGCAATTTCGTTGGCGGCATTGAGGATAGCTGGCGCGCCGCCGCCTTCGCGCAAGGCCTCGCGGGCGAGGCGCAGGGCAGGAAAGCGCTCGGTGTCGGGGGGCATGAAGTCCAGCCTGGCCAGTGAGGCCAAATCTAGGCGTGGCGACGGCGTGCTCATCCGGTCGGGCCACGCCAGAGTATGGGCGATCGGAATGCGCATGTCGGGCGAGCCGAGCTGGGCCAGGACGCTGCCATCACGGTAGCAGACCATGCCGTGGATCACCGATTGCGGATGAACCAGCACGTCGATCTGCTGCTCTTGCAGGCCGAACAGGCGCGCGGCCTCGATCAGCTCCAGACCCTTGTTCATCAATGTGGCGGAATCGATGCTGATCTTGGCGCCCATGGACCAGACAGGATGCTTGCGCGCCATGTCCGGCGTCGCTTTGGCCATTTCGTCGCGCGTGGCGGTGCGGAAAGGACCTCCGGACGCGGTCAGTATGATTTTCTCGACTGCGTGTCGGTTGTCGTCTTCGAGTGCCTGGAAGATGGCGTTGTGCTCGGAATCAACCGGCAACAGTGTGGCGCCGGCTTCCTGCACGGCCTTCAGCATCACGTCGCCGGCGCAAACCAGCGCCTCCTTGTTGGCCAGGGCGACAACGGCACCGCGCCGGATGGCTGCAAGCGTCGCCTCCAGGCCAGCGGCGCCGGTGATCGCCGCCATGGTCCAGTCGGCTGCCAGCGCGGCGGCTTCTACCACGGCCTCCGCGCCCGCGGCCATGTCGATGCCGGTGCCGTCCAGTGCCGCACGAAGCTCGGCGTAGCAGGACGGGTCGGCGATCACGGCGCGGTCGGCATTCAGCGCGATCGCCTGCTGCGCCAGCAAAGTCGCATTGCGGCCCCCCACAAGCGCCCGGATCCGGAACCGCTCCGGCTCGGCGGCAAGCAACTCGACCGTCTGGGTGCCGACACTGCCGGTGCTGCCGAGGACGGTGACACTTCGCGGGGCTCGAGTCATTGCCACAAAACTACACCACGACCGAGGGCCAGCGCCAGCAGTGCCGCCACGGGGGCCGCCGCGAGGACGCCATCAAGGCGATCGAACAGGCCACCGTGACCAGGAATAAGATTGCCTGAATCCTTCACGGCCAGCACGCGCTTCACGATACTTTCCAACAGGTCGCCGGCCTGCGCCACGATGCCCAGGACCACGGCGATCAATGCGGGTTGCCAGGGGGCGACGGGTGCCGCGAGGAAATGGGCAGCCAGCAGGCCGGCCGCAACGGCTACAAGCAGGCCGCCGACGGCGCCCGACCATGTCTTGCCAGGAGAAATCTGCGGGGCGAGTCGAGGTCCGCCGATCCACCGCCCCACGAGATAGGCGCCAATATCGCCCGCCCAGACGATCAGCAGCAGGAACAGCACGTCGGCGCGGCAGCAATCGCGACGTAGAGCAGCCCGGCAGAGAACAGACCCGGATGGGACGGCGACGCCGAGGATCCGTCTGCGCCCTCCCTCAATCGCCGGAATAGCAACAGCCATTCGATGGCGAGCCCGGCCACCACCACGGCCACAATGACGATGAAGGCAATCCCGCCCAGCCAGACGCAGGCGACGGCGATTGGGGTAAGAACGGCGGCGGACAGGGCGCGAACCCCGAGATCTCCCCAACGGCCAGAGGACCGCTCAGCCGGGGCGGGCACCGAATCGCCGCTCGCGTCGGGCGTATTCCGCCAGCGCCGCCGCGAAGTGCTCCGGCCCGAAATCGGGCCACAGCACATCGAGGAACACCAGTTCGGCGTAGGCGGCCTGCCACAGCAGGAAATTGGACAGCCGCTGCTCGCCGGAGGTCCGGACGATCAGATCAGGATCCGGGATTCCGGCAGTGGAGAGGGACCCGGCGAGCCGCGCTTCATCGATCTGCTCGGGCTCGATCTGCTCTGCCAGGGCAGCCTCAGTCAGGGCACGGGCCGCGGCGACGATCTCCGCCCTGCCACCGTAGGACAAGGCGACAATCAGGTTCAGGCGGGTGTTGGTCGCGGTATCCAGCTCGGCATTCGCCAGATCTGCCGCGATATCCGGATCGAACTTCGCGCGGTCGCCGATGAACCGGAGCCGCACGCCGTTCGACTTCAACTCGGCAATCTCGCTCCTCAGGTACTGGCGGAGCAGGCCGGTCAGGTCGAGCACTTCCCCCGCGGGACGGCGCCAGTTCTCACTGCTGAACGCGTAGATCGTCAGCCAGGCCACGCCGCTTTCGATTGCCGCCTGAATGGTGCGGCGGACCGCCCGCGCCCCCTCGCGATGGCCTGCGATCTTCGGCAAATGGCGGGACGCGGCCCAGCGGCCGTTGCCATCCATGATGATCGCGACATGGGTCGGGATGGACACCAATCAGACCTGCTTGATGTCTTTTTCCTTGTCGGCCAGCGCGTCGTCCACGCGCTTGATGTACTGGTCGGTCAGCTTTTGCACTTCGCCGCTCCAGTCCTTGGCGAGGTCCTCGCCGATGTCATGCTTCTTCTCGTGCGCCTTGATCTGCTCCATGCCGTCGCGGCGGACACCGCGCACAGCGACCTTGGCGCCTTCGGCATATTTGTGTGCCGCCTTGACCAGTTCGGCACGCCGCTCAGTGGTCAGTTGGGGGATCGGCACCCGCACCAACTGGCCGTCCGCGGCGGGGTTCAGGCCAAGACCCGAGTCGCGGATCGCTTTCTCCACCGCGCCCACGAGGCCGCGGTCCCAGACCTGCACCGTCAGCATGCGTGGCTCCGGTGCGCCGACCGTACCGCACTGGGTGAGCGGCATTTCCGTGCCATAGGCGTGCACCTTCACCGGTTCCAGCAGGCCAGGATGAGCCCGGCCGGTGCGGAGTCCGTTGAACTCACGCCTCAATGTGTCCATCGCGCCGTCCATCCGGCGTGTGAGGTCCTGCTTCAGTGTGTTGACATCGGCTTGTGGCATGGCGCCCTCCCAGACCTTTCCGCGCCCTTCTTATTGCAGTTCGATGATCTTGGTGAAGCGGCCCTCGCCGCGGATCACAGCTGCGAAGGCGCCGGGTGCGTGAACGTTGAATACCACGATCGGCAGCCGGTTCTCTCGCGCGAGACTGATGGCGGCGGCATCCATCACCCCCAGATCATTCGCCAGCACGTCCAGGTAGGTGAGCTGATCGTAGCGGGTTGCCCCGGCGACCTTGCGAGGATCCGCCGAATAGACGCCATCCACCTGGGTGCCCTTGAACAGGGCCTGGCAGTGCATCTCGTTGGCGCGCAGGGCGGCCGCGGTATCCGTGGTGAAATAGGGGTTGCCGGTGCCTGCGGCGAAGATCACCACGCGGCCCTTCTCCATGTGACGCTCGGCCCGCCGCCGGATGTAGGGCTCGCAGACAGACGACATGGGAATCGCCGACTGAACCCGGGTCGGCACGCGGATCTTCTCGAGCGCCGATTGCATGGCGAGCGCATTCATCACGGTCGCCAGCATGCCCATGTAGTCCGCCTGGGCGCGCTCCATGCCCGAGGCAGCGCCTGACACGCCACGGAAGATGTTGCCGCCGCCGATGACGATGCAGACCTGCACGCCCATGGCGACAACGTCGCTGACGTCGGCGGCGATGGCGCTGACGGTCTCGTTGTCCAGCCCGTACTCGCGGCGGCCCATCAGGGCCTCGCCGGACAGTTTCAGCAGGACGCGCTGGTAGACCGGTTGGTCTGGCATGGCGAGCGGGCCCCCTGGCGATGGCGGCGGCACCCTACTGGCAGGGCACGCGGGGAACAAGTTCCCGCTGCCGCAAGGCGCTTGAAAGAACGTTGTAATCAGTCTCAGGCTGAAGATCGCCGGTTATGCATGTCTGGCGTCCCGCGACAGGCCTTGGACCGCCGTTGGCCGTGACGAGGCGCCCGGCCGGCGGACGATTGCTGGCATTTTTTCTCACGGACTTGATCGCATCAGTGGCAGCGGTGCTGATGCTCGGATGGCTTATCCAGGCCTCGGCAAGCGACGACTACCTGCGCGATGCCATGGTCGCCCAAAATGACATCTATGTTTCGATCACTCGCTTCACGCCGCGCAATCTGGCCATGAGCTACGTTGGTATCGTCGGCGGGATGAACCAGGACGTGGTGCGCGGTTACGATTCGGGCGCGGACACCATGGGTGCGATCCAGGGCGCCCTGGTCGCGGTGGCAACGATCATCGTGAATGCCGTTCGTGCCGTGCCCGGTACTATCATCGAGCTGTACCACGAGACGAGCGGCCCCGCGGCCTGGATCGTGCTGGTTGGTTTCGGTGTTGGGCTTGGCGGTGTTTACCTTGCACTGTTGGGCACGCGGGCATCGCCATGGCGGTTGTTTCTGGCGGTCGCGGTCAGCCCGTTCGCCATCTCGGTCGTATTCGTGGGGTTGCAGGGATTCATGATCGCGATGCTTGACATGTTCTATTGGTTTACCGTTCTCGCCCCGTACACGGTGATTTGCCCAGCGATCTGCACGCTGTATTGGATCGCGTTCCCGAACGCTGAACGCGGTGCCGCCGCAACGGTCGCGCACGCGTTGCTGCGAGTGCTCGACCCAAAAAAATAGCGCAAACCCTCACCGGACGTCACAACCCCAATCGGGGCGGCAGGCCTCAGTCGTCGATGATCGCCACCGCCCGTGTCCAGCCGGCAGAAGCGCGATGCACTTTCACGGGAAAGCACACCACTTGGAAGCCGTCAGCCGGCAGCGCTTCCAGATTGTGCAGCTTCTCCAGGTGCGAATAGCCGATCTCCCGCCCTGCGCGATGTCCTTCCCAGATCAGGCCAGGATCACCGGTCTCAGCCACCTTGCGCCGCGTGTGGGAGAATGGCGCGTCCCAGCTCCACGCATCCGTGCCGACCAGCCGGACGCCACGCTCCAGCATCCAAAGGGTCGCAGCCTTGCCCATGCCGCAACCTGAATCGACGTAGTCGTCCTGGCCGTACTTCGCGCCGGCCGAGGTGTTGACCACAACGATTTCCAGCGGCTTCAGCATATGGCCGATACGCTTCAATTCCTCTTCCACGTCAGCTGGCGTCACGACATAGCCATCGGGAAGGTGTCGGAAGTCCAGCTTGATCGCCGGCTGGAAACACCACTCCAGCGGCACCTCGTCGATGCGCCATGACGGCTCGCCGCCTGGCTTCAGCGCATGGTTCATCGTGGAGAAGTAATGATACGGCGCATCGAGATGCGTACCGTTATGCGTGCTGATGGCGACCCGCTCGACAGCAGCGTATTCGCCATCCGGCAACTGATCGACCCGGATCCCCATGTACTCTGCCATCGCTGGCGCGGTCATGTGGTGATCCAGATATTCAATCTGCGGCAGCATGTGCGGCGGATCGCTTTTGATCCCCGCCTTCAGCGGCGAGGAGATATCGATCAGCCGACGTGCCATCACTCCGCTGCCTTCATCAGCTTTGACGGATCGGCGCCGACACGGCCGGTGTCACCTTCTTCGGCATGCGCGAGACGGAAGTCGTAGCGCACCGCTT
>Ga0310811_10002693_pt1 | contig 22220 bp, 15 predicted proteins | sample YCmetagenome_FD_207642 | JGI IMG/M metagenome (GOLD analysis project Ga0310811, IMG submission 207642) | Soil microbial communities from experimental microcosm in Duke University, North Carolina, United States - YC | ecosystem: Engineered > Artificial ecosystem > Soil microcosm > Unclassified ...
GCGTCCCCCCGTGGGGAGGCTACGGAGGGGCGAAGCCCTTCCGTGATCGGGGGGTGCAGGGGGGTCGTCCCCCCGCAAGCTAATGGGTGACGACTGTGCCAGGGGCGCTAACGTCGATGTCGTGGGCATGATTGCCGCGCAGGATGGCGAGTTCGCGGTTCTTCTGCGCCGCACCGCCGGGGCTCCCCCACTGGACCGTTTGGCCGTTCCGCAGGGTGAGGGTCACTTGCTCGGGACCGGCCGGGATGGGCGCCGCGCGCACCTGTGCGACCTGCTGCGCCAGCCAGGGCTGTAGCTCGGTGAGCACCTCGGTGACGGCGGTGACCGACGGGTCGCCGCGCAGGGCGTCGCCTGGCAGCGAGGTCATCAGCTGCGGGAGCGCGGCGGGCTTGGCCTTGACGTTGCGGACGATCACCCCGGCCTTGTCCACCAGGTCGTAGCTGCCGTCCGCCATCCGCACCGCTATGACGGGTACCCGTTCGGTGACCGTGATGGCGACGTGGTCCGGCCAGTCCTTTGTCACAGTGGCGGACGCCACCTTTGGGATCGCCTCTACGCGGCGGGTCACCGCCCCGGTGTCCACGTTCATCAGCGGCGTGCCCAGGGGAACGCCGGCGGCGGCGAGCACCTGCGCGGGGGTGAGGAGGTGCGTCCCCGTCACCGTGACCGAGCGGACGACGAGCAGCCGGTTGCCGAGCAGGGCCCAGCCGACCGCGGCTATGATCACGACGCCGGCGAGCGCGAAGAAAGCCGCCCGCCAGCGGGTCCTGCGCCGCCGCGGGCCGCGCCGCACGCCGCGCCGCACGCCACCTGGCACCCGGCTCGTGCCGCCCGGCCCGCCCGTGAACGGCGCGCCGGCCGCGGGCTCGGCCAGCTCGGCCGCCGGCCCCGCTCCCTGCGGGCCCGGGGCCGGAGACCCAGCGGACGGCGGCGCCCCACTCATGGGCGGCCCGCCGCACCTGACGAGCCTGGCTCAGCCCCTGCCAGCTCGGCGAGCACAAGCGGCCCCATCCGCGTGATGTCGCCCGCGCCCATGGTCAGCACCAGGTCACCGGGCCTGGCGAGCGCGGCGACGACCTTGGGCACGTCCGCGAAATCAGGCACGTAGTGCACTGTGCGTCCAGACACGGGGCCGCCCGGCACCGCGTCGGCGACGAGCCTGCCGGTCACGCCCGGCTCCGGGTCCTCGCGCGCCGCGTAGATGTCCAGCACGACGGCTTCGTCGGCGAGCCCGAGCGCGGCGCCGAACTCGGCGGCGAAGATCCGGGTCCTGCTGTACAGGTGCGGTTGGAAGACGGCGATGACCCGCCCGTTCCCTGCGGTGATCTCACGTGCGGCGCGCAGGTCGGCGGCGAGCTCAGTCGGGTGGTGCGCGTAGGTGTCGAGCACCCGGACGCCGCTCGCTTCGCCCTTCGGCTCGAGCCGCCGCGCGGCTCCCCGGTAGCTGGCGAGGGCGCTGGCCGCCAGCGCTGGGTCCGTCCCGAGCTCGACGACGGCGGCGAACGCCGCCGCCGCGTTCAGCGCGTTGTGGTGACCGGGAACACCAAAGGCAAGGTCAACATCCAGTTTCCCGAACGGCCGCTGGCTGCTGTGGTCGCCCGCCTTCTCTGTTTGCGGCAGGCGGACGGAGAGGCTGGTGGCCATGCCCGCGGTCGCCACCTTTGCTACCTGGTAGTCCGCGTCCGGCGACTCGCCGAAGGTGACGACCCGGATCCCCTGGGCGCGGGCGGCCGCGGCGAGTTCCGCGGTCCCCGGGTCGTCGGCGGAGGTGACCAGCAGCCCGCCCGGCGTGATCCGCCGGATGAAGGCGGCGAACGACGCCCGGTACGCCTCTTCGGTCCCGTAGTTGTCCAGGTGGTCGGCTTCGATGTTGGTGACGACCGCTACGTCGGGCGCGTAGTTGAGGAACGACCCGTCGCTCTCGTCGGCCTCCGCCACGAAGTCACCGCCGGGCCCGTCGGCGGCCCCTGTGCCCGTGGCCGCCAGGACGCCGCCGATCGCGTAAGCGGGTCCGGCGCCGGTCTCGAGCAGCATCGTCGTGATCATCGACGTGGTCGTGGTCTTCCCGTGGGTCCCGGTCACGGCGATCACCCGGCGGCCGAACATCAGCGACGCGAGCGCGGCCGCCCGGTGCAGCACCCGCAGGCCGCGCTGCCGGGCCGCGGCGAGTTCCGGGTTGCTGTCGCGGATGGCGCTGGAGATGACCAGCGTGTCCGCGTCGCCGACCTGGCCGGCCGCGTGGCCGACGTGCACCCGCGCGCCGAGCGCCGCCAGTTCGTCTAGCGTGGCGGACGCGCCGGAGTCGCTGCCGGAGACCGCGATGCCGCGCGCCAGCATGATGCGGGCGATCCCGGACATGCCGGCGCCGCCGATGCCCACGAAGTGGACCCGCCCGAGTTCGGAAAGCGGCACCGGCTCGACGGGCGTTACCAGCCCGGTCACCGGGCGTGCCGGTGACGTCCGCCGCCCTGGGCGGACGGCCCGCCGGGAGGCTGGGTGCGGGAGGGCGGTGCTTGCGGCGCCGGCCTGGAGCTGTGCGGGGTGAACAGGCTCCCCGGCTGCCCGGCCGCGCCTGGCCCGTCCCCGGCGGCCGCCTGGTTCGGTTGCGCCTGGCTGGGTTGCCCCTTGTTCGCCTGTTCCTTGGCCACGATCTCGATGACCGCCTTCGCCAGCCAGCGGTCCGCGTCCCTGCGGCCCAGCGCGGCCGCCGCCTCGGACATGCCGGCCACCTGGTCGATGTTGGTCAGCACCGGCAGCAGGGTGTTCATGATCCAGTCCGCGGACAGCTCCGCGTCCTCGACGAGCAGTCCGCCGCCGCGCTGCACGATCGGCAGCGCGTTGAGGCGCTGCTCGCCGTTGCCGATGGGCAGCGGGACATAGGCGGCGGGCAGCCCGACAGCGGTGAGCTCCGCGCAGGTCATCGCCCCCGCCCGGCACAGCGCGAAGTCCGCGGCGGCGTAGGCCAGGTCCATCCGGTCCACGTAGGGCAACGCCACGTACGGAACGGCGCTTGCCTTCGCTCCCGCGGACAGCAGGCCGTCGTGCGACTGGGCGTCGCCGATGTTCTTCGGCCCGGTCGCGTGCAGGACCTGCACCCCGGCGTCCCTGATCGCGTCGATCGCCCCGGCCAGTGCCCGGTTCAGCGACTTCGCGCCCTGTGAGCCGCCGAAGACAAGAAGCACCGGCAGGTCAGGGCGGAGCCCGAAGTGCGCCCGCGCCTTGTCGCCGAGCGCGAACCGGTCGAGGTCGGCGATCTGCCGCCTGATCGGCAGTCCCAGGTACTTGGAGTTGCGCAGCTTGGTGTCCGGGTGCCCGGTGAAGACGTAGCTGGTCAGGTGGGCGCCGAGGCGGTTCGCGATGCCGGCCGACGGGTTGGCCTCGTGCACCACGATCGGCACGTTGTGCCGCTTGGCCGCGAGGTACGCGGGCGTGGCCACGTAGCCGCCGAAGCCGACGAGGACGTCGGCCTGCAGCCGGTCGAGCACCTTCCCCGTGGCGTGCACCGCGCCGGCCAGCCGGCCTGGCACGGTAAGCAGCTGGGGCGTTACCGACCTGGGCAGCGGCACGGCCGGGATGAGCTCAAGCTCATAGCCGCGCAACGGCACCAGGCGGGTCTCCAGGCCGCGCTGCGTGCCGAGGCAGGTTACCTGGATGCTTTTGTCGGCTTCCCGCAGCGCGTCGGCGAGCGCAAGAGCAGGCTCGATATGACCGGCTGACCCCCCGCCAGCAAGCACCACCCTCATCGCACACTCCCTGTCGCTTCTCGCCTGGCTCGCGGTCGGTGTCGCGGCGCCGATACCTAAGTCCCGCGTCTGGTCCCTTGGCGTACCCAGCTTAGGGTGAGGCCGCCTCGGGACGTGGCCCTAGCCGCCAAAGCCTGGCTTGCCCCGGGTTCCCGCCGCGCGAACGACATGAGCATACCTAGCCCGACCATCGTCACCAGCACCGAAGACAGTCCCTGGGACACGAGGGGCAGCGGCACGCCCGTGATCGGGAACACCCCGATGACCGCGCCGATGTTCACCACGGCCTGCCCGACGATCCAGGTGGTGATCGCCGCGGCGAGCAGCCGGCTGAACGTGTCGGGCGCGCGCCGCGCCACGCGCAGCCCGGCGAAGGCGAGCCCCCCGTACAGCGCGGTGACGCAGAGCGTGCCGACCAGGCCGAGTTCCTCGCCGATGATCCCGAAGATGAAGTCGCTCGTGGACTCCGGCAGCCAGCCCCACTTCTCGCGGCTCGCGCCGAGGCCCACGCCGAAGATGCCGCCGGAGCCGAGGGCGTACTTGCCCTGGATGGACTGCTGGTTCGGTCCCACCGGGTTCAGGTTGGCCGGCGAGTTGCTCAGGAACATGAAAAGGCGCTGCGAGCGGTACGTTTCCGCGACCATCAGCAGGACGAGCACGAGCCCCATAAGGATCAGCAGCGCGGCGAAGACCCGCCCTGGCGTGCCCGCGATCCACAGCAGCGCGAGGAAGACGAGAAGCAGGATGGACGTGGTGCCGAGGTCGTCGCCCCCCATCACCAGCAGCGCGAGGACGCCGGTGCCCGGCAGGAGCGGCAGGAGGATGTGCCGCCAGTCGGTGAGCATGCCGAGCTTCTCCTTGCGGGCGAGGAGGTCCGCGCCCCAGACGGCGAGCGCTAGCTTGGCGATCTCCGACGGCTGTATGGTCAGCGGCCCGATGGCGATCCACCGGGTCGCGCCGTTGACGTTCTTCCCGACGCCGGGAATGAGCACCAGGCAGAGCCCGATGATCGATACCGCGAGCAGCGGGTAGGCCGCCGCCCGGAACAGCCGCGGCTGCGAGCGGCTCGCGGCCAGCAGGAACGGGATGCCGACCACGATGCCGATGAGCTGCACCATGAAGTCCCGGTAGGGCGACTCGCCTTGCGTCAGGTCCACCACGGACGCGGTGGACAGCACCATGACCAGGCCCAGGCACAGCAGCAGCGTGGTGATCCCGGCGATCAGGTAGTAAGACGTGAGCGGCCGGTCCAGCAGCACCCGCGCCGCCCGGACCGATTCGCCGACCACCGCCAGGCCGCCCCGGGGTGTCCCGCCATGGCTGGGGGCTGCACCGCCCGGTGACTCGTCGTCCTCCGCCTCGGGCGCGTCCTGGGCCGGGCTGCTTCCCACAGGGACATACATGGGATCTAGTTTCTGTGCTCGGGTCGCTGATGCCCGGAACATCCGCTGGCGTGTCGCGCAGTGTTTCCCACGGAGGAATGATCCCCCGGGGACCCCCCAAATCCCGGAAGGGCTTCGCCCCCCCGTAGCCTTCCCACGGGGGACGGCGCAAAAAAGCGCGCCCCCCGCGCTGTGGCTGAGGTTAGAGACCGGTGGTTGCGTCGGCAGGCAGCGCATGACCCGCGCTGCCTTGGGCTGTGGCTGAGGTTAAGGCTGACAGTTGCGGGCCGACGACCCACCCGCAGGTTGCGGGGGGCGGGCTGGGAACACGCGGCCGTTCTGGATGAACTGTCTGTTGACTTTGACCTTTCGCGATGACTTTCTTCGTGTCAGCGGCGTGTGCGGCGCCGTATCAGCGGCGTGTGCGCGGCGTGTCAGCGCGGCTTGGCAACCTCTAGAGCATGAGTGAATTTGCGATTGAGGCTACGGGGCTCATCAAGTCCTTCGGCGAAACGAAGGCCCTGGCCGGGGTGGACCTCGCGGCCCGGCGAGGCAGCGTGCTCGCCGTGCTCGGGCCGAACGGCGCGGGCAAGACCACTGCCGTGCGCATCCTCGCCACGCTGCTCCGCCCAGACGGCGGCACCGCCCGGGTGAACGGGTTCGACGTGCGCACGCAGCCCACCCAGGTACGCGAGAGCATCGGCCTTACCGGCCAGTTCGCCTCGGTCGACGAGGACCTTACCGGCACCCAGAACCTGGTCATGATCGGCCAGCTGCTCGACATGACCAAGAAGGACGCCCGGCAGCGCGCCGCTGAGCTGCTTGAGTGGTTTGACCTGGCGGAAGCCGCCAACAGGGTGGCCAAGAACTACTCCGGCGGCATGCGGCGCCGCCTTGACCTCGCCGCCTCCCTCGTTGGCAGGCCGTCGGTGATCTTCCTTGACGAGCCCACCACAGGCCTCGACCCGGCCAAGCGTGAGGACATGTGGGACGTGGTCCGCAGCCTCATCAGCGACGGCTCGACGGTGCTGCTCACCACGCAGTACCTGGAGGAGGCCGACGCGCTCGCCGATGAGATCACCGTGATCGACCACGGGCGGGTGATCGCGCACGACACGCCGTACGGGCTCAAGCGCGTAGTCGGCGGGCAGCGGCTAACGGTCCGCCCGGTCGACCCGGCCAGGCACGACGACCTGCTCTCCGTGCTCGGCACCGTCGCCGGAGCCGGCGCGCACGCCCCGGAGACGGACGGGCGCGGCACCGTGACCATCGGCGTCGACGGCGACGATGTGCTGCCGGACGTGGTGGCCCGGCTGCGCGCGGCGGGGATCGCGGTCGAGGAGTTCTCGCTGCACCTGCCGTCGCTTGACGAGGTGTTCTTCACGCTTACCGGGACCCGGTCCGCCGGCGACGCCCGCGAGTCTTCGGAGGTGGCGGCATGACCGCTGTAGCTATTTCGATCCCGGCGCGGCAGCCGCGCCAGTTCCGCCAGCTGCGGTACGCGCTGGTGCTCGCCAAGCGGAACATGATCAAGATCATGCGCGCGCCCGAGCAACTGCTTGACGTGACGCTGCAGCCGGTTATCTTCCTGCTGCTCTTCTACTACGTCTTGGGCGGCGCGCTCGGCGGGGGCGTCGGGGCCTCGCGCCACGGTTACCTGCAGTTCCTGCTGCCAGGAATTCTCGCGCAGACGCTCGCGATGAGCTCCATCGCGATCGGCCAGAACATGAACGCCGACATCGAGAAGGGCGTCTTCGACCGGTTCCGGTCGCTGCCGATCGGGCGGGCGGTGCCGTTGATCGGCGCGGTGCTCGCCGAGTTCTTCCGCTACCTGATGGTGTGCGTGATCACCATCGGATTCGGCTACATCCTCGGGTTCCGCGTCTTGACCAACCCGCTGGCGCTGCTCGGGGCGATCGGTCTGTCGATCTGCTTCGCGCTGGCGTTCGCCTGGGTCTCGGTGTGGGTCGGCATGAAGGTGCGGACCGCCGGGTCGGTGCAGGGCATCATGATGCTGCTGGTCCTGCCGCTGTCGTTCGGCAGCACCACGTTCGTGCGAGCCTCGACCATGCCTGGCTGGCTGCAGGCGTTCGTCCACGTGAACCCGATCTCGCACCTGGTCAACGCGGTGCGCGGGCTGCTCCTCGGCGGGCCGGTCGCCAGCGACGTCGGCTGGACGATGGCGTGGATCGCCGGGCTGCTAGTGGTGTTCTTTCCCCTCGCCCTGCGTGCTTACATCCGCCGGACGTGATCGAGCAGAGACGGGTCAAGGCGCTCGATAGCCATCTGGCGATCGAGCGCCTTGCCGTTTCGGTACGCGCGGTCGTAGTGGTCCGCGCCGAGGGCGGCGCGCAGCTGCGGGGCCAGTTGCCCCGTCATCGGGTCGGTCGGGTCGTCGGCGCCGCGCACGGCGGCGCCCGCGCCGAGCAGTTCGGCGGCCCGTGCCGGCTCGCCGAGCGCAAGGGCAAGCTCGGCGACCGCGCCGCAGACCTGCGCGATCACCGGCATGTCCTGCGTGCCGACCGCCGCCCGGTACGCGCGGGCCGCCTGCTCGCGGGCGGCCTTCATGTCGTTGTCCGCGATGGCGAGCTGGCAGCCTATGGCCGCGATCATGGCCTCCAGGTGCTCGCGGGCCGGGTGTGCGGGACTGAACCGCGCGAGGTGCTGCTCCGCGGCTGCCTGGAACGGGCGCGCCCCCTCGGGGTTACCTGACCTGACTTCGAACGCCGCCCACCATGCCGCCGCGATGCCCCGGTCGATGGCCGACCCCGCGGCCTCCGCGGTCGTCTGGGCGGTCCTGGACAGCTCACGGGCCTTGGCGAAGTCGCCCTGCCGGATCGCCAGCTCCGCGAGCTGCAGCTGCACCTGGGAGAGGTCCTCGCGGGCCCCCAGCTCCGCGAGGAGTTCGCCGGACTCGGTGTACGCGGCGGCCGCGGCGGCTAGGTCGCCGTCGAACAACCCGATGGTCCCGATGGTCCGTAGCGCGGCAGACAGCCCCCACCGTTCGCCGAGCGCCCGGAACCGGCGCACCGCCTCAGCGGAGGCCGTGCGCATCTCGTCCAGGTCGCCGTCGTTTTCCGCGAGGCTCGCGGACAGCATCCAGGAGGCCGCGACGAGCCACTCGTCCCGGCCGGCCCGCGCCTGGTCCAGGTACCCGCGCACGCGCGCGTCGTCTTTGGTGAAGAGCGCGTAGACCGGGCGCAGCAGGCCGGAGATCGGGTACTTCTCGATGTCAAGCGCGTCGAGCCGCTCGGTCAGCTCGGGGGAAGCCGTTGGCGCGGCGTCCGCGACCGGGGTGATGACGCAGGTCACCACGTGGATCGCCTCGGCGATGGTCCGCATGTCGGGGTCTGCCTCTCCTGGCACGGCGACGGCCTCGCCGATCCACTCCGCTACGTCTGAGTCGTAGCCGAGCAGGAATGCCATGACGGAGAGCGACACCCCAAGGCTGAGCGCGTTGTTCGCCTCACCTGTGTCGCACCAGTAGCGCAGCGCGGCGAGGATGTTGCCGCGGTCGGCCTGGAGCTGCGCCAGCCAGGTCAGCTGGTCGCGGGTCAGCAGTCGTGGCGCTGCCTCGTGCATCAGGGCGGAGTAGTACGCGGCGTGCCTCCGCCGTAGCTCGCCGACCTCGCCGCGCCCCGCCAGCTGCTCCGCGCCGTACTCGCGAATCGTCTCAAGCATCCGCAGCCGCGTCCCGTCGGCGAGCGGCTGCAGCAGCGACTTATCGACCAGGGACGACAGCAGCTCATCAGCTTCGTCGGCCGCCAGTTCCCCGCTTGCGCACACCGCGGTGACCGCGGCCCCAGTCGCCCCGGCGGGGAAGACGGAAAACCGCTCGGCGAGCAGCCGTTCCGCCGGGTCGAGCAGTTCCCAGCTCCACTCCACGACGGCGCGCAGGGTGCGGTGCCGCGGCAGCGCGGTCCGGCTGCCACCGGTGAGCAGCCGGAACCGGTCCGCGAGGCGCCGGGAGACCTCGGCGAGCGGCAACGTGCGCAGCCGGGCGGCGGCGAGCTCGATCGCCAGCGGGAGCCCGTCAAGCCTGGTGACGATGTCGGCGACCAGCGGGCGGGTCTCGCCGTCGAGGGTGAAATCCGGGCTGACCGCGGCCGCCCGGTCGGCGAACAGGCGCACCGCGGGCTCTTCGCGCAGCGGCGGTACGACCAGCAGCGACTCGCCGGTGATGCCGAGCGGTTCCCTGCTCGTCGCGACGATCCGCAGCCGCGGGCTGCTGGCGAGCAGCGCGTCCGCGAGGTGGGCGCACGCGTCGATGAGGTGCTCGCAGTTGTCGAGCACGAGCAGCGCGCGGGCGTCGGCGAGCCCCTCGAGGAGCCGGGTGCGGGCGTCGCGGCTGGTGACCCGCTGCGTTGCGCTGCCATCGGGGAGCCGCTGCGACTCGCGCAGCCCGATCGCGTCGAGGACCGCCTTCGGCACGTCGGCGGCGTCGGTCACCGACGCGAGCTCCACGATCCAGATTCCGTCCGGCTCGTCCGCCGCCATGTTGTCGCGCACGTCGGCGGCGACCTCGGCGGCCAGCCGCGTCTTCCCCGCGCCGCCCGGGCCGACCAGCGTGACCAGGCGGTACTGCTCCAGGGTCTGCCGCACGCGTTTCACCTCGTCGGCGCGGCCGACGAAGCTGGTCAGCTGGGCCCGCAGGTTCGTGCGGACGTGGACAGCGGGTGCGGGCGCCACGGCGGCCTCGCCGCGCAGCACCTCAAGGTGCACCGCCTGCAGCTGCGGGCCCGGGTCAATGCCGAGCTCGTCGGCCAGCCTGCCCCGTAGCGCTTCGTAGGCGGCCAGGGCGTCGGCCTGCCGCCCGGACGCGGCCAGGGCGCGCATCAGCAGCCCGGTGAGCTGCTCATGCAGTGGATTTCTTGCTACGAGTGCCTCAAGCTCTCCAGTGCGGGCGGTGCCTCCGTCCGCTTCGCGGGTGAACAGGGTGACGGTGGCGTCGAGCCGCAGTTCTTCAAGCCTGCGGGCGAACGGCTCGGCGAAGTCCCCGGCGTCCACCAGTGCCGGGCCGCGCCACAGCGCCAGGGCCTCGGCCACTTCGCCGTGGGATACGAGCTTTTCAAAGCGCAGCGCGTCCACGTCGTCAGGGACGACGTTCAGCCGGTAGCCGGCTGCCGACTGCTCCACCGCCGCCGGGTCGCCCAGCACCCGCCGGACGCGCGAAACCAGCGTCTGCAGCGCGTTCGCCACGTCACTGGGCGGCGCACAGTCCCAGAGGGCCTCGGCGAGCACGCCGGTGCTGACCGGCTGCCCGCCCGCCAGCGCCAGCCGCGCGATCAGGGCACGCAGCCGCGCACCCGCCACGGCGACGACCCTGCCGCTGTCGTCATGGACCTCGAGTGCTCCTAGAATCGCGACCCGCACGCATTCTATTGTGCCCGCAGGACACGCTATCGTGAGCCGGAAACGGCTTCTTGCTGTTATCTTCGGGTGGTTGCGATGGGACGGTGCCGGCAGTGCGCGCCGGGCGTGCGTAGGGTGCGGTGCGGGTCGGCATGAGTGTGGTGCCGTGCTTGGGTCGGCAGCTTGGGTGACGTGCGGGATCGGCATGCGTGGCATGCAGTGCGGGGCCGTGCGGGTCGGATGAATGCGGTGCCGTGGGGGGCCGACACGCGTGGGGTGACGTGCGGGGCCGTGCATGAGGATGTCCTGCACGGCGTGCGTGGGGTGCCGGGTGTCGGGATGCATTGCAGGGCATGCGTGGAATGTCGGGCGGGCGTTGGGATGATGGGGTTATGGATCTTGATTTTTCCGTTGAGGCGCGGCTTGTGCACGGGGGGACCTCGCGGGATGCGGGGGCGCCGCTTGGGCCGCCGCTGCTGCCGACCAGCGTGTACCTGTCGCAGGGCGAGCCTGGGGGCGGGCCCGGGTACGGGCGGAACGAGAATCCCGGGTGGGCGGCGGTAGAAGCGTCGCTCGCCGCGATGGAGGGGCCGGGGGCTCAGGCGGTGACGTTCGCGTCGGGGCAGGCGGCCTCGATGGCGCTGATGCTCACGCTGGCCGAAGGGCGGGAGTCGATCGTGTTTCCCGCCGACGGGTACTACAACACGCGGGCCCTCGCCGGGCGACTGCGGCCGCACGGGGCCCGCGCCGTGGCGGTCGACCTGCTCGACCTTGGCGCGGTTGCCTCAGCGCTGGCCGCCGGACCTGCCGTCCTGTGGGCGGAGACCCCGACGAACCCGCTGCTGCGCGTCGCCGACCTCGCTGGCCTGGCGTCGCTAGCGGCGTCGGCAGGAGCGCCGTTCGTGGTGGACAACACCGTCGCGACAGGGCTGCTGCAGCACCCGCTGGACTTCGGTGCGGTCGCGTCGGTGTACTCGCTCACCAAGTCGATATCCGGGCACTCGGACGTGCTGGGCGGCGCGGTTGTCACCAGGGACACCGCCCTTGCCAACATGGTGCGCTCCTGGCGGACCGACGGCGGCGCGATCCCCGGCCCGTTCGAAAGCTGGCTGGTGCTGCGCGGCCTCAAGACCCTGGACCTGCGCATCTCGCGAGCATCGGCCAACGCCCTGGCGGTCGCCGAGTTCCTTTCGTCGCACTCGCGCGTCACGGCGGTCCACTATCCGGGGCTGTCGCCATCGCCGGCGACCGTGAAGCAGATGCCGCGCGGCTTCGGTCCGCTGCTGTCGTTCGAGCTAGCCGGGACCGCCGCCGACGCCGACGCGGTCGTCGCGGCTGCCCGCTTGGTCGTGCCGGCGACAAGCTTCGGCGGCGTCGAGTCCTCCTGGGAACGCCGCGCCCGGTGGCCCGCCGAGACGGCCCCGGACACGCTGATCCGCATGTCGTGCGGCGTCGAACCGGTCGAAGACCTGCTCGCAGACCTCTCCACCGCCCTAGCAGCTCACGGCTAGCTCACTGCGGCGGCACGGGCCACCGCGGCCAGCATTTCTCGTGGCTACTTGGGGAACCAGCCTACGTAGAAGATGCCCAGGCCCAGGGCGACGAACATGCCCGCGATTAGCCAGAAGCGGACCACGATCGTGGTCTCCGCCCAGCCCGCCAGCTCGAAGTGGTGCTGCAGCGGTGCCATCTTGAAGACGCGCTTGCGGCGGAGCTTGTAGGAACCGACCTGGATGACGACCGACATCGTGATGATCACGAACAGGCCGCCGAGCAGGAAGAGGAGGAGCTCGGTCCTGGTGATGATCGCCAGGCCGACGATCGCGCCGCCGAGGGCCAGGGAGCCGGTGTCGCCCATGAAGATCTTGGCGGGCGGCGCGTTCCACCACAGGAAGCCGAAGCACGCGCCCATCACGACGGCGGCGACCACGGCGGCGTCGAGCGGGTCGCGGACCGGGTAGCAGTTCTGCGCGAGCGCCGTGGTGCAGTCGTTGCGCAGCTGCCAGTTCCCGATGATCACGTACGCGGCGAGGACGAGGATCGACGCGCCGGTCGCGAGGCCATCGAGGCCGTCAGTGAGGTTCACCCCGTTGGACGTCGCGGTGACCATGAGCAGCACCCAGATCACGAAAAGCACGGTGCCGATGGAGACGCCGAAGTCAGCGAGGAACGACAGGTGCGTCGACGCCGGGGTCAGGTCGTAGCCGTCGGGGAAGTGGATGGCGAGAACCGCGAAGATCACGCCCACGATCATTTGGCCAAGCAGCTTCGCGCCGCTGCGGAGACCGAGGCTACGCCGCATGAACAGCTTGATGAAGTCGTCAAGGAAGCCGACGAAGCCGAGGCCGGTCATCAAGAAGAGCACCAGCACGCCGGACGCTGTCATCGGGTCGCCGGTGAACCAGTGCCCGAGCACGTAGCCGAGCAGCGAGGCGATGATGATGACGATGCCGCCCATGGTGGGGGTGCCGCTCTTGCTCAAGTGCGCCTGGGGACCGTCGGTCCTGACCTGCTGACCGAGCTTGCGCTTGCGCAGCACGGTGATGGTGGGTCGGGTGCCGATCAGCGCGACGATCATCGAGATGGCGGCCGAGAGCAGGATCGTCTTCACTGGTCAACCTCCGCGAGCAGGCCATCCGCGACTTCCCAGAGGCCGGCGGCCTTCGATGCCTTCACTAGTACGACGTCACCGGGCCGCAACCGGTTACGGAGTTCTTCGACGGCGGCCTTCGGGTCGGCCGCGGCGATCGCCTCGCCCTGCCAGCCGTCCTCCGCCCGCGCCCCGTCAAGGACCGGGGCGGCATCCGCCCCGACCGCGACGATGACGGCCGCGCCAGCCTGCGCGGCGAGCCGCCCTGCTTCGGCGTGGCTCTCGGTCGCGATGTCGCCGAGTTCGGCCATGTAGCCGAGGACGGCGATCCCGCGCCGGCCATTGCTCGCCAGGTGCGCCAGGGCCGCAAGCGCGGCCTTGGTCGAGTCCGGGTTCGCGTTGTATGCGTCGTTCACTACGAGCACCCCGTCCGGGCGCTCATGCAGTTCCATGCGTTTCTTACTCCGCGCGGTCGCGGCGGTCAGCGCGTCCGCGATCGCTTGGACGTCCATGCCGAGTTCGGCGGCCACCGCGGCCGCGGCGAGCGCGTTGGCCACGTGGTGGCCGCCGTGCAGCCGCAGCGTGACGGGCGCGCTCCCCGCCCTGGTGTGCAGCGTGAACGAGGCACGGCTCAGGTCGTCAAGGGTGACGCCGGTCGCCTTCAGGTCCGCGTCGCGGCCGGGGTCCACGCTGGTGGTGACCACGCGGGCGGCGGTGCGGGCGGCCATCGCCGCGACGTTGAGGTCGTCGGCGTTGAGCACCGCGACGCCGCCCGCCGCGGCGGCGGGCAGGGCCTCGACGATCTCGCCCTTGGCCTTGGCCACTGCGTCGATCGAGCCGAACTCACCCGCGTGCGCGCGGCCCACGTTGAGCACCGCGGCGATCTTCGGCGGGGCGATGCCGGTGAGGTAGGCGATGTGCCCGATGCCGCGCGCGGACATCTCAAGGACCAGGTACCTGGTCGACTCGTCGGCCCGCAGGACGGTCAGCGGCAGCCCGATCTCGTTGTTGAGCGAGCCTTCGGGCGCGACGGTCGGACCGAGGCGCCCGACGACCTGGGCGGTGAGGTCCTTGGTCGAGGTCTTGCCTGAGCTGCCGGTGATCCCGACCACCGTCGCGCCGGGGAGGCGGCCGAGGACGCCACTGGCCAGCAGGCCAAGGGCGCGGGTCACGTCGGAGACGACGATGACGGGCACGCCGACCCCGGGGAGCGGACGGGCGGCGAGGATCGCGGCCGCGCCCTTGCTGGCGGCCGCGGCGGCGTAGTCGTGGCCGTCGACGTGCTCGCCTGGCAGGGCGGCGAACAGCGCCCCGGGAATCACCAGCCGTGAGTCGACAACGACCGGGCCGGTAACGGCCGCACCCGCATATGTTGAAATTTCCGGAATTCCGGATTCGCTGTTTGAATCCGGAATTCCGGAACCTGCGGAGGAAGCTGTGGCCGAAGTGGGTGTGGTGGCCGAAGTGGGTGTGGAGATGGTGCCGTGCGTCATCACGGCGATCTCGGCGACAGACAGTTTGATCATGACTTGCCGCCGTATGCGGAGTGGCGGGCCAAGGCCGCAGCTGTTACCTCCGCGTCGTCGAACGGGAGCACGGCCCCCCCGACGTACTGGCCGGTCTCGTGTCCCTTGCCTGCCACGAGCAGGACATCCCCTTTCCCGGCCATGCCGACGGCGAGGTCGATTGCCGCGGCACGGTCCGGTTCGATGATCAGCCGGGCCCGCTCCCCCTGCGGGACCCCAAGCACTCCGTGCAGCATCTCAGCGAGGATCACCAGCGGGTCCTCGGAACGCGGGTTGTCGCTTGTGAAGATCGCGACGTCGGCGAGCCGGACGGCGGCGGCCCCCATCAGCGGCCGCTTGCCACGGTCCCGGTCCCCGCCGCAGCCAAGTACCACGATCAATTCCCCGCTAGTGACCGGGCGAAGCGCGCCGAGGACCGCCTCGACCGCGCCTGGCTTGTGCGAGTAGTCGACGAACGCGTCCGGCTGGCCCATCTGGGCCCGGACGCGCTGCAGGCGTCCGGGCACGCCCGGGCAGGATGCGACGCCGCTGACCGCGTCGGCTAGATCGGCGCCGGCTTCGACGAGCGCCACGATCGCGCCGAGGGCGTTGGCCACGTTGAACGATCCCGGCAGCGTGATCGACGCGTCCGCCTCGACGCCGCCAGGGCCGATGACCCGGAACGTCGACCCGTCCGCGCCGCAGCGCACGTCGGCCGCCCGCCACTCGGCCTGCGCGTAGGCACCCGAGGACGCGTCCGCGCAGAAGGTCGTGATCGGGATCGACGCTTCGCTCACGAGCCGCCTGCCGTAGCGGTCGGCCACGTTCACCACTCCGACAGCCGAGTACGCCGGGGTGAACAGCTTCGCCTTGGCCCGGAAGTAATCCTCGAACCCGGAATGAAAGTCCAGGTGGTCCTGGGAGAGGTTGGTGAACACGGCGACGCTGTAGCGGGTGCCCGCCACCCGGCCGAGGGCGAGAGAGTGGCTGGAGACCTCCATCGCGGCGCCCGTCACCCCGCGCTCGACCATGACCGCGAGCAGCGCCTGCAGGTCGGGGGCCTCCGGCGTGGTCAGCGACGCCTTGACGAGCTCGTTGCCGACCTTGATCTCCACCCCGCCGACGAGGCCGGTCGTGTGCCCGGCGGCGCGCAGGCCCGCCTCGCACAGGTAGCTGGTCGTGGTCTTGCCGCTGGTGCCGGTCACGCCGATCATCGTCATCCGGTGCGACGGGTCGCCGTAGATCCAGCAGGAGACGTCGCCGAGGCGCTCGCGCGGGTTGGACACCACAAAGACCGGGACGCCGGTGCGGGCCGCCCGGTCGCGGCCGTCGGGGTCGGTGAGTATCGCGACCGCGCCGGCGGCGACCGCCTGGTCGCTGTAGACGGCGCCGTGGGTGCGCGTGCCGGGCAGCCCGGCGTACAGGTCGCCTGGCCGCACGGCCCGGGAGTCCAGAGTGACGCCGGACAAGACGCCGGGGCCGTCCTGCAGGTTCTCTGTTCTCCCCACGCCAAGGAGCTCGGCGAGCCCGGACAACGGGCGCGGCGCGAGGCGGGCGGGACGGATCACGCCCAGAGGGTATCCAAAATCAGCGCGCATTGAGTCGAACATACGGAGCGACTAGGCCGGGTTGCGGCTGGATCTGCAGGGTTTGCAGCGCGAAGTTCATCACGCTGTAGAAGACCGGGCCGGCGACTTCGTCGCCGAAGTAGTCGGTCTTGGTGTCCGGGGCCTGTACGTTCACGGCGACGACCACCCCGGGGTCGTTCCCTGGCGCCATGCCGATGTAGCTGGAACCGTGCACGCACAGCGGGTTGCTCTTCGGGCACGGCTTCATCCCTTCGAGCGCGGGCTCGCTCGCGGTGCCGGTCTTGGCCGCGATCGCGTACCCGGCGATGTCGCCCCAGCGCTGGTTGGCCTTGTCATCCACGGCCGGCACCTGCTGCAGGATCTGGATCAGCTCCTTGGCCGTCTTCTGCTGGATGACCCGCTTCGACGGCGACGCCTTGGCCGCGACGTACTGGCCCGCCGCGTTGTAGGTGCCCGCGATGAGCGTGGGCTGAACCCGGACCCCGCCGTTGGCGATCGTGGCGTACACGCTGGCCATCTGGACGGCGTTGACCGCGATGCCCTGGCCGAAGGACAGGGTGTACCGCTCGTCGCCCGCCCACTTCGACGGCGGGTCGAGCAGGCCCTGGGACTCGCCCGGCAGGTTCAGGCCAGTCGGCTGGTCGAGGCCGAAGTTCTTCAGGTACTGGTACTGGAGGTCCTCGGGGACGCTCTGCACCACCTGCGACATGCCGATGTTCGAGGAGTTCGCGATGATGCCTGCGACCGTGTAGCGCTCACCGGGCGACCATTCCGCGTCGTGGATCCACTGCCCGCCCCGGTAGATCTGGGGCGGGATGTTGTATGCGTCCATCGGGTTCACGCCGCCGTGCTCGAACGCGGCGGCGGCGGTGATCACCTTGGCGGTGGACCCGGGCGCGAACACGTTCTGGACCGCGATGTTGGAGCCCGGCTGGTGGGGGGCCCACTGGGCCATGGCGAGGATCGCCCCGGTCTTCGGCTGGATGACGACCACTGAGCAGTTCTGCGCCCTGGTCTTGGCGACTTCCTGCTGGCAGGCCTGCTGCGCCTCGTACTGGAGCGCGGGGTTGATCGTCAGCTTGATGGACGCGCCGTCCTTGGCCGGCGTGTCGTTCTGGGTGCCAGCGAGGGGGATCGGCTGGTTGTCGAGGCCGGTCTCGACCTCCTCGCTGCCGTTCGTGCCGGTCAGCAGCGTGTCGTACGTCCCCTCGACGCCGGCATAGCCGGAGATCACGCCGGTGCCCGGGTCCTTGACGTGGGTGAGCCCGACCACATTCGCGGTCGCGTTGCCGTTGGGGTACACGCGGGAGAAGGTCGGCTGCGGGGGAACCATGCTCTGCGGGGGGACCATGCCGTGGATCTTGAGTGCCACGATCTTCTGCTCGTTCTCGGCCGGCACGCCCTTGGCGAGCTGCACGTACTGCTTCGACGACGGGTGCTGGAGCAGGTCAAGCACCTTCGCCGCGGGCACGCCGAGCAGGCCCGCGAGCTGCTGCGCGGCGGCTGGCTTCTTAGCGTCGGGGATCTGCGTCGGGTCCCAGGCGATCGTGTACGTCTCGACCGTCAGCGCCAAGACCTGCCCGTCCGAGCCGTAAATAGTGCCGCGCATGGCGGGCACCGTGATCTTGTGGAGCTGCTCCTTGCTCGCGGCTTTCTTGTACTGGTCCGACTCCATGCCCTGCAACTGGACTAGGCGGCCGGCGAACAAGGTCAGCACGATCGTGATGGCCAGCATCGTGATGCCGATCCGCCTGCCCGAATCGCCGCGCTGGAAAGTCAGCCAGCGCGGCGGGCGGCGGGGCCTGCGGGGATCGCGCGGCGGGCGCCTGCTGGAGTCGGGCCGCCGCGTGCGCGGGCCGCCCGGCACCCGTGCGTTGCGCGGGAGGCGCGCACCAGGACCCGTTGCCCGGTCGTCCGGGGTACGCGGGACCGTCGCACCCGGGCGCGCGGCACGGTCCTGCGGGGCACGGGGCATCGGCCCTGACGGCCGGTCACGGTCACCCCGCCGGTCCGGGGGGAGGCGGGGGCCCGGACCGGCGGTGCGGTCCGGCCGGAGGCCACTGTTGGGGCTGGCCGTGCCGCGTGGGTCACCCGGCTTGCGGGGACCTGGCTGCGGTCCCTGGCCCGTTCGGCGGCCGCCGGACCCGGGCCGTCCCGGCATGCCGGGGCGGCCCGGGCCGCCGGGGCTACCTGGGCTGCCGGGGTTGCCGCCGCGGCCAGGACCGCCCGTGCCTGGCCCCCGCCCTGTCACGGCGCGTAGCCCGGGGCGTTGACAGCACCGCTCCACACGGGGCCGGTGTTGGTCACCTTGCCGGTCTTGAGGTCCACGTACTGCGACTCGCCGACCCGGCGCATGCCGAGCTGGCTGGCACTCTGCGCGATCCGCTGCGGCGACTGCGCCTGCGCGACCTGCTCCTCCAGAGCCTGCTGCTGCTTGGCGAGCGAGCTCGTCGAGTCCTGCAGCTTGCTGATCTCGAAGGAGCCCTCGGCCAGCGTGGTGCTGATCACCAGCGCCGAGATCAGCGCGCCGCCGAGCAGCCCGCACAGCAGCAGCACGAACGGCATCCGGTGTGAGCCGACGGGCACGTTCGCCGCCCCCGGCTGGACCGCCGGGGACGCGGCCAGGGGCGCCTGAGCCGGCTGCGCCGGCGCGACCGCCGCCTGCGGTCCCGTGGTCCGGGCCCGCAGCGGACGTCCGCTGCGCTCGGCGGGCGGCGCCTGCGGCGGGACGCCGGCCCGACGGCGCAGCCCCGGGCGCGGCGCGCCGACCGGGGCGGACGGCCGCTGCGGCGGGACGCGCTGGTCGGGCCGGTCAGCGGTGCGCGTGCCCGCAGCGGGCCGCTGGACGCCGGCCGCCTGCGGGTCGGCTACCGGGCGCTGGGTCGGTACCGGCCGGGAAGGCCGGCCACGGCGCGGGGCAGGCGCGGCCTGTCCCGCCTCGGGTGCCTGCTGCGGGCGCGGGCGCGTGCCCGACTTGGTCAGGGTGCCGACGCCGCCGCGGGTGCCGTCTGCCTGCCGCTCGCTCCTGGCCATCGGCCAACTCCTGTCACTCGTGTTCCGCTCGCTCACGCTGTTCCCCCGACCCTGTTCGCAGCTCGCCCTTGTGCGCTCACGCTTGTTGCTGTTATCAAGCGTCCTCCCTGATGCGCTCGGCCGCGCGCAGGCGGGCCGAGGCCGATCTCGGGTTGGTCGCTAGCTCTTCGTCGTCTGGTCGTTCCGCGCCCCTGGTCAGCAGGCGGAACGTCGGGCTGCCCGCCAGCACGTCGCCCGCGCGCAGTGGCACGCCCGGCGGGGTCTTGTCCGCCGTGCGCTCCGCCAGCTCCCGCTTGACCAGGCGGTCCTCCAGGGAGTGGTAAGCGAGGGCCGCGAGCCGGCCGCCGGGCGCGAGCAGGTCGAGCGCGGCGGGCAGCGCCCGGCGCAGCGCGCCGAGTTCGTCGTTCACCTCGATGCGGAGCGCCTGGAAGGTCCGCTTGGCGGGGTTGCCGCCAGTGCGCCGCGCGGGCGCGGGGATCGCGTCCTTCACGATCGCGCTCAGCCGGAGCGTGCTGGTAATGGGGTCCTTCGCCCGTTCCCGCGCGATCGCCTCGGCGATGCGGCGCGCGAACTTCTCCTCGCCGTACTGCAGCAGCACCCGCGCCAGGTCCGGCACGGGGTAGGTGTTGACGACCCGGTCCGCGGTCAGCTCGCTGCCCTGGTCCATGCGCATGTCGAGCGGCGCGTCCTGGGAGTAGGCGAACCCGCGGCTTGCGTCGTCAAGCTGCGGCGAGGAAACGCCGAGGTCGAACAGGACACCCTGGACCCGGCGGTGCCCGGCGGCGGCGGCGATCTCGGCGATGTCGTCGTAGAACGCGTGCGCGATCGTCACCTGGCCCGGGTAGCGCTCGGCGAGAGCGTGTCCCGCCTCGATCGCGGCCGCGTCGGCGTCGATCCCGATCAGCAGCAGGCCGGGAACCGCTTCGAGGAAAGCCCGCGCGTGCCCGGCGCGGCCGAGCGTGGCGTCGATGAGGACCGGCGGGCGGCCGCCTGGGGCCGGGCCGGTAAGGGCGGGCAGCAGCAGGGCGGCGATGCGGGCGGCCATCACCGGCACGTGCGCGTAGGCGCTTTCGCCCATGTGACCCCTCCGCTCCGCTTACTGCTCACTGTTGCTTTATCGCGGGGTGCGGCAGCGAGGCCGCCGCGTCCTCATGCAGGAACTTCGTGAAATAACCGCCCTCTCGTCTGCCTGGCCGGGCCCGATACGATGGCGGGTTTTGCCATCGGGCCTGGCCGGGCGGACATCAGGGGGTACGGGGGGTCGCCCCCCAGGCGAGAACTGGCCGCCCCCGTCGCGGCCCGTCACCTTATTTCTCTGGCATCCCGCTGGCGGCCGGCGGGGCCTGGATTCCGCACCCCTTGTGGGGGTCCGGGGGTCACCCCCCGGATGGGACCGCGTGGACCCCCGCCTGGCACCGGGGAAGTGGCGCCAGCCTGGTGGTCCGGGTGCGGCTTCCAGACCCGCCGGACAGCCGGCGGCCGACCGGGCGGATCCCGGCGGCCAGTCAGAGAATTCCTGGTAGCACCTCCTCGGCAGCCTCGGAGAACGCGTCCTCTTGGGCGGCCAGGTAGGTTTCCCAGGCCTGGGCGTCCCAGATCTCAAGCCGGGTGTTGGCCCCGATCACCACGCAGTCCCGGTCAAGGCCGGCGTACGTGCGCAGTGCGGCGGGCACGGTGATCCGGCCTTGCTTGTCAGGTATCTCGTCGGAGGCACTGGCGAAGAAGACCCTGCTGTAGTCCCGAACCGCCTTGGCGGTCACCGGCGCTGTGCGCAGCGCCTCGGTGATCCGCTGGAACTCGTCCTGCGGAAAGAGGTACAGGCAGCGCTCCTGCCCCTTCGTGATCACGACTCCCCCCGAGAGCTCATCACGGTATTTGGCGGGCAAGAACAGCCGTCCTTTCTCGTCAAGCCGGGGCGCGTGAGTGCCGAGGAACATACGGTCCTCACCTCCCACCCCCCGCGAGCCGAGCTTCGATAGCTATCTCACTCCACCGCGCCCCACTGTACTCCACCTTGCTCCACCGGCACCAGTACAAACCTGCTCTCCGCGATTTTCGTGCCGACAAAACCGCAGGTCAGAAGGGGTGGTGCAAAGTGGGGGAAGAAACGCTCCGCTGGGCGCGTCGCGCCGTTTCCCCACCTTCACCGCACGGAAGCAACGGACGGGACCGGAGACACGAAAGGGACGGAAGGGGCAGTTGTGCATCGGCCAGGAACGGAAATGAGCCCGAAACGTTGCCGACACGAGAGTGCCGCCCGCGGCCCGGGCAGCGGCCCGCGTGGCCGGGACGGCGGAGCGAGGGCCGCGTGGAGCGAAGTGGGGAATGGGACGCTCATCCAATCCCAGCGGCCCCAATCGCCGGTAAGTAAAGAAGGGGGCCATGCGGAGCGGGAATCCGCTTGAGAATGGCACAGGAGAAAGCGGAAGCCCGATGAGGTTCGATTGGATAGGTTCCTCAAGGGGACGGACATGCGGCGTGGCACATTCCGGGCAGCACCGCATACTGTCAATAGACGACGACGCAGTCTCCGGCGCCGCGAAAGTTTCGGCAGGCCGGGCCTTTTCGAGGAGGGCTCTTGGTACTCGACACGGGGCGTGGCAGCGGTACACGCAGCAGTGGCCGGGCGCTCGATGAGCTAGTCGCGACCGCGCGGCACGTCGGCACGGCCATCGAGTCGGTCATCGACGGGAAGGCGGAGGCGGTCAAGCTCGCGCTGACCGTGCTGCTGGCCGAGGGGCACCTCCTCATCGAGGACGTGCCTGGCGTGGGCAAGACCATGCTCGCGAAGGCACTCGCGCGGTCGATCGACGGCTCGGTGCGCCGGATCCAGTTCACTCCTGACCTGCTGCCGAGCGATATTACCGGGGTCAGCGCCTACAACCAGGAGCGGCGCGAGTTCGAGTTCAAGCCGGGCCCGGTCTTCGCGAACATCGTGGTCGGCGACGAGATCAACCGGGCCTCGCCCAAGACCCAGTCCGCGCTGCTCGAGTGCATGGAGGAGCGGCAGGTCACCGTAGACGGGA
>Ga0310811_10002694_pt1 | contig 22220 bp, 18 predicted proteins | sample YCmetagenome_FD_207642 | JGI IMG/M metagenome (GOLD analysis project Ga0310811, IMG submission 207642) | Soil microbial communities from experimental microcosm in Duke University, North Carolina, United States - YC | ecosystem: Engineered > Artificial ecosystem > Soil microcosm > Unclassified ...
AACACGCCGCCAGACGTGCGCGACACTCCCAGGAAGCAACGAATCTTGAATTTCCCTCGCGGCTTTGCAATCGGCAAGTCGACAGATAATCCGTCTGAAGCAGGCAAATTCTCGCAACGACGGCCAATTATGGATCAACCTTTCGGACATCTATATTACGCATTCGGCGCGATTTCCTTCAACATCCGCCGGTGCACTTGCCGCCACCGTCGAACTCCATGGTCTTGTCGCTGAGCGAGGGGTAGACTGGCACCTTGGTCGCCGCCTTAAAGGCAGCCGTCTTCGTCTCCGGCAATATCTTGCCATCCTTGGTCGCGGCCTCATTGGCGTGCGAGGCGATGACGGAATTAGGCTTCACCAGCTCGTTCATGACGTAGGCCGCTTCCTGCGGGCCGGTCGAGAAGGCACCGCCGATGTTCATCACCGCCAGATTGGCGTGCAGTTCATCATGGACCACCGTCTTCTGTTCGCTGACAACACCGGTGTCACCGGAGAGATATGCCGTCAGACCATTGGAGAAGCGCAGCACATAGCCGCCGGGCGGACCGACATAGGCTGTGAGTCCGTTATCCGCCATTTCCTTGGCGAGCGGTCCAGTGAGGAATACCGGATCAAGGCCATTGGTATGCGCGGCCGGCACGCTCCAGATTGTGACGTTCCCGAGCTTCCGGCTGGCGCCGAAACGAAGCACCAGCACCTGATCCTTGTCACCACCAGCCGCTGCGATGCGCTTGGCGAAGAAGCTGTTCATCTCGCCGCCAACGAGAAATTTTGCCTTCTTGGCGATCACGATCTTCTCGGTGTTCGAACTGGGCGCATCCACGACGGACAGATCCGGGTGTCCGCACGTGCCCGCATTGACGGCTTTGGTATGCCGGTCACCCAGATGGTCGGTGTGAACATGGCTCAGCAGAACCGCGTCGATCTTCCCCAGGCGCGGATCGTTGGCGCCGACAACCGTCTGCCCCGGGTCGTAAAGAATACGCGTACCATCGGGGTCTTCGAAGATCATGGCCCGGTCCCTCGCACAGAACTCACCGGCATGGCTGCCGAGCGGCGTGATCTTCACATTCGCCGCTGCGGCCGGCTGCATGGTCAATCCGATGAAGCCGCACGAAATCGCCAATAATAGTGTCGTTTTGCTCATCAGTTTTCCTCCCCTATCAGACAGCCTTCTGCACAGATTACGACAGCGCCCGGCATCTTGGAAATCCCGGGAGCCGACTTCTTTGGCCGGCTTCCAGCGGGTTGCAGCATTATGTCGATTACACTGCCGGCTTGAACTTTAAGTCCCAAGACGGGTCGGCTTCTGTCGATTTCATCCCGCGTCATCAGGACCTGCCTGATCAAATGGAGCGATTGCTGCGTGAAGGTTCTTCTGGACCTCGGCGAGAGATTTCAGAAGCTGTTGAATTTCTGGAGTCGAAAGAGTTTTGACCGAGGTCTGAACGACCTGCCGCGCCAGCGGAATCAAATCTTTCTTTAGTTTCCTCGCCTTCGGCGTGAGGCGGATGTGGATTTTCCGCCGGTCCGTTTTACTACGGACCCGCGTTACCAAACCGCGACGTTCCATGATCTGGATGGCGGAAAGCGTCGTCGGCTCCATCGTACCGATGCGATTGGACAACTCGCGTTGGGTTAATCCATCCTCGTTCCACAGCGCGCGCAGAAAGTACCACATGCCCAGTGTGACATCGTAAGGCTCAATCTTCATTTGCAGGTAGCGCTGCAATAAACGATGCGTCGCGCGGATTTGATATCCGACGCTTTCCTGAAGCGGAAAATCGATGGTCAAATCTCCGACTTTGGCAGTCGGCTGAGGTGGCCGAGAACTACGGCCAATTGGTGCTCTTTTCATCAAAACCCGGTTTTCCATCGTCCATCGACCGCGAGGCAAAACACGGGTGCAGGACAAGCGCCAGCGCCGATCATGCCAGCGACGTTCGCCCGGCTCAAGGGCGCCGCTGAAGGTCCTCACCCTGGTCAAGCCGCCTCGCAAGCTTTCAGGGCTGGCCGTATCGGTGCGTCTTCGTGAGGTCACTGCGACATGCTCGAGCCCGAGACAAAATCAGGAGGCCCAACAGCCGAAATTACGTACAACGGCTGTTGCCATTTTCGCTTAGGAGACTAAGTTTCTCCCATAAGATCGAGGGCGTCAATGACCACCGATAACGCTGACGCGCGGAAGTTGAAGCTTGCCGTGGCGCTGAAGTCTCAAGTCGCTGATGACATATACATGTTCGAACTCCGGAATCCGTCGGGGGGCGAGTTGCCGGCATTCACCCCGGGCTCTCACATCACCGTAACGACCCCCGGAGGCCAAAAACGGCGCTACTCCCTGTGCAATGACAGCCAGGAGCGGGACCGATACGTCATTGCAGTCAAGCGAGAGGGGTCTGGCCGCGGTGGCTCTTTGAGCTTCACCACAGATGTCAAGGAAGGCGACGAAATCGAGATCGAACCACCCGCCAACGAATTCGAGATGTCGGCATCGGACCCGAAAACCTACATCTTCATTGCGGGCGGCATCGGCATTACACCGATCAGGTCGATGATCCGACATCTGGCCCGGTCGGGTAAGACCAACTTCAAGCTTTATTATTTCACCCGCACCCCATCGATGATGGCGTTCCGCGACGAATTCTCTTCTCCCGACCAAGCTTATGATCTTTGGCCGGTGCTGGGGGAACAGCGGGGTGCCCATCTCTATTGCTGCGGACCCCGTGGTCTCATGGATGCTGTCCGCGACATGACCGGGCATTGGCCGGACTCGGCCGTTCATTTCGAGGACTTCGTTGGCGCAACCTCCAACCGAGCCGAGGATACGGCATTTGTGGTGAATCTGGCCAAGAGCGGAAAGAAATATGAAGTCCAGGCGGGTGTATCGATACTCGATACTTTACGCCAACATGGCCATGTTCTTCCGAGCTCCTGCGAGAGCGGCACATGCGGCACCTGCCGGACGCATTATATTTCAGGTGAACCGGACCACCGCGACCTCGTCCTCTCCGAGCGAGAGAAACGCAGCGAAATCATGATCTGCGTATCCCGCTCAAAATCGCCAGAAATCACGATTGATGTCTGATCCGGACAGAACGGTGGAAATGAGAAAACCATTAAATCTGGGCGTCATCGGCCTTGGACGGGCATTCACGCTCATGCTGCCAACACTTGCGCGCCATCCTCTGATCCGCCTCGTTGCCGCTCACGATCCCCGAACTGATGCGCGAACACGTTTTGCAGCCGACTTCGGCGCTAACGTCCACGAGACTGTTGAAGCGCTTTGTGCCGATGCTTCCGTGCAGGCGGTGTATATCGCGTCGCCTCATCAGTTTCACATCGAGCATGTCAAACTGGCCGCCAGGCACGGCAAGCATGTGCTTGTCGAAAAACCAATGGCACTTACCGTAAACGATTGCTCCGAGATGATTGCTGCTGCACGCAGCGGCGGAATCCAACTCCTGGTCGGCCACAGTCATAGTTACGATCGGCCCTATTTGCGGGCACGAGAGTTGATTGCCACTGGAAAATACGGCCGCGTCCGGATGATAAACGCGCTCAACTTCACGGACTTTCTCTACCGGCCGCGACGTCCCGAGGAGTTGAATACCCGTGCCGGCGGCGGGGTCGTCTTTAGTCAGGCCGCACATCAGGTGGACGTCGTGCGGCTGCTCGCAGGGCGCGCCGCTATTTCGGTCCGCGCATTCACCGGCCGCTGGGATTCCGAACGGCCGACCGAAGGCGCGTACAACGCGCAGATCGGTTTTGACGATGGCGCCTTCGCGTCCCTGACCTACAGCGGCTACGGCCGCTTCGACTCAGACGAATTCAACGGCTGGATCGGCGAACTGGGACAACGGCGCGATCCGGACAGCTACGGGAACGCACGCGCGCTTCTGCGAACGGCGCGCTCCCAGGACGAAGAAAGCCGGCTGAAAAACAAGCGGGCTTACGGGCCGGCGGGAAGCAATACATTTCAGGGCAGCCCCGGATTGGCTCATAACCATTTTGGTCTTGTCATCGTTGGTTGCGAGCGGGCCGATCTGCGACCAATACCGGACGGAGTTCTCGTTTACGGCGATGACGAGCGGCATCTGGAAGCGGTGGCATCTCCGGACGTTCCGCGATCGGAAGTCATCGAAGAACTCTATGATGCCGCTATTCTGGGAATTTCCCCCCTGCATTCCGGAGAATGGGGACGGGCAACGCTCGAAATCTGCCTTGCGATTCTTCGCTCCGCCGAGACCAATCAGGAGATCCGCCTGAATGCGCAATCCGACAATGGTTGACGAGCCGGTGGTGGCTCAGTCCAACTTCGGCCGAACGGCGCTGTTGGCTCCCGAGGCGATGATCGCAATAATATCGTTTTCCGCTGCAGCGACGGTCTTGTAACGCGCCTCCGTCGTGACGAAAGGCTGCTCGGCGTCGGCCGGATGATAGATTTCGACAAAATACAGATCCGACACTTTGTCCTTTACGGCTTCGATGCGAATCAATGCCATCTGATTAATCCTCGTTAGCGAGAGCAGATTGCTGCGCTACAGGGAGACAGAATCCGAGAGTCGTTTGAATGCTGATCCCTGTCAGTCTGCAAAGCGCACATGAGCGGCACCCTCTAGTCGTTCAACAGACATTCGCGCAGGCGCCCGGCCATGCGAGAGCTTTGTGCGTCCGAGACGTCCGTCGCCACACCAACGCCCAGGTAACGTGCGGCAACTTCTGGAGAGGCCAATAACTCGCTCGTCGGACCTGCAAGCGCGATCTCGCCATTCTCGAAAACGTAGCCACGGTCGGCGATAGACAGAGCCTGACGGGCGTTCTGCTCCGCCAGGAGGATCGCTATCCCCTGATCGCGCAACCGGACGATCAATCGAAAGATTTCCGAAACAAGCAGCGGTGCGATGCCGAGCGATGGTTCATCGAGAAGAAGGATTTTCGGCTTCGACATCAAGCCCCGCGCGATTGCCAGCATTTGCTGTTGTCCGCCTGAAAAATTTCCCGCAAGCTCGTTCATCCGCTCGCGCAAAATTGGGAACAGCGACCAAACTTCAGAATAGCGGTCGTCATCCTTGACTGACCCAGAAGCTGCATAAGCGCCCAAGTCCAGGTTCTCGGCGACCGTCATACCGGCAAAAATCTGACGTCCCTCCGGAATATGCGCGATGCCGCGCCGCAGTCGCTCGGCGGGAGCCAGCCGTCCGATCGATTCTCCGTTGAAGACAACATCGCCCGACGTCAGCCGCAGAAGACCGGAAATCGATTTCACCAACGTTGATTTTCCAGCACCGTTCGAACCCACAAGAGTGACGATTTCTCCACGCTCCAGCATCAAGCTGACGTTCTGCAGAATGTTGCTGCTGGTATAACCGACAGAAATATTCTTCAGTTCAAGCAACGGCATCTGCGTCTTGTCCCAGGTAGGCTTCAATAACGCGATCATTGTCTTGGATTTCTTTCGGCGAACCCGACGCAATGACGGCGCCGGCGTCCAGCACCACAATCCGATCTGCAACGTTCATGACAAGCGACATGTTGTGCTCGACGACGAGCAGAGGAATGCCAAGGGCACGAATTGCTCGTAACAATGCGGCCAGTTCCTGCGTTTCTGCATCGTTCAGGCCAGCAGCCGGCTCGTCGAGACAAAGGAGGCGCGGGCCCGCCATCAATGCACGAACGACCTCCAGCAGCTTTTGCGCGCCCATTGGCAAATCCGTCGCATGCGCATTGCGGAAGCGGGACAGACCGACGAGGTCCAAGGCTTCTTCGGCGCGGGCTCGCAGCCGATGCTCTTCCACGCCGGATGCGGGAAGCCAGAGCATCTGCGTCAGCCCGTGATTTTTCATCAGACGATGTCGTCCGACAAGCACGTTCTCCAGCACAGTCATGCCTGGAAACACGCGAGCGGACTGAAACGTTCGGATAAGTCCCAATTCAGCGATCCGAACAGCGGATAGCCGGGTCAAGTTCTGCCCCAGGAAATTTATCTTGCCGGCATCGCAGGGAAAGATGTTCGTGATGAGGTTGAATACCGTTGTTTTTCCGGCTCCGTTCGGACCGATCAACGCCGTCACCTGACTGTCCGTGACTTCAAACGAAACGTCAGATATGGCCCGTACCCCACCAAAGGCCTTGTCCAGGTTGCGAACCGCAAGGACCGGCGCGACACTTTCTTGCCTGTCTACGTCCCTCGTCATCGCGCCCTCTTCGAGGGCACCGGATTCGGTGCCAGAAATTTACGACGCGATCCCCCATAGCGCACGAAGAATTGCACCGCCGCACCGTAAAGGCCCTGCGGCAGGTAAAGAAAACTCAAGACCAAGAGGCCGCCCGTAACCAGCGTTTTGTAGATCGCAAAAGGCTGAAAGATGGTCGGCAAAAGCGTGATCAGTACGCTGCCCGAGATTGCTCCAACCAATGTCCCCTCGCCGCCGATTACCAGCATCGCAACAAGTTCGAGGGAACGGGATGTTCCAACCATTTCCGGCGACAGAAAATTGAAAAAGAAGGCATACATGCTGCCCGCAAGCGAGGCGAGCGTCGCACTGATCGCAAAGGCGACAAGCTTATAGCGCACGACATCGACGCCGAGCGCCGCGGCTGCCATCTGGTCGGTTCGGATCGCCTTGAGCGCACGTCCAAAGCCGGAACGCAACGCCCCCGTCAGCGCGACAAGCAGCAAAACATTGATGCCAAGAACGACATAGTACATCGCACGCGGTGTCGCGAATTCGAACCCCGCGACGGAAAACGGCGGAATCCCAACCAACCCCGAAGGGCCCCCGGTGATGTCGATCAAACCGACAGCAAATGAATCGATCAGCAACCCGAAAGCGAGAGTTGCCAACGCCAGATATAGACCGCGCAAACGCAAAGTGACGACCGATAGCACCAGCGCACATGCGACGGAAAGCGCGATCCCAGCGATAATCCCCAGCACAGGCGATATGTCGTAGTTGATCGCCAGATATCCCGACGTGTATCCGCCGATGGCCATGAAACCGGCCTGGCCGAGACTGACCTGCCCCGCGTATCCCATGAGCACGTCGAGCCCGAGCAGCGCAATAAAAAGAATTCCGGCGATAACAATGCCACTCAGGATGCCGTTGTCCGTCACCACGAAGGGAACTGCGATCGCTAGGAGCAAGGCCAACGGTACCGCGATCCAGGCCACGTTTGACGGCATCCGGACAAGGTGGGTGGAAACGCGAACTTCCGCGCGAATGTCCTGCCGCCTTGTGACCTTCGACTGAATCAGTCCGGTCGGCCGCCAGACCAAGACGACAAGCAGGACAACGAGGGCAATCGCGCTGGAGAACAGGGATGACAGATAGGCGGTTGCCAGTTGCGTTGCGAGGCCGAGGAAAATTCCGCCGACGATTGCGCCGGGAAACGAAGATATTCCGCCAATCACTGCCGCAATGAATCCGGAAATGGTGAACAGGCTTCCAGTATTGAACTGAAGTGTCGTCGTCGGTGCGACTATGACGCCAGCGATAGCCGCGATCAGCGTGGCCAGCCCAAAGCTGAACAGCGTCATTCGTGGAACATCGATTCCCATAAGGTTGGCGGCGGACGGATTTTCCGCGCATGCGCGCAAGCCGCGCCCCAGCCTGGTACGCGAAACCAGATACCACAGGCCCACAATGACGACGGCTGCAGCGCCGAGCACCCAAAACGCCTGGGTCGGAACGCGGATTGGTCCGATAACGATCGGCTGTTCGCCTGAGAACGGCGGAAGCGCAAAGGGCTGGCTTCCCCAGGTCACCAACGCAAAGCCCTCGATCATCGTCAACAACCCGACGGTCAACATGAGGACACTCGAATTCGAGAGTCGTTCAATCGCCGGAACGAACGTTCCGTATCCCAGGACGATTCCGATCAAAACCGTGGCGAACACGGCAGCGGGCATGGCCGCCAGCAACGGCCATCCCCAAGTCTGACTAAACGTATAGCCGATCAGCGCTGCCAAAACGCTGAAACCACCCTGAGAGAGATTGATCGCGCCAGTGACGCGATAGACGAGAGAAAACCCAAGCGCGATGAGGGCATAAATGCTGCCCACAACAACGCCGCCAACGCAGATCTGAACAAACTCGGACATGGCTCCGCGGCCTCTTCGTCCGCACTCAGTTGTCGCGCGGAATGCCGCGGGGATCGCTCACCACAACCCATGTTCCCGCTTTCCCATCCCAGCGCGTGACGACAACGTTGGATTCATCAAGTCCGCGATTTGGCACGGATGGAAAATTGTAAGCGCCATTGATCCCCACAAAACCTTTCAATCCGAGCAGATAGGCTCGAAGGTCATCGGCCGTTGCCTCTGGCTTGAGTTTGCGGAGCGCCTCTACCACCAGCAATGCAGGATCCCACGCGAACGTCGATGGGCCGTCCGGCTTGATGCTTGTGCCCTCGAAAGCCTTGAAGAACGTGTCCTTTGCTTCGACGAGCGCAGCCGGTTGATCGGGGCGCTGCGTTTTCGGCCATTCAGGAGACGGGATATAAAGCTCCTTCGGCAAAAATGCCGCGTACTGCGACATCTGCGCATAGGTCATGTTTCCGTCGGTGGTGGCGACCGGAATCTGGAGGCCGGCGTCACGGATCGCCTTGAATACAGTTCCGATCGGTCCACCGGTCGACCACGCCACGAGGACATCCGGATTCGCCCCTTTGATCCTTTGAATTTGGGCTGATGTACTCACGTCGGTCGGATTGAATTGCGCTTCCGCAACCAGTTGCACGTCTTTGTGTTCGTCGGAACCGACCAGCGCCTTGAAATTACGGTGTGCGTCCTGGCCCGTTGCGTCGGTCGACGTGATGAGAGCGACCCGCTTCCAGCCGCGGCGTCCGAAATAGCGAAGCAGGCCGCCGGCCAACTCTTTGGTCGATATGCTTGAGCTGAAGACATACCCACCGCTCACGGGCCTTATCCCTGGCGAAAAACAATACAACACCGGACCGTTCCGCATCAGCGGAGCCATGGCATTGCACAAAGCGACGATTGCGGATCCCAAAATAACTGAAGGCTTCGATGCCTTGATCTGGTTTGCAAGCTGGACTGCGACCTGAGGACTCGTCTGATCGTCGTGGAACACAAAGCGTAATTGCTTGCCGTGGATTCCGCCGGTCGATGCGACGACCTTTTCATACTGTTGCAAGGCCTGCTGCTCGGCTTTACCGAGAAACGCGCCGCCCCCGGTCAAGGGCAAAACGACGTTGATGTCATAGGTGTCGGCCGCCTGGGCCCCGGTGCTGGCGGTAAGCAGCGCAGCAGCGGTCGCAGCCGCCATGAAGAATCCTGATTTCACTTCTTGTCCTCCCAAAGGAATATTGTCGGTGCTCGTGCTCGGATGCACCTCATTTTCGACTGTCGATGAGCGGCTTATGCCGCTCCCGCCATTTCGCGATCTGTGTCGTCTTCTTCCATTCCGGCAAGCACAGAGGCTTCCTCGTCCGAGGCACCGAGAGTCCGCCATGGAAGGGTCTTTTCGACCACGCCCTGATAGGATCGCAGCTTTGCCTGCGGCAAATGGGGTTCGAGATGTCCGATAACCTGCCCGCTTGCCTGGAACGCTTTGACCGCATCAAGCATCAGTCGCCGAAATTGGACGATTGCGATGTCGCTTGCCCCGAGGCGCTCCTGCGTCCGGTCTGCAATCACCCCCATTGATTCCCACATCGCAATGTCCTGATTGGGGATGCCGGGAATGCCGGTGAAATGACCCTCCTTCATGAGCGATCTATCCTGAAGGTAGTTGTTATGTGCGTGTCTCTTGATGGGACGAAAATCCGCATCGACGTCATCGCCGACAACAAGAACGCAGAACTTGCGCCATGCATCCGTTTCAATGCCGACCTGCTCTCCCTCGTTCCAGGCGATGAAATGGAAAAAACTGCTGCTGTCGTTCCGAGGCACGATCACGCTCGCGACATTGTAGGAACTGTTCGGCGGAATCAGCGCAGTAAAAGGAGCGACGTAGGTCGTGATACGCACGTAGTCATGGCTGCTTGCGTTCGTGATAGGCCGGCGGATGGCGGCGTATCTCATGCCGTAATTCGTGAGTTGCACCTGGATGCGCGGATTCTTGTCTGTCGACGGACGCACCCAATGATCGCCCTTTGCCGTCGCCTCGCCTTTCGCCGGTCTCATGTCCGACGAGTGGAGGCTCGACGAGTGCGCAGAATCGATCTGTCCCTCCATGATCTGGGCCCAGTTGCAGGGAAGCTCCACCTTCGCCACTGAAACCTTCGTGTCTGCCGTAGGAGCCCAAGGCGGCGCTTCGAATTCCGGCATCTCCTCTTTCGGGCCCATATACGTCCACACGAATCCACCAGCTTCCCGTGCCGGATAGGCTAAGTGTTTCGCTCGTTCGCTCAACTGACTCTGTTTGGGCTCCGAAGGCATATCGATGACGTTGCCTTCGGTATCAAATTTCCAGCCGTGATAAAGGCAACGCAAACCGCAATCTTCATTGCGCCCAAACGCCAGGGAAGCCTTTCGATGCGGGCAGGATTCGCCGAGCACACCGAGCTTGCCCTGACTGTCGCGCCATACCACGAGTTTTTCGCCCAATAGCTGCACGCGGACGGGCGTTCCGTCGGATTCCATGACCTGTTCCGAAAGCACGGCGGGAATCCAATGTCGGCGCATGAGTTGCCCCATCGGCGCATCGCGCTCGACGCGGCATAGCAATTCGTTTTCCTGCACGGTCAGCATCGGCCGTTCTCCTGTATCACTGCGGCTCACGTCGCGCACCCAACAACAACCGTTGCGGAGGAACGCGAGAAATTCCTTAGGAGCCTAAGCTTAAAATAGGATATTTGCCCCCTGCTCGTCTAGAGGCAGATTTTTTAATTTCGGCGGATAGGCGATAGTTGTGAGCCGCCCCACGAAGCATGAGACATCTCGCAAGGGCAGCGTATCGATTGCCGCAGCTTTATCGGCATTCTCAAGGCCACATAGACACGGGCGCCGTCGCCTGATGGCCAGATGCCGCGTTTCGGATCGAGCCCGACGCTGGATACCTGTCGACCTACAATTCGGCCCTATTTATCGCGCAGGCCTGCGACGCGCCGAAATCCGTCGCGCAACGCGCGATGGAGGTCATTCAATGGGCCGGTTCACGCTCCAAAATCAGATCGGCGGCCTTCTCACCGATCATGACGACAGCCGCGTTGATATTGCCGCCGACGAGATCTGGCATCACGGAAGCATCGACCACGCGTAAGCGTTCCATCCCGATTACCCGCAATTCCGGGTCGACCACCGCCATCGGATCGGCCGTCAGTCCCATGCGGCAGGTGCCGAGGGGGTGATGCACCGTGATGCCGGTGGCGCGGATATGCGCATCGATGCCCTCGCGTGTGGCAAGCCGTGCTGGCGCCAGTTGCTTGCCGACAAATGGCTTGAGCGCACCTTGTCCGCCGATTTCCTCGACCATGCGAAGACCGTCACGCAGAACGCGCCAGTCCTTGCCGGTAGCGAGAAAATTCTGGCGGATGCGCAGCGGCGCGCGCGGGTCGGCCGAGGCGAGTTGCACGTCGCCGCGGCTCTCCGGGCGCAACAGCACGACGCGGCAGGCAAATCCATCGGCGAACGCTTTGCGGATCGGCGGAAAATATGGATGGGCCGTCATCGGCGCGGCATTGAGCAGCAGTTGGATATCCGGCAGCGCAGCGGCGGATGGCGTCTTCAAAAATGCCATCATGCCGGCTGGCAGGTCGCCGGCGATTCCCTGTCCGAACAGATAGGCGCGGACGAGATCCGGCACGATGCGGTCGATCCGCATGCGCCGGTGGAACGGCCCCGGCTCCTTGCGACTGTAGGCGACGGCCGCCGAAATATGATCCTGCAGATTCTTGCCCACGCCCGGAAGTGCCGCACGCACCGCGATGTCGTGTTCGCGGAGTTGCTCCGGCGCGCCGATACCGGACAACATCAGCAGTTGCGGCGAGTTGATCACGCCGCCGCACAGAAGCACCTCACGTTCGGCGCGCGCCGTCTCGATTTTGCCATCGCGTAGATATTCGACGCCGACCGCGGCGGTCTTCTCGCACAGGAGCCGCGTCGCCAGCGCGCCCACTTTTATCGTCAGGTTTGGACACTTCAACGCGGGCCGCAGATAGGCATCGGCGGCGCTGCAGCGGCGACCGTTGCGCACCGTGCTTTGCCAGACGGCAAATCCTTCCTGCTGCGCACCGTTATAGTCGGCGGTTGTCGGATATCCGGCCGCGGCGCCGGCAGCGAACCACGCATCAACCAGCGGGTCTCGGAAGCGCGAGGATTGCGTCGTCAACGGTCCGCTGCCGCCGCGATACGCGTCGGTGCCGCCTTCCCAGCTTTCCTGTCGCTTGAAATACGGCAGTACGTTTTTGTACGACCAGTCGGCCAGTCCTGACACCGCCCAGCGATCGTAGTCGCCGCGATGCCCGCGCACATAGGCCATGGCGTTGATCGAAGACGATCCGCCGATCACCTTGCCGCGCGCGCATTCGAGCCCGCGACCGTCCATGGTCGCCTCCGGCTCCGCGAAATACATCCAGTCGTGTTTGCGATTGAGCAGCAGATAAGGCCAGCCGAGCGGAATATGGATCCACGGATCGCGATCCCATCTACCGGCCTCCAGCAGAAGAACGCGGGCTTTGGCATCCTCCGTCAGGCGCGCGGCCAGTGTGCAGCCGGCAGACCCGGCGCCGACGATGATGAAGTCATAGGCCGAACGGTCAACCACGATCTCACCCGCTATCGTTTGTTCGACGCGCGAAGATTAACCCGGCTCACCACCCGTCAGCAGCCAGCCGAATTTTTCCTTCGCCTTGCGCATGACTTCGGGACTCGGCGCATTCGACGGCGGGAATTCATTGCGCCAATGATAAGGCTTGCAGGCGTCGATGACCGCGACCGAATGCGTCATGTCGCCGGCCTTGCGGCGGTCCGGCGGCAAACGCGGATCGGCCGGCGAATCCCAGGAGCGCTCGATGAACTGGATCGATTCCTTGGGATCGCTGCGGGTCATCATCGCCCAGATCAGATGCTCCAGGTTCGTCACGTCGACATCGTCATCGACGACGACAATGTATTTGCAGGCATAGGCGGAGGCGCCGCATTGCGCGGCGACGAAGCCGGCCTGCGTGGCGTGGCCGGGATAGCGCTGCTTGATCGACACGCCGTGGAACATGCGCGCGCCGCCGATCTCGTGGCACCAGACCTGTTCGACGCCGGGCACGCCGGCATTGGTCATGTTCTGCTTGATCGTGGCCGAGCGCATCACCGCGCGGTAGCGCGCCATCTCATCGGGTCCCGCACCCATCGGCGGCACGCCGACGAGGATCGGATCGTTGCGGTGGTAGATCGCCTTGATGTCGAGCACATGGCACGGCTTTGCTCCGCCGGCGTAATGCCCGCTCCACTCCCCGAACGGACCTTCGACGATGCGCTTGTCCGGCGTCACGAAGCCTTCGAGCACGACTTCGGCGCCGGCGGGAAACGGCAGGCCGGTAATTTTTCCGCGCACCATCTTCACCGGCCGGCCGCGTATGCCGCCCACCACATCGAACTCGAATGTACCGTACGGCACTTCGATGCCGCCGTAGAAGAACGCGAGCGGATCGCCGCCGACGACCACGACCACCGGCATCGGCTCACCGCGCTTGAAATATTTCTCGCCATGGATCGCGCCGTGATGGCCAGCCGCCATCAGCAGGCCAACGGAATTCTTGTCATGGACCTGGGCGCGGTAGGAGCCGGCATTGTACCAGCCCTCTTCCGGATCGCGGGTGATGCTGTAGGTGCCGGTTCCGATGTAACGGCCGCCGTCCTTCTCATGCCAGACCGGCGCCGGAAATTTTGTCACGTCGACATCGGCGCCGGTCATGATGTTTTCGAAGACCGGGCCGTCCTCGACCATTTCCGGCGGAATGAATTTCGGATTGGCGAGATAGGCCGCGCGATAAGCGTCGCTCAATTCCCACTTGCTCAGGCCTTCGGGAAAGCCGAGCGTCATGGCGCGGCGGGTGCCGGCGAACATGTTGAGCAGCAGACGAAAACCCTTGGGGCAGCCGGGCACGTCGTCGAAGATCACGCAGGGTCCATCTTCGGCGCGTAAAATCGCTTCGGCGGCGAGCCCGATATCCTCCTGCCAGCTTGCGCCCCTGACAGTGCGGACTTCGCCCAGCTTCTCAGCTTGCGCGATCCACTCGCGCAAATCGTCATAGGCGATGTGCGGTTTGCTGTTGGCCCGGGATTTGCCGTTCGCATGATCCGTCGTTGTCATCGTGCCATCCCTGACTCAAGGTTTCTTTTGCGCGGCGGCGTGACGCTCAAGCCGTCACGCCGAGTTGACGCGCCATCCAGTCGGCCGATTGCGGACGATATTTATAGGACCGATTGTGAGCGACGTGATTGCCGTCTTCGATCACCAGCAGTTCAACCGGCCCCTTGATTTCGGACGCGAGCCGTCTGGCGTCCTCGGGCGGGCACAATCGATCGAGCCCGGCGGCGATGATGAATGTCGGACAGGTGATCTTGTCGGCGACGCCTTCAAGATTCAAACCAAAAGCCTTTTCCTTTGCTTCGGCCTCGGTCTTGCTGTGGCTGCGCTGCACATAGGCAGCCTTGGTCAATTCCGGCAGTTTGTCCCACAACGCACCCCAATTATAGGGGCCGCAATTGGCGATGCAGGCCTTGATGCGCTTTTCAAATGCCGCCGAACGCGGCGCGTAATAGCCGCCGAGGCTGATGCCCCAGATGCCGACGCGTGACGCATCGACGTCATCGCGCGTCTCAAGCCAGTCGATGACAGTTCCCGCCACCGCCTCGTAGTCGGGACGGATGGGGAAATCATATTCCGCCTCGCCCTGCCCCGGTCCGTCGAATGCCAGGATCGCCATGCCGCGTTCGAGAAAATTTTGTTCGAACGTAACAAGCTCTTCCTTGGTCGAATCCAGACCCATGGTCATCAGCACGACCGGCGGTCGTTTCACGTTCTTCGGCTTGCGCAGCACGCCGGCCAGATATTTGCCTTCATAGGGAATGAGCACGCGTTCGCCGGGCGGATCGAGATGCGGCAGCGCCAGCGTCAGGCATTCCACCGCCTTGGCGTGCGCGGCGCGCAACTGCTTCATGTCCTGCACGAAGAGATATTTCGCGAAGTGATAGGTCACGGAAGCGCGCATCAGGTGCTCGCCGGCGCTGACGGACTGGCCGTCCGCAAGCGCCTTGCGGCCGAGATCCTCATGCACCTGGGCCCGCGCCGACCAGGCGCCGCACCACTCGTCCCAGTGGCTGATCGCGCTCGTGACATCGTTGAAGTCGGCGTACATCACGCCATTCACCGTCAGGCGCGGCCCCCAATGCGCGGCCGCGTTTGTCACTCTCGGATCCTTATCCATGAACGGCTCATTCCCTCGTCTGCGCTTTTGCTGGCTATTCTCTTATCCGACACTCATACTGTATGACAAGACGGTTGACAGCGCCGCTGTCGCCGGGTGTTTTACCTGCGCGGGGCGCTTTCGCGCCACAAAGACCCGAACGAGCCTGCGGGACTAAAATGTCACCCAAAACACCCGACGACAGGGTTCTGGCCTTCATGGGTCGCTCCGCGCCGCGCGTGGAAGATGATCCGCTGCTGCGCGGGACCGCGCGCTTCATCGACGACATCACGCCGCCGGGGGTTCTGCATGCCGCGTTCCTGCGCAGCCGCATCGCCCATGGCACCTTGCGCAGCCTGGACCTGACCGCCGCGCGGGCGCTGCCTGGCGTGCACGCGGTGCTGACTTATGCCGACCTGCAGCCGCTGCTCACGTCCGACCGCATCCCGCTCGCGCTTCCCTCCGGCGCCATCAAATTCGATGTCGATCCCGCTTGTCTGGCGCATGACGAGGTGTGCTACGTCGGCGAACCGATCGCGATCGTGCTCGCGGACAGCCGGCGCATCGCTGAAGACGCCGTTGCGCTCATCGAGATCGAGACCGAAGACCTGCCGGTCGTCGTCGATCCGCGCGCCGGGCTTGCGGCCAACGCGCCGAAAGCGCGGCGCGACTGCCCCGGCAATCTCGTCGCCGAACACATCATCGATTATGGAGACGCCGACAGCGCCTTTGCAAAAGCCCCGCATCGCGTCGCAGCGTGCTTCCGTCTGCACAAAGGCGGCGGACATTCCATCGAGCCGCGCGGCGTCATCGCGCAATACGATTCCCATGACGAACACCTGACGGTGTGGGACGGCACGCAGATGCCGCACCGCGCCAAGGCGATCCTCGTGCGCGCGCTCGGCCTGTCCGAACATCAGGTGCGGGTGATCGCGCCCGATGTCGGCGGCGGCTTCGGCCCCAAGGCTGTGTTTCATCCCGAGGAATTGGTCGTGCCCGCCGCCGCGATGCTCACGCGCCGGCCGGTCAAATGGATCGAGGACCGGTTCGAAAGTTTCACCGCGACGGTGCTTGAGCGCGATCAGATATGGGACATGGAAGCTGCTGCCGATGCCGACGGCAAGCTGCTCGCGATACGCGGAAAGCTTTATCACGATCACGGCGCCAGCACGCCTTACGGCGTCGCGCTGCCGTTCAACGCCGCGACCAATCTGATCGGTCCCTACGCGCTGCCGGCCTACGCCATCGTGATCTCTTTATGCCTGACCAACATGACGCCGGCAGCGCCGACGCGCGGCGCCGGCAGGCCGCAAGGCACGTTCGTGATGGAGCGGCTGCTCGACCGTATCGCGGAAGCCGTCGGCATCAGCCGCGAAGAGGTGCGCCGCCGCAATCTCATTCGAGCCGCGCAGATGCCTTATGCGATTCCCGTGCGCCAACGCGACGGCAGCTCAATGACCTATGACAGCGGCGATTATCCCGAATGCCAGCGCCGCGCGTTGGCGGCGGCGGATTGGGACACGTTTCCCGCGCGTCGCAATGCCGCGCGCATAGCCGGCCGCTGGCGCGGCATCGGCCTCGCCAATTACGTCGAAGCGACCGGCCGCGGGCCGTTCGAAAGCGCGACGCTGAGCATCGGTCCGTCCGGAAAAATTTTCGTCAGCAGCGGCGCGACGGCGCAGGGCCAGGGCGTAAAGACCATGCTGGCGCAGATCGCCGGCGGCGTGCTCGGCGTGACGCCGGACCAGATTAAGGTCGTCGATGGCGACACCAATGCCACCGCGCTCGGCCTCGGCGCCTTCGCCAGCCGGCAGGCGGTGACGGCGGGCAATGCGATCTTCGTCGCTGCGAACCGCGTGGCCGCCAAAGCGAAAGAAGCCGCCGCGACGATGCTTGAGGTCGCACCGTCGGATCTCGAATTTGCCGATGGCGACATCCGCGTGAAAGGCGTACCGGGCCTGAAGAAAAGCTTCGCCGAAATCGCCACGGCGCTCAGCGGCGTGCCGGGCTACGCGTTGCCTGGAAATCTCGCGCCGGGGCTGTCTGCCGCGGAAGATTTTCAGCCGAGTGCCCTCACCTACACCAATGGCGCTCATAGCTGCGAGGTCGAGGTGGATCCGTTAACCGGCAACGTAACCATCCTGCGCTACGTCGTGGTGCACGATTGCGGCCGCATGATCAATCCCATGATGGTCGAAGGCCAGGTGCGCGGCGGCGTGGTGCACGGCATCGGCGCGACGCTTTTCGAGTGCATGCAATACGACGACAGCGGCCAGCCGCTAACCGGAACGTTTGCCGATTACCTGCTGCCGGTGTCCGACGTGGTACCGCGCATCGAAATCCATCACATGGAATCGCCGACGCCCCATAATCCGCTGGGCGTGAAGGGTGCGGCCGAAAGCGGCACCATCGGCGCGCCGAGCGCGATCGTGGCGGCGATCGAGGATGCACTGGCGCCGTTGAAAATCCGTATCACCGATCTGCCGGTGACGCCGCCGCAATTGCGGCGGATGATCCGAGAAGCCGAAAAGCGCGATGGGGTGCGCGCATGAAGCCCGCGCCATTCACCTATCATGCGCCGGACACGCTGACTGAGGCGCTGGAATTGCTAGACACGCTCGACAATGCGCGCGTTCTCGCCGGCGGCCAGTCATTGATGCCGATGATGAATTTTCGCGTCGCGCAGCCCGATCATCTCATCGATCTCGGTCGCATTGCCGACCTCGCGGGGATTGAAAGCGGCAAAGGCGCATTGCGCGTCGGCGCGATGACGACGCAGCGGACGATCGAACGCTCAGCGGCCGTGAACGCACAATGCCCACTCATCGTGGAAGCGCTCTCTCACGTCGGCCATCAGCAGACGCGCAATCGTGGCACCATCGGCGGCAGCCTGTGCCATCTCGATCCGGCCGCCGAATTGCCGGTGGCCGCGATGGTGGTCGATCCTGTACTGACCATCGCCAGCCGCACCGGCACGCGCCAACTGTCGTTCCAGGACTTTCCTGTCGACACGCTTACGCCGCAGCTCGCAGCCAACGAAATGCTGCTGCATCTCGATTTTCTGCCCCAGCCGGCCGGTACAGGCTGGGCCTTTGCGGAATTCGCGCGGCGGCCGGCGGACTTCGCCATCGTCGCCGTCGCCGTGATGGTGACGGCCGGCGACGACGGCCGGATCGAAACCGTACGCATCGCCGTCGGCGGCCTCGGCGGGACACCCACGCGCGCAATCGAAGCGGAGATATGCCTGATCGGCAGACGGATCGACGAGAGCCTGTCTCATGCCGCCGAAGCCATGCGCGCGCTGCCGGCAGACGGCGACATCAATTATCCCGCCGACTATCGCCAGGACCTTGCGGACGCTCTGCTGCGTGAGGCACTGTCGACGGCCTTTGCGCGCTGCCGGAGGACGCATGGCTGAACATCGCATTACGACGACCGTGAACGGAAGGCGCCACGAGCGCATGGTGGACGAACGCGTCCATCTCGCCGATTTCCTGCGTCAGGATCTGGGCCTGACCGGAACGCATGTCGGCTGTGAGCACGGCGTCTGCGGCGCATGCACGGTGCTGGTGGATGGCCTGTCGGTACGTGCCTGCCTGATGCTTGCGGTGCAGGCGCATGGGCGCACCATCGACACCATTGAGGGTGTCGCGTCGGCAGATGGTCCGTTGCATCCGATCCAGGCCGCGCTGGCGCGGCACCATGGACTGCAATGCGGCTATTGCACGCCGGGCGTGGTGATGACCTTGATCGAATTGCAGCGCGACTGCGCCGGGCAAGCTCCGACCGAAGCGGAGGTGCGACGCGCGCTGTCGGGCAATCTTTGTCGCTGCACCGGCTACGAGGGTATGGTCGACGCGGCCCTCGACGTGCTCGGATCGGCATCCAAGACAACACGACCGGCGAATGAACTGAACGGAGAAACGGCATGAGTGAGGAAAAATCATCGGGCCTCGTCCGCTTGGTTCAGGAGTCGGCGCCCCTGCGGCGAAAAATCATCGCCAGCCTGCGCGAGGCCATCGAACTTGGACGCCTTCCGCCCGGCGCAAGACTCGTCGAGAAGGATCTGTGCCGCGAACTCAATGTCAGCCGCACCTCGCTGCGCGAGGCGTTTCGCGAGTTGGAAACGGAGGGGCTGCTCACCAACCAGCCGCGCGGCCTCGTCGTCACCCAGGTCACCGCGCAGGAAGCCGCCAACATCTATCGCGTGCGTGCCGCACTCGAAGCGCTCGTCGCCGAGCAATTTGCCGAAGGCGCCAGCGAAACGGCACGCAACGCTCTCAAAGAGGCGGTGAAAAAACTCGAGCGTGCTTACAAGGACAAACGCTACGACCAGATTCTCGGCGCGAAAAAGGATTTCTACGAAACCCTCTGCCACGGTGCCGACAACGTTATTGTCCTCGATCTGTTGAATCGGCTGAATTCGCGCATCACCCAGTTGCGCAGTACATCGCTGTCCGATCCGGCCCGCGGCGTTGCCAGCATGGCGGAAATCCACGCGCTCAGTGCCGCCCTGCTCGCCCGTGACGCCGGCGCCGCCCGAGTGGCGGCGATCGATCACGTGACGGCGGCGGCCAAATACACGGCCGATCTGCATCGTAAACGCGCGATCAGCGACGCGGGCTGAAGAGACCTGCCGAATGCGGCAAGTGTGAAGTCTGCCATCTTGTCAGACAGTCCGACTAACCTTAGAGTGCGCCCACAAACCGGCCGAGACCGGCGCTGCACGGGACAAATAGAGGGAGGAAACCATGGCGCGATTTCACGCTTTGCTGCTGGCCGGATTCACCGGGCTGATGCTCACGGCGGGCCCTAGCGCCGCCGCCGATTTTCCCACCAGGCCGATCCATTTGATTGTCCCTTATTCGGCAGGAGGTGCGAACGACCTCGTCGGGCGTACGTTCAGCGAAGCTGCCGGCGATACGCTCGGACAGCCCTTCGTCGTCGAGAACCGGACCGGTGGCGCCGGTCTGATCGGTTCCGAGGCAGTCGCACGCTCCAAGCCGGACGGCTACATGCTGCTGGTGTCGGGGATGCCGTCATTGGTATTGAGCCCCGCGATGGCGCCGCACTCGCCGTTCGATGCGATGAAGGATTTCACACACATCGCCTATCTCGGCGGCCCGCCGAACGTGCTGGCGGTGAATGCCTCGCTCGGGATCAAGACCTTTAAGCAATTCGTCGACATGGCGAAGGGCGCCAAGGACGGCGTGCCATACGTGTCGCCGAGCGTCGGATCGGTTGGCAATATGGTCGCCGAATACATGGCGCAAAAGCTCAACCTCAAGCTGACGCATATCGCCTACAAGGGCGGCGGCGCAGCGATCCTCGATCTGATCGCCGGACATGTGAAGGTCGGCTGCATGACGTTTTCCACGATGCAACCGCACATCGCCGACGGCAAACTGATCCCGCTTGCGGTCTCGAGCGAGGAGCGACTGCCCGAGATGCCGGACGTTCCCACGATGAAAGAACTTGGCATACCGCAACTGGTCACCGCGACGTGGTATTCGATTTCAGGCCCCGCCGGCATGCCCAAGAACGTCGTCGACAAGCTCAACGGCGCGTTTAACAAGGCGTTGACCGATCCGCGCGTGAAGAAAATCATCGCTAATGAAGCGCTCCAGACCAAGGCCATGACGCCGGCGCAGATCACCGCCTATATGCAGAGCGAAATCGAACAATGGACTCCGCTGGCCAAAAAGCTCGTCGCCAAGAACTGATTTCGACATTCAAACAAGTTGCGCACTCTTGACCCGCGTCCCCATCAACAAAACAGGGAATTTATTTGGGCGGATCAGGGAACGCTGAGGGAAAAATAGGGATTTTGAGGACTTGGAGCTGGGACGTCTCCTGTGCAGCGGCTTCGGAACGAGGTTTAGGGCCACATATAATTCATCCGCTGGTTCGCGCTTTGCGGCGCGGAATGAACCGGCGCGCGAGCCTATCGGCACCTTCTCGAAAGCGAAAGGTTGAGACGTAAAGAACCGGTACCAAGAGCATGCCGATGATCGTCGCGGTGATCATGCCGCCAAACACCGTTGTACCGATCGACTGCCGCGCCCCCGCCCCGGCCCCTGACGCGACCACCAGCGGGATAACGCCGAAGATAAAGGCAAGCGCCGTCATCAGCACAGCGCGAAACCGCTGCATCAGGCCGGCGCGCGCGGCATCGAGCACACTCGCGCCTTCCGCCCGCTCGGTTTCAGAGAATTGCACAATCAGGATTGCGTTCTTCGCCGCCAATCCGATGAGAAGGACAAGACCGATCTGCGCGTAAATATCGTTAGCATGGGATCTGACCAGCAATGCCGCCAGCGCGCCGAGTGCCGCAACAACCACCGATAAGATAACGGCTACAGGCACGCTCCAGCTCTCGTACTGACCGACCAGAAACAGATAGCCGAAAAGAATTGCCAACAGGAAGGCGAACGGAGCCTGGGTGCCAGCCTGAATCTCCTGATACGACATGCCAGCCCAGGAATAGGAATAGCCCTTGGGAAGCTTTTGATCTGCGACCTGCTGCATCGCCTGCAAACCTTGGCCGGTGCTGACGCCCGGAGCCGTGCCACCAGTGATTTCAACCGCGGGAAACAAGTTGAAGCGTGTTTCCGAAGCTGGCCCAACGGTCGTCCGCACCGACGCGATGGCGCTGAGAGGCACCATGCTGGAATTGCCCTTTATGTAGACATCTCCAATATCACCGATCGCCTTCCGGAATTCCGGCTGACTTTGGATTTGCACCTGGTAGACATTCGGGCCGATGTTGAAATTGTTGACGAACTGCCCGCCCAGACTGGACTGCAATGTGGAAAAAACAGTAGCCGGCGAAATTCCATAGATCGCCGCTTGCG
>Ga0310811_10002695_pt1 | contig 22216 bp, 16 predicted proteins | sample YCmetagenome_FD_207642 | JGI IMG/M metagenome (GOLD analysis project Ga0310811, IMG submission 207642) | Soil microbial communities from experimental microcosm in Duke University, North Carolina, United States - YC | ecosystem: Engineered > Artificial ecosystem > Soil microcosm > Unclassified ...
AGCCGCTGTGCTTCCATTAAACCCATAATGGCCCGTCTTACCGCCACCTATTGCAGTCGTGCCGTTCCCTTCCTCAAAGCTTTCATAGAAAATGTTAGTATTCGACGAATTCTTCACTTCTGCTACAGCATACTGCCCGTTGTACCCCCATTGGTACCCAATATGCATCCCATTAACTTTTGATTGATCTGTTAGGTTTCCTAAATTATCATAGTTATTGAAACTAAGCCGTGCGACATACCGGCTATCTGGCAAATATGCCGAAGGGTTTCCGGATGCGCTATTTGAGAATTTAAAACTGTTTTGGGCAACGGGTTGAAAAATATCAAGAGAGCTAATTTGATCAACTAAACCGCTGCCAACTGTTTTATAGGTTCTCAAAATACCACCTAGAATTGTGAGATTCCCACTAAGATCTTTCTGATAACTTATAGTTTCAATTGGTTTGGACACAATATGGGCACTTACTAAACCGTCAATGAAGGCTGTGCCTGAAGGATAGTCTTGTGCATAGGTGTAACTCTTACCTTTCACAAAACCATTACTCTCAATAGTTTCTGAATTAGTAAGGTTTCTATATGCGGAATTATTATAAAAATAATTTGTAGTAGATATTACAGTATTTTGGCTGGGATAGTATAAAGTATCAATTTCAGATGTTTTCACTATCCAGTTTGATGGTAGGTTGTAGTAACGCAGCCAGGTTTTGATGGATGAAGTAAGGGGATCCGGAAAATACGAAACCACACCTTGTCCAGGTAAAAGGGGCAACCTGTTTAAACCCGTAAGGGAAGTTGATAGCTTGTTTTGATATTGATAACCTGTCTTTTCGATTATTTGCCCTGATGCGTTATAAACAATTTTTTCCTTTAACTTTCCATTCATCGGATCATGTATCGCTGGCAGGTAGGGTATTCCAGGCGCATAAATTACATCATCTGTATTACTGTAATAATACTCAGTTTTACCATTTTCGCCATTTTGGCCATCCAGTTCTGTAACTTTACTATATCCAATTACTCCTACATTTGAATTCAGTCCAGGACTTACAAACGAATTAGACATTCGGCACAGAAATTCCTGATTTTGAAGGATAAAGTCATACTGTTGAGGTGAGGTCAGACGCCCTGCTGATGTACCGTCACTTTTTGTATAAAGGTATCGCTTAACTTTTGCAATTGTATTGTCGCTCAAGTAATCTGTAATAGCAGTAATTCTTAATCCGCCTCCTTTTTGTTTAGTGACAGGTATTCTTTTATTCCATGCGGCCTGAATTGACGTTGTTATCCCTGTTAGGTTTCTTACGTCCATTGTGTAATGACCAGGATACAATACCACTGTAACTGACTGAGGATTACTATAAACAACACCTGGGGGTTGAAGCTGCGTTTCAGAGAACTGGCAAATTAAATTGCTACCTTGATAGACATGTGCATAGTCACCAACATATGATGCGCTCCCCTGCTCTTTAAAATTACCTGTAAACGTTACTGCGGCTGTATCTAATGGACCAACATCAAAGCTAGTGGTGTAAACCGATATCATTGAATTAGCAAGTGCTGATTGCGGTTGCAAAGTATATTGATCATTCCCTTTTAGATTTGAATAATCATTTAATTCATAAGAAAAAACTGTTTTTCCTCCTGTTGGATAAGTAATTGATGACAATACTCCTTTTAGGAAATCAGCATCAGTCTGACTTGGATACCGATTAGCCCCCGCCCAACTTTGCGATATTGAGCCAATAACAAGCACTTTGGGCGGTAAAAATGTCGTGTTACTAGTTTGACCATTGTAAAACCCCCAGTGGTCTATCGCTTTGGTATATTTGTAAGGCAAATCTGTTGTTGAAAAATAACTGAAGCTATAAGGTGGTTTTGCTGTACCATCGGATCCGATTTCAACTACAGCATCTAATTTCAGCCTCCGTCGATTGGTATAATCATTTGTCAATGCTGTACTTGTAGCAGAAAGAAAATCAGTATAACTTAATTCGTATTTTTTAATTAAATTATTGTTTTTATCATTAATTACGATTTCTGAAAGTTTTTGCGGTTTTGCTGTTCCCTGGTATTCGATATCATCCCTGTCGGTTGTATTAAAAATTATAGTTCCTGACGGAAAACTTATTTGTTTTAAGTTGACATCCTGAGTAACTTGCTGCGAGGCGTTATATTGATGATAAACAGCATTGTACATCTGTTTAGTATTCGGGTCCTGAAGATTATAGCCTAAGCCCGCGTACATCGAGTCATATTCAGTCTCAGACTGGCTGATCAGACTTTTACTTTGACTTGGCTTAACATAAGTAAATTGTATTGACTGGTTCGTTGGAGAAACGATGGAATCCAAATACCATGCTGTAGTCAATGATGGGGTCGAAGTGTAAACGTCCCCGGATAAATTATCGTTCGCACTTTCACCATTCGACGAGGAGGCATTACTATCCTGAGCAATTTCCGCAGTACCGAAGTTATATTTGTACCCCATTTCATCCGTAACTACCCAACTGTTCGTAGAAAGCGAATACACCATTTGCAAATTGTTCTGTTCATCCATATAAATGAGCGATCCGTCAGCCTGTTTACCGAGCAGAAATTTACCTGAATAATTTGCAAAATTGTAGTTAAATACATCTGGATCAGTATCAATTAAACCCATATAAAAGTCCTGGAAGTATGTCCTGTCATATGAACTAAGAATATTACTATCCGATCCGAGAAGATCAGTTATAGGAGGAATAGCGCCAGCAGTATAATATCTGGTGTAGTTATCACCCGAAAAATCATCTTTTCCCCTCACAGTTTTTGTTATAAGTCCGCCGCTTGCTAAAGACCACCCAAGTCCGACCCAACTTGCGTTGTCCGCTACTCTAACTCCAGTTGACGTGTATTGTAAGGTGATAGGCAACGTTTTGTCGTTTACCTTTATTTCGTACAATGGTATTGACACATTGGCAGTTCCGGAATAATAGCTCATCGGTGTATTTCCATAGGCCCCTAATGATGCGGCTGTAGGAGACGGTTGAATTACTTTCAACGGCGAAAAGGAATCCTGTGCTTTTAATTCTATGCATGAAAATATTGGTATAAGGCAAAAAAGGAATTTATAAAAAATTCTTTTGAGGGAATAATAATTAATTTTCATAATATCAAAAAAGTATTGCTGTATTAAGGTTTAGTAGTTTATTGTTTTGTGGGTTCGCATAATATCAGTGGCCGTTACATTGGAGCTTAGGGCCATGGAGATAATTCGACAATGCTGTAGTTATTGCTTGCGTTTAAGCGGAAATTGAAATATTACTGAGAAATTTTAAAGAAATTTTATTCGGTTGTACGTTACAGAATTTTGAAGTTATTGTGATCAGGTTCATAGTTTGTGATTACGGTTTGGTTAACAATATCGGAAGATTATTCGTTATATAAAAATTTCGCTGTACATATTTTTCGAAATTGCTGAAATAGTGGCAAATAATTTCTTCATTTGACGGCCTATTTCTTGAATCAATGACTATCGGTCTCCCGCATTCCGGAATAGGTATAAGTTTTGTTCGTAATTGCATTAATACCCAACGAATCCTGCTTCTCAACCTTACAAATAGAAGTTTTTAACGTCGACGAATATTTTGAAATTGTTTAATTTCCCCCTGCAAGGATTGAACTGGAAAGCTTTTTAAAAAATTAGACGTCATTTAGCCACGTCATCAGCATTTATGGCGGATTGTTCACTCACAACAATTTCAGGTTTCCCCTTATAATCTACCACCTTCCCGGTCACGCACACTTTTTTGCCCTTGAAAAAGTTTTCCGGGGCATCTTTAAACTTGCCCCTATCCTGCCCTTTTATCATCACAGTCAACAATTGATTGGGATAAAAACCGCCCAGGTTCAACAAGGTCATATTTGACCCGTTAATCAATTTCGTGCTATAAACCTTGTCGCAGATTGTTACCGTTTCGCCGATGTGTTTTGCCGCTTCGCCAGCGCTGATCTTAGTCTGCCCAAAAGCGAGACAAGACATCTTCAATAACAAAAACAGACATATTAATTTCTTCATGGTCAAGTTAAACCTGTTTTCTAGTTTCTAGCTTAGATAATGATTCCTTCGGCAAAAATACTTGTGGGGAAAGCCCGAAATGACTTGCAAGCTTATCAATATGAGTTAAATTATACTTTGCATGACTCTTCGAACTTTCAATCCTTGTGATAAATGTTCGGTCTACGCCAAGTATGGTTGCGATATCATCTTGACTGAGCTTGTGCTGATCTCTCAACTTAGTAACAAAATCAATAACAAATTGATCAATAGCAGATATCATAAAGCTCTCATTCTTCGAGCTAGTAAAATGATATAAAAAAATTTCACAAAATGTGATACATATATCACTTTTTTAATTTATCTTTACATTTTAGTTTAATGATACTATGTAATTTTTAATTAAATAGCTGACAAGCCTCGTATCCGAAAACCGCTAAGTTCATCGTACGAGTGTAAGTTGAGCGCCAAAATCTATATTTGCATACCCTATCTACATAGGTGGGGTTGGCGCTTGCTTATATCTTTTGTACGATGATAGTCCCTTCGGGGACGAAAAGCCGATAGCTCAAATGTATTTTGAGGTAAAGGTGGGCTTCTTAGCGGTTGCCCGGATACAATTAGGTATATAGGAAGTGTCCAACCCCCTCTATGAGGGTATATACCTTTACCGGGCTTTTTGACGTGACAATTGAACATAGATGGAAGCCACTGCTGACACCCTTCAGGAAAACACTTACTCATTCGGAAAAACTCCAAATGATTCTGTCTATATCCTGGACCCCAAAGATGTAAAGACAAAACTCTGGAAAATCTATCGCCTGGCAGTCATCGGCAAAAGCCATGCAGTTTCTCATCTAACTGAAGAAGACATTGCCCTGCTTTTTGATCAGTTAATTAAATTGGTTGAAGCCACGTCAGCCAACGCCCAGTCAAGCAGGGCAACTCTATTAAAATCTGAAAGGAGTGATCGCCATGATTGATCACGCCGCCCACACCTGGTTCCAGGTCATATCCCCTCCCGAATGAGCTGAATTTCCCAAGCTTTTAAAGCAGTTTTCGCTGCCGTATTTACCAATTATTAAACCTTAAAAATATTTGCATGAAGCTAAAAATAAGCTTCCGGGGAATGCCTTTGCCTTTCCGGAAGGAAAACCAACATACCAATTACACCAAACTACCACCCGCCAATAACAGGTTCAGCAAACTTGCTCTGGTTATCATCATCATCGGCTTGATCCTCCTGGTGTTCGGTTTATTAAAAGTCCGCGCACAGGAAAGACCCTTCTTAAAGCCTGGTGATCCCGTTCCCGATGTCACCATAAAAGATATAACAGGCTACCCGCAATCTACTGTAAAGCTTTCCGACTTCAGGGGAAAGTTGCTGATACTGGATTTTTGGGCCAGTTGGTGCTCTCCCTGCGTAGCGCTGATCCCCAGGCTTGATTCTTTGCAAAAAATCAACAACGGCAAAGTGCAGTTCCTGGCCGTCAATAACCAGCCGCCCGCAACCACCACGGCATTCCTGGCCAAACTGCAGCGCCTCAAGCCATTTCAATTGCCGGATGTATTAGGTGACACCATATTAAATCAATTATTTCCGCATACATTTCTGCCGCACCTGGTTTGGATCGGCAAAGACGGAAAACTATTGGCGATCACCACTGACTCGGCAGTAAATCAGCGAAACATCAGTGCTATTCTCGGGGGCCATACCATTGCATTAAAGACCAAATCTGATCACCTGGTTGATGGAAACCTTGAAAGTCTTTTCACCGACACTTCTGTCATTCATCAAATCAAACACCAATTCATCAGAAGCTACCAGGAAGACTTTCCGTCTCAATGGGATATCACGCCGGGAGACAGCACGGGCAAAAGCATCCGGATTACCAATATGATCATGGCAGACCTTTTTAATATAGCCTACGGCGCCGGGAAAGTATTTTACGGGCGCAACCGAACCATTTATGAGGTGCGTGATACTTCCGTACTGACAACAAATGCTGAGGGCGACGACGCGATCGAATGGATGCGCCAGGGACATGTGTACAGCTATGAAGTGCAAACACCACCCGGCATGAACGACCTTGTCTATGAGATCATGCTCCGTGACCTGAAAGCAGAATTCAAGCAGTATAAAGTAGCCGTAGAGAACCGCCCGGTCAAATGCCTGGCACTGGTCCGTACCGGCAAGGAAGAGCTTTTCTGCTCCAAAGGCGGCAAGCCGTCTGCAAGGTTCGACGGCATCAGCGGTCACCTGGTTAACTGCCCACTCAGCCGGCTGGTGATGCAATTAAATGTGTTGTATATGTCAAAGTCGCCCATGCCGGTTATTGACCAGACAGGCTATGAGGGAAGTGTGGATATTGACCTGAACTGCCGGATGTCTGATCCCGCAGCCCTGGATAAGCAGCTCCAAAAATACGGACTGGGTCTAAAAGAGGTGACTGTTCCCCTGGATATGCTCGTGATTCGGGACCAGTCAACTCCCGTAAATTAACCTTAACCTGACTTCACATGAAAAAACAGATTTATATCTATTTTCTGCTGGCTTGCCCGCTGATATCTTCAGCGCAGCACCTCCTAAGCGGGCGCGTGCTGGATTCCGCAAGCCAGGTTCCGCTTGCCGGTGCTTCTGTACGTTTGGGCCATGGTGGCGGGCAAACTGGCCCAGATGGAATTTTCCATATCCAGCTTCCTGCTGATACAGGTACGTTAGTGATTACCTATACCGGCTACCGGCCGCTTTTTACCCACTTCACGGATTTAGCCAACCGGGATTATTACCTGTCGGCGATTGCAGGCAATCTTAAAGAACTGGTTGTATCAACGGGCTACCAGCAATTACCCGCGGAACGGGCCACCGGTTCCTTCGCTACGGTTGACAACACCTTACTGAACCGGCGTGTGAGCACTGATGTTTTAAGCCGTTTGGAGGATGTGACCCCCGGATTGATCTTTAACCGGAATGTTCCAGGCAGAGTAAATGATATCAGCATCCGTGGACAAGCTACGCTCTTTTCCAATGCCCAGCCACTGATCGTATTGGATAACTTTCCATATGATGGAGACCTGAATAACATCAATCCTAATGATGTAGAAAACGTCACCGTACTGAAAGACGCCGCGGCGGCATCAATCTGGGGTTCCAGGGCCGGTAACGGGGTGATCGTAATCACTACGAAAAAAGGGCATTATAACCGTCCTGTACATCTTTCATTTAACTCGAATGTGACCGTTGGCGCAAAACCGAACCTGTTTTATGCTTCTAAAATGTCCACTTCAGATTTTATCGATGTGGAGCAGCTATTATTCAGTCGCGGCTTTTACAATAACAGTGCAAACTCACCAAATCATACCGCACTCACCCCGGTCGTTGATCTGCTCTTTGCTGCGCAACAGGGCACCATCAGCAACGCTGAAGCAACGGCACAAATCAACACGCTTCGCAGCAACGATGTGCGCCGGGATTTTGACCGTTATTACTACCAACCCAGCGTCGACAAGCAATATGCCCTGAACCTGGATGGAGGTACAGCTGACCAGAAATACAATTTTTCAGTCGGTTATGATCATGATCGCGACAACCTGGTACGGAATGGTTTCCGCAGGCTTACCCTGCAGGCTGGCAATACCTATGGATTCTTAAACCATAAGCTGGAACTAACCACCGGTCTGTACCTTACGCAAAGTGAAATTGCCCAAAACAACCAGGGGATCGGCAGCGTGTTCATGAACAGCATCAGCGGCCTTTATCCCTATGCACGTCTTGCTGATCCAGCCGGGAATCCCCTACCCATTGTAAAGGATTACCGTACGGCTTTCGTTCAGGATGCTACTTCAGCAGGTTTACTGAACTGGCAATATTACCCCCTGCAAGATCTGCGGATCGCTGATAACACCAGCAAATTACTGGACTACCGACTCAACGCCAATCTAAGCTACCATATCTTGCGGTCGCTGACCGCACAGGTACTTTACCTATATGAACGCGGAATCACTAATGCACAAAACGACCAAAGTGCGGATAGCTATTATGCCCGGAACCTGGTGAACAGTTTTACACAGGTCAGCGCAGACGGGACGCTAAGTTATCCTGTTCCCAAAGGAGGCATACTGGACCAGGTCAACACTACGCAATACACCCAGGATTTTCGCGGCCAGATCAGCCTCGATCAGCCAATCGGGCCAAAGGGCGAGTTAAATGCCATTGCAGGATATGAGATCAGGAGCCTGAATACTTCCGGTAATACCTATCGTGTTTATGGCTATGATGATACCCATGCTATCAGCAACCCTGTCGATTATGTCGGTCAATATAGCCAGTACTACTTCCCCGCACTCACCAGCACGGTGCCCTACCAGGATGCCGCCAGCGAGTTGGCAGATCATAATTTATCCTGGTATGCGAACGCTGCCTACATTTGGGACAAGAAATATACTCTTTCCGGCAGCGCCCGGTTTGACCAATCCAACCTTTTCGGCGTAAAGGCCAACCAAAAAGGCGTGCCGCTCTGGTCCGCCGGTTTTTCCTGGGAAACGAGTCAGGAAAAATTTTACCACTTGGACTGGCTACCCTACCTACGTTTGCGGGCGACCTATGGAGTCAGTGGTAATGTGAATAAAAGTATTTCGGCCTATACCACTGCATATTATTCCAATGCTGCCTATTCACCAATCGGCCAGCCTTATGCCATGATCATCAACCCACCGGACCCGGAGCTGAGCTGGGAAAGAATACGCAATCTCAACCTCGGAATCGATTTTCGCTTTGCAGGTAACCGTTTGTCCGGCAGCCTGGAATATTACCATAAAGCAGGTCTGGACCTGATCGGCAGCACTCCTGTCGCCCCGTCGACAGGAATGGAGACTTTTACCGGAAATAACGCTTCCACCCTCGGCCATGGCATCGACCTCGCACTTCATTCCGACAACCTGAAAGGGTCCTTAAAATGGCAGACGAATTTTATGTTTAGCTATAATACCGACAAGGTCAGCGGCTATAAAACCGAGGCCCCGGTATCTTCCTATTTACAGTTCGGCTATGGCGGCGATGTATACCCATTGCAGGGAAAGCCTCTTTACGCCATTTACAGCTATAAGTGGGCCGGGCTTGACCCGCTGAACGGTAACCCCCGGGGCTACCTGAACGGGCAGGTTAGCGAAGATTATGCTGCGATAATTGCTGCCGCCACGCCGGAAAACATTGTCTACAACGGGCCGGCGCGACCGACTGCTTTCGGTGCGCTGAGAAACACCTTCAGTTGGAAAGGTTTTAGCCTCTCTGCGAACGTGAGCTACCGCCTTGGCTATTACTTCAGAAAATCTTCCGTACGGTATTCAACTGTTTTGCGCGGCCAGGGAGGCAGCAGCGACTATGCCTTGCGCTGGCAACATCCCGGTGATGAAACACGTACCCACGTGCCCTCCATGCCTTCGGCTGTGGATTTGAACAGGGATAACCTTTATACGTACGCCGATATCCTTGTGGCGAGCGGCGACAACATCCGGCTACAGGACGTCAACCTAAGCTATGATATTCTACGTAGTCCCGTTTCGGCACTGCCCTTCAGCCATGCGTCCGTCTACCTCTACGCGAATAACCTGGCGCTGCTCTGGAAGGCCAATAACTTCGGAATAGACCCGGACTACCAGAACGGACCACCGCCGAAAACCATTGCTGTTGGACTAAAAGCTGATTTTAAATAAACGAGCACTAACGATATGAATACGAAAACTCAAAAATATGCCCTTGTGGGTTCGCTGCTGATCTTGTTGCCTTTTGCGGGTTGTCAAAAGGATTTTCTAAACACCAAACCCGACAAATCTTTGCTGGTGCCCACCTCGCTGGATGATTTTCAGGCCATCCTCGACAACACCTCGGTAATGAATCTTTGCCCGGAGATTGGGCTGATCGCATCGGACGATTACTACACAACCGCGGACGGACTGGCAGGACTTTACACCCAAACTGAAAAAAACAGTTATTTGTGGGCGCAGAACGTATATGAAGGCGAAGTCGTAGCTGACTGGAACACGCCCTATCAGCAAATTTTCTATAGCAATGTCGTTTTGGATGGATTGAATAGTTTGACGGATAAGACCTCTGCCCGTTCGCGAAATATCCGCGGCAGCGCAATGTTTTACCGCGGATTCGCCTATTACAATCTCGCACAGGTCTTTGCCGCCCCTTATGATTCTACCAGCGCCGCTAACTTGCCCGGGCTTCCTCTCAGGCGTAGTTCCGATCCCGGACCAAAGTCCACGCGGGGTACTTTACAACAGACTTATAACCAGGTGTTGGCCGATATTACCGGCGCGGTACCGTTGTTGCCTGTCAGCGCGGCCTATAAAAGCAGACCCGACAAAGCTGCAGCTTACGCCCTGCTTGCCAGAATCTACTTATCTATGGAAAGGTATTCAAAAGCAGCAGCCTATGCCGATTCCAGCCTGAAAGTGAACAACAAGCTGAATCATTATACGGATTACAATCCTTTAGACTATCGGCCCTTTCCGCTGGTTCTTCCCGATAATAACGATGAGGTGGACTTTGACATTTCACCCCTGCCTTATTCTTTTGATGAGTCCCCGTCGACGCTGGTCGATTCGAACCTCTTTCAGTCGTACAACGAAAATGACCTCCGCAAGTCCCTCTACTTTACCGATCAGGGAAACGGCGGATACAATTTCCAGGGCTCCTACAGCGGTAATTACCTGTTGTTCGCCGGACTAACCACCGCGGAAATGTACCTCATTCGGGCGGAATGCAAGGCCCGGGCGGGCCAGGTCAACGAAGCGCTCGCTGACCTGAACACATTGCTCGTTACCCGGTTCCAACCCGGCACCTTTCAGGCTTACACTGCCACGAACGCCGCCGAAGCGCTGACAATGATATTGAATGAGCGACGCAAAGAGTTGTTTTCGAGGGCACTGCGCTGGTCTGATCTGCGACGTTTGAATAAAGATCCGCGATTTGCAGTGACATTAAAACGAGTGATTGGTGGACAGGTTTACACGCTTTCACCAGCGGATAAACGATACGTATTTCCTATCCCGGATGAAGAGATACGTGCCAGTGGGATACCACAAAATGACAGGTAAAAAAAGGCCGGGTGTTGCACCCGGCCTGAAAGGAAAAATAAATGGATTTAATAAACAAAGATGCCTTTTACCAACGTGCCTGGTACCATAGTACCTCCATTGTTGGGATCACCGTTGAACTGTGCCTCGCAATTCTGAGTTGGGGAGGTATTGCAATGCGATCCCGGCCTTGGCTGGATCCAAAGGCCGCTGGACTGGTCAAGGCCGTAAAGTGTTGCGGCTGGCTTTGGTGTACTGGCGAAAGCAGCAGTTGTCCCGATCAATGCAGCCAGCAGGGCCAGATTAACTTTTAAACGTTTCATGATGAAGAGTGCTTTTTTGCTAAAAAACAAACGAAAAACTTTAAATAATGAGTTATGCCTACTCTTTTCGCAGGTTTTCGGCTTGTCCTGTTGTCGTTTTTATCAGCGCGAAAAGCGCAATAGCCAAGAAGAAAAGATTGAATACCAGGTGTACAGTCCAGTTCATGCCATTGAGGATGCCGCCGCAGGAACAGGGTATGCGGTCCCAGAAACCGAGCAATACCAACGCGATGTACCCGGTAAAAGCCAGCATCAGCAAACTTGCTGCTATCAGGCCAAGCCGCCTGGTGGGTTTATAAATCAGGAAGCCGACGGCCAGCAGTTCTATACCCGGCAGCAGGTAGACCAATACACGGGATACTTCGGCTGGTATGGTTTGATTAAGCAATTGCTGGCGGAACAGTTCCAGGCTTATCAGTTTGCTGGTCGCTGCATAGCAAAAAAGAATAATAAGAAGCAAGACGCAGAAATCCGCCACGCGGCTTGACCGGGTTGAATACTTGATAGTTGAATACGTTGCCATGTTTTTTTAGGCAAAGCACGGCAGACCAATCATTTTCAAACAGTAATAAAAGGGTAGTAAAAGCTATGGTGTATGATATGAATGATCAAAACAAATGGCGCGGGGTTTTTCTGAACAAAGTGGTGATCCGTTCACCGTATTTCAGTGTCTCCGACTACAAAAACGGGGACCTGAATATGGCGCTTCAAAATAACGAATTCAGGCAGGCAATTTGGCTGGCCAGCCCTGACTTTTATGATGAATTGGAAAAGGCAGAATTTTGTTTGAACAGGCTGGACACAAGGAAACAATTGGCTTTGAGGCGGTATTTCAACCGCGCCTGCTTCAGGCCAACTCCTTTTGGAGCCTTTGCCTCTTTTAGTTTGGCTGACTGGTCATCGACCGCCGGGATAAGGTTTAATGGCATTACGCCAGTCCTCCACCTTTTACCTGCATGTGAACTTCAGGCGATCCAACACAAGTTACGAGGGCAAACGCGAGATTACAAAGTACGGTTGAATCCTTTGCTTTACCGGCAAGGCACAGAATTCCGCTTCATTACCTCATTTCCCGATGGAGACAGCCTATCATTCGGAATGAATAGCCTCCCTGCGGAGACATTTAATTTGGATTTGATCAATTTGCTTCAGCCTTGTGAAGAAAGCATCTTGGAGTTGACCCGCTGGGTTAGGAATCATGCGCATTGCACTCAGGACGAGGCGGTCAATTATTTGGATTTTTTGATAGATGAGCAGGTATTAATTACGGAAAGAGAACTCGACCTAGTTGAACCGCTCCATGGAAGGGACTATCGAGCATGGGAGCAAACCTTTCGTGCAAAATGGTCAAAATTGCCTTTTTCGCCACAAATATCCCTTCCCATGATCAGAAATGAAGTTAATTCGTTGATGATCGCGGCTAACGATCTCCCCCGCCGGGCGCTTTTTTACTCCGCTCTCGAACGCCCGGTGGTCAGAGGCGGCGTGAATCCAACTGATCAGGACCAAATCCACCAAGCCCTGGACGTTTTGAAACGATTGGCAAAACCGGCACGTCTTTCGGTCTTCAAAGAATTTATGCTGGCATTCAAGTCCCGTTTTGACCGGGAAAAGGTTTCGCTGTTAAATGCGCTTGACCCCGACCACGGTATTAGTTACGGCAAATCTTTGAAGGAAATAGGTGATTTACTGCTCGATGATATAAACTTTGCAGAGGAAGCGCCGGAACGGCACCCCCGTTGGACTGAAGTCCATGAGTTATTACTTCAAAAGTGGCTGTCCAGGAACGGGGCCGATGCGACTGAGCCACTAACTATTAATGACGAAGAACTTGGTAAATTACCTGAAAGAGCGGGAAAAGAAGAAAAGTGGTCTCCTTCCCTTTTTGTATTATATCGAAAAAGCGGTGAACGCCTTTATTTAGAAAGCACCGGAGGTGCCACTGCAGCTGCACTCATCGGGCGGTTTTCCGTTTTCAGTGACGAAGTTGCTGAATTGGCACAACAGATTGCGATGGCCGAGCAGGAAGCAAATCCGTCAGTGATCTTTGCCGAGATCAGCCATTTTTCAGGCGCACATATTGACAATGTCAATCGGCGCCGGCAAATCTATGAATATGTCATTCCACTCACCGGTTTCAGTGATATCCCTGCCAGCAATCAGTTAGCACCTTCGGACCTATTGCTTTCAGTTCACGGGGAGGAGTTAATTCTGGAATCCTGCCGCCTTGGCAAGCGGATTATCCCCAGATTACCAACAGCGTATAATTATCATCATAACGAGTTGCCGCTTTTCCGGTTTTTATGTGACCTCCAGTTGCAATATACTCAATCTGATCTCTCATTCGATCTTGAATTTTTTTTGCCGGGTCTTAATTTTTACCCCAGAGTAGAGTACCGGAAAGTAATCCTCAACCTAGCGTACTGGAAACTCAGCTCAGAAGATGTGACAGAGCTAACAAGAAAGCCTTTTTCGCTCGGTAGGCTACACGTATACAGGCAAAACCGTCATCTTCCGGTGCAGATCAAGATGGGTACAGGCGATCAGCAATTGGTGTTTGATCTTAGCAATGACGCAGAAGCATATTTTTTTCTGGAATGCCTCAAGCCTGGTCAACTGACGACCATTCAGGAATATCTGCAACCTGATGATGGGCTATATGATACTAGGAGTCTGCGAGAGGCCGAATATCTGGCATTTCTGATTAACCCCGAGACAGTATATCGTCCTCTAATTAATACCGGATCATTGCCTGGTTCAGCCCGGAGAACATATCCACCGGGCAGCGAATGGCTTTATTTAAAAATATTCTGCACTCCTGCATCTTCAGACACTCTGCTCACCAGGGTGATTAGTCCATTCATTCAGCAGTCATGTGTTAAGAGCTGGTTTTTTATCCGTTACACAGAAGGTGGGTATCATTTACGGGTAAGGTTACAGGGTGACGCCTCCGAACTGACCATGCTTCTGCCATCCATACAACAATCGCTTGATGAACAGCAAATGGGTTCACTAATCAGGGATATACAACTGGACAGCTATAAAAGGGAGCTTGAACGCTACAGCGGCGAAATTATCGAACTGGTAGAGCGTATTTTTGCAGCAGGTAGCAATTGGGTTCTTTTTGCACTACAACGATTAGAGGGGCTTATCCCCTTTTTAAACCATCAAATGGCAATTTTTCCGTTGATTACCCTAATGATGTCCAGTTTTTTCGATAATCCGCAAACTGAAGAAGAATGTTATAACAGTTTGTCGGATGGTTTTATTTCAGTGATGTCCAAAGATAAATCACTGCGAGTGGATATGGACAAAAAATACCGAAAATTGAAAGGTCAACTCAACGAAATTTTGAACCCGGAATTTCTTGAGGAACTCGCAACTATACCTGATACTCAAAATTTATTGAAGGCGATCCGTGTCCTGTCGGTACAGACAATATCCTGGAGCTCTGAGAAGCGCCGGGCGTTGATAGCAGATGTTGCCCATATGCAGGTCAACCGGCATTTCAGGAGCCGGCAGCTGCATTACGAAGCGCTGACTTATTATTGCCTAACCAAACATACATACGCGCAGCGCGCAAGCATTGCTGATCTCGCAAGCCAGCCATAGTATTTCCTGCTTATTCGTCTTGATTATTACCTGCAGTACCTCTGGCAACCGTTAGTTCCCTAAGGCGCTGGTTAAAAGCCTCGTGATATGTCCTGCCAATGGGAATCTGCTCTTCATTTTCCATACGCAAATAACCACCCTCAACAACTGCAATCTTGCAAATATTTACTATGTGTGACTTATGAATCCTTACAAATAATTGGGGAGGAAGCTGGTCAAGTATGTCTTGAAGTGTAAGAAAAACCAACAGGGTTTTGTCGACGAAGTGCAGATGAACAAAGTTTTGGGCTCCTTTAATATGAATCAACTCTTCCGGAATTACTCTGATCAATTTGCCTTTTATCCCTGCATTGATGAACAGTGCGTTTGTGGGTTGCACTCTGCTAATGTCTAGGCCCCGAAACTTTTGCACTCCACTTAAAAACCTTTCGTATGAAATAGGTTTGAGTAAATAGTCCAGTGCATTTTTTTCAAAAGCCTCTGCGCCGAATTCGCGGAAAGATGTAGTAAAAACAATCTTTGTCGTTGCTTTGATCAATCCAGCGATATCAATACCAGTTAACACAGGCATATCTATATCAGTAAACAGCAGTTGTACGCCGTTTTGATGTAATTCTTCCAGTGCTTGCAACGGATCAGTAGCATAGCCTTTCAGAATCAGTCCTGGCGTCATGTTAATATAACGTTGCAATACAGCGATAGCGTGCGGTTCATCATCGATGATATAGGTGGTTATACTCATAATTGCATCTCTAATCTTAATTTATAGCACTCCCAGGTTGCGTCAACACTCAAAGAGTACCGTGAAGCGTATGCCTGATCCAGACGCAGCCGGACTGTACGGAGTCCTAACTGACTGGAAGTTTCATTTTGCTGAAGTCGTTTTTTATAATTGGTACTAAAATATGTCAATTGACCGTCGGGCGTTATAGTCATTACAAGGGAAGCGGCCCTGGCGGAATCATTAATCAAACCATGCTTGAATAAATTTTCGGTCAAAGTCAGTAATATCAATGGAATAATTCGAAACGATCCCGGATCTCCCGTAAGGCAATAGTCTACTGACAACCGTTCCCCAAATCGCAAGCGATTGATTTCAAAAAGGTTGTTGATCTGCGTAAGCTCATCTTTCAGAAGCACCTTTCCCTTACTGTCGGGTTCTGCCAGACTAAAACGAAACACATCCGAAAGCAATAAAATGCCTTTAGCGGCTTCCGGGGAATACTGATCAACATCATCATAGATGAAATTAAGTGTATTAAATAAAAGGTGTGGATTGAGTTGATGTTGAAAATAGGCATTCCGGGCCTCCGCTATCTGATTTTCGAGCACAACCTTATCTCGCGCCGCGATCAAAAATGCTGTCTCAGTATCCTTTCGAAAAATCTCGATATGAGCGGTGACCCAAACCAGGGTCGACATGCCAATGAAAAATAAACAACGAAACAAATCCCAACTCATCACGGTCATTGCCTGACGTCCGCTAAATTGCTCGCCATAGTTCACATGATTAATCAGCGTCTTTAACAAAAAAAATATCAATAGTAAAAGCAAGGAACAGGAGATGGCCAGCAAATAACGTGGTTTGCTACGGGTAATGAATCGGTTAAGGATGGCCCTTTCACTGTAAAAAAGCAAGATATTCAATGTATAATAAAATAGGTTGAGACGCATAGAACTCAACTTCCCCTGTGACACATAGATTGTCGCCTGTTCATAAATTATATACACTGTCCAGCCCAAAAAGGGCAGCCAAATCTTCGGGGATCTTTCAATAAAAAAGTTGCTGACACTACGCATATCCTGCTCATTTGGTAGTTGGCCAGTGCAAAACCTACGCTGGTCAAAAAAGTTTAGGGTTTTGATTAATTTAGGATAATATCGTAAAAAATTAATTATTATGAAAACATTAAAAAACAAATTGCCCGAGATGGCAGTAAAATCTCTCTACAAATTTAAAAGGCAGGGTTTCATATTGGCAGAAACCTCAGGAATGGGTGACCCGACCAACAATTGCGGCACGATATTATCTACCACGCATTTGATGCAGAAATAAATTGTACAAAAAGTTTGCGGCATCCGGAATTTCAGCGGCTAGATGAATGCTTAATAAAACTATTCGGCGAACCGACAAATTGTGCCGGATCTCCGGCCGCAAGAGTTGACGACATCTTGCCTTCTTTTCTTGAGGACACTTATAGCATTCGAAAATTCCTCTCCGAACTTCTTTGCTCTGACGCTGCTGACTTAGTCATACAGCGTCATTTTTTTTGTTGTTTGCACCAAACCAATGATTTGGGGTTGCGGCTGGAAGATCATCTTAAGCGCCTTAGTAATACTGAACAATTCGCATCTGATTCTATTACAAAATTAGACAAAATCGCCTGCGAACTCGTCAAACTGACGTATTTTATATTGCAGCATTTGCCAAGGTTTATTTCGACCGACCTCACTGCGCATCCCGCTTATACACGTTCAAGGATAGCTGAACGGAAAATGCAGAGTCATGGGTTACGGGTTGCGATCTCTGAAGCGGCCCTAGATCCTAAACTAGCACAGGTATTGCAGGATTACCTTAACCGGATCAGCGTCTCAGGAAGGACCTTCCAGCAAACGTTTTACACTTTAGCATACTATGATTATTTTCTAATGTCGCTTAGTCCATTAATTGAGTTGCCGGTTTCCGAACGAAAGGCGTTTATTGACGAACAACTTGTTCGGATAAATTTCAACCATTTAAGTTTTCTGCAAAACATCCAGCAAGATATTCGAAAAAACCTTCTTGGCCTTAACCAGGCAGCCTGCGTGCAACTGTTGCGCAATTATCTTGCAATATATGATCAACCGCCTCATAACCCGGCAAAGTATGACCAGCAATGGCCCAGCCTTTGCGATATGATGAGTCATTGGTTGCGCGAAGAATTACGGCAACTCCAGCCTGCCGGGTCAAACTGTGCTAAAGCAAAAATGACGCTGCAAACGTCCGTGGCTCATTTAGCATGCCTATTGCGGATATGCCACGAAGATGAGTTGTCAGGGATTCCGCTGAGTGATATTTTCCGTTGGGTATCAGCCCATTTGGCGACGAAACGACAAAAAAATATTTCTACAGGAAGTCTTAACAAGCAGTTTTATACGGTAAACCAATTCACGGCCGCGAGAGTCCGGGACCGATTATTAAAATTGGCTGAACGCATCAGTCTTGAATACTTCCCGGTAGTGGCTGCAACAAGTATAACAATTTGTTTTCATCGAGAAATGATACTAATTCTTCCAGCCATAGGTAGCTAAAATACTCGTTTTGTGTTAACCTTTCTTTCCCATTCAGCAGTTCGCCCAGCGTTTTCAGCCGCATCCTGTCACAGGTTTTCAGGAATTTCTTACTGAAATGAAGTTCATTTAAAGGCGTTTTTAAAAGTTTATGCAGTTCCATCATTCTGTATCTCAAATATATGAGAAAAAGTAAGAAATTCCTAATTAGATGTACCTAATTAGATACGTCTAATTAGGAGTAATAATTTTTAGGGCTTTTCGGTTACTTTACCTTATGCCGAAAAAGACGCCTGCTGATATTGAGCTTTTAAGAAAGGTTGGGGAGAGAATTAAGAAATTGCGCCAGCAGTCGGAGTATGCTAACTATGAAGTTTTCGCGCATGAAAAAAATATATCTAGGTCACAGGTTTACCGGTATGAAAAAGGTACAGATGATCTTCAATTGACCTCGTTGATCAAAATCATCCGGGCCTTGGAGATTTCACCATCGGAGTTTTTCAAAGATTTTGATTCCTGGTGAATACTTGATTATGTATTAACTCAAATCCAGTTAATGAAGATTGTCTCCAAGCCATTCCGAGCATTTAAAGTGAGGCATAGTTGCAAAAAGTTACCCTGTTGTGACCCAGTTTATCGCCTTTATAGTATTCGTATTTAAAACCGTCTGTCAGAGATTTATGAACGTCTTTCTCGATTGTACTAACACTAAAAACGCCAGCGTGAAATCCCTATCCCCCGCAAAATATGAAGAAAACAGTTATTGCTGTTCCTTGAACCTTATGTCATCAATCAATGATTTTTAATTTTATTGGCGTACCATCCGGCAGACCATAAATTTGGTTGGCAATGTTGGCATTCGTGTTGATGTATTTAGGAAAGGCTAGCGCGTACGCGTTCCCTATAGAAAATGCCCCGCCAATAATAAACGGCTTTTTCGGGCATAACCTCTCTTCCGGTTTTAACGCCCCCATCGTCCTTGCCCATTCCAGGGCAAGATTCCGGCCGGTGAAATAATCCAGGTCTGATACAAGCGCCTGTGTCCAGCCTTCGAAATCTTTGGCCATCCACTTCATGTCCCCGGTTTCGACATTAAAAAACACGATCCCCTGGTCGGAGAAACCAAACTGGTTGCCAAAGATCTCCTGTCCGAAGAAAAATACATTTCCAACAATTTTTTCAAATGCCATTCTGATCGCCTCGTTCACGCTGAAAATATTGTGGAAATTAAAAACTGTATTCACTGCATAGAGGTGTAGCGAATAATTGTAAAAAAAGCCCCCGTTTATGCGTTCAATAAACTCCAGGTAACTTTTATCCATGGTCAACCCGGAAAGTTTTTTCGTAGCCAGGTTGTCGCCGGGCGACCCGGCATCAAAATAATCGGAATTATTTAATATCTCTGCAGTTTTCATGCTACTCACCAATTACTATTTTAATTTTAGTTCCGTCCGGCAAATTACGAATTTGATGGCCGATCGAAGCACCCGCTCCCCTATTATCTGATGGAAGAATATATCTAACGCTGCCACCTCCGCCGTTGTTGTTCATTACAGCCGGAGGAAATTCGTCCCTGTCAAAACCTTTTTTTACGGATACCTCGGATAAGTTATTACTCCTTCTTGCATCGGTGCCGGCGCGGTCTATATACCCTTCATTGCTTATACCTTTATTGATCGCGTCCTCCGCATGTGCCGCTGATTCCGGGTATTTGGATTTGGAAATGGCCACCTCCACGGGCTTTTCAGCAGTCTCTGCTGCCGTCTTAGCTGCCTCCTTGGTGACCATTTCGCTCGTCGTTTTCTCCATGGAAGCGAGGCTGGATTTTGCCAGGTTTTCGGCAGGTAATTCCGCAGCCCCACCTTCGGCACCGCCCGAAGTAAGAGCCATCGCCTGCATAGCTCCCCAAACGATCTGCATGTAGGCCGAAAGCTTTCGCGCCTGATATTGTACCTCTACATTATCCGGGTTGAGACCCGCTTTGATCGCTTGCTCCATCCGGTACCCGCGGTGCATGATGTGATCCGCTTCGTTATGGAGATAGTCATACCCCCCTTGGTAAATATCAAGAAACGGATCTGCGAACGTACTTTTCAGAACATTAGCAACAACTAATGCCGGTATCCCCCCGGATTGCTGGATGGCCGCCTGTACACCGGGAGGGAGATCCGGCGCCATGCCGTCAGGGTCGTTAAATCGGATGGGATTATCAAAGGCATAATTGTAAGGTGAATAGCGTCGCATCTTTTCAGCGAGTGGATCGGCCGATATCCAGCGTGCCGATGCTGCATCGTAAAATCGTGCACCATAATCATACAGGCTAATTTCATTTTGAAGCTCTTTTTTATTAAAAAGAAAGTTATTCTTTACACCGGATATATACTCTTGCTGAGGCATAGTATAACCATAAGCGTAATAACTGTCCACCTGTATGATTTTTGGCGTCTGCTGAGTATTGTCCCCCGGATCAGGTAAAACTGTTACCCTTACATTGCCCAGGTTATCCTGAATATCATATTCATAATTAAATTTAGTCCCGTTCCATCGCGCCCTACCTGCTTCCGTTGCAATGGTGGCCAAGGTGCTCTGGTCATATTCAAATCCATCGATATACTCTGCCAGGGTGGTCGAACCCCCGCTTACATATTTTTTGCTGAGTTTATTGCCGGCAGCGTCATAAACGTAGGTTACAATGCCGGAAGTCATCGTGACGGTTGCAGGCAAGTTCAGTACATTAAAGCTGACGTTGGTAATATGTTTGTTCAGGTCGACATTCTGGTTACCATTCCCGTCATACCCATATTCGTTCGCAGACTGTGCCCCATCATTAAACCCGGCGGTATTAGCAGTAAGATCATCTATACGGGTCGCCTGGTTGCCGTTATAGTTATAGACCAGGCTGTCGATCTGCGTCCTCGTTGACCCGACCAGGGCAAACCTACCCAGCGCAGTGATATTCCCGAGATTGTCGTAATGTAGATATTCACTATAATTCTTATCCTTTACGCCATTGGTAGAAGAGACCGCATCCGTCAAACGGTACAAATTGTCGTATTTAAAATCATAACTGAGCAATTTGGCAGGCAAAATCCCTGTTACGCCGGCAGCCTGCCATTTGATTGTGCTAACATTCCCATTAAACTGCGGCTGTGTCGTGGAAGTGACATCATACGCGATCTCCATTCCAAACTGGTCGTTGTGATCACCATTAGTGACTCCATTGTCATAGGTCAGTCCCGCATTGTTAATATTGGTTAGCCACCCACGTGAATTGTACCGGTAGTCGATATTCTGCAGAAAATTCGCCCCGCTGTTAACAGAATGCAAGCGCTTGGTGATCAGTCTTCCCGTTTCGTTATAATCGTTCTGAAGGAGCAACACCTGGGGATCAGAGTTGATTTGCTCCGTGGTTCGTATCTGACGGCCTGCATTATCGTATGAATAATAATTTGTTACAGATGCTGCAAGTACGGCAAGAGTTCCGGCGCTGTTTTTGACATAATGTTGCCGGGTATGAGAAGATACCTGGTTCGTAAAGGTATATCCATAACCAGACGCATCGTAATTAAAGTTGCTTTGCACCCCGCCGAGATAATGCTGTTGGTATTTCTGCAGCAGGTGACCGTAATTATCGTAATAATTGACCGTCCAGAGCATGGTACTTGTGCCCAGCACATTGGTTTGTACCGCTGTTACCAGCCCCCCGGCCATACTTGTTACCGCATTGGGAGGCACCGTATAGGACGGCATCCCGGTGATATTATAAGTATCATAATACGTGGTCGTCAGCGTAGTCACCACCGAGGATATGGGCCAGGCGCCATTCGTATAGCTGTGGTTCAGCGTCTCCCAGAGTTGCGAATTATAACTGGTATTGACGAGAGACTGCAATG
>Ga0310811_10002697_pt1 | contig 22193 bp, 19 predicted proteins | sample YCmetagenome_FD_207642 | JGI IMG/M metagenome (GOLD analysis project Ga0310811, IMG submission 207642) | Soil microbial communities from experimental microcosm in Duke University, North Carolina, United States - YC | ecosystem: Engineered > Artificial ecosystem > Soil microcosm > Unclassified ...
AGGGCGCCCACCACGTGAACAGGTTGGAGTTGTCGGGGTCGAGCGTCCGCCCCACATCGACGAGCGGCGCATCGAGCAGCGTCGCGAAGAGGGCGCGCTCCTCGGGGCGCTGGCCGATGGCCATGGGCTTGCGCTCCTTGGGGTGCACGTCCATCTCGGCGCGTGCGATGTTCATGTCGCCGCACACCACGACGCCCCTGCCCCCGCTCACCTGCTGCCGGGACCATTCGATGAGCCGGTTCACGAAGTCGATCTTGGCCGCGTAGTCCTTGCCCCCGTTGGGGACGTAAACCGACGCAATCACGAGGTCACCGACCTCGGCCAGGACAATGCGGGACTCGTAATCGAACGGCGGGTGGCTGAACACCGGATCGACGGCAAACAGATCTTTGCGCACCTGCAGCGACACCCCCGAGTAGCCTTTGCGGGTGTGCCAATACGCGTGATAATCGGGGGATTTGCACTCCTCCGGGATTTGGTTGGCTTCCGCCTTCAGCTCCTGGAGACAGACGATGTCCGGGCGGTCGCGATCGAGCCATTCGCGGAACTGCCCCGCGCGGGCGCGAATGCCATTCACGTTCCACGTCGCGATGTTCATCGCGAGCTGCCGTCGACGGGCTCGAGCCGGGGCGCCAGCAGTTGAATGATGCACCACGCCGTGACATAGGCGAGGCCGCACACGGCGAACACCGGCGTGTAGTCGCTGCCATTGGCCTGGAGGATCAGGCCCGTGACCCGCTGAAACAGCCAGCCGCCCGCGGCGCCGGCGCAGGCGCCGATCCCGACCACCGACCCCACCGCCGCACGGGGAAACATGTCGCTCGCCAGCGTATACACGTTTGCCGACCACGCCTGATGCGCGGCCGCCGCGACGGCGACGATCAGCACCGCGGTCCACATCGTGCTCGCCAGCGGGGCATACGCCGTCGGCACGATCAGGAGCGCCATCGCGAGCATCGCCGTCTTCCGGGCGCGGTTCACCGTCCACCCGCGCTTGATCAACGCACTGGAGAGCCACCCTCCGCCGATGGATCCCACGTCGGCCACGAGGTAGACGACGATCAGCGGCAGTGCCAGCTGGCTGAGCGTGAGCCCATAGCGCGCGTTGAGAAATTTCGGGAGCCAGTACAGGTAGAACCACCAGATCGGGTCCGCCAGGAGCTTGCCCACCGCGAACGCCCACGTCTGCCGGTGACCGAGGAGGTCGAGCCATCGGACGCGCGCCGCCGCCCCATCCGGCGGATCGCTGTGGATGTGCTCGAGCTCCGCCGCGCTCACCCGCGGATGGTGCTCGGGATCACGATACAGCGCGAGCCACACCAGCAACCAGAGAAAGCCCAACGACCCCGTCACGATGAACGCCGACTGCCACCCCCATGTCAGGACGAGCCATGGGACGAGGAGCGGGGTGAGGATCGCTCCCATGTTCGTCCCGGCGTTGAAGATCCCGGTCGCGAGCGCGCGCTCGCGCTTTGGGAACCACTCGGCGACCGTCTTGACGGCGCCGGGGAAGTTGGCGGACTCGCCCAGGCCGAGGAACGCGCGGGCCGCGGAGAACCCCGCTGCCGTGCGCGCAAACGCGTGACCGATCGCCGCGATGCTCCAGGCCACAACCGCCACCGCGAAACCGCGGCGCACGCCGACTCGATCGAGCCACCACCCCGCGGCGAGAAAGCCGAACGCGTACACAAACGTGAACCAGGACACGATGTTTGCGTACTGCGTCTCCGACCAATGCAGCTCGTGTTGCAGCGTCGGCGCGAGAATGCCGAGCACCTGGCGGTCCATGTAGTTGACGGTCGTGACGGCAAACAGCAGGGCGCACACCGTCCAGCGGTAGCCGATCTTCACCCGCCGCCCCGCTCGATCGCCTCCCACAGCCCCTGGAGGTAGGTGATGCCCAGGGCCCGGTCATAAAGACCGTAACCGGGGCGCCCGGTCTCGCCCCAGATCATGCGGCCGTGGTCGGGGCGCATCGGGCCATGAAACCCCACCGCGTGCAGGGAGCGCAGCACCTGCAGGAGGTCCACTCCCCCGCTCGCCGAAGGATGAGCGGTTTCGTGAAATCGGCGCGCTCCGGTCACCTTCACGTTGCGGCAGTGTGCGAAATGGACGCGTCCCATCCCGCCGAACCGGCGGACCATGCCCTCGAGGTCGTTCTTCGGATTGGCCCCCAGCGAGCCGGTGCAGAAAGTGATCCCGTTCGCCGAACTATCGACCAGCCGGACGAGGCGGTCCAGCGCCGCTGCATCGGTGATGATCCGCGGCAACCCGAAGATCGACCAGGGCGGGTCGTCGGGATGGATCGCCAGGCGCACGCCCGACCGCTCGGCGACCGGCACGACGCGCTCCAAGAAATAGGCAAGGTGGTCCCACAACCGTTCCGCGTCGACGGCGCGGTAGGCGGCCAGCAACGACTGCAGCTCCCCTGCGCTGTACGCCGTCGCCCACCCGGGCAGCTCGCCCGTGCCGCGCGACAGGTCGATCGTCGCGAGGGCGCCATCGTCGTACGCGAGTGCCGTCGAGCCGTCGGGCAACCGGTGCGCGAGATCGGTGCGGATCCAGTCGAAGACGGGCATGAAGTTGTAGCACAGCACCGGAATGGACAGCTCGCCCAGGGCACGGATGCTCGCGCAGTAGTTGTCGATCCAACGATCTCGCCCCGGTCTGCCGAGCTTGATGTCCTCGTGGACCGGCACGCTCTCCACCACGGTGAAGCCGAGCCCCGCGTCCTCGATTTGTGCCTTGAGGCGCCCGAGGTGTTCGGTCGTCCACGGCTCACCGACCGGGACGTCGTACAACGCGCTCACGACGCCGCGCACGCCCGGAATCTGCCGGATGTACGCGAGCGGGATGGCGTCACTCGGCCCGAACCAGCGGAACGTCGGAATCACCGCCGCTGCCACTCCAGGACGTCCGCCACGCTCGCCCGGCTGAAGTCGCCGGGGACCGTGAGCTTGAGCGCGCCCGCCGCCGCCGCGAACGCGAGCGCATCGGCCGGGGGCGCGCCGGCCAGGAGCCGCGCGATGAGCGCCGCGGCGAAGCAATCCCCGCCGCCGACGCGATCCACGACGCACACCTCTTCCCGCCGGCTGGCCGTCAGACGGCGCTCCCCGGCGTCATAGAGGACGGCACTCCACGCCTGCGTGCGCGCCGCAAGCGACTCACGCTGTGTAACGGCCACGAAGCGGCAGCCCAAATGCTCGGCGATCCGTTGGGCGAGTCCGTCGCCCTGGACGTCGATGCCCAGCATGACGCGCACTGCTGTCGCATTGCCGATCACCAGGTCGGCGCCGCGCGCAAGCGGCTCGATGATCGGGCGGGGATCGCGACCCCGCCACAGGGCCTCGCGGTAGTTGAGGTCGATACTCACTGGCCGCCGGGCGGCTCGGGCTGCTGCGACGCCAGAGCCGACAGCCCGGGCGGGCCTTCCCCCCAAAGCAGGCGCGATCCCTGTGGTGTGGAACCAGTCTGCGTCCGCGAGCACCGCGCTCCAATCGACAGACTCGGGATCGAGCTGCGCGAATGCCGAGCCCGAGCGGTCGTACACCACTCGCATGGTGCGCAGGTCGGCGCCGGGCTCCACGAAGTAGAGCCCCAGGCGCTCGCCGCCGCGAGCGATCCACTGCGTGCCGACCCCCTCGCGCCGCAGCGACTCGAGGGCGGCATCGCCGAGGGGATTCTCGGGAAGCCGGGTGACGTAGTCGCACGGCACGCCGAGGTGGCTCAAGGCGACCGCGACGTTGGCTTCGGCGCCGCCGAAAAACGTCACGAGCTGCGGCGAAGCGAGCAGCCGCTCCTCGCCGGGCGGGCTCAGCCGCAGCAGCAGCTCGCCGAACGTGACCACGCGCGTCACTGGCCGCGCTCCAACGATTGGCGCGCCGTCGCGACTGCCGTCACGAACGCCCGCGCGCGCGCGGTCAACTCCGCGGGCGGCCCGCCGAGTAGCGCGCCTCCCACGCTGACGGCAGCGGCCCCCGCGCGGATCCAGTCGCCCACGCTCTCCAGCGTTACGCCGCCCGACGGCACGATGCGCAGCGACGGCAGCGGCCCGAGCACCTCCCGCACAAACCCGGGACCCACCGTCACCGCGGGGAACAGTTTCACCAGCGCGGCACCGGCGCGCCACGCCGCCAGGATTTCAGTCGGCGTGAAGGCTCCCGGTATGCAAGGGACGTTCCGGTCGCGGCAAACGCGGATGACGTCCGGCTCGAATGTGGGACTGACCACGAACCTGGCGCCCGCGTCCAACACGCTCCGGGCAGCCGCTGCGTCGAGCACCGTCCCGGCGCCGACCAGCACACCCTGCCCGTCGCGCGCGAGCTCAGCGATCGCCGCGACGGCCCCGGGCGTGGTGAGGGTGATCTCCACGGCCTGCACGCCGCCCGACAAGAGTGCCTTGGCGACCGTCGTGAGACCCTTCGCCTCCCGCGCGCGCACGACCGCGACCACCCCGGTCGCCAGGAGGTGGTCCAGACCTTGATCGATCATCCGCCGTCCAACGCCGTGATCGCTCCCTCCACCCCGGACTCCTCCAGCCGGCACAATGCCCGGGTCGTGGCGTCCACGAACCTCGGCACGCTTGCGAACGTCGTTCCTCCCCAGAGGCTGGCGTCGGGGAGGGCGCGCGCCGCCAGTCGCTGCAGGATGTCCACCGGCACGGGGCCGGGTGCGTGCTCCGGGTCCACCGCCCACCAGTGGGCGACGAGCCGCGGCAGATCGGCGTCCCGGATCGCGTAGGGGGCGCCGCGCCACCAGCCGTGGCCTTCCGTTTCCGACACTTGCGCGATGCACCGCGCGAAGCGCAGGGACGCCGCGCACGCGAGCGCCAAGCCCTGTGGGACCCGGCCGCACCGCGCCGCGAATCCCGCCACCGAGGGCAGCACGCGCTCCCGCAGCTTCGGGGTCTGATTCGTCGCGATCACCTCCCAGCGGTGCTCGAGCCAGGGATTGCGGAACCGGTCCATAACCTCATGGGCGAACGCCAGAGCTTCGTCGGCGGGGAGATCCGTGCCGGGCACGATCTCATCGAATAGGATCCGCCGCTGCAGCCCGCCGAGCTGCGAATGCTCCGTCGCCTCCCGGACAGTGGCAACACCTGAGAGGAGTGCGAGTGGCGCCATAGCGGTGTGCGAACCATTCAAGAGCCGGAGTTTCCGGACGGAATAGAAAGCGATGTCCGGCGCGAACACCACGCCGGGCGGCGCCTCGATCGGAAACGCCGCGGAGAGCGCGCTGGGATCCGACTCGATCGCCCACAGGGAGTACGGCTCGGCGACGGTGAGGAGTGCATCGCTGTAGCCGAGGCGGGCCTCGAGCTCGGCGCCGACGTCGGGAGGCGGCGATCCCGTGGTAATCCGGTCCACCAAGGAGGAGCAGAACCGAACGCCGCGCGACAACCAGTCGCGGAACGCACGATCGGTCGCCGAGCGGCCGGCCAGGTCCAGGACCATCTCGCCCAACCGCGGACCGTTGTCCCGCACCAGCTCGGTCGGGATCACGAACAGCGGGGGCCCTTCCGGCAGGGCCGCGAAGCGTGCGCGCAGCAGATCGGTGAGTCGCTCCGGAAAGGGCGCGTCAGCGCGAAAGCCCGCCTCCGTGACGTTGCTTACGATCACCTGCAGCTCGGGTCGCGTCACCACGGCTCGCACGGCATCCCACTCGTCCGCCGCCACGAGCGCACGCGAAATCGCGCCGATGAGACGGGTCCGCTGGACGGGAGCGCCGTTCTCGAGCCCCCGCTCGACGAGCGTGAAGAGGCCGCTCTGGGCGTTCATGGTGGCGGCGACGCCGTGCGGCGTGCTCTGCACGACGACGATGCTGCCGTTGAATCGCCCCGCCCGGTTCGCCGCGTCCACCGCCGCGGCGGACAAGGCGCGCAGCAGCATCCCGGTGCCGAATTGCAGCACGCGCTCGGGCAGTTGGGCCCGCGGGTACGCTCCCGCGGGCCAGTGCGTGCGGCTGAGACGGGGTGCGCGGCCGTGATGCGTCACGGGCTACGGCAGCTGCCAGATCTCCCCATGATTCTGCGTCAGCACCGGGATCAGCACCCGATTGCGCTTCGCGTCGTAACCGATATCCGCCGGGCTCGGTACCCCGGCGATCACCTTCGCCTCGTTGCCGCTCTGGTAGGCGGACACGGTCGAGTCGCTCCAGCTCGAAACCAGGATCTTGCCGCGGGCGACTTCGACGCCGTCGAACCCGCCGGGGCCGCGGGCGATCACCGTCGGATTCTTGTCCCCCAGCTTCCATTCGGATACCGACGGGCCGCCGAACGCGACGACGATGAACCGGTTCCCCGCCACGTCCCAGGTGATGCCGTTCGGCTCCCGCAGGGTGTCGCCCTGTGCGGCGACCGTCACCTTGCGGCCGACGACCCGGAAGATCCGATCCGGCCCGGGATGCGAAACGTTGCCCGCGGTGTCGAACTTGATCCCGGTGTCGGTGATGTAGAGGGCGCCGTCCGGGCCGACCGCCAGATCGTTGAGAAAGACGGCGCCGGCGGGACGCAGGTCGACCGTGGCAATCGGCTTTCCCGTCGTCGCGTTGAACGCGCGGGCCATATCGATGTCGGTCACCCACAGCGTGTCGCCCTTCACGGCGAGCCCCTTCGGGGCGTTGAGCGTCACGCCGTTCTTTCCGGCCTCGATGAATTTGAGATTGCGCACGCCGCTGTCGGGCACCACGAGGCTGATGAACCCGTTGTTGTCCTTCGCGTCGGGATTGCCGTTGATGCTGGAGATGAAGTACACGTCCTGCGCGGCATCCCAGAGGAACGACTCCGGGGTCTGCAAGGAGTCGATCTGAGAAACCTTGTGTGCCTCGGGTGGCGGCGCCGCCGCCGGGGGCTTCGCCTGCTCGGCCTTCTTGCAGGCCGCCGCGATGACGGCAGCGGCGATCAGAACACGCTTGAGTTCGACCATAGTCACTCCTTTGGTGACCTTCGTCAGAGGCGCTTCAACAAGGTCTGGAATCTCGGATCGTCCCGCAACGAGTCGAGATCCGAATCGTTCTCGAACCACTCCCGGTGGCCGAAGCCGTTCTGCACCGCCTTCTCCAGGCAGGTCATCGCCTCGTCGTGCTTGTCCATTTGTGCGTACGAGCAAGCCACGTTGTACAGAACCCCGGGATCCTCCGAATCGATCGCGTAGGCCCGCCGGGTCCAATCGAGTCCGCGTTCCCGCTCACCGAGCTGAACCATCGCTCCGGCGCCGAGGTACAGCGCTCGCGCATCGTCGGGATTGAGCTCGAGATGGCGTTCCGCCACTTCCAGGCCACGTCGCAACGTCGCAAGTGAATCTGCTTCGCGACCCAATGCCTTCAGCGGCGCGGACATCAGCACCAACGCCTGATAATCCTCGGGCCGCACACGGGACGCGTCCTGATAGTGCCGCACCGCCTCCTCCAGCTTGCCCTCTTGAAAGCACGCCCGGGCGTAGAAGTAATGTGCCTCGTACAGCTTGGGATCGAGCCGGATTGCCGTCTCGAACTCGCGCCGAGCCTCTTCATACTGCCGACTGAGCGAAACGGCGAATCCCCGTGAGGCGTGTGCTTCGGCCAGCTCCGGATCGAGTGCCAGGGCTTTGCGGCTCGCGCTCTCGGCCCCCTCGAGGTTCGCGTTGCTCCCATCCCAATACATGTACAGAAACGAGCAGCAGTCCGCGACCCCGGCGTAGGCGATTGCGTACTCCGGATCGACTTCAATGGCGCGCTCGAACATGCGCCGGGCGAACTGCATCCCGGTGCGGCGGAACTGATGGAAGAACTGGCGGCCGCGCAGGTAATAGTCGTACGCCTGGACGTTCGCGGTGGGCGCCTTCTCGATCGCCCGCTTTTCGGCGTCGGACAGCACGACGCGGAGGGCGCGCACGATGTTGCCCGCGATCTCGTCCTGAATGGCGAACACGTCCTGCAGCTCGCGGTCGTAGCGCTCCGACCACAAGTGATATCCGTCGGTGACGTTCACGAGCTGTGCCGTGACCCGGAGCCTCGTCCCGGCCTTCCGGACGCTCCCTTCGAGCACCGTGGTGACGTTCAGCTGTTCGCCAACCTTGCGGATGTCCTGGTTCTTCCCCTTGAAGGCGAACGACGACGTGCGCGACGCGACGCGCAGCGCCTGGATCTTCGTGAGCGCATTGATGATCTCCTCGGCGATTCCGTCGGTGAAGTACTCGTTCTCGGGATCGGCGCTCATGTTCACGAACGGCAGCACCGCAATCGATTTCGTCGTGGCGGCTGCCGCGTTCGTCGTGGTCATCGCGGGCGGCGTGCTCGCTCCCGGCTGCTTCAGCGCCTGCGAGAACTGCGCGGCGGTGGCGAAGCGATCGCCCGCGTCCTTCGCCAGCGATTTCATCACGACCGGCTCGAGCCATTCCGGGAGATCGCCACGCGCACCGCGCAGCGGCGGCGGGGGCTCGGTGAAGCATTGGGCGATGATCGCCTGCGCCGTCGGGCCGGTGAACGGGGTCCGCCCGGAGAGCATCTCGTACACCACGCACCCCAGGCTGTAGACGTCGCTCCGCCCGTCGAGCTCAGCGGCGCCCGCGGCCTGCTCCGGACTCATGTAGGCGGGCGTGCCCACCGTCGCTCCGGTCTGGGTCAGCGTGCTCGCCGCCGCGGCGGTGACCGCCTTCGCGATCCCGAAGTCGGTCACCACCGCCTCGCCTTCGTGCAGCATCACGTTCTCGGGCTTGATGTCGCGGTGCACGACGCCATGGCGGTGCGCGTAATCGAGCGCCGCGGCGACCGACCGGCCGAGGTGCAGCGCGTCCTCGACGGGCAGGCGCTGCTCCCGCGCCAGGCGCTGCCGCAGCGATTCCCCTTCGACGTACGGCATCACGTAGTAGAGCAGATCTCCCGCCTGGCCCGAATCGTACAGCGGCACGATGTGGGGATGCTGCAGCTGGGCCGCGATCTGGATCTCGCGCAGGAACCGCTCGGGGCCGAGGTTGACCGCGAGGTAGGGGTGCAGAACCTTGATCGCCACCGGCCGGTCGTGCTTCGTGTCCTGCGCGAGGTAGACCGTGGCCATCCCCCCACGGCCGACCTCCCGGTCGAACATGTAGCGGTCGGCCAGCGCGGTGCGCAGTCGATCCAGCAGGTCGGCCATGTGCGAGACTATTCCTTTGCTTCCTCTTGCTCCTTCTTGCGCGCATCCACCACGCGCGAAGCGACCTCGGGCGGGACCTGCTCGTACGTGTGGAACTTCTGCCGGTACGTGCCGCGGCCGTGCGTAATGGAATGGAGCGACGTGGCGTAGCGGTCGAGATCCGCTTCGGGCACCAGCGCCTTCACCTTCACCAGCTTGCCATCCGGCTCGGTCCCGAGAATCTGGCCGCGGCGCGAGGAGAGATCGCCCATCACCGATCCCTGGTAGTCGTCGGGGGTCCAGACCTCGACCTCCATGATCGGCTCGAGCAGTACCGGCTTGCAGTTGGGGCTCACGTTCCGGAACGCCAGGATGCCGGCCATCTTGAACGACATTTCGTTCGAGTCGACGTCGTGATAGGAGCCGTCGAACAGCTCCACCTTGAAGTCCACGACGGGGTAGCCGGCCACGGGGCCGCGGGATTTCGCTTCGACGATTCCCTTCTCCACCGCCGGAATATACTGGCGCGGAATCACACCGCCGACGATTTGATCGTCGAACACGAAGCCCGATCCGCGCGGCAACGGCGCGATGCGGATCCAGCAATCGCCGTACTGGCCGCGGCCGCCGGTCTGCTTCTTGTGCTTGCCCTGCCCTTCGGCCTTGCCGCGCAGCGTCTCCCGATACGCGATCTTCGGTTTTCCGATCACGGCGTGCACGCCGAACTTGCGCGCCAGGCGGCCCACCACGATCTCGAGGTGCCGTTCCCCCAGTCCGCGGATCAGCGTCTGGCCCAGCTCGCCGTTGTATTCGTGATGGAAGGTCGGGTCCTCTTCATGCAGTTTGTGCAGGCCGGTCGACAGCTTGTCTTCTTCACCGCGCTGCTTCACCTCCACCGAAACCGTGATCACGGGCTCGGGGAACGGGATCTTCGGGAGCACGATCGGGTGCGCCTGAGTCGACAGCGTGTCGTTGGTGTGCGTGTCGCGCAGCTTGGCGACGACCCCGATGTCCCCCGCGTGCAGCTCGCTGATCTCCGTCCGCTCCTTCCCCACCGCCACACAGAGGTGATTCAGCTTCTCGCTCGCCGAGCGAGGCGCGTTGTAGACGTCCTGGCCGTTCTTCACCGCCCCCGAGTAGATCCGGAAGAACGTCACGTCCCCCACGTGCGGCTCCGAGATCGTCTTGAACACCTGGGCCACGAACGGCCCCGTATCGACCGGTTGCAGCGTGATCTGCTGCACCTTCCCCCACGTCTCGGCCGTCACTTCGGGCCGCTCGGCGGGGGACGGCAGCAGCTCGACCATCTTCGACAGCAGCGCCCGCGTGCCGTAGGTCAGCTCGGCGGCGCCGCAGAACAGCGGATACAGCTCCCCCCGTGCCATCCCCGCCTTCATGGCGCGGATCGCTTCGTCGCGCCCGATCTCCTCGCCGCCGAGGTAGCGCTCGAGCAGCGCGTCGTCGGTCGCCGCGATGCTCTCGATCAGCTCCTGCGAGTACTTGGTGAACCGCTCCTGGTATTCGGGAGGCACGTCGACCTCGTCGTACTCCCCGGTCTTCGTGCCCTTCTTGTAGAGATGGCACTTCTTCGAGAACAGATTGATGATGCCGTGGAACGCGGGGCCTTCACCGACCGGGATTTCGACCGGGATCACCTTGGCCGTCAGCCGACCCTTGATCGAGCCGAACACCTTCTCGAAGTCGGCGTGCTCCTTGTCCATCAGGGAAACGAAGAACATGCGTGGCACGTGGCGCTGCTCGCAGTAATCCCAGACTTTCTCCGTCCCGACCTCGACCCCGGCGGTCGCCGAGACGACCACCACTGCGCCGTCCGCGGCCCATACCCCGGCCAGCGCGTCGCCCGTGAAGTCCAGATATCCGGGCGTGTCGACCAGGTTCAGCTTCGTCTCCATCCACTCGGCGACGGCGAGGGCCAGGTTGATGGAGTATTTGCGCTCGATTTCGTCTGCGGTGTAATCGGTGAGGGCGGTCCCGTCCTTCACGGACCCGTGTCGCTTGCTGGTGCCGGCCACGAACGCGAGGGCATCGACGAGTGACGTCTTCCCGCTCGCGCCGTGGCCCACAACGGCCACGTTGCGAATCTCACTTGTCTTGTAGATGCGCATGAGCGCACAATCTCCTGCCAGGGGGGATGAGAATATGGATAGAGAGCAGAGAGACTGCTAGACGACAGCCAGCAGAGCCGTACTACTAGACGTACAGACGCACAGGGGTGAACAGGTTGCAGAGAACTGATAGTCCTGTTTCCTCAAACTGTTCTCCCCTGTGCGTCTGTACGTCTAGTCGTGCTTGTCCCGCCTTTGACTATTTCGCTCTGGTTTCCGTTCCTGTCATCACGACCGCCCACGGCCCGCCCGCCTGCGACATGGAGAATTCGAACGTGTAGGAATCGGGCGAGACCTGCTTGGCGACGTAACGCTGCTTGAGGCTCTTGCCGCCCATCATCGTCTCCCCTTCCCACGTCCAGGTGTCGCCCGACACCTGGCCGTAGGCCATGTCTGCCGAGCCCATCCCGGTATTGTCGACTCCGTAATAGGTGTAGCGCTGGCGCTCGTTGTCATAGCCCAGGATGCCCATGCTCTTCATGGCCCCCATCGGCGAAGTCCCGTCCCCGTGGCACACGAGGTTGAACCCGCCCTGGAACCACTCGCAGGAGTCGGTCCCCGAGAATTTTCCACCCGGGCCCATCGGCCCGGGCTTCATCTCGCCCGCCGAGGTCCAGTTGCCCGCAAAGTATGCGAGCTTCTGCTGGGCTGGACCGGGCTGTGGCGGGGCTGGAGGATTCTGAGCGGCTAACACCGGGGCGGCGAAGACTGCAAGGCTTGTGAGCATTCGATAGGACAGGCTGTACATGGATCCCTCTCGGTTGGCGACGCTTGAATTCTACCCCGCCGGCGCTGCCTCGCTACTCGGTGGGACCGGGCGCCTCGCCCTGGGAACGCCGAGGGAGGCCACCCACCCGACGAGCATCACGCCCGCCGCCCCGAGGAACACGGTCTTGGGTGTGCTCGAATCGTACGCGATCCCGATCACGGCCGGGCCGGAGAACCGCCCCAGAGCGCCCAGCGACTGCGCCACGCCGAGGACCGTGCCCTGCTCGCTGGCCCCGGCGAAGGTCGAGACCAGTCCCGTCGCCGCCGGCGACATAATGGAGTTTGAAAAAGCCAGCAGCACGGTCCAGCCGTACAGCGCCCGGGTGCTTGCCAGGAACGGCACGACGCCGATCGAGACCGCCATGCCAACCATGCCCGTGATGAGCAGACGGCGATCGCTGAACCGTTTCGTCAATAACCGGAACAGGCCGCCCTGCACGACGGCCGCGACAACGCCAACGAGGATAAAAAAGCGATTCAACTCTCCACCACGCTCGTGCCACCCGAGCGTCGCGGTGGCCCACAGCGGCAGTGCCACCGTGTACCCCGCAAACGCGAACGGGGCGATCAACCACACCAGCATGAGCGGCCGCAGCTCGGGATGCGCCAGTGCATCGGCCATGTGCCCGAACGGCCACCAGTCGCGCGCCACGCGATGCTCGGCCCGGAGCGACTCGGGAAGAATGAAGTAGGCCGAAACCAGGTTCACCAGCGAGAGCCCGACGGCGACCAGCCCCATTCCCGCGTGGCCAAACGGCGCCAGCAACGCGCCGATGCCGGGACCGACGATGAACCCGAGACCGAACGCCATCCCGATCAGGCCCATCCCCTTGGAGCGGTCTTCGGCAGTTGTGATGTCGGCGACATACGCCTGGGCGGCGGAAATATTGCCACCGGCGAATCCCGATACGAGCCGGGCGACGAGCAACACCCAGTAGGAGGGGGCAAATGCGAACAGGAGATAGCCGACCGCGTTGAGCACCATCGTAACGAGCAAAATCGGCCGCCGGCCGATCCGGTCCGAGAGGCGACCCAGAAGGGCCGTGGAGAGGAATTGCATCAGCGAAAACCCGCCGACGAGCGCGCCGTATCCGAGCCCGTGAACGTTGAACCGCTGGGAGTAGTAGGGAAGGACCGGCATCACGATGCCGAAGCCCACCAAGTCGATGAAGATGGTGAGCCAGATGATGGCGAGACGCGGCCGGGCGGACGGCATGGGCGGGAGAATCTACTCCGCGGGCGCTCGAGTGCCGAGTCGAAACACGCGGGTTACGTTTGCTCCAGCCCATCTCCCGGAGCCTGCATGAGCACCTGGCATCGCCTCGGCACCAAGGACGAACTGCTTGGCCGCGTCCCATTCGCCGCGAAGCTGGACCGGCATGAGATCGCCGTGTTCTATTATGAAGGCGGGTTCCGCGCGATATCCAATAGCTGCAACCACAAGGGCGGTCCGCTCTCCCAAGGCCAGTTGCACGGCGAGTACGTGATGTGTCCGTGGCACGCCTGGGAATACAGCGTGATCACCGGCAAGGGGCCGGAAGGCTACGGCGAGGACGCCGCCGGCGTGTTCGCCGTGGAAGAGCGCAGCGACGGGGTGTTCGTCCAGACGCCGCCGGTCACGCCCCGCCGGGTGATGAAACACGAGCCGCATCCGCTGCTCAAGGTCGAGCCGCGGCCCGCCGGCGCTCCGCCCCGCGTGCTCGGCATTTCCACGACGGCGATGGACGAAGCCAACCCGCGCTTTTCCACCTCCGACGCGCTGCTCGACCACGCCATGCGCCACGCCAAAGAGGTGTTGCACGCCGACACCCAAACCATCCGTCTGCGCGACCTCAAGTTCCGGCCCTGCGAGGGGAACTACTCGAAGGCGGCGCACGCATGCATCTGGCCCTGCGCTATTACGGAGCGGGATCCGGAGGACGAGTTGACACCGGTATACGCCGGACTGGTGAACTGGTGCGACGTGCTCCTGATCTCGACGCCGATCCGGTGGGGCAATGCCTCCTCCCTGTACTACAAGATGGCCGAGCGGCTGAACTGCATTCAGAATCAGATCACGATCCACAACAAGGTGTTGATCAAGAACAAGGTGGCGTCGTTCATCATTACCGGTGGCCAGGACAATATCCAGGGCGTCGCTGGATCGCTGTTCACCTTCTGGTCCGAGCTGGGATTCGTCTTCCCCGCCTATCCGTTCATCGCGCACTCGCGCGGCTGGGACGCCGAGGACATGGAGAACAACGTGCGCCAGGTAAAGATGAGCGAGGGCTTGGCCGCGGCCTCGCGCGAGCTGGTGTCGCGGGCGGTGGAGTTCTGGAAGATCCAGGACGAGCACAAGGCGGAGATGGATAAGCCGATGGAGCGGGCTGGCCGGAAAGCCAACCCCATCCCGATGCCCGAGGAGGCTTCGGTATGAGCAAGCGCATGGACGTCGCCAGGGCCTACGAAAAGGCACTGTTCGCCGGCAAGATGGACGAGGTCGCCGGCTACTTCACCGAGGACATCGTGTACTGGTGCGCCGGCGCGCCGCCGCTCGGCGGCGAGTGGAAGGGGCGGGACGCCGTGATCCGCAGCATGAACAATCGCGAGCAAGGGCTGGGCGCGGCGGACTGGGGCTACGAAGACGTGTGGCGCGTGTGGTACGACGCCGAGGACAGGGTGATCGTGGAGATTCGCGAGCGCAGCTGGCTGAAGAATGACCCGAAGGACGTCATGGATCAACGCACGATCGCCGTCCTGAAGTTCAGAGACGACAAGATTTGTGAGATGAGAGACTACACGGACAGTCACATCTACGAAGAATTCCTGAAGCGGCACAGGAGCGAGCTGCCCAAATTCAAGAGTAAATAGACGGACAGACAGGGGCGAAGTGGCGAAGACGTTTAGCGACTTGGCGTCTGTCTGTCCGCCTGAAAACTGTCTAAGGACTTGTCGTTCTTGCGGGCTATCCAGTACAGCGGAGCAGCCAGAATCAGCGTCGCCCCCGAGTACAGCCAGGCTTCTCCGATGCTTCTCATCTTGGCCAGGTAACCCCATCCAGACTGCCCCATCACTCCTCCCACATCCGCGAACAGACTGTCCAGCGAGATGATCGTCGCGCGCTGCGCCGAGGGAATGTGGGCGTTCAAGTAGCCCTGCTTGACGGGGCCCCCCATTCCCAGCGCGACGCCGTACACCAAGTAACTCCCCAGCGCCACGAAGAACCCGATAGGATGGGGAAACAGGAACCCGCTGGCGCCAGCCACGATCACCGCGATCATCTCGACGACGACAGCGCCGGCCAGGATCCCGGTGCGGGTCCGGACTACCCGGCTGGCCGGCTGCACCAGGGCGTTGCCGGCGATCATCGACAGAGACAGGAGGGCCGCGACCAGTCCCGAGACCCACACCAGCTCGCGTCCCAGGAGATCGAGGAAGTACCGCTGCCAGCTGTAGAAGCCGAAGATCATGAAACTCATGCCCACGAGCGACGCGAACATCACCGGCCGCACCACGCGGTGGTGCAAGCCGAAATTCAGGCCTTCCACGAACACACGGCGCAGCTCCGTGGGAACACGGCGCCATTCCAGGGCGCGCGGTGTGAAGCCCAGCTCCGGCATGGCGATCCACGCGACCGCGAGCAACGGCAGGAACGTCGCCGACCGCACCAGGTAGGGAACGGCCAGGTCCAGCTGGCCGAGGAAGCCGCCGCCCAGCGTTCCGATGAGCATCGCAGCCCCGAACACCATTTGGCCCCGGGCGAAGATCGGTTCCATGCCCTCCGCGTACCCGGTGGCCTTGAGGGCGTCCACCAGCCAGGCGTCCACCGCGCCCGTATAGAACGTGTAACCCAGGCCCAGCAGCACCGACGTCCCCATGAACGACCAGAATCCCCAGTGCCACCAGGCGGTGGCCACGTACAAGAGCGTCGAGACCAGGAGCGTGACGATGCAGAGAAGCAGCGATACGCGGCGCCCCAGGGTATCGGCCACGACGCCGGTCGGGATCTCGAACACCACCATCCCGAAGGTGAAAGCGGCATTCGTAAGCATCACCTGGAAGATGTCGAGGCCGGCGTGGAGCTTGAACAGCGTGTCCACACCCCAGATCAGCGAGGCTGCGAGGTTGAACAGCCCGGTGATCAGATAGTAGGTCCGGATGATGCGGTTGCTCATCCCTCGAGCGCCGGCGCGGGAACGGGAATCGTGGGAGGCGTACGCCAGGCGTGCCACGCGGTCGCCACGAGAATCACGGCGCCGCCGGCGAACACGCGCGGCCCCGGCGTCTCGCCATGGACCAGCCACGCCCACACCGGCGACAACACGGGCTCCACCAACCCCACGAGCGACACCTCGAGGGCACGCACCGCAGCGACCGCCCGGGACAAGAAGACGTACGCCAGCGCGAGCTGGAACACACCGAGGTAGGCCACGACCACCCAGTCGCGCGGCGTCCCCGGCGCGAGGGGGAAGGCAAGCGGCAGTGCGATGAGAAAGACCATCACATTGCCGGTGACCGCCGCGGCCGCCACCGGGCCATGATCACCCACAGCATCCGTCCCGCGCGTCGTGCCAGGCCGCCGGGCCACCCAGCGATATCCCATCACCGTGAGCGCCCAGCACACGGCGCAGGCGGCGGCGAAGATGTTGCCGAGGACGGGATCGGGGGCCGTGGCGAAGCGCCGGCCCGGCGCTGACAACAGCAGGGCCATGCCGACGACCAGCAGCGCCATGTACTCGAGATCGCGGCGTCTGACGTGCTCGTGCAGGAGCAGCGGCGCCAGCGCAAGAATGAAGAGCGGGTGCGTCGCCTGGATGAAGATCGCGCTCGCGGCCGTCGTCAACTTGTTGGCAAGGATGAAAAACAGTCCGGCGCCCGCGTACGCGACGCCCACGATGGGTGAGCGCCAGCTCCAGCCGCGGCGTGCCTCCGGGATGAGGACGAGCATCGCACACGCGGCCACCACTGCGCGCCCTGCCGCCAGCTGCCAGGAGCCGAAGCCGCACAACTTGATCGCCGCCCCGCCGGTCGAGAACAACACCGCCGCTGCGACAACACGCAGCCGCGGGCTCACGGCACCGCCTGCGCCAGCCAGTCGCGTGCGATCGCATGCAGGTCCCGGTGCTCGATGTCCGCCTGCGCATTGAGTCGCCGCATCTCGTCGTCATCGATCTTGCCGCGCAGCTCGAGCAGGGCGCGCCGTACCTCGGGATGCTTTTCCAGCACTGCGCCCCGCACTACCGGAGCCGCTTCGTAGGGCGGGAAATAGTGACGGTCATCGACCAGCGCCACGAGATGGAGCGCCGCGAGCTGGCCGTCCGTGGAATTGCCGGCAATCACGTCGATCTTGCCGTCCGCCAGAGCCCGATAGGTGAGCCCCAGATCCATCGCCGTCGGCGGTGCGGCGAAGTGCAATCCGTACAGAGCCGCCAGCCCCGGAAAGCCGTCAGCCCGGTTCAGGAACTCATAGCCGAACCCCGCGTGCCAGCCCGGCGCGACCCGCGCGAGATCGGTGATCGTGCGCAACCCGAGGCGTTGGGCGTCGGCCTGCCGCACGGCGATCGCGAAGGTGTTGTTGAATCCGAACGGATCGAGCCACACGAGCTGCCAGCGCTGCTGGTACTCCTGCGCCACCGCCCGCCGCACGCTGTCGGCACCCGCCCCAGCTGCGTGCTTCAAGACCGCGGTATAGGCCGTCCCGGTGTACTCGACGTACAGATCGATTTGGCCGGCCGTGATCGCGCTGTGGCACACGAAAGTGCCGCCCAGGTGCAGCTTGCGCTCGACCGGGAGGCCGGTGCGCCGCTCGATCTGCTGCGCCGCGATCTCGGCGAGCAGATCCGATTCGGTGAAATTCTTGGCACCGACGGTGATCCGGTCGCCGTGGGAGCAGGTGACGAGAAACGGGAGCATGAGGAGAGCGATCATCGCGACCCATTTCCCGTGCTCTGAAGAGCCGGCTCGGCTGGCACGCGCCCTTAAGGGCGTCCGCTTTGGCCGAGCCGGGGCTTCAGCCCACGGGACCGATCGGAACAGACCCTGCCCTATCGCCACACGAACCGCCTCTCCAAAATGCCAAGCAATCCGTCGGCGCCGAGCGCCAGCAGCGCCGCCGGCACGGCACCCGCCAGGATCAGTGTGTTGTCCACGACCGCGACACCGCGAAAGATGTAGACGCCCAGTCCCCCCGCGCCAATCGCCGCCGCGATCGTCGCGGTCCCCACCCCGACTACCGTCGCCACGCGGATGCCGGCGAGAATCACCCCGGCCGCCAGCGGCAACTCGACGATCCGTAGCAGCTCCCCATCGGTCATTCCCATTCCCCGCGCCGCTTCACGCACCGCTGGATCAACTCCCGAGATCCCGACGTAGGTGTTCCGCACGATTGGCAGCAGGGCGTAGACGACGAGCGCGACGATCGCCGTGCGTGCTCCGATGCCTCCGAGAAACGGCAGGGGAATCAGAAATCCGAACAACGCGAGACTGGGAATCGTCTGGAACAGGTTGGCGAGGCCGAGCACCGGCCCGCGCCACGCCGGACGGCGTGTCAGAAGGATTCCGAGCGGCACACCGATCGCCACCGCTACGCTGGTGGACACGAGCACGAGCAGCAGGTGCTGGCCCACGAGCCCCACGACCTCGCGCGTGTTGTCGAGGTAGAACCGTATCAAGTTCACGCCGCCGCCTCGAGGAAGGCGCGTACCTCGGGGATCGTCGAGCCCCGGAACTCTTCCGGTGTTCCGAGAAACACCAGCCGGCCATCCTGCATCAACCCGATCCGGTTCCCCAGCAGCAGCCCTTCGCGCACGTCGTGCGTGACGAACACCATCGCCTTCCCCAGACGAGCGGAGAGTCCCTTGAACTCGCGCTGCAGCTCGGCGCGTGTGATCGGGTCGAGCGCCCCGAACGGCTCGTCGAGCAGGAGGAGCGGCGGATCGACCGCGAGGGCCCGGGCGACCCCCACCCGCTGGCGCTGGCCGCCGGAGAGCTCGTGCGGGCGGCGCGTCGCGAAGCGCTCCGGGGCGAGTCCGACGAGATTCAGGAGCTCCTGCACCCGTGCTTCGATTCGCTGGCTCGCCCACCGCTCGAGTCGTGGCACGAGTCCGATGTTTTCGGCTACCGTGAGGTGTGGGAGCAGGCCCACTTCCTGGATGACATAGCCGATGCCGCGCCGCAGCCGAAACGGTGGGACCGCCCCGGTCGGCCGGCCGGCGACGATGACTTCCCCCGCGCTCGGATCGACCAGCCGGTTGATCAGCTTCAGGGTGGTGGTCTTGCCCGAGCCGCTGCGCCCCAGCAAGACGAGCGTCTCACCCGGTGCAACGGCGAAGGTCACGTCATGGACGATCGCCCTGGGCGGCGCGGTCCCGAGCCGGCAGCTCACCCCCCGCAGCTCGACCACCGCAGCGGTCATCGCGGCCCCGCGAGAACCATCTCGAACCGCTCGTCTTCGCTGGTGCCCTGCCAGCGCACGGCGAGCCCGGCGTCGTCGAGCAGCCGGACGAATGTCCCGGTGTCGTACTTGTAGGAGTGGTTCATGGCGATGCGCTCCCCCGATCGAATCGCCAGCGATTCACCGCCGACGTGAGCCGCCACATCGCGCGACGCCTGGAAGTGCTTGCGCAGCGGGTGCAATCCCGGCAGCCGCGCATCGGTCACGTCCTCGAACACGATCGCGCCATCCGATTCCCCGATTCCGACCGAGTGCAGCGGCGCCCAGGCGAAGCGGCGGTTGAGTGGGTTGTCGTAGCCGGCCACCGTCCGCCCGCCGGCGTAGATCTCCCCATCGACGAGCAGCGCATCCTCGGGTCGCAGGAAGGCACGCAGCGTCCGGGCCTCCGCGATCGGATCGAACGCCCCCAGTGTGTTCCCCAGCAGCATGACGAGGCGCGGCGGCGCATCGTCGGCCGGGGCGAGTGTCGCGAGGTGGTCGGGCAACGTGAAATCGGCCTTGATCCCCTGCGACCAGATTCCCGCCGCGAGCGCGCCGCCGCACGCCATCTCCAGCAGCGCCTGGCTGGCGTCCACGGGAACGTAGCGGAGCCGCCGGCCCTGCGCGGCCAGCGCCTCGAGCAGCAGCAGATCCTTGTCACCTTGCCCCGAGCCGAGGCTCACCACTTCGAGCGACCCACTCTGCACCACACCGGCCAAGTCGTTGGCGGACCGGGCGATCAACGAGCGCGACCGCACGAAATTCCGGTACGCACCGTCGGAACACAGGGCGAGCCAGGCTCGCACCGACAGGGGGAACCAATAGAAGAACTTCTCGTCCAGCCGGCGGTCGACCAAGGAGGAAACAAAATCCTCCGCGAGAGCATTCTCTGTCAGAAGGGTATGGATGGGGATCATGCAGGGGTAAGACTTACGGGTTGACGATTGTTCCGGCAACTCGTAAGGTGGTCGTACCGGGTAGTATCACACTCATCCTCACTAGGAGGACCGGATGCAGATCGTCGAAACTCATGAACTCGTACCCAGCTGTCATCGTCCCGAAATCGTCGAGACGACTGAGCTCGTTCCCACCTGCCACGCCTGAGGGAACGGCTGATGCACACGGGGGCCCGGAAGCGCTTCGGGCCCCTTCTTATTGAGGGGTCCAAGGGGATGCTCGGCTTCGGTGCGTGGGGCATCGGCGGCTCGGGCTGGGGAGCGGCGTCGAGCGAGGCGGACCGCTTGGGCGCAATCGCCCTCGCCCGCGAGCGTGGTGTGGTCTGGTTCGATACCGCTCCGACCTATGGCGACGGTGCGTCGGAGCGCCTGCTCGGCCGCGCCCTGGGACCTCATCGCGACACCGTTCACATCGCCACGAAAGTCGGACCGCGCGACGACCCACGCCATTCGCTCGAGCAGTCACTCCAGCGCCTGGACACCGACTACGTCGATCTCGTGCAGCTGCACGAGACCGCGGAGGGGTGGGAGTCGCGCCTCGATTCGCTCCACCAGCTGCAGCGCGAGGGGAAGGCCCGCGCGATCGGCGTGTGCAACGCCAGCCACGTGGAGCTGACGCGAGCGCTCACGCTGGCGCCCATCACCACATATCAGGGACCCTACAACATCTTCGATCGCGATGTAGAGGAACGACTCCTCCCGCTCTGCCGTGAGGGGGGCCTCGCGTTCCTGGCGTACCGCCCGCTCGCGTCGGGCCTCCTGAGCGGCGGATTCTCGAGTCCCCCGCAGTTCTCCGACGGAGACCATCGGGAGCGGCTGTACTGGTTTCGCGGCGCCGAATTCGAGCGCCGGAGTCAGGTGATTCGCACGCTGTCGGAGTTGGCGCGAAGTGGGGGATTATCCCTTCCCGCCCTGGCGCTGCGCTGGTTGCTGTCTCGTTCCGGCGTGACCATCGTGCTGGCTGGTGCCCGCTCGGCGGCCCACGTCGCCGACAACCTTTCGGCGCTGGACGCTCCCCTCGATGAGGCGACCGGGCGCGAGATCGAGGCTGCTGTGGGCGTCGCCTTTCGGCTGCCGGCGGCGACGACGGCTGCCGCGCGCGAAGCGCAGAGCTGGGGCCCGCGAGAGCGATTCATCGTCGAGCGACTCGACGGCCGCACGAGCCCGGAATCGATCGCGGCGGCGTGGACCGACCGCGGGGAACAGCCGATGGTGGCGGCGCAGGTGAAGGTGTTCGCCGATCAGCTGCGCGAGCGGGGACTGGTATGATCCTTCGCGTCGTCCTCGCGGCGCTCGCCCTGCCGCCCTGCGCAGCGGCCCAGCGCGATTCGGGAACGTTCGTGCTGCACGGATTCCGCTTCGCCTCCGGCGATTCGCTCGCGGAGTTGCAACTGTACTACCGCACCCTGGGCCGGCCGCAGCGCGACGCCGCTGGCACCGTCCGCAACGCCGTCCTGATCCTGCACGGCACCGGGGGGACGGGAGCCCAGTTTTTCTCGTCCTCGTTCGTCGAGCTGTACGCCCCGGGCGCGCCGCTCGACACGAGCACGCACTACGTCATCCTCCCCGACGACGTCGGCCACGGGCGCTCCAGCAAGCCGAGCGATGGGTTGCGCGGCCGGTTCCCCCACTATGCGTATGCCGATATGGTGACGGCGGAGTACCGCCTCGTGACGGAAGGCCTGCACGTCGACCATCTTCGTCTGGTGATGGGTACGTCGATGGGGTGCATGCACTCCTGGCTCTGGGCGGAGCGCTATCCCGCGTTCATGGATGGCGTGGTCCCGCTGGCATGCGTACCGACGCAGATCGCCGGTCGCAACCGCATGTTCCGGAAGATGATC
>Ga0310811_10002698_pt1 | contig 22192 bp, 22 predicted proteins | sample YCmetagenome_FD_207642 | JGI IMG/M metagenome (GOLD analysis project Ga0310811, IMG submission 207642) | Soil microbial communities from experimental microcosm in Duke University, North Carolina, United States - YC | ecosystem: Engineered > Artificial ecosystem > Soil microcosm > Unclassified ...
ACGCGGCCGCCACGCCGTTGACCGCGAGCGTCAAAAGCGCCGCGTACTCGGCGATCGTCCGCGCGCTCACGGGCGGCCCGGCGCTGGGAGCGGGTGAGACATAGCTGATAGAAAGACATCCGTGCTCAAGAGCTACCTCCCGGCGGTCGTCTTTCTCGTCCTCGGGACCGTCGTCGCCCTGGCGTTCGCGGTGCTCAACAAGCTCTTCGGGCCGACGCGCAAGATCCCGAACAAGACCGATCCGTACGAGTGCGGCCTGCCCTCCGAGATCCAGCAGGGATTCCGCTTCGGGATCAGCTTCTACCTCATCGCGATGCTGTTCATCCTGTTCGACATCGAGGTCATCTTCCTCTATCCCGTCGCGATCCAGCTGCGCGCGTTCGGGACCTTCGCGCTCGTCGAGATCATCGTCTTCATCGGGCTGCTGATGGCGGCGCTCGCCTACGTCTGGCGCCGGGGGGCACTCGAATGGCGGTGAAGCGCGAGAAGCTCGTTGCACCCGATGGCTCGGACCTCTCGAGCGCGTCGGAGGACTTCCGCATCCGCCAGCTGCGCTCGCGCGACATGCTGCGCGGCGACCTCGAGGGCGCCGACCTCGAGCAGTACATGCAGGAGCGGGTCCTGACGACGACGATGGACAAGGCCGTCGCCTGGGCGCGCTCCAACGCGCTCTTCCCCGCGACCTTCGGCCTCGCCTGCTGCGCGATCGAGATGATGTCGATCGTCGCCGCCCGCGTCGACGTCGCGCGCTTCGGCTTCGAGGCCTTCCGCGCCTCGCCCCGCCAGGCCGACCTGCTGATCCTCTCCGGCCGCGTCTCGATCAAGATGGCGCCGGTCGTGCGGCGCATCTACGACCAGATGCTCGAGCCCAAGTGGGCCATCGCGATGGGCGCCTGCTCGAGCTCGATGGGCGTCTTCAACAACTACGCGATCGTCCCGGCGGACAAGTTCATGCCGGTCGACGTCCACGTCCCCGGCTGCCCGCCGCGGCCCGAGGCGCTCATGCACGGGATCCTCAAGCTGCGCAAGATGATCCAGGAGGACCCCGACATGGGCTGGCGCGAGGGCTACGGCGCCCGCGGCACCGAGGAGGTCGTCCCGTCCGACGAGCCCCAGGACAACGCGATCAACGTGTTCCGGGGAGGGAACACCGCTGCCTGACGCGGTCGGCCTCGAGCTCCTCGCCGAGGAGCTGCGCGCGGCCGACGAGGCCTCGGTGCTCGGCACGCTGTACTTCCGCGAGAAGGGCCAGATCACCGTCGCCGCGTCCGCGATCCGCCCGACGCTCGAGCACCTGCGCGGCAAGGGCTTCGACGCGCTGATGTCCGTCCACGGCGTCGACTACCACCCCGACGAGCCGCGCCTCGGCGTCCACTACGAGCTGCTGGACATGGGCGCGCTCGACCGCCTGACGGTGAAGGTCCGCGTGCCGCTCGCCGACCCGCACGTGCCCTCCGTGACGCCCGACTGGCCGACGGCCAACCACCAGGAGCGCGAGATCTACGACATGTTCGGCGTGCTCTTCGACGGCCACCCGGACCTGCGCCGGATCCTCATGCCCGAGGACTACGAGGGCCACCCGCAGCGCCGCGACTTCCCGATCGGCGGCGAGCCCGTGATGTTCACGATCGACGAGAGCGACGGGAGGTCGTACGTCAAGTGAGCACCGACGTCACCCGCACCTCGTCGGAGTACCGCCAGATGGAGGAGTCCATCACGATGGCGCCGCTGGAGAAGCTCGGCACCAACGAGCTCGACCAGGAGCTGCTGACGCTGAACATGGGGCCCCACCACCCCGCGACGCACGGGGTGCTGCGCCTGCTCGTGACGCTCGACGGCGAGATCGTCCGCGATCTGAAGCCGATCATCGGCTACGTCCACACCGGCATCGAGAAGACGGCCGAGGACAAGAGCTACTGGAAGGTCATCCCGGTCGTCGAGCGGATGGACTACCTCGCCTACTACTTCAACGCGATGGCCTTCTGCGGCGCGACGGAGACGCTGCTCGAGGTCGAGGTGCCGCCGCGGGCCCAGTACCTGCGCGTCATCCACATGGAGCTCAACCGGATCATGAGCCACCTCGTGTGGCTCGGGACGAGCGCGCTGGACCTCGGCGCGATGTCGATGTTCTGGTACTGCTTCCGCGAGCGCGAGATCATCCTCGACCTCTTCGAGCAGAGCTCCGGCCAGCGCATGCACACGCGCTACTTCCAGGTCGGCGGCGTCGCGGAGGACATCCCGCCCGGCTGGGCCGAGAAGTGCCGCGAGTTCACGGCCGTCATGCCCGAGCGCGTCGACCAGTACAACGACCTGCTCGCGAACAACGAGATCGTCCTGCAGCGCCTGCGCGGCGTCTGCCCGCTGGCCGAGTCCGAGCTGCTCAAGCTCGGCGTGACCGGCCCGCTGCTGCGCGCCGCCGGCAACCCGTGGGACCTGCGCAAGGCCATGCCCTACAGCTCCTACGACCACTTCGACTTCAAGATCCCGGTCGGCACCGAGGGCGACAACTGGGACCGCTTCGCCGTCCGCGTCCAGGAGATGAAGGAGTCGGTGAAGATCATCGACCAGGCGCTCGACGGCCTGCCCGGGGGCGCCTGGATCACCGACGACCGCAAGGTCGCGCTGCCGCCGCGCCACGAGCTCGCGACGTCGATGGAGGCGCTGATCCACCACTTCAAGCTCGTGACCGAGGGCTTCCGCGTCCCGCCGGGCGAGGTCTACTTCCCGATCGAGTCCCCGCGCGGCGAGCTCGCCTGCTTCGTGCGCTCCGACGGCTCCTCCAAGCCCGCGCGCGTGCACATGCGCGACCCCTCGTTCGTCAACCTCCAGGCGACCGCCCCGATGACGGAGGGCTCCTACATCGCCGACCTCATCGCGACGCTCGCGATGCTCGACCCGGTGCTCGGGGGGATCGACCGGTGATCGGGCGCCGCAAGAAGGCCGCGCCCGCGCCCGAGCCCGTCCTCGCCGCCGGCGACAAGCGCCTGCCGGAGGTCCCCGCGATCGCGCAGCGCACGGTCCCGCGCTTCGGCCACGGCTCGCGCGTGCCGGGCTGGGACGACGCCGTCGACCTCACGAAGGACCCCGCCGAGATCCCGGACCCCGCGACGACGCCGGTCCCGGCCGCGCTGCGCGCCGAGATCGAGGCCCACATGGCGAAGTACCCGGACTTCCGCAGCGCCGCGATCCCCGCGCTCGCCGCCGCCCAGCGCCATCACGGCTGGTGCTCGCCGGAGGCGATCGAGCAGGCCGCCTGCGTCATGCGCCTGACGCCCGGCTACCTCGTCTCCGTCGCGTCGTTCTACGACATGCTCGAGACGCGCCCCGTGGGCCGCCAGCGCATCTATGTCTGCACGAACATCTCCTGCTCGCTGTGCGGCGCCGACGCGCTGCTCGCGCGCCTGCAGGAGGAGACGGCCGGCGACCCGGACTTCAACGTCCGCGGCTTCGAGTGCCTCGGCGCCTGCGACATCGCGCCGATGGCCTCCGTCAACGACGTCTACGTCGGGCCCGTGACGCTCGACGACGTCCCGGCGCTCGTCGGCCAGATCCGCGAGGGCCTGCCGCCGCTGCCCAACAAGCAGCTGCGCCGGCGTAAGTCGACCGACCCGAATGCAACGTCGCCCGAAGGGAGGAACTTGTGACGACCGAAGGGCGAAACGGCCAATCATGAGCACGACGATCCTCTTCAAGGACATCGACGAGAACGGCCTGCACACGATCGACGTCTACCGCCGGCGCGGCGGCTACGACGCGCTGCGCAAGGTCCTGACGTCGATGACGCCCGCCGAGGTCACCGACGAGCTCATGGCCTCCGGCCTGCGCGGCCGCGGCGGGGCCGGCTTCCCGAGCGGCAAGAAGATCTCCTTCATCCCGAAGGCCGACATCCAGAAGTACCTCGTCTGCAACGCCGACGAGTCCGAGCCGGGCACCTTCAAGGACCGCGAGCTCATGCAGAAGAGCCCGCACATGCTCGTCGAGGGCATCGTCATCGGCGCCTACGCCGCCGGGGCGACGAAGTCCTTCATCTACATCCGCGGCGAGTACGTCGAGCAGGCCGACATCATCGACGCCGCGATCGCCGAGGCCTACGCGGCGGGCTTCCTCGGGGAGAACATCCTCGGCTCGGGTTTCGATCTCTCGCTCGTCCTGCACCGCGGCGCCGGCGCCTACATCTGCGGCGAGGAGACGGGGCTGCTCGACTCGCTGGAGGGCAAGCGCGGCAACCCGCGCCTGAAGCCGCCGTTCCCCGCCAACCAGGGCCTCTACCAGGGCCCGACGGTCATCAACAACGTCGAGACGCTCGCGACGATGCCGCACATCATCCTCATGGGCGGCGCGGAGTACGCGAAGATCGGCACGGAGTCCTCGACGGGCACGAAGCTCGTGTCGGTCAGCGGCAACGTCCGGCGCCCGGGCAACTACGAGGTCGTGCTCGGCACGCCGTCGCGCGAGATCATCTACGACCTCGCGGGCGGCCCGCCCGAGGGCCGCGAGGTGAAGTTCTGGTTCCCCGGCGGCTCGTCGTCGCCGGTGCTGGAGGCCAAGGACCTCGATCTCCCCTACGACTTCAACACGCTCGCGCAGGCCGGCTCCATGCTCGGCTCTGGCGCGATCATCGTCGTCGACGACAGCGTGCCGGTCGTCGACGTCGCGCTGAAGCTCGCGAAGTTCTACCGCCACGAGTCCTGCGGCAAGTGCACGCCGTGCCGCGAGGGGACGCGCTGGACGGTCTCGATGCTCGAGCGCGTCGACGCCGGCCTCGCGACGCCGATGGACCTCGACATCATGGCCTCCGTCCAGGAGCAGATCATCGGCAACTGCCTCTGCGTCCTCGGCGACGCGATGGCGATGCCGATCGGCTCGATGGTCGCGAAGTTCCGCCAGGAGTTCGAGGACCACATCGAGGCCGCACGGGCGCGCAGCGAGCGCGAGCTCGTGCAGGGAGCCGTCGGTGCCTAGGCCCGTCCGGGACACGATCGCCTTCACGATCGACGGCCTCGAGGTCAACGCCCCCGCGGGGCTGATGCTCGTCGACGCCGCGAAGTACGGCGACGTCGAGATCCCGGTCTTCTGCTACGAGCCCAAGCTCGGCCAGCCGGTCGGCGCCTGCCGCATGTGCCTCGTCGAGATCGAGGGCATCCCGAAGCTCCAGACCGCCTGCTCGACGGCCGTGCGCGACGGCATGGTCGTCGTGACGCAGTCCGCGCGCGTCAGGGAGGCCCAGCAGGCCGTCGTCGAGTTCCTGCTCATCAACCACCCGCTCGACTGCCCCGTCTGCGACAAGGGCGGCGAGTGCCCGCTGCAGGACATCTCCTTCGGCTGGGGCGGCGGGCGCTCGCGCTTCATCGAGCCCAAGCGCCACTTCGTCAAGCCGCTGGAGCTCTCGCCGCTCATCGCGATCGACCGCGAGCGCTGCATCCTCTGCTACCGCTGCGTGCGCTTCAGCCAGGAGATCTCCGAGGACTACCAGCTCGTCCTGCAGGAGCGCGGCGCGCACAGCTTCGTCTCGACGTTCGACGGCCACCCGTACGTCGCGCCGTTCAGCGGCAACATCATCGAGCTGTGCCCCGTCGGCGCGCTGACGTCGCAGCCCTACCGCTTCCGCGCGCGGCCGTGGGACATCGAGGGCTCGGGCTCGGTCTGCACGCTGTGCCCGGCGCAGTGCAACGTCGAGTTCACCGTCCGCGACGAGCGCGTGCTGCGCGTGCTGTCGCGCGACCACGACGACGTCGACGACGGCTGGCTCTGCGACAAGGGCCGCTTCGCCTACCAGTCCGTCCACGTCGACCAGCGCGTGACGCACCCGCTGCTGCGCGTCGACGGCGAGCTCGTCCCGGTGAGCTGGGAGCGCGCGCTCGACGCCGCCGCCGAGGGCCTGGACGCGGCCGGCGCCGCGACGGGCGCGATCGCCGGCGGCGAGACGACGAACGAGGAGGGCTTCCTCCTCGCCCACCTCATGCGCGCGGCGCTCGGCTCCGAGAACCTCGACTCGCGTGCCGGCGGGACGCTGTCGCGCGAGCTGCACGCCGCGCTGCACGCGCCGGCGCTGCAGGCGACGGTCCCCGACCTCGAGTTCGCCCACGCCGTGCTCGTCCTGGACTGCGAGCCCGTCGACGACGCCCCGGTGCTCGACCTGCGCATCCGCAAGGGCGTGCGCCGCAACGGCGTCAAGCTCGCCGTCGCGACGAGCCGGCCATCCGCGCTGGATCCCAACGCGACGGCCGTCGCGCGCTTCGCCCCCGGGATGGCCGAGGGCTTCTGCGCCGCGCTGAACGCCGCCCTCGGCGGCGGCGGGGTCGTCGCGGAGCTCGCCGAGGCCGCGGGCGCCGACCCGGTCGCCGTCCAGGCGCTCGCCGACCTGCTCGCCGGCGCCGGCGAGGACGTCGTCATCGTCTACGGCGAGCGGCTGACCAACGGGCCGCGCGGCGAGAACGCGACGCGCGGACTGCTGAACGTCGCCGGGCGCCTCGTCGCCTCCGATCACGACGGCGCCGGGCTGCTCGAGCTGCCCGCCGGGACCAACGGGCGCGGGCTGCGCGAGGTCGGCGTCCTGCCGAACGCCGGGCCCGGCCTGAGCCCCGTCAACGCACCGGGCCTCGATACGGCGGCGATCGGCGAGGCCGCGGCCGCCGGCGAGCTGCAGGCGCTCTACCTCCTGCACGCCGACCCGTTGCGCGACCTGCCCAGCCGCGCGACCTGGGCGGCCGCGCTCGCGCGGGCGAGCACCGTCGTCGCGCATGCGGACTTCCTCACCGACGGGCTCTGGGAGCACGCGACGGTCGTCTTCCCGTCGGAGTCCTACGCCGAGAAGGAGGGGACGGTCACGCACCCCGACGGCCGCGTGCAGCGCCTGCGCCCGGCGATCGCGCGCCCCGACGACGTGCGCAGCGAGTGGCAGGTGCTCGCCGACCTGTCGCGGCGCCTGGGCCACGAGCCCGGCGTCCTCACCGGCCCGATGGCGTCGAAGGTTCTCTTCGCCGCGATCGGCTTCTACAACGGACTGACGCTCGACGAGATCGGCGGGCGCGGCGTGCGCTGGCCGGCCCGCGCCGAGGCCGCCGCCTGGCCGCAGGCCGACGCCGGGCCCTTCGGCCTCGACACGCCGCCGTTCGCCCCGACGCCGAACGGCGCCCTGCGCCTCGGCACGTTCCGCTCGATCTGGGCGGCGCAGGAGGTCGAGCTGTCGCCGGCGCTGAAGTTCATGCGCCACGAGCAGCGCGCCGAGCTGTCGCCCGCCGACGCCCAGCGCCTCGGGATCGCCCACGGCGACCGCGTGACGGTCGGCGCGAACGGGACGCGCGTCAGCGCGACCGCCTCGCTGCGCGCCGCCGTCCCCGAGGGCTCCGTCTTCCTCGAGACCGGCATCCCCGCCGAGTCCGCGAACGCGCTCGACGCCGGCCTCGTCGAGGTGACGCCCGCGTGACCCCGCTGCTCGCCGACGTCGGCTACGCCGAGCCCTGGTGGGTCCAGCTCATCAAGTCGGTGGTCCTGTTCGCGATCGCCGTCCAGATCGTGCCGATCGTCCTGCTCGCCGAGCGCAAGCTGCTCGGGCGCTTCCAGCACCGCTACGGGCCCAACCGCGTCGGCCCCTTCGGCGCCGCGCAGCCGCTGGCCGACATCATCAAGCTCGCGACGAAGGAGGACTTCCGGCCGAGCACGAGCATCGGCTTCCTCTACGCGCTGGCGCCGGTCATCTCGCTCATCACGGCCCTCGCCGCGTTCGCGATCCTGCCCTTCGGCGACGTCGCGAACATCTTCGGCCAGGACGTCGGCCTCTACGGGATCGACGTCGGGATCGGCGTGCTCTACGTCTTCGCCTTCGGCGCGATCGCCTTCTACGGGCTCATGCTCGGCGGCTGGGCGAGCGGCTCGAAGTACTCATTCCTCGGCGCGATGCGCGCCGCCGCGCAGCTCATCTCCTACGAGGTCGCGATGGGCCTGTCGCTCGTCGGCGTCCTCATGACTGCGGGGACGCTGTCGCTGCCGGCGATCGTCGAGGCGCAGTCGGGCATGTGGTACGTCGTGCCGCAGTTCGTCGGCTTCCTCATCTTCCTCGTCGCGGGCTTCGCGGAGACCAACCGCGCGCCGTTCGACCTGCCCGAGGCCGACGCCGAGCTCGTCGCGGGCTACAACACGGAGTACGGCGGCGCGAAGTTCGCGTCGTACTTCTTCGCGGAGTACGTGAACATCCTCGTCGTCTCGGGGATCGCCGTGACGATGTTCCTCGGCGGCTGGCAGCTGCCGTTCATCGACCCGCCGGGCTGGGTCGACCCGTTCGTCGTGTTCGGCAAGATCTTCGCGTTCGTGTTCCTCTTCGTCTGGATCCGCGCGACGCTCCCGCGCCTGCGCTACGACCAGCTCATGAGCTTCGGCTGGAAGGTGCTCCTCCCCTTGGCAACGCTCAACGCACTCGTGACCGCGATCATCGTGGTGGCCGTCGGATGACGGGCCGCTGGGATCCCGGCGAGGACGCCATCGTCGTCCAGCGCGCGCCGCAGGCCGGCGGCGCCGGCGGCGCCTACCGCACGTTCGGCGAGACGCTGCGCGGCCTGAAGACGACGATGGCGCGCATGGTGGAGGGCCCGAAGACGATCTCCTATCCGGAGGAGAAGGTCCCGGTCTACCCGCGCTTCCGCGGCCGCCACCGCCTGCACCGCTTCGAGGACACGGGCCTGGAGAAGTGCGTCGGCTGCTCGCTGTGCGCCGCGGCGTGCCCCGCCGACTGCATCCGCGTCGTCGCCGCGGAGAACACGCCCGAGCACCGCATCTCCGCCGGCGAGCGCTACGCCGCCGTCTACGAGATCAACCTCGCGCGCTGCATCTTCTGCGGCTACTGCGAGGTCGCCTGCCCGTTCGACGCGATCACGATGGGCCACGACTACGAGATGTCCGACTACAACCGCTCGGACCTCATCTTCACGAAGGAGATGCTCCTCGAGGAGCCGCTCGAGCGCACGCCGCTGCGCAACGAGGGCGAGTAGCTCTCCGGTCGTCGCGGCAGCGCCTCGAGCTCGTCGACGGCAAGGTCGCGCAGCGCCGTGGCTCGGATCTCGGTCCCGAGCCGGGCCGCGCTCTCGCCGAAGGCCGGCTCGCCGAGGAGGCGGGTGACCGCGCGGCCGATCGCGCGCGAAGAGGCGCGCGGGCGCAGGCGTAGCCCGGCGGCGTGCGCGACGACGCGCGCCGCGTTGTCGTTCTGATCGCGCCCCATCGGCATGCAGAGCATCGGGACGTCGGCGGCGAGCGCCTTCATCACGATGCCGTGGCCCGCGTGCGTGACGACGGCGGCCGCCTCGCGCAGGACCGCGGAGTGCGGCGCCGAGGCGACGACCTGGACGCGCGCGGGCGCCCGCAGGCTCGCCGGGTCGATCGCCGGGCCGGTCGTCACGACCGCGCGGACCGGCAGGGCGCCGAGCGCGTCGACGACCCGCTGCAACGTGCGCTCGTGGTCCTGAAACGTCGTGCTGAAGGCGACGAGGACGAGCGCCTCGTCGCCGGGCGGCGGCGCCCAGGGCTCGACCCAGCCCGGGTCGTCGAACCGCGGCCCGGCGTAGCGCAGGTTGGCCGGCATCCGCGCGGCCGGAAAGTCAAACGCCTCGGCGCTGAGCACGAGCAGCCGTTGCGCGTCGCGGAACTGCTCGAACACGCCGGCGACCGGCGGCAGACCGTGGCCGGCCCGCAGGGCGTTGAGGTCGGGCAGCGCCTTGTTCCACAGCCGTGTGGCGACGCGGGTCATGAGCGCGTCGCGGGCGCGGCCGAGCGGCCCCGAGGCCGGCTGCAGGCCGGCGCCGAACGGCGGCAGGCCGGTGCCGGGCTCGCCCCAGAGGTTGGGGACGAGCACCGCGTGCGGCAATCCGCGCGCCTCGGCCGCGATCTGCGCGCCGACGAGGAAGAAGCACGACACGACGGCGTCGTAGCCGCCCTCGTCCAGCGCGCGCTTCGTGTCGGCGGCATAGCCCGGCGCCCAGCCGAAGAGGATCTCGCGCATGAGCCCGACCTGCTGCGCCGGCGTCTTGAGCTCGTAGTCGCGGATGAGGTCGTCTTCGCGGCGGCGGCTCGCGCGCTGCGGCGCGGCCTCCCAGGGACGGAAGCCGGCGCCGATCGCCGCCACCTCGTCGGCGATGATGCGGTCGCCCAGGACCGTCACGCTGTGGCCGCGCGCGACGAGGCCGCGGGCGACCGAGAGCTCCGGCGCGATCGTCCCGCCGGCGTCGGTCATGGTGAACAGGTAGTGGCTCATGAGGACTCCCCTCGGTACGGCGGTTCGTGCTGCAGCCCTGCGGCCAGCAGTCGGGTAATGACGTCGGTCGTGGCCTCGCGGCTCAGGCCGAGATCGCGGCGCAGCAGCCGCCACGTGAACACGTCGGTCGCGGCGTGCAGCGCCGCGAGCGCCTCGCGGCGCGCCGGCTCCGCGGCCGGCAGCCGGTCGGCGAACATCTCGGCCAGCCACTCCTGGTGGTAGCCGCGAGCGCGCTCGAGCATCGCCGCGACGGCCGGGATGCGCTCGTTCAGCGTCGCCGCCCGCGCGTTGCCGTCGCCGAACGCCTCGTACTGGTCCATGAGGGCGCCGACGATGCTCGCGTCATCGCCCGCCATGGCGGTCGCACGCAGCTCCGCGATCCGGTCGCCGACGCTGTCGACGAGCGCGAGGTACAGCCCCTCCTTGGAGCCGAAGTGGTTCAGCAGCGTCTGGTGCGAAACCCCCGCTGCACGCGCCACGGCGGCGATCGTCACCGCGTCGTACGGCTGCGCCTCGAACGCGTCGAGGCCGGCCTGCATGAGCCGCGCGCGCGTGGCCTCGACGGCGTCCGCGCGGGCCTGCATGCGGGATGTGGGGGCGGACGCGTCCATAACGTTGAGTGGCGGTCAAGCTACACTTGAGTTTGACTCAAGTCAACTGGCACGCCGCAGGACCTACAGTTGTCCGCGACCTCCGGCGCGAGCGTCAGCGCCTGGGAGACCATCGGTGATACCGGCACGCGCGGGCCCGCGTGCGCCCGTGCCTGCTGGCGTGAGCAGCCACCGCTGTCACCGGCGGTAGTGCATGCTGCCCAGCTCACCGGCGCCCAGGTGGCACCGACCCGGGCACCCTGATCCGCGCGAGTCAGCGGGCACTCAGGCGTCCTCGCGTGGCTGCGGCGGGTCCCACATCTGCTCGATCTGGGAGATCTCGCGGTCGCGGCGCCACTCGAGCTCGGTCGCGTCGTCGCGGGCCACGCGCGTCTGGTGGACGTAGAGGTAGACGTGGTCGGCGGAGATCGGGGCGCTGAAGTCGCCGACGCGGCGCACGAAGTCGGCGCGGCGGCGCGCGTAGTCCTCCTCCAGGCGCCGCGACCAGCCGTCGGCGTCGAGCCTGCCGAGCTCGCCGCCCTCCTCGTCGCGCAGCGGGCGCTGCGTGGCCGCGGCAGGCAGCGCGCCGAGGACGCGCTCCAGCGGCGCGCGGATCGACCACTCGTCGTTCGTCAGGGCGATGCGGATCTCCAGCAGCGGCTCGCGCCCGCGGTGGACGCGCAGGTCGATCCAGTAGCGGTGCTCGTCGCGGACGCAGAGGTCGATCCACGTGTAGTCCGACCCTCCGCCCTCCGCGCCGCCCTCGCGCAGCGCGACGACGACGGCGTCCTCGACCTCCGGATCGAGTGCGAGGAAGTAGCTGGCGCACTCCTGGCCCACACTCGGCAACGTACCCATTTACGCCAGGGCGGATAGATTGCGCGCTTCATGGCGGAGGTGCTGTTCTTCCTGGCCGGGATCGGGGCGATAGCGGGGGCGATCGGTGTCGTCGCCGTACGCAATCCGTTCTTCAGCGTGCTCGCGCTCGTTTCGCACCTGTTGTGCCTCGCGGCGCTGTTCCTGCTCCTGCGCGCCGAGTTCGTCGCCGCGGCCCAGGTCGTCGTCTACGCCGGCGCGGTCATGGTGCTCTACGTCTTCGTCGTCGCCTACGTCGGCGGGCAGGACGAGCCGCTCGGCCCGCGCGCGGGCAACGGCCTGAAGGGCCTGTCGCTGATGTTCGGCGCGGTGCTCTTCATCGAGCTGTGCGTCGCGACGCTCGGCTCGGGCCTGCAGCTCATCGACAGCAACGGCACGCCGGTGCCCGACGACTTCGGGTCGGCGCAGGGGATCGGGCGGCTGCTGCTCACGACGTACCTCCTGCCGTTCGAGGTCGCCTCCTTCCTCCTGCTGATCGCGGCGGTCGGGGCGGTCGTCCTCGCGCGCCGGCGCGGCGGGATGTCCTCCGCCGAGGACCAGGCGCGCTACACCGCCATGGACCTCCTGCGCCCGGCCTACACCGGCACGATGGCCGAGGGCGTCGGCGGGCGCCGGCGCCTGCCCGCGGCCGCGGCCGCCGCTGCGCCCGCTGCACCCGCTGCACCCGCGGCACCGGCGGCCCCGGCCGAGGACGCCTGAATGGACATCGGCTGGTACCTCGCGGTCTCGGCGCTGATCTTCACGATCGGCGCGGGCGGCGTCCTCACGCGCCGCAGCCCGCTCGTCATCCTGCTCTGCCTCGAGCTCATGCTCAACGCGGCGAACCTCGCGCTCATCGCGTTCTCGCGCATGCACGGCAACGCCGACGGCCAGATCTTCGCGATCATCGTCATGGTCGTCGCCGCCTGCGAGGTCACGATCGGCCTCGGGATCATCGTCGCGATGCACCGCCGCCGGCTCCCGATCGACGTCGACGAGATGCGCGAGCTGCAGGGATGACCGCGCTGAAGTTCTTCGCCTGGGCCACGCTGCTGGCGCCGCTCGCGGGCGCGGTCCTCATCAGCCTCGTCGGGCGCCGCCTGCCGGGCCGCGGCGCGGGCTACGTCGGCACGGGCGCGCTCGCGCTGTCGTTCGCCGCGGCGATCGGGACGCTCGTCAAGCTCCAGGGCCTCGGCGAGGAGCAGCGCCAGGTCGTCGCCGTCGCCTGGGACTACGCGAGGACGGCCGGCGTCGACGCCCAGCTGTCGCTGCTCATCGACCCGCTGTCGGTCTTCATGATCCTCGTCGTCTCGGGGGTCTCGGCGCTGATCCACGCCTACTCGATCAGCTACCTGGACTCCGACGCGGGCTACGTCCGCTTCTTCGGCTACCTCAACTACTTCGTCTTCTCGATGCTGCTGCTCGTCCTCGCGGGCAACTTCCTCGTCCTCATCATCGGCTGGGCGTTCGTCGGCGCCGCGTCGTACATGCTCATCAGCTTCTGGTACCGGCGCGAGACCGCGACGCGGGCCGGCATCAAGGCCTTCGTCATCAACGTGCTCGGCGACGTCGGCCTCGTCCTCGGGACGTTCTTCATCTTCAAGCACGTCGGGACGGTCGACTTCCTCACGACGTTCGAGAAGGCCAAGACCGCGTTCGAGCCCGGCAGCGCCGACCTCACCGCGGGCTGCATCCTCCTGCTCGTCGGCGCGTTCGCGAAGTCCGCCCAGATCCCGCTGCACACCTGGCTCCCCGACGCCATGGAGGGCCCGACGCCGGTCAGCGCGCTCATCCACGCCGCGACGATGGTCACCGCGGGCGTCTACCTCATCGCGCGCATGCACCCGCTGTTCGAGCTCGCCCCGTCGGCGGCCGACGTGGGCGCGATCGTCGGCTGCCTCACGCTGCTCGTCGCCGGGACGATCGCCATCGCGCAGACCGACCTCAAGCGCGTCATCGCCTACTCGACGATGTCCCAGATCGGCTACATGATCATGGCCGTCAGCGCCGGTGCCTACGCCGCCGGCCTGTTCCACCTCATGACGCACGCGTTCTTCAAGGCGCTGCTGTTCATGGCGGCCGGCTCGGTCATCGCCGCGATGGCGGGCCAGCAGGACCTCGACAAGATGGGCGGCTTCAAGCGCGCGATGCCGTTCACGTTCGGCTGCATGTGCATCGGCGGCCTCGCGCTCGCCGGCATCCCGCCGTTCTCGGGCTTCTTCTCCAAGGACGAGATCCTCCTGCTCATCGGCGACCGCGGCGGCTGGTACTGGATCCTCTACGCCGCGGGCTACGTCGGCGCGTTCCTCACCGGGGTCTACACGTTCCGGATGATCTTCCGGGCCTTCTACGGCGAGCCCGTCCGCGAGGCGCGCGAGCTCGAGGACGGCCATCTGCACCACGCCGAGGTCCACACGAACCCGGCGACGGGCGAGATCGAGGACACCGAGGTCGGCTTCCCCGGCCCCGAGCACCACATCGCCGAGCGCGAGCTGTCGATGAAGTTCGCGATGAGCGCGCTCGCCGTGCTGGCGACCGTCGGCGGCTTCCTGCAGATCCCGAAGGTCACGCACGTCATCGACCACTTCCTCGAGCCGACGTTCCACGACTCGGCGCTCTACGAGCGCCACCCGAGCGACGGCCTGCTCGCGTTCGGCCTCGTGCTCGGCGCCGTCTGCGGCCTCGCGGGGATCGCGGTCGCCTACTACGTCTGGGTGAAGAACCCGGGGACGTCGGAGCGCGTGCGCCTGCGGCTGGCGCCGCTGTACAGGCTGTTCGTCAACAAGTGGTACTTCGACGAGCTGATCGACGCGCTCGTCGTGCGCCCCGCGCGCTGGTTCGGCAACTTCGCCCAGCAGACGTTCGAGCGCGTCGTCGTCAACGGCGTCCTCGTCGGGGGCTCGACCGGCATCGTCAGGTCGGGATCGTCGGCGGTCCGGGCCGCGCAGACGGGCTTCCTGCGCTACTACGCGGCGCTGCTGCTCCTCGGCACGCTGGGCGTCGTCTTCTACTTCCTCGTGGCGGCATGACAGCGCGTCATTGCTCGACCGCGGTCCCCGGCTGCGCCGAAGGCGGCCGCTCGCGATGAAACTCGACCTCTCGATCATGCTCTTCATCCCGCTGGCGTTCGGCGTCATCGGGCTGTTCGTGCCCGAGCGCGCGGCGGCGAAGGTCGCGTTGCTGTCGACGTTCCTCGTCGCGGCGTACGCCGTGCTCTACGTCGTCGACTTCAACAGCTCGTCGGGCGCCCTGCAGCACGTCACCGACGAGACCTGGATCGCCGAGCTCGGGATCCACTACAAGCTCGGCCTCGACGGGCTGAACCTCTTCCTCGTCCTGCTGACCGGCATCCTCTGGTTCGCCTGCACGCTGTGGGCGGGCTTCCAAGAGTGGGAGAAGCCGCGCTACTTCTACCTGCACCTCGGCATCGCCGAGACGGCCGTCCTCGGCGCTCTGCTCGCCCAGGACCTCGCGCTGTTCGTCGTCTTCTTCGACCTCATGCTCGTGCCGTTCTTCTTCCTCACCGGCATCTGGGGCGGCGCCAAGCGCGTGCAGGCGACGATGAAGCTCGTCATCTACACGCTCGTCGGCTCGCTGCTGATGCTCACGGCGGCGGTGGCGACGGGCGTCCTCGCCGCGGCCGGCTCGGCCGACCTGTCGTTCGCGTTCTCCGACCTCGCCCAGCACCCGCTGGCGAGCTCGAGCCAGGAGTGGATCTTCCTGTTCTTCGCGGCCGCCTTCCTCGTGAAGATGCCGGCCTTCCCGCTGCACGGCTGGATGCCCGACGGCTATCGCAACATGCCGCTGCCGGTGCTCGCGCTGTTCTCGGCGGTGCTGAGCAAGGTCGCCGCCTACGGCTTTTTGCGCATCTGCCTGCCGCTGTTCCCCGACGCGACCCAGCACTTCCAGACGCTCATGCTCCTGCTCGCGCTCGCGTCGATCATCTACGGCTCGGCGATGGCCTTCACGACGACCGAGGCGCGCCTCGTCCTGGGCTACTCGTCGGTCGCGCAGCTCGGCTTCATCACGCTCGGGATCTTCGCGCTGAACTCCCAGGGCGCGCAGGGCGCGATCCTCCAGGCGTTCAACCACGGGCTCGTCGTCGCGCCCGCGTTCTTCATCGTCGCGCTGCTCGCCGACCGCTCCGGCGGCTCGGAGGACATCCGCGACATGGGCGGGATCGCCACGCGCGCCCCGGTCCTCGCGACGCTGTTTCTCATCGTGACGTTCGCGACGCTCGCGATGCCGGGCTCGTCGAACTTCGCCGGCGAGTTCCTCATCCTGCTCGGCGTCTTCCAGTCGAAGATCGCGATCGCGATCATCGCGTCGACCGGCGTCGTGCTCGCCGCCGTCTACGCGCTGCGGCTCTTCATCGTCACGATGCACAACCGCACCGGGCCGCGCGTCGAGTCGCGTGAGCTCGGCGTGCGCGACGGGCTCGTGCTCGTGCCGCTCGTCCTCGCGATCCTCGCGATCGCGCTGTACCCGCAGTTCGCGCTGAAGCGCAGCGAGCCGACGGTCACCGGCGGCACGCCCACGCTCGCCCTGAAGGCCACGCCGTGACAGCGCGTCATCGATCGACGATCGCCCGACTGGACCTGGAAGGTGGGTCCTCTCGATGATCGCCGCCGCCGCCAAGATCGCCGGACCGCACATCGACTGGGCCGGGCTGTCGCCGCTCGTCGCGGTCTTCGCCGGGGCGCTGCTCGTGCTGATGCTCGGCCTCGCCCGCTCGCGCGCGCTGCGCGAGACCGTCGTCCCCGCGCTGAGCGTCGTGACGCTGCTCGTCGCCGGCGCGCTCGCCGTCGGGCAGTGGGGCGAGCGCACGGACCTCATCGCCGGCGCGCTGCGCCTCGACGAGCTGACGCTCGTCCTCACCGTGCTCTTCTGCGTCGCCGGCATCGCCGCGATCCTGCTGTCCTGGCGCCACGTCGCCCCGCGCGAGGCCGCCCACGGCGAGTACCACGCCCTGCTGCTGACGTCGATCGCCGGGATGATCGTGCTCGTCGCCGCGCAGAACCTCGTGACGGTCTTCCTCGGCCTCGAGCTGCTGTCGATCCCGCTCTACGTCCTCTGCGCGACCGAGATGCGCCGCGCGTCGTCGCTGGAGTCCGGGCTGAAGTACCTCGTCGTCGGCTCACTGGGCTCGGCGACGTTCCTCTACGGCCTGGCGTTCCTCTACGGCGCGACCGGCACGACGGACTTCGGCGCGATCGCCCAGGTGCTCGCGGACGGCGGCGACCTCGTGACCGACCCGCTGCTGCTGACCGGCATCGGGCTGTCGATCGTCGGCCTCGCCTTCAAGGCCTCCGTCGCGCCGTTTCATCAGTGGACGCCGGACGTCTACGAGGGCGCCCCGACGCCGATCACGGCGTTCATGGCCGTCGCGACGAAGGCGGCGGCGTTCGGCGTCATGCTGCGCCTCTTCGACGTCGCGCTCATCGGCGCGTCGGTCGACTGGGCCCCGGCGCTCGCGACGCTCGCCGCGGCGACGATCATCGTCGGCAACGTCGGCGCCCTCGGGCAGTCGTCGCTGAAGCGGATGCTCGCCTACTCGTCGGTCGCGCAGGCGGGCTACATGCTCGCGGGCGTCGTCGTCGCGTCGCGGCTGGGGCTGCAGGCGACGGTGTTCTACCTCTGCGTCTACCTCGTCATGAACCTCGCGGCGTTCGCCGTCATCGTCGCCCGCGAGCGCGAGACCCCGCTCGGCGACGACATCGCGTCGCTCAACGGCCTCGGGACGTCGCGGCCGCTGCTCGCCTGGCCGATGACGATCGCGATGCTCGCGCTCGCCGGCTTCCCTGCCACCGCGGGCTTCATCGGCAAGTTCTATCTCATCGACGCGGCCGTCGACGAGGGCTACACGTGGCTCGCGGTCTTCATCGTCGTCGGCTCGATGATCTCGCTCGGGTACTACCTGCGGGTCATCGCCGCGATCTGGATGACCCCCGGCGCGCGGACCGCCCCCGTGCCGATCGCCGGTGCCGACACGCCGCTGCTCGCGGGCGGCGCGGAGGAGGCGACGGGCCTGCGCGCGCAGGGCGAGGTCGTCGCGGTCGCGGTCGTCTTCGGCGTGCTGACCGTCGTCCTCGGCGTCGTGCCGTCGCCGCTGTTCAACGCCGTGCGCGACGCCGGCGCGGCGCTCGGCCTGCTCTGAGCCGCCCGCTTGGGCGCTGGTAGCATCGCGCGCCATGCCACGAATCAGGGTCAGCCTGCCCGACGAGCTGCTGCAGCGGGCGGCCTCGCGGGCCGACGAGCTCGGCAAGAAGATCGACGACCTCTACGCCGAGGCGATCGAGCGCTACGTCGAGGTCAACAAGCGCGCGTCGGCGGGGTCGCTGCGCAGCCGCAGCGTCATGCCGAGCACGGCGCCGAAGTTCACGATCGAGATCCCGGAGGAGCTCTTCGAGCGCGGCGAGAAGCTCGCCAAGCGCCTGGGCAAGAAGCGCGAGGTCATGTACGCCGAGGCGCTCGCCCGCCATATCGCGTACGCGCCGGCCGCCGAGAGCGCCTTCGACCAGGGGCACGACCTGCCCAGCGGGGCGTGGCGCGACGTCAGGCCCGGCACGCCTTCGTCGTAGGTCGAGCGTCAGCGCATCCGCAGGGTCGACGGCGTGTCGTGCGTCGTCAGGTTCGAGGCCACCGTCTCGAGGTGGCCCCAGATGCGATCGCGGTGCACCGGCGCGACGCCGGACTCGTCGAGGGCGATCCGCATCGCGCGCAGCCAGGCGTCCCGGTGCGTGCGCGCGATCCGGAACGGCATGTGGCGCGCCGCCAGGCGCGCCGGGCCGCGCAGCTGCGTGTAGGCCTTGGGACCGCCCCAGTGCTCGACGAGGTAGAGCCTGAGGCGCTCCTCGGCCGGCCCGAGATCCGCGTCGGGGTACAGCGGGCGCAGGATCTCGTCCACCGCGACGAGCTCGTAGAAGCGCGCGACGATCCGGTGGAACGCCGGCTCGCCGCCGACGGCGTCGTAGAGGCTCTGCGGTGGCGGCGTTCGCGGCTGCGCGGGCATACGCCCAGGCTAGCCCCCGGGCCATAGGCTCGCGCTGTGAGCGAGGGCATCGACGCGCGCGGGATCGACGTGACGCTCGGCGGGCGCAAGGTCCTCGACGGCTTCGACCTGCAGGTGCCGCCGGGCCGGGTGACGGGGTTGCTCGGGCCGTCGGGCACCGGCAAGAGCACGCTCCTGCGCGCGCTCGTGCGCTTCATCGACATCGACGCCGGGACGATCACGCTCGACGGCACGGACATCGAGGCGCTCGACGCGCGCGAGCTGCGCTGCCGCGTCGGGCTCGTCGCCCAGACGCCGGTCATGCTGCCGGGGACCGTCGCCGACAACCTCCGCTACGGCGTCCCGGACCTCACCGCCGAGGATCTCGCCCGCGCGCTCGCCGACGCCGACCTCGCCCCGTCGTTCGCCGACCGCGTCGCGGGCGACCTCTCCGGCGGCGAGCGCGCGCGCGTCGCGCTCGCGCGCGCGCTGACGCGCGGCCCGCAGCTGCTGCTGCTCGACGAGCCGACCGCGGCGCTGGACCACGACACGGCCGAGCACATCGGCGCGACGCTGCGCAGGCTGCGCGACAGCGGCCTCGGCGTGTGCGTCACGACGCACGACCTCGCGTTCGCCGACGCCTGGGTCGACCGCCGCGTGGACCTCGAGCGAGGGCGATGAGCCGCGACATCCTCCTCAAGGCGATCGCCGGCGTCGGCTTCACCGCGATCGCCGTCGCGCTGTCGCTGCGCCACAGGCTCGGCAGCGCGCGCGAGATCGCGATCGCGGCGGCGCGCGCGTTCGTGCAGCTCGCTGCCGTCGGCGCGCTCATCGCGCTCGTGTTCGAGCTGCCGGGGCTGGCCTTCGCGTTCGTCGGCGCGATGGTCGCGACGGCGGCCGTGACCTCCGGCAGCCGCCTGCGCGGGCTGCCCGGCGCGCGCGTGCGCGCGCTCGTCTCGATCGCGCTGCCGGCGCTCGCGGCGACGCTCGCGCTGCTGGCGCTCGGCGCCTTCGCCTTCACGCCGCGGGCGGCGGTCCCGACGGCCGGGATCCTCATCGGCGGCGCGATGGCCGCGACGACGCTCACCGGCCGGCGGCTGCTGGAGTCGCTGCAGGACGAGATCCCGGAGATCGAGACGCGCCTGGCGCTCGGCGACGCGGCGCGGACGGCGCTCGCGCCGGCGGTCCGGCGCGCGGTCCACACGGGGCTCATCCCGGTCATCGACCAGACGCGCAGCGTCGGGCTCGTGACGCTGCCGGGGACGTTCGTCGGCCTCATCCTCGGCGGCGCGACGCCGGCGCAGGCGGCGGCGACGCAGCTCGTCGTCCTGCTCGCGCTCGTCGCCGTCGAGCTCAGCGCCGGGCTGCTGCTCGCCGAGCTGACGCAGCGCGCGGTGATCCTCCCGGGGGAGCGCGTCCAGCGGATCGCCGTCCAGCGCTGAAACCCGCTCCGACACCCCGCAAAGACGGGCCGAATCTATTTGTCATCGTTTGACGTTACATGTTATGGTGGCGCCATCATGAGCTCCCTGTACGCGTCGGTCTCAGCCATTGCCACCACCGCCGCGAGCTCCGCCGGCGGCGCCTCCGCCCGCGACCTCGGCATCGCCGGGGGCGTCTCCGGATTCGCGATCATCGTCCTGCTCATGGGTGGCCTGGGCCACCGCAGCGAGATGGTCACGACGCTCACGTGGTTCGAGCGCTTCTCCGAGCGCGTGTCGGGGCAGCCGGCCTGGGCCTCACTGCCCTGCGGCCTGGCGATCATCTCGCTGCTGACCGCCGTCTTCGGCCTGTACTGGGACGTCTCGCTGCACGTCGACCGCGGGCGCGACCCCGGCGTGTTCAGCAACCCGTCGCACATCTTCATCCTCGCCGGCCTCTACGGGATCTTCGCCGCCGGCTGGTTCTCGATCTGCCTCTCGCGCGAGGAGCGCGCCGACCGCCCGGGCCCGACCGCGATCCGCATCACGCGCGACTGGTACGCCCCGCTGGGCGGCCTGATGATGTGCGGCGCCGGCCTCTTCTCCCTGCTCGGCTTCCCGCTCGACGACTTCTGGCACCGGCTCTTCGGCCAGGACGTCACGCTCTGGGGCCCGACGCACCTCATGCTCATCGGCGGCGCCGCGATGACGCTCGTCGGGATCGCGATCATCCAGGTCGAGGTGCGCCGCGCGGTCCGCTCCAGCGGCCTGCCCGACCGCGAGTACGGCTGGGTCCGCCACCTGCGCCACGTCTGGCTGCCGGGCGGCCTGCTCGTCGGCATGTCGACGTTCCAGGGCGAGTTCGACTGGGGCGTCCCGCAGTTCCAGCTCATCTACCACCCGATGCTCATCATGCTCGCCGCCGGGGTCACGCTCGTCGCCGCGCGCGTGTGGCTCGGCCCGGGCCGCGCCCTCGGCGCCGTCGCGTTCTTCATCGCCATGCGCGGCATCCTCGCGCTGCTCGTGCACGACTCGCTCGGGCAGAGCCTCCCGCACTTCCCGCTCTACATCGCCGAGGCACTGATCGTCGAGGGCGTCGCCTTCGTCGTCGCCGTCAAGCGGCCGCTGCTCTTCGGGGCCGTCTGCGGCGCGCTCATCGGGACCGTCGGCCTCGCGGCCGAGTGGGGCTGGACGCACGTCTGGATGCCGATCCCGTGGCCGCGCGAGATGCTCGCCGAGACGATCGTTTTCGGCCTGGCGATGGCCGTCGCCGCGTCGCTGATCGGCGCCTGGATGGGCTCGCGGCTGGGCTCCGAGCGCATCCCGCACAGCATCCCGCTGCGCTGGGCCGCGGTCGCCTCGTCGGTGGCCGTCGCCGCGATGCTCGCCTTCCCGCTCTTCACGCAGTCGGGCACCGACCTCAGCGCCCGCGTCGCCCTGCGCACCGTCGACGCCGGCCCCAAGCGCACGGCGATCGCGACGGTCACGCTGAGCCCGCGCAACGGCGCCGACCATGCGAAGTGGCTCACGGCGACGGCCTGGCAGGGCGGCGGGCTCATCACCGACCGCCTGCGCCGCGTCTCCGAGGGCGTCTACGAGACCACGAGGCCGGTCCCGCTGTACGGCGACTGGAAGACGATGATCCGCCTGCACAAGGGCAACGCGATCCTCGGGCTGCCGATCTACGCGCCCGCCGATCCGGCGATCCCCCTCCCCGGCGTCGCGGCGCCGGCGCGCTTCGACCGGCCGTTCTTCTCCGACCACGAGCTGCTGCAGCGCGAGGCCCGGACGCAGGCCGCCTGGATCACCTGGGGCGCATACCTCACCGTCCTCGTCTGCACGCTGGGCCTGCTCGCCATGCTGGCCTGGGGCATCCACCGCATCGGCGTGACCGCGGGCCGGCGCCGGCTGCCGCACCCCGGCGTCGCAGGGCCGCCGCCACCCCGCGAGCCCGAGCCCGAGCCCGACCCCGAGTTCGACACGTCGCTGCCCGAGCCGGTCTGGCCCGCCCACTTCCCGACCTACGCCGGACGATGAGCGAGCTCCTGCGCCTGCCGGCCGAGCCGGCGGCGCCGTCGCGCAACGGACACGCTCC
>Ga0310811_10002700_pt1 | contig 22191 bp, 22 predicted proteins | sample YCmetagenome_FD_207642 | JGI IMG/M metagenome (GOLD analysis project Ga0310811, IMG submission 207642) | Soil microbial communities from experimental microcosm in Duke University, North Carolina, United States - YC | ecosystem: Engineered > Artificial ecosystem > Soil microcosm > Unclassified ...
TGAAAAACCACTGCAATAAACAACTGAGAAGTGTAAATATTGAGAGAGAGTCCATAACTTATGTAATCAGCTCTAGACCTTTTGCTTTGCCTTTGTTAGGCCACAGGGAAGTCACATGATTTACCTAGGCCTGGTACTGTCTCTTTTGTTTGTTTTTCTGTTTTCTTCTTTTATTTTTCTGAATCTCTTTGTCTTCAAGCATAAGATATTCCACACACTTATGTTGTCTCTTTATACCACCTAAGACTTAGAATAGCTTAGTGGGGGAGACGTTTGGAGCTGATAATCTGACCCAAAGAACTTTGAGATGTTGCTTTACAGGTCAATCACTGTCATGGATCCATGTCTCAATGTGATAGATGCCCAACACACAGGCATATCAGTATAGATGTCTAGGTGTTGTCTCTCCCAAAAACACCATGATGTCAGAATGTGTCCAATGGTCATGTTCACATCTGAGGTCATATGTGGTGGTGTAATGAACTTGCATTATCTGGACTGCATAAATTGTGTTGTTAGGAATGATCACTAAGTTGTTCTTTGTCAGTGAATGTATGATTGCAATAGGTGATATCTAGTTTCTGCAGCCTGTAAAGGATGGGGTCCTTGAATTTTAGTATAAAATTCTGACAACCATTGTTAGAAAATGCAAAGTGAGTTCATACTGCAACAACACAGCTACCTTAACAACCAGATCACCATTGTTTTCTCAAAGGAATGCAAATATATCAACTAGATTGCTCTTAGTAGTCATGATGTGGTGATGGATTTCAGATGATGCTGAAGGGCAGACATTAGCAGGCAATTGAACACCAGAGGATGCTATACCTCCTGCTTCTGCTACTCAATGGAGTATGCAATGCCTATGTTTGTGTTTGGCTAATGGTGTTGGTGTATCTAACTTGCTTGTTAGCAGGTAAAAAGCTTTTAGAGCTCTATGGGAAAGCTCCCCCTAGCTAAAGTTAACTTCATGTGGGTGGCAATAATATATCAAGTACTTACCATTTGAGTTGTGAAAGAATCTGTGGTTCCAAAGAGCCTAATGGTTCTTGCATAATCTGTCATTGCATGAAACTTGTAAGTACTCAGATTGAACATCTTGACCCTTGGTCTGCTTGATTCTAGCAAGATGGTTGTAGTTTTGAAACATTGAGCAGATTTGCATTGGTGAGTGGCCTTCTCCTTTGGCAATTCCACAGTATTGAAGATAGCATAGGTATTGTGTTGAAAATTGTGTAGCTTTTGAGAAAGCTTCTTGAATGTCTCTTCGAGAAAGGTCATAGTAGACTCTGAGTGAATCCTAAGTTTAGCAAGTGCATGGCACTCCACAAATTGATATAACAAGGACTGCACAGCTATATCATGGTCAGGGGGGAATAATCCTTCAAAAACTGGGATAGCACATTGATGATAAAGAACATATTAGCAAGCTTCATGCAAATGACAGATAGTACAAAAACCTGTAATATATCCTCAAAGTTGTGTGCAGTTAACCTTTTCATTTCAGAGGTATTGTTAGTGAGATTTCAGATTATGCCATTACCATAAGTCAGAACCTGGCAGAACTGTTAAGGTCATACTCAAGGGGTATTGGATCTGAAGGGCTTCGGCCTCAGCTTGTATGCTGTGCCCCTTTCCTGAGTATAGTCCCATATTTCAGAATACTATACATATTGTATCTGAAGATCCGGATGGCTATTGTAGCGTATCTGAAGGTCTGGACGACTATCGTATGATATCCGGGTATAGAGACAAGTAATGTATTCCTATCCAAAGACAAGGAATAGTATCGTATACTTATCCAAAGGTAAGGATTAGTATTGTATTCCTATCCGAAGATAAGGAATAGTATCGTATACTTATCCAAAGGTAAGGATTAGTATTGTATTCCTATCCGAAGATAAGGAATAGTATCATATACTTATCCGGATGGCATCCAGATATCGGACAGAAGTATAAGGGCTAGTCTAGACAAGTCTAGGACTAGAAACTAACAGAGTATTGACTATCCGTAGATAGAGGCAGATGCGTATAGACTATCGGATACAATCCTTAAGTCTCGGAGGGTGACAAGAGTTGTTAAGACTCGAGTCCGGATAACAGAAGGAGGACAATCTAAGATGATATTCGAACTGGGGTGCTATAGGACATATACAAGAGTTTATATACGATAGAACTATGTGAGAGGCTATACACAAAGTATCGCAATGTATAAGCAATGCTTATTAGAAGTCAAACATAAGCCGGAAGTTAATCACAAGTGAACGGATCAGTAAAACATAGCCGGAAGTAAGCATAACCAATATACCGGAAGGGAAGATATACTAAATGGAGGAAATAAGCAGTGTTTAACGTTATATGAACAATATATGAATGAAGAAGCTTATCGTGATGGATTCGGTACGGATCTGTGGATCAGATCTGATCAGATCTGACATCCGGAACTTCGGATGAGAAGTGTGAATGTATGGGATATGACAAGAACCTACAGTGAGATTAAAAATTAGCTACCTTTTACATGAGCCAATATCTTTCATAGTCGCAATTAAAACCCTCAAAACATATTAGCAATCTCATAGTTTTAACTGAGGTAAAGAAGGACAGTACTTCTCCAGATAATCAGCTGAATATGTTAGCGACTAGATTCTAGACGCTTTCTTACTTGGATAATCTCGTGAGGCCTGGAATTCAGGTGCTGATCATGAGTCTCAGTCCAACCGCTTGGGATAAGCAGGTCGATGAGCTAATAGACAGGTGCTGTCTTGCAGCCACTAAGAGCTATAACTGAAGTTGTCAGGAGTGACAATGAAGGCTTCTAAAGATCTAAGACACAATGACCAAGGGTCAAAGTGAAGTTAAAGATCACAAGTATAAGCGGTTTAAGCTTAAGAGGTTATGGACTAGTTAACCATGTAGAACCAAGTAGATTCAAGTTGAGGAGTACAATTGTAGTACAGAGGGTTCATATACGTAAGGAAACTGAGCACAGACCAAGCTGTAATTAGTAGTACAAAGAAAGGTAAGTGGAAAGAGGAGTGAGTCAGAGACCGGTGGTAAGGTAAGGGTAGAGGGAAGACTGAGTCACAGACTGACACTATGGTAAAGGTAACAAGGGACTGAGTCACCAACCGGGATTGTGGTAAGGATAAAGGGTGACGTCGTCATGAACCGATAGTTAGGTATGGGGTTCAGAATATAATAGGATGAGTACTGGTAAGGTGGAAAGGGCATAGGGGGAGCGAGCTGGTAATCCAGTGAGCAAATATAGTACAAGCGAGCAAGAAAGTGATCAAAGGGAATATAACCAGTAAAGGTAGGGGGCAAGTACAGTCAGCCAGAATAGGTATTGCATGTGTATGCGCACGTAGTCCCCTGGGTAAAGGTAGAAGGCGAGAACAAGGAAGAAAATGAATAGGGGCCAAGCCAATAAGAGATGTTCTTGTAACAGAATAGGTGAAGACTTGAGGAAATATTCTCTGTAACACTCCATCAGCACATTTCAAATAATACCATGGTGATAGGTGTCAAGAAAGTTTTCATCAAGCATTATGTCCCAGCATGCTTAAAACAGTTCTCTGTGACAGTGGGTGTGAAGTGACAACATGCCAGTCTAGACTTCAACCTAAGGATACAATCCTTTAGGCTTAAGATAAGAATCCAGAAATGGATGAAGTCTGGAAACACAGAAGAGTGGAGCTCTGGCCTAGGGAATCAATCCCTAGGCCCAAAGGATAGAGAAGGGGTCCTTACAACACTAATGTGTGAGGACAAGAATACTGCAAAACAATGTAATATTCAAACTGAGGATCTATCGAGATGTATAAGAGTGTATATACTGTAGGTAGCTAACAGAATAATCAGAGGCAGTGTCCAAGGCTATGTACATTAGCACAGTCAAAGGATAATGGATCAGTAAGCATAATGGATAGGTAAACAACTGAGTACCAGTAATAGACAAGTAGCAAAGATATTGGGTAAGTATAGAACCGGTTATTCAAAAGGTAGAGAATACCTAATAAAAGAATAGGCTGTGTTAATATTATATGGACAGGTAATGAATAAGAAAGCTTATCGTATCAGATCCAGAGTGGATAGCATATTGGATCTGGAGTAGATAGGCATATTGGATCGGATCCATATATCAGATTGGATGGATGAGCGGTAGTTGGACAAGTGCAATAGTGGATAACACTGGAAATGGTTATGGATGAGGTCTAGGAATCTAATCTAAGGATTAGTCCATAAATCCAACTATAGGATAGGTCCAGAATCTGGGATATGACACTTGCTTTGCCAATGCCTCCAAAGAACCTCTGGCCATCTTGCTTGAAACACTTGCCAATTGTAGCATGGCGGAGCTCAAAAACCACACAACCTTCAGTATTGCCACATACAGTCAGGATAGGAGTTCTTTCATTGCTACAGATGCACAACTTGATCACTTGTGAGTACTATCTGCCTGTGAGTGATAAAGACACCCTTGAGGTTGGTGCTTGTGGGCAGGATTTGTTATGAACTGGGATGGGTTCTAACAACTAAGACTCAAAAGAGAGTCATCGGAGTTGAGTCTTGGTCCAGCAGCACAACGACAATGAAGTCTACTTGTGAAGCTAACAGCCAACACGAAGGTTCGACCTTAGAGTTGGGTTCAAAGGTTTAGACTAGCGACGAGGAGTGCTCAAAGCCAGAAATCGGTTCAGATGACTAGGCTTGGAAAGCTTAGTCAAAGGAAGTCAAAGATCAGGTAAAACCCAGTAAGATTAAAGTAAAGAAACTACATAGTACAAATGCACGTATTTATAGTGAGTCTCGGAGAGGTTTAGGGTAGGTATGTCGAATGAAGGTAGCTACCTAATTAAGTATGTATGTGCTAGCAAGACGATAAGCCAAGAAAGGAAATATGTCACAAGTAGTCATCTAGCAACGGCAGTAAGTGATCGTGATGTAATACAATGAGTCAAGATACAAGAAGAAAATGAATATAGGGCAAGTGTACTGTAACAGGATTCGCAAGTGGGTGATAAAGGCCACTTCCCTGCAAGTCCCACAAACTTGGATACAGGTATCATGGTTTTGGATAAAGATTGTTTTAGCAGGCCAGGTTTCTGGTCTGCATGTAGAACTGAGGAGAAATCTTGTGACTGAAGTAATTATGGTATTGATTTTCTATTACTGAACATGTACTGATCCTGCATAACAGATCCATGCTGTAATTATAGTACTATACCCTACCATACAATAAAGTTTTCTATTTATGGAACTTTTGCAACCTGTAGGCTTCTTGCTGTACTAGATATGTTGTCACGAGGCATACTGTGTCTTATTTTTTATTTATCCTGTTTGTCTTCCTATGCCAACTGCTCTTTTGTCATGGCATGCAAACTCAACTGGGAAAATGCACTTCAGGATGCAAACAAGGTAATAATAATTTATCACTCCCTAGTTACACTTTCGCTGAGTTCGATTGTCATGTAGTCCCTTGCCATACAGATGTCATTAGCTGACTATATCACTACAGGTATTGCACTCTATGGAAAGCAACTTGTTGAGTATGGCCTTTAACCTTAGCATTCATATTCACACTTGGAAATATGGATGCCACTGTGTTCCTTTACTTAACCAAGGCAGGTTGATTTGTTGTCTTGTGTATTCTGTGCTTCATTATGTGTTTCAGGCTATTGCACTCTTCAATGCTAACAGACACAAAGAGTCATTGTTGCATGTGGAGCAGCTGTTTACTGATCCTTCTACTGATTCCCTCACTTGTGGTGTTGTGGTAGTGAGTCACTTGAGAAGACATTACATACATTACCTCAATTTGGTATTATCCCCATATAGTCTAGATCTCATCTACTCAAAAATTTTTCTTGTCTCCATCAACTTTCTATTCCTCCATCATGGAGGATCCTGTGATGAAACTGTCCAAAAACCTTTCTAACAGTGTAGATGAACTACTCCAGAATTCATCACCCTTTCAATTAGTCCCAGATACCAAGATTGATGACAAATTACTACAAAAATCTAAGTAAGCCTGTTCCAAGCTAATGTTCAATCAGACTGAAGTGCTGAAAACTTAAGGATGAGACTGTGGAATGAGTGGCAGAATATTCAGCTATTCAGTTCTGGTATTGATGTTAAGACAGCTGCCATTGCCAAAATTGAACTTTCCAGGGCCACAGTCAGCATAGCTTATGCGTCTGTCAATAGTTGTAAGCATTTATTTCAATTTGACTGCCGGGGGTTTGTTTATACTTATTTAATTTCAGTATGTGCAGATTGGGACATCCACCCTTTTGCAGACAGTGCTAAGGTGTCACCAAAGCCACTACATTCTAACAGCCAACAAAGAGAGAAGCTTGCCAAATATTTCAAGACTCCTTCTTTTGGCCACATCTTAAAGTCAACCACATTTGTTGACATGCACAGAAGGATACTTGCTTGGTATTTGCCAGAGATCTTGGTGCCTGATCAAATGGTATGCCAACTCTCCAAGATGCAATTGAAGACCTTGTAACCACTTATATTTAGAAACACATCAATAGCTCCATTAAGTTGCTTAGACCTGCTATAGACCAGTCTTTGGCCAAGGCAACTGACCAGAAAAAGAGTCCTTGGCATTCACAGGGTTTTATCATACCTCCAGGTGGGGGAGAGTTCAGAGCAGGGCAGGTGACTTTATGCCCAGGTGAATTCATGCAGTGTCAAGAAGTAAGTTTGTCTATCTATGCTTCTTAAGGTACAAAATTAACTTAATTGAGCTAGCTCCTTCAAGATTGTTTGCACCAATCAACCTCCCTTACCAAGTTGGCTGTGGTTTGGAAATAGTTGTCCAAAATGACTGTCACCAAACAATTCTGGTCTGCCATTACCAGTATTATTGCACCAGATCAGTATTTTGCCAGCATGGAATCAGTGCCTATGCTCAAGAATATGGTTCATACCTCACATCCGGTCTCTTGGCCCTGTGTGTTTTCTGGAATTGAGGTAATTGTCAACTGAGAGATGCCCCATTACCAAGATCCAAGAGCATCTCCATCAGTCTATGACCTTCTAGTTAGCCTGGGGCAAGCTAACCAGGCCATACTAGATCTGCCAGACCTGGGCACCTAACTAAGATATCCCCCTGGGACTATGGTATACATTTTAGGCAAGGTGCTGGAGCATGGCATCCCAGGTTGTGGTGATGGTGAGAGGATTATGATGGCCCACTTTGTTAAGAATAAAGTCCATGATAAGCAGAACATTTCAAGGCCAACCTTTTAGACTGAGCAGAATTTTCTCAATTAGGTGGAGGCTAGTAGAGGTCTGAAACCTGTTTGCAGAAAGATGAGAAAAAATGGTGGTGTTGGAGGGGTAGCTCCTAGGAAGTAAGTAGAGTTAATCTATCAAGAGGGGATATGGTTGGATGAAGATAATTTTTCAATTGTGTCACTTGCCTTACATTAGAGTCCTCGTTATCATTCCTCAGTCCAATTATTTTGTCTGGCCAAAAAAAAAACACCTTAAGGCTGTTTCATATTCTTTCAAAGACAAAGGTAGTTAAGACAGGCCTGCATGCTTGAGATTTTTCCAGTCACTTGCCATAAGACCTCATACACACAGGGTGATCAGGAGCAAAACACTGGAAATCAGTATTTTGGACACTGACTTTCAGTGTTTTTGTGTCCTAAGGCCACACAGCACTACCTTCAGTGTTTGCAAAGTCAAAAAATGAACTGTAATAGAATTGTGCTTACAGTACTTTCCACAAGCCATGCTGTTCCAAAATTCACACATTCTCTTGTTACCTCACTCTCATCAGTCATGGAAGACAAGAATCAACCTGCATGTGAAGCTTAACAGAAAATCACTATGCTATTGAAGCTAGAATGAATGACTATCATATTTGGTTTGCCTACATAGTACATAAGTATATATATATGAGACTAAAGTGTTGATCCTGTGACAAATCCTGCCAACACACTTTTTCTCACACTCAAGAACATCCTACTACTGCTCCGGAGGCCACCCTTTTTTGAGCTTGGACACATCATAGTGAGTTTCTTTCTCTTTTATCAACTACCTCATCACAAACATGCTACTTTCCATTTTCCTTTTCCAGCCCTTCACTCTCTGTTGGTTTGTCCAGGTGACTGATAAGGCCATGCTGTGATAACCTCTTCAATGTCAATGTCATGGTGTCATCAGTCATCTGGCTTTCATGAATCATGACCATAATTTTTGCTCAGACAGATGATGAGTTGCTTTTATTCACTTTTAAGATCTTTTCTTTATCAACTGCCTGGGCTTTGACATGCTACTCCAAGGACACTCCAAATTACATTGATGTATGTATATCATAATTCCATTCAACAATCTACACTGATTGACATGCTACTAGTAAGACTTCGACAGGCTGTATATGCCCATTGAATGCACAATGCTGCAATCTCTGTCAGTTCTTCATTCTCTTTTTTATTCTTGCCTTGTGCTCAGATATATGGTAATCCAGGACATTCATGAATGTGTCAAATTCAAGGATCATCAGCCGTCTTGGACATGCTACTGTTACTTTCCTTAGTCCATGGGATAGTTGCATTGCACCCCACCCAAATTGCTCAGATGGATGATGATGTGGTAGATGTGAAAGCCATTGTGTTGCAAGCTATCTGAGCTTCCATAGATTATGTGCATCTCTTCTTTTGCTTTTGATGTTTTGGCATTTCATTTGGCAGTTCATTCCTAGTTCAATGCTTATTATAATAAGGTGTAGATGAATTAAGCTGTATTGAACTGCCTCATTTTTGAACCAGGTCACCTCAGTTTGATGGCAACACTAACATGGAGTCACTCATTTGCATATGGAACCTTTCCTGAATGGTCTGAGGGAACAACTTGAATGTGATTGTACCATGTGCATTTTAATTAGTGTTCCAGAGTAAATAGCAGCTGAAAGCATACTGAAAGCATCAAACTGAGTGGTAGATGATGTCTATACTATGATGAAGATGCTATCACTATGTGCAAAGAGACCATGATAAGTACTAGTTAATTAATATGTATTTGCAGGAGGATAGATGATCATCTGCTGACACACCAGACTACAACCAGACCCAGCATTGCCACTGCCCTTCCTCACTATTTTGTCACTCAGATTAGTACCACAATAGCCTGGAGTGATCTCCCACTGCAGGGGCTTATTGTAGGTGACAGTGTGACTGCAATCCAGTTTATGGCAAGTGAATTTTTTTTTGTCCAGCAAGGATAGATTGGAGGTAGTGCATTGCCATGTGCAGATACAACCTGGGCATTGGCAGGGGAGCACATTTCCCCTTGGATGTTTATTGTTGTGGAAGAAGGTATATGATTGAGACCATGCTGTCAGAATTTCAGGCCTGCCCCTAATTATACTCAGCAATGGTTGGTAGACATTGATGGAAGACATTCATGATGTGCAAATGGGTAATTGCTGTATGCATCCCAAGCCGAGGACAGACAGCAAGAAGGTCATGTATCCTGTCCTATACCTCCAGCCCTTCAATAAGCATGCACTCAACATAAGCGGTGATGAATGCTGTAGAAAGGCATACATGGAATAAGCCGGCATCAAATGCAAATGTATTTTCAATAGCATACAGTGTACATCCACTGGTTGACACACCACCATTCCTTGACACACTCAGCAATAAAATTAACACTTGATACACCTTGATATTCTGTAGTTAGGTCTATAGATACATCTAGTTGACATGGAAAAACTTGAGCAATCTCATTGAGCCATGTTTCATACATGCACAAATCCTTGCTGAAATGTGGCTAAAAATGGAGCATTAACTTTTAAATGTCCATGTGCTGGGCAATATAGGATATTATATTGCTGAAAAAAAAACATGAGCATATAGGTAGGCACATTCACCAATGTATAGACCACAATTTGCAACAAATGATTGATATTTCATTGAGTCTGAATGAAGATTGTGTGAAGGCCACTGGAGTGTGACACAGCAAGGCACTCAGGGGTGTGGGAACTGAAGTGGACATGATTCAGATGTGCATATTATCAGTGTTATCACAGTGACATATCACACTTGTCACAGGTGTGTCAAGGACAAGTTTGTGACACTACTCAACATAGCTCAACTACACTCTCATACATTATCATCATTGATTATTAAATTTATAATACATCAGTCATGTATGTTACAGTACTTATCACTATTCTAGTGATTAGAAATTGTCATTTTGGAGGTGTGTGGTGTACAGGAGGACATTTAACACTTGCTGTGTCAATGAGTGATTGTACACTGTAACTGAAAAAAAAAAATCAATGGGCAATGCTCAATGCAGGGAAGCTACCTACTATTTGATACAGGCCTTGAGATCTTCAAATGTGTTCAACTTCTGTATGGTATGTCTGCATATGAACATCCACATTGTAGATCCCCTGGTGTAATTCTCACTGCCACCTGCAAATAGTCCCACAAAAAACTGAAAGGAGGTAAGCATAATAATAAAGAGAGGTAATCAACTTACATCCTTGATACTGTAGGCAATGGGATCACCCCATATGGGACTTGCCATCAAATCCCACCCCCCCCCCCCCCCACATGTCTCCTTGCTCGGTTTCAGAGTGAGTATAAATCAGAATCTCAACGTGCTCATAATCAAGCATCTTGATCCTGTTAATTAGACTGGGCTTCCAATGTCGAAAACAATTTCATGGTATTGAAGTTTATCTCCACTTTGATACAATTTTAGAATGTTGTACATTGACAATGCATGTGAGCTGCAAGGATCAGCCAGGCTACCAAGGATGAAATAGAGCATGAGAATTAGGTCACTGCACAACTGTGAGCAACTTGTCATCTTGGTGTGTCCAATTATTTTGGCAGGGACATTCAGCAGTGGAGTACCATCTGCATGCTCAAATCCCTGGTGAGAGTAGCATGTTGGAAAAGCTTTGAAAAAATAAGTAGACAATGTATGGAATATGGCTTCATATCACAGTTAGCGCTCTTTCCGTGCATCTCATGACATCCTGGGCAGATAAACTAAATCCCAGAGTCTTTGACCTGCTCCAGAAAGTCCTCTGAAATAACAACACATTTGGCACACATGGTGCATGGGCATAGGAAACAATCATACATGTTACCACCATCCCAGAAAAAGAAGCAATACTACTCGTCACCAAAAATTGAAACATACCTCCAAAAACTGTGTTTTAGTGCCAGTAGAGGCCTGTAGGGCCTTCAGGTGAGTGTAAACAATGTTTTGATGGGTGTATACAGTCTCTGTGAGGTATCTAAGACTTCATCAATGTAATTATTTCCTTCAGGGGTCCTACATAGCAGTGAGACTTGTATTTGTGCACTGTGAAGGTTGTTTGATGTGGATTGAGTCCTTTGCTGTAACACGTAGTATGGTGAAGAGTGAAATCAGAAAATTAAACAGGATCAGATATAGAGAAATGGAAAACTCACTGATACATGTCCATATAGCACCACATTTTACAAAAAAACCAGACAGCCTTCACAGGTACAAACATTGACTGGCCAGCCTGTCACTTTGCTTTGGCTCTTGCAGAGGCTTTGCTGGGGCATGGCATGACTATCTGATGGACTAACAAGTAAACAAAAAAAATTGGTCCACATTTTGAAATATGGGTGCTTAATTTTAAAAAGCTAGACTACATGTCTTTTTAAGCTATTAAGCCTTTGGGAAATATCTGACTGGGATCTGAAGTTCAAAAAAATGTGGTGCGGAGGAGTCAAAAAAGTGTTTCATGGACTGTAATAAAGTCAGTAGCAAGCTATGGAACCAAAGGATACCTACTTCATTATATGTTAAGGGCTTCAGCATGAGCTCAACGACAGAAAACTTGAGGACAGACAACTTTAACACATGCAGTTTCGCAATTTTTGACAGCTAGTGGCTGGATGCTGATCTGGAGACCAGTGACCTGAGTCTTAGCAGAATTTCCCAATACACCATGCTTCACTGGCCCTCTGGTGGTCTTCTTGAATGTTTGCTTTGTTCTGGCTATTGTTGATGCCATGGTCAGGTGGAAAGAGCTGAGAGTGACAGATGTAGTGATTAAGTTTCCAGAGACTTCGCCTTTACATGTTCATGTCACATGTCACACTCAATAAAAATGTGGGTCCTTTTTATTGATGCATTGTTTGTGCACTAGTCAAAGCTGGAGTCATAATTTCACTCCTCAATTGATTCTCAGAGAGCAACCTGCAACTCTGATTTCAGTGCCTTGTCCATTCAGTGTTCTCAACACTGGAAAATGAGAGTTTCATCCCTTTGAGTATTGAATAGTTATACTGCCCAGTTGTGACATCAACTACAGCTTCAGGATACTATGAAAGACTAAAATTCAGTGTTCTGAACCTAGGGCTGTCTAGGGGAGACTAGGCTCGACCTGCAACTTGTATTTCAGCCACTCATTAATTCAGTATGTGGACACTAGAAATGAGAGTTTCAGCCTTTTGAGTGCTGAATTGTTTGTGCTGCCTAGAGAAGACTGAGCTTGATCTGTGACTCGGCTTCCAGTGTCTCGTCTGTTTAGTGTTTTTGACACTAGAAAAGTTTAAATGAGAGTTTGAGTCCTTCAAATACTGAAATTTTGTGCTGCCCAGTTGCAATGTCAACTGTAGCTCCAAGATACAGTAATACTATGAAAGACTAAAGGTCAGTGTTCTGAACCTGTCTCAGACACTGCTCAACTCACAACTTGATAAGTCTTTCATTGCTTCCTTTGATCAATCAATGCGTTCTTGTTCATCCAATTTGAAATCCAGTATCTTTGATACTGAAAATGTTCACTTGAATATGTAGTGATCTGATAAAATCATACCTGGCTTGTAAAAAGATTTTCCAAGAGCATCATATGATTGTGGACTCTGCAAAAGACTAAAAGTCAGTGTCCTGAACCATTGTCTCAAATACTGCTCGGCTCTCAGGGCTGTCATTGCTTCCTTTGATCAATCAGTGCCTTTGCAGCATCTCATCCATCCAATTTCTAATCAGTATATCTGACACTGAAAATGTTCACTTAAATACACAATAATATGGTGAAACCATGCTGAGAGCATCCTATGAACAGGAGAAGACATGCATCCTTAGTCCCCATAAACTGATTTACAAGTGCATGTTTCACCACTGCATATCATACTGGTTCACTGGAGGTGCTGGTCCTTGTACTTGCAGAACTGCCAGAGCAGATCAGTAATGTGACATAAAAACACATAATGCAGTGAGAAAGAAAGCCAGTGCAATCAAAGGTAAGACTTTGACCATTGATTCATTAATTAAAAGAGAGAAAAAGCTCATTGTGGCAAATGCCCAGTGATAATCAGTGTCCTGACCAAATCAGCTAAAGTTGGAGTTGTAATTTCACTCCTCAATCAGATCTCAGAGCTGGGCAATGCTGAACAACTCTGGTAAGAAATGCTATGCTGGTGTGAGAAATCATGCCTACCATGGTCACAGTAAAGCCACAGTAAAACTTGAGAATGGAGAAGTGATCAAATAGTTGTGCTGTCATGATTCACATTGCTGGGGCAGGTGTAGAACTTTTGTTATATATGATGCACATAACTCAAAGGAAAGGACACATTAGGCCTGCAGAATTGCTAGACAGTCAGCTAGAGAATGTCCTGTGTATGTGAACCAACTTGAGTGGATAGGTAAAAGTAGCAGAGGTCAAACCTGTGGCAAATACAATTGAATGAGAGGACATGAGTGAGGATCTAACTTACCTGCAAGAGCACCAGCTGCAAATTGATGTAAGTTCATTTCTTGCTCTCATCAGTATCAAAAGCTGCATGGTATGGTGAGGAAATGTATGCACAGGTAGAATGCTGGGACACCCTGCTCTCCATTGGTCATAGGCCATAAAGTTTATAACCATGTACAGAAATATGGAGAGAAGAGTTGCAGAGTGGCCTTGACTCTCTGGTACCTCCATCTCTGTATATTGCGAGCCCTGCATCAAGTTTCTTTGGGGTTATGAAGTCAGTTCAGAGGTAAATGCAGATATATACAAACACATGCCAGTGTACATACCAGCATTCTTCTATAAATCAGGATTTGAAGCTTAGAAGAGGATCTTGACTCTGTCAATGGGGACAACTGCTGTCTTTATCTGTGAATGCAGGAAGTCAATTAACTGCATAGCATACAACACATCCTGCTAGATGATGAGCAATTCTAGCACAAGATACAACTCTGTATAAGCTAGTGTTTTGAATCCTGACTTTTAAGATGCTTACATAAAGTCAGTGTTATTCCACAGGGCCAACCAAACTTGGAGATGTGCTTTGAAGTCTTGTTATGTACCCATATCTGCAAAACTCTTAAGTACACCTGGATAATTGGTCTTCCATATATACATTACTTCAATGGGGGACACAGGGAGAGGGGTGGAGCTGTCACAAATGCATGCTCTCACTCTATTAAAATTTGCTGGGGCTCTCATATGCTGAATATTGATGTTGGTTGGGTGTGGACATTGAAGGAAATGATGGTCCAAATAAGTGACCAAGGGGACCAATGGAATGAGTAGACCTATTGTTCAACTATGACTTTGGCATGACCATCGAGGATGATGCCAAAAATAATGGTCGGCTTCATCGGCTAACTTTAGCAATTACAAATGGTGGAAGACACGACAAATGAACCTTCATGTAGTCATCTGGGCTGGTCCACACATCAAGAGCTTCAAGCTTCACTGGGAGAAGTGCATTTTTACCTGGATAATTATCATATTTGAAGGAAGTGGGATAAAGAAAGCAGACTCAACAACAATAAGAGAGTCACATGCATTACAAGCCACACTATGACAAACAGTCTCTGGAGAACTATGCACTGCTGCACTATGGCCATCCCCACTTCAACCAAAGACTGTGTGAACAAATACTAATCCAGGTGCTTCAATGTTGAAGGAAAATGTGAGACTTTCAAGAGCATCAGTGTCTGGTCCTCATACCTTTTTACAAATGAAGCCACACTTTTGCAAAGTCTTCTTGATAGCCAATACTAACATCCCACAGAGCATGAAAGGTGAAGCGCATGAACCTCCTCTGATCAAACTCTTTCTCAAAGTCCCACTCATACATAGGTGGAACATGTTTCTGGACTTCAATGATACTAATGTGAGTGGGAGCTACAATGTTCTTATTCTGATCACCATAGGTCTGCCACCTCTCAATGGCACTCTTCTTCAAAATTTGAAGGTAAAGATTCCCATCCATTCTACCATCAATCTTAGCAGCATAGCCAACTCCTTCCCAGGTCATACAGCCCCATATCATCAAAAAACTTCCACCAAACTTGATAGTTCCTTGTACCAATCTGTCACTGAGCCTCTCTCCTGACTTTTTCCAAGCCTATTTGTGACCATCTGACCCTAGGCAATTAATCTTGGTTTCATCAGACTATATGACCAACCTCCAGTCCTGGCAGATAGTAGAGGGTATTTGGACTTGACTACAGCCTTCATTCCAGCTTTTTGAGGTAGTGGCCAGTGGTAATTGGATGAAGAGGTTTATTTATCATATTTGAAAGAGATTTGGTCACTTGAACAACATTTTCTGCCATCTGAGTGGAGATGAGATGGATAGCATGGCAAATATTAGCAGAGGAAAGCTTGGCTGGATGACTACCAGTGGACTTGTGTAAGGAATAATGCTCCTTGGAACAAAGTCCGAAGATTGTAGCAGTGCTGATACCAGTTGTAGAAGCAATAGAGCGGATAAAATGACCAGCATCAAGCTGAGAGAGGATAGTATTCTTTTGAGTGGTAAAGAGAGATCTCATAGTGGTAATGGTTGAGAACAAAGAAGTGTGAGACAAATTTCAAACTCAGACATAATGTTTTTATGTGTATCTCTAATTGTATTAACAAGTAACAGCAGCTATCCTGTTATTTGACTGAGATCCTACTATCCATATCAATAGTTGCAAAACTGTTATGATGGTATCATTGTCTTAAAATAGTCATATCTTCACTTTCCCTGGGCCAAATCATGTGGCCCAGGTATCCACGTGTAGCCAGGAGCTGGCTGTCCAATATCTTCCACCAACACAAAGTGTGATCTCCACACATACAGGCGCCATAATTTGTACACTAAAAAAATACCAAATATTGTAGTGGTTTTGTAAGTCACTGTATATCTATCTCAGTCTAAAAAATTGCTGGACCTTTAAAACTTTCTGAATCATCTTCTGTGACCTTGAAAATGGTGAGAATACATTTGCTTGAAGATTTTACTGTGGGTGAGACATTTGAATTCAGGTCCACTCTCGCTACCATATGCATATAGTCTATCTCTATGTAAAAATTGCTGAAGCTTCAAAGTTTGGTGGATCATCTTCTGTTACTTTTAAAATAGTGGGGAGAAGTTTTATCCAGGATTTGACCTTGTGTAAGATCTTAAAATTCAGGTCAACCCCTAACCACCATATTTATATATATATATATTGGCATAAAAATTGCTGAGTCTTCAAGACTTGGTAAACCATCTTCTATGACCTCTGAAATAGTGAGAAGAAGTTTACTTGGATCATGTCTGATCCATTTTGTTTCAGATCACCCCTGACTACTATATGCATAAAGTGTATCTCAGTATAAAAATTACTGAGCCTTCAAGACCTGGTTGATCATCTTCTTTGCCCTTTGAAATGGAAGGGACAAGTTTACTTAGATGTTTAGCCTTGTGTAAGACATCAGAATTGAAATAAATATCTCACTATCATATCCACATAGTGTAAAAAATTCCCGAGGCTTCAAAACTTAGTGAATCATCTTCTGCAACCTTTCAAATAGTAGGGAAAAGCTTGCTTAGATATTTGATCCTGTCCAAGGCATTTGAATCAAGTCAATCCTGACTACCATATGCACACAGTCTACCTATGCAAATTATTAAGTCAACTCCTGACTGACATCTATATCTAGTCCAACTCTTTATAAAAACTTTCTGGACCTTCAAGACTTGGTCAATTATTTTCTGTGACCTTGACAATGTTGGGAAAAACTTTATTTGGCTGTTTGCTGATGTGTGTAAGCCTTGATTATAGGCCAGTCACAGACTACCATATGTATATAGTCCATCTCTATTCAAAAAATTACTGAGGTTTCAAAACTTGGTCAATGTTCTTCTGTGACCTTCAAGATGAGGGGGAGGGGGAGAAATTTAGTTGGATGCTTGATGATGTTTGAGATATTTGAATTTAAGTCAACCACCAAGTGACATATATTTCATCTATTTCTTCACAAAAAATTCCTGAATCTCCAAAACTTAGTAAATCATCTTCTGTAATCTTTAAGAGTCTGTTTGGCCATAAAATTTAGCCTAACTAAACTTGAGAAATTTGCTTCTAGATTTGCTTTGTCATGATTTATAAGGATAGGTAGATGTCATGCTCAGCACTGCACTCATCATTAATAAAGATATTATACTCATAGCTGTTGACAACATGAATTCCAACAACCCTGCCTATGAAATTGACCCCATTGACCTACCTGACCCAGCCGGTGAACCAGCCAATGAAAAGCTGACTATCATTGAAGATTTTGATGAAAGTACCACAGTTGGTAGCAGTATAGATGAGATGGAGAAGTGGATCTTCAAGGCATTACTTCGTGCCTTTTAAGCAGCTGTGGTAGTTTCATCAGGTGCCTCAAAGGCCATTTCACTTTATATGCAGTCATACTATGATAAGAAACTTTATCATACATCTATTCTCACAAGCTTAGGATGGGTCAATGAGCTACTTACAGGACACCCAGATCATATATGCTGTGAACTCAGTGTGTATTGTCATGTATTCTATGTACTTTTATCTCTACTTCATGATTCCAGGTGCCATGATTCAAAGGTTGTGACACTCAAGGAGCAGCTTGCTATTTTTCTGTATGTTATAGTGCCCCAATGAAACAATATCAAAGTATGCTGATTCCAGTCTTGAGTCTTTGAAATGCTGAATTTTTCAAGGTATTTCAAACATGTACTCAATGCATTCACATTCCCCCCATCTATCAATTATGTGTTTGTCTACCTTGCATGGATGATCTGGTCCCTCTTGAGATACTCCAAAACCCCAAATACTTTCCCTACTTCACTGACGCTATTGGTGCCATTGATAGTACTCACATCCCTTGTCACTCCAACAGCAAAGAGCACAATGCTGCACACAATCATAAGCGCATGTTAACTCAGAACTGCCTTGCCACTTGTACATTCAATATGTCATTTCTTTATGTCTTGATTTGAGTTCAGCTAACACATGCACTTGGTTAGTTAATGGAGTAGAAATAGTTGGATGATCTCAATATACCAGCATGATGAAATTACTCTTTTTTGCACTAATAGTTATTTAAATTTAAGTGGAGAGAGTATTGCTAGGTAATTTAAAATATAATGTAATCTCACAGGCATCTTTTAATTCTTCTGTTCACACAAATCCAAGACAAGCTTGAAAATGCATTTCATCTTTAATGTGCAAAATGTTCATTTCTTATCTTCCAGATGCTCTATACCCTCATTATTGAAGAAGATTCTGGCAGGCTTTGTGCTTTGCTGCACTGGCTACAACATCTTCAACCATCTCTGAGCATGTCCTGCAGCTTCTTTGGAAGAAACTTCCTTCTGTAAAACCTCTGATTCATCTCCTTCTAAATTATCTTATTGAAAGATATGAAAATTCAGATGGAGCATAGAAGTTAGTGAGTTATTTAATGTATTTTGTGAGACTGTCAAAGGCTTATGTCTCTTGCTTGATATAGAGATTTCATAGAACTCCAAAGCAGTCTGATTTAAGAAGGTTTCATTTGTATACACAGAGGGTCAGAGCCATCTGTGCTGACAAGAAGGCACTGAGATCTTGATACAAGCATGTTTTTCAAACTATATTGTCCTTACATAGACTGGCTTCTTTTTGCCACATCTTCATCATCTGGAGTTGAAAGACAGGAAAGACTGCTTAATCCAATATCTGGATAAGCTTATGCTTCTAGGACCGCAGACCCTGATACTACCACCTCATATGCTTATCTCCTGATGTGCAACACTTGCTACCCTGTCTGTATACCTTAGTCTACATCTCTGATCCATTTTATACAACCATCATCTTAAACTCTCTTGCCAGTTGCATCTCTATGCACTATTTCACTTTATCCTATATCCAACCCATGACCATAGCATCCTTATCATATCTTCACCAGCTCACCAGCCTAACTCTTATCATCATTACTGAATTATTAATCATGAAGGAGACCAAGACAATTCCTGATCACCATATTCAGACTCAGGTTTTAAACATCCATGTAGAATCTGATCCACATATGACAATTCATAAATCCTCAACACAAACCTCATATGATGGCTATATTCTTGGATGATCCTCAGACATACAGTAAATCTGCAATAATTTTTTTTATACATCAGAGGTAACTAATTGACTGATGAATGATTGGTATAATTGGGCCAATAACCAAGAGATCTCTGGATTATGGAGAAGACTTCTGGAGCATTCTACAGAATACCAGACTGCCATGCTTAGAGCCATTCAAGCTAAGATTGCACTGAAGTCTAACATAGAGTCTTCTGGGTCTTGCTCTGAAATGTGGTGCAAAGGTATCATCAATATGCTGATTCAATCCAGACAGAAAATCCAAACAGTATATATATTTATGTTCTTCATTTATGCTGTAACCACTCACTAAATAGAGGTGCTTAAGTGAGCTATCATTGAAATCAGTAACCTAAACAAACAAAATGCTAATCTTGTCATTTCAATCATTTAGATCAGCTGCAGATGTTGTTGAGAATAATACATGTAAGAAGGCAGTGAAGAAGGGAAGAGGCTATTTAAAAGAAGTGCTCAACAGGACTATTATAGAAATTCAATCAATGCCCAGATCTCCTATAAAAATCTGTGGCAAAAATTCAGCTGGTTCATCATTCTTGTCTTAAAATTCTAAAGCAATTTCAGAGAAAGAGACATCTGAAGTGTTGAAGGTCAGTTTGTATTTTCTATTGTAAACATTATTGTTTTTAATTCAAGCTCAATAGAGATTAGAGACTGTTTAATTAGATACAGTGGCTCAAAAAACAGTCTGCATGTTTTGACATTTTTCACTATCTATGATATTGTGTGAGAACAAACAAATACCTCAAGGACATGCTTATACCACATTGTAGTATGGCTTCAGGGCTTTAATTGGAGCCCTACACCGTGTGAATCGGTGGAGATATGGTGGAGATACAAGGCTGACAAAATGGTGACTCATGCAGACAGTTTTTTGACTCAAGTATTTTACAGTAATGTCCAGATATTCTAGTATTTCGTATGACCTCCCTTGGCTTGAATTATTGCCTCTATCCTTCTAGGCATACTCTCAATTAATTTCTGGCAATCCTCAGCTGTGATCTTCCCCCATTCCACTGCTACTCTCTCCCAAAGCTCCCATACTCCTTTAGGGGGGTTTTATGGGCTTAAAGCTTTTTCTTGAGTGTTCTCTAGAGATGTTCAATGACATTGACATCAGGAGACTGTGCTGGCCAGTCAAGAACATTGATGTTATGTTCTTCAAACCATTCCTTAGCTCTTCTGGATGTATGCTTGGGATCATTATCCTGCTGGAAAATGATATTTTTTTCATCAATCCCTTATTCTGCCAAGCTAGGCAGCAAGTGGTCATTTAAAATGTCCACATACTGCTCAGCATTCATCTTCTGCTCAACCTCAGCAAGCATTCCCACACCATTCCATCCCATACAGCCCCATATCATTAAAGAACCTCCTCCAAACTTGACAGTCCCATTAACCTCTCTGTCTGTTAGGCCATCCCCCTTCTTTTTCCATACATATACCTTCCCATCTGACCCAATCCTATTGATTTTGGTCTCATCTGACCATATAACACGCTTCCAGTCCTCTACAGTCCAGTGTTGATGAGCTAAGACAAAGGATAGTCTTCTCTGCCTATATTTAATGGAGAGAAGAAGCTTTTTCTTCTTTGTTACTGCCTTGAGATGAGCTGCCTTGAGAAAATTCCTCACAGTTTGTGAAGAGACAGGGGTAGTGATGTTGGAATTGATATAACGGGTGGCTTGGACAGCATTATCAGCCTTTCCTATAGTGATATGTTAGATAATAGCCCTTTTGTCAGTAGAGGTAAGCTTGGATGAACATCCTCCACAAGAGTTTTCCTTGTCTGAGTGGCTTTCTTTGATGAACTTGGCCACAGTGGACTTGCATACTCCAGTTCTAGAGGAAATCTAGCAAGCAGAGAGGCCAGCATAAGACAGAGAGAGGATATTATCTCTTTGAGCAGAGGAGATGGCTTTTATGGTGATTATGACTATGATACATGAGATATTCTGGTTTATATAGTTAGATATAGTCATAAAATAACATAAGGACACCACTTCATAATTTATATAATAGTGGCATGATTTTTGTGGTGTCATAAATACTAGTGTGACTCAAAATAACTTTCAAAACTTTTGGAAACTCAGCTAGAGCACAGCTAAACCTTCCAACACCAGCTAGAGTTGTCAAGAAACTTGGCTAGAATAACATCCAACAGCTGCGGCACACATGGCATAACACAGTGGACTCTGAAACACTTAGAAGGATTTCAATGATGTCAATGCACTACGGCCAAAACAAATATATGATCTGCTCGAGAATGGTCAGCGTGAACGAGAGTGGGGGAACAGGCATATCCAACTTACAGTGTATCTACCAGTGGGTCAGCAAATGGGAGATGGTCATCGGTTTGGCAAATGTTAGCAACAGTCTGGTGAAGGTCAAGGAGTCAATGCGCTGATGGTGGCAGATATTTAAACTCTGATTTAAACTCTGACCAATCAGTTGGAGATTGGATGAGCTGATAAGAGATTACACTCCCCAACACCATGCCTCATAAATCCACACGTAAAGAACTCTTGAATGCTGTTGATCAGGCTGCTCTTTCATTAGCCAATCTGCAGTATCATGATATCCTTGATGACTGGTCAGACTTTGAGTCTGATACCGACTCTGACTTGGACTCGCTTTCGACTTCAGACGATGATGATACCATCAGTCTGTCTCTTAGCCCCTCATCCCCCCTCTCCCCTATGACAGGGGTTTCAGATTCTTCCAGTGACGAATCCGATAATATCGCTGCGCCTTATGACAGGCTTCAAGACACCA